>Ga0160427_10000268_pt1 | contig 34313 bp, 33 predicted proteins | sample SolpanmetagenomL_FD_108194 | JGI IMG/M metagenome (GOLD analysis project Ga0160427, IMG submission 108194) | Solar panel surface microbial communities from Lawrence Berkeley National Laboratory, California, USA - L | ecosystem: Engineered > Built environment > Solar panel > Unclassified ...
CCAGCACGCGGACGCCGCCGACGGCCCCATCGACGACGGGGCCATCCTCAACTTCGCCCTGAACCTCGAGTACCTCGAGGCCGAGTTCTACTGCTACGCGGCGTACGGCCACGGCCTGGCCAACGCCATGGCCACCGGCACCGGCACCATGGGTGGCGTCACGGGCGGGCACCGCGTCCCGTTCAAGTCCAAGGCGATGCGGTACTACGCCGAGGAGATCGCCAACGACGAGATCGCCCACGTCAAGTTCCTGCGCACGGCCCTCGGTGCGACCGCCGTCTCCCGCCCGGCCATCAACCTGCAGGACTCCTTCACGGGCGCGGCCCGCGCCGCCGGCGTCATCGGGGCGACGGACACGTTCGACCCGTTCTCCTCCGAGGCGTTCTTCCTGCTCGGCGCGTTCCTCTTCGAGGACGTCGGCGTCACGGCCTACAAGGGCGCCGCCCCGCTCATCGCGAACAAGGACTACCTCGGTGCGGCGGCCGGCATCCTCGCCGTCGAGGCCTACCACGCGGGCATCGTCCGCACGCTGCTGTACCAGAACGACCTCGCCGTGCCCACGAACAAGATCTCCGACGCCCGCGACTCCCTCGACGGCTCCACCGAGAAGGACCAGGGCATCACGACGGGCTTCGGCGACCGCGCGAACCTCGTCCCGACCGACGCCAACAGCATCGCGTTCGACCGCACGCCGCAGCAGGTCCTCAACATCGTCTACCTGAACCCGGCCGCCGGGACGACCAGCGGTGGCTTCTACCCCGCCGGGCTCAACGGCGTCATCAAGACCAGCTGACGTCCGCCACCCCCGACACCCCTAGAAACCTTCAGGAGACATCGTGACCAGGAACCACCGCACCGCCCGGGCGATCGGCGCCGGCGCCGCCCTGCTCGTCGGCCTCGGCACCGTGGCGGCCACCGCCGCGCCGGCCAACGCCGCGACGGGCTTCGCCTTCGACACCCGCGTGTCCGGCAACGACCGCTACGCGACCGCCGTCGCGGCCTCGAAGCTGCAGTCCCCCGTGGACGGCTCGAACGAGGACGTCGTCATCGTCAACGGCACCGCCACCGTCGACGGCCTCACCGCCTCCTACCTCGCGGGCCTGTACAGCGCCCCGATCCTCTACACCGAGGCGAACACCGTCCCGGCGGCCACGGCCGCCGAGATCACCCGCCTCGGCGTCAAGAACGTCTGGATCGTCGGCGGCGACACCCAGGTCTCCGCGGGCCTCGAGGCCTCGTGGAAGTCCGCGGGCAAGACCGTCGTCCGCTACGCGGGGGCGAACCGCTACGCCACGGCCGCGGCCGTCGCGCAGGCCGACGAGACCTTCCCGCCCGAGAAGGTGTTCGTCGCCTCGGGCACGTCCACCGCGGACGCGCTCGCGGCCGGGCCCATCGCGTGGGCCAAGAACTACCCGATCCTGCTCACCCAGGCCGACAGCGTGCCGGCCGAGACCGCCGACGCGTTGGGCAAGCTCGGCACCCCCACGCGGATGGTGCTGGGCGGCACGAGCGTCGTGTCCGACGCGACCTACACGTCCCTCGCGGGCACCTCCCGCCTGTCCGGCGCGAACCGCCAGGAGACGGCGACGAAGATCGCCGACTACGCCGTGGCGAGCGAGAACTTCGACTCCCAGAGCGCCGGCCTCGTCGGGGGGGCCGCGAACGCCGCGGCCGACGCCCTCGCCGCGGCCCCGGTCTCCGGGTCGCAGGGGGTGCCGATCCTCTTCACGGCGGCCGACGGCACGCTCGGCAGCACGACCACCGCGTACCTGACGAGCCGCAAGACCGACCTGGCCCAGCCCGGCAACGGGTGGATCTTCGGTGGCCTCTCGGCCGTGCCGCAGGCCGCGGCCGACGCGGCGACCGCCGCGGTGCAGTGACGCCCAGCTGACCGACCGGACGCGGGGAGTGCCTCTCGGGGCGCTCCCCGCGTTCGTCGTGGGGCCGGTCGGGGCTCGAGCCGACACCGTGTCGGGAGCTCGCTCTAGGATGCTGCGAGTGACCGACGGCCTCCACGCCACCCTCACGGAGGGTCGCGCCCCGCAGCTCCTGCCGAGCGTGATGCACGGCCGCCCCGGCGCCGTCCTGCTCGTGCGGACCGAGGACGGCACCGTCCTGGTCGCCAACCCCGTCGCGGAGCAGCTCGCCCCCGGGCTGACGCTGCCGTGCCACCTGGAGGACTGGTCGCGCGCCGCCGGCCTGCAGGCGGAGGACGGCTCGCGACTGGACCGCCCCGACCTCGGTCAAGCCTCCAGCCCCCTGTCGCGCGTCGCGGCCGGTGAGCCGATCCAGGGGGAGCGGATCACCGCCCTGCGCGGCTCCGACGTCAGCGGGGCCCGGGAACCGCTGTGGGTCGTGGGCCTGCCGCTGGCGGACGCGGCCACCGAGGGCCTCTCCGACCTCGCCCTCGTCGTCCTGCTGCCCATGCGCGAGCACGAGGCCGTCGCCGAGGCGCAGGAGTCCGCCGCGCAGCTGCGCAGCCGGGCCGTCGTCGCCAGCGACCTGTCGTTCACGATCTCCGACCCGAGCCAGCCCGACAACCCCCTCGTCTGGGTGAACCCCGCCTTCGAGCGCGTCACCGGCTACGGCAAGGAGGTGCTCGGCCACAACTGCCGCTTCCTGCAGGGCGAGGGCACCGACCGCGCGGCCGTCGACCGCATCCGGGAGGCGCTGCGCGCGGGGCAGAACATCACCGAGCTGCTGCTGAACTACCGCAAGGACGGCAGCGCGTTCTGGAACGAGGTCGTCATCTCCCCGGTGCGGGACGCGACGGGGACGGTGACGCACCACGTCGGCGTGCAGTACGACGTCACGGCGCGCATCCACGCCGAGCGCGAGCGCGACGTGGCTCTGGCCGAGGCGCGGGCCGCGCGCGGCCGCCTGGAGTTCCTGTCGAGGATCACCGACGGGCTCTCCAGCCTCCTCGACCCCGAGGAGGCGCTGCAGGTGCTGCCGTCGCTCGTGGTGCCGGACTTCGCGGCGTGGGCCTTCGCCAGCGTGCTGGACACCGGGGGCCGGGTGCAGCACGTGAGCGCGACGCACGCCGACGCCGAGCGGGCCGGGGACGTGCAGCGCTTCGAGGAGCTCGTCTCGAGCGGCCTGCTGCCGGGCTCGCTGTCCTCGCGCGTCCTGCGCGGCGAGGAGGGCCCGTCGCTGCGGCCGCTGATCGGGGCGCCGGACCTGCTCGCGGGAGCCGCGGGCGGCGAGTTCACCGAGGTGCTGCAGCGCCTCGGCCTCGGCAGCGTCATCGTCGTCCCGCTGCGGGCCCGCGGGTCGACCACGGGCTGCCTCACGATGTTCAGCGGACCCGACCGGCCCGTCTTCCGGGAGGACGACCTGCACACCGCGGTCGACCTGGGCCTGCGCGCCGGGCTCGCCCTGGAGAACGCGCGCCTGTACGCGCAGCAGCGCAACACCTCGGAGGTGCTGCAGCGCAGCCTCCTCACCCCGCCGCAGCACTCCCCCGGCCTGGCGGTGGCGACCCGCTACTACCCCGCCGCAGAGGCCGCCCAGGTCGGCGGCGACTGGTACGACGCCTTCGTGCAGCCGAGCGGGTGCACCACCGTGGTCATCGGCGACGTCATGGGCCACGACGTCTCCGCGGCGGCCGCGATGGGCCAGCTGCGGACCCTGGTGCGGGGCATCGCCTACGACCGCGACACCGAACCCGCCGAGGTGGTCCGCCGCCTCGACACCGTCCTGCACGGGCTCGGCATGACCACGCTGGCCACGGGCATCGTGCTGCAGGTCGCCGAGGCGACCGACGGCCTCCGCCGGGCGCGGTGGTGCGTCGCGGGCCACCTGCCGGCCGTCCTCGTCGACCCGGACGGCGAGGTCACCCCGCTGCGCGGCACGGGCATCGTCATGGGCCTCGGGCCGGACCAGCGCCGCCACCAGCACGAGGCGGACCTGCGGCCCGGCTCGATCGTGCTGATGTACACCGACGGCCTCGTCGAGCGGCGCGACCGGACGATGGCCGAGCGCCTCGCGGAGCTGCACGACACCGTGGCCGACCTCGCGGAGCAGCCGCTGGACGAGCTGTGCGACCAGCTCATCGCCCGGATGCTGCCCACGGGCAGCGACGACGACGTGGCGCTCGTGGTCGTGCGCGTGCTCGGCCCCTAGGGCCGCAGCACGCACCACACCGTCTTGCCCGCGGGGTCGAGGTCGACGCCCCAGTCCTCGCTCAGCACGGCCAGCAGGTTGACCCCGCGCCCGGACTCCGCCTCGGGGCCCACCTCGTGCAGGACAGGCTCGGTGGGGCTCCCGTCGTGCACGGCGAGGCGGATGCCGCTCCTGCCCTCGCAGTCCAGCGACGCGCTCACCGGCGGGGCCCCGTGCTCCACGGCGTTGACGGCGAGCTCCGAGACGAGGAGCAGGGCGCGGTCGAGCACGCGGGTCTGGTGCACGCACAGCGAGCTGCGCAGGAAGGTCCGTGCGTGCCGCGCCGCTGAGAGGTCCGCCGGCAGGCGGACCTCAGCAGGCGGAGTGTCGTCGCACATGGCCTCCACTGTGGGCCCTGAGGCGCCCGGCCGCCTCTGGAACTGCGGCACCCCGGCAGGCGGGTTACCGTCGGGACAGCGGGAGACGGTCGACGACGCCCTGATCCCCCACCCGCTACCCGCAGACCCCGAGGAGCCCTTCCGCATGCTGACCGTGAACGCCTACGGCGCCACGTCCGCCACCGAGCCGCTCGCCCCCATGACGGTGGAGCGCCGCGACCTGGGCCCGCACGACGTCCTGATCGACATCAAGTTCGCCGGCATCTGCCACTCCGACATCCACACCGCGCGCGGCGAGTGGGGCGGCACCGCCTACCCGGTCGTGCCCGGCCACGAGATCGCGGGCGTCGTCGCCGAGGTCGGTTCCGAGGTCACCAAGCACTCCGTCGGCGACCGCGTCGGCGTCGGCTGCATGGTCGACTCCTGCCGCGAGTGCGAGAACTGCCTGAAGGGCGAGGAGCAGTACTGCCTCAAGGGCAACATCGGCACGTACAACGCCGTCGGCAAGGACGGGCAGCCCACGCAGGGCGGCTACTCCACCCACGTCGTGGTGACCGAGGACTTCGTCCTGCGCATCCCCGAGGGCCTCGAGCTCGACGTCGCCGCCCCGCTGCTGTGCGCGGGCGTCACGCTGTTCTCCCCGCTGAACCACTGGGGCGCGGGCCCCGGCAAGCGCGTCGCGATCATCGGCCTCGGCGGCCTCGGCCACATGGGCGTCAAGATCGCCCACGCCATGGGCGCCGAGGTCACCGTGCTGTCGCAGTCGCTGAAGAAGCAGGAGGACGGGCTGCGCCTCGGCGCGGACCACTACTACGCGACCAGCGACACCGAGGTCTTCGAGAGCCTCGCCGGTTCCTTCGACCTCATCGTGAACACGGTGTCGGCGAACATCGACCTGGACGCCTACCTCGGCCTGCTGGCCGTCAACGGCACCCTGGTCGAGGTCGGCGCACCCGAGAAGCCGATGACCGTCGCGGCCTTCTCGCTCATCCCGAACCGCCGCAGCCTCGCCGGTTCCATGATCGGCGGCATCGCCGAGACCCAGCAGATGCTCGACTTCTGCGCCGAGCACGGTCTGGGCGCCGAGATCGAGGTCATCGGAGCGGACAAGATCAACGAGGCCTACGAGCGCGTCGTCGCCTCCGACGTGCGCTACCGCTTCGTGATCGACACCTCCACCCTGGGCTGACGCACACCGCACGACGCACGACAGAGCCGCGCCGGGGATCCCCCGGCGCGGCTCCGTCGTCGGCGGGGTCAGGCGTTGCTCGACAGGGCCGCTGGCTTGGTCGTCAGGGCCTCGAGGGTCCCGGACCCGGCCGCGACGAAGTTGATCTTCACGTACAGGACACCGCCGACGGGCGGGACGACGTCCGCTCCGCTCACCGGTGAGTTCAGGGCCACGGTCGTCCCCTGGCCCCCGGCGCACCGGGCCGTCGTCCGGTCCCACGGCGTCGGGCACGTGAAGGCGTTGATGAGCAGGCTGTTGCCGGAGTAGAGGTAGCTGACGGTCCCCGGGACCCTCGTCCCGGTGTTCGCGGCGGTCACGTACTGGTCCGCGTAGATGGCGCCGCTGATCGCGGCGCTGGTCCCCGGCGCGTACGGGCCCTGGGCGGCGTTCGACATGACGACCCCCCACGACGCCGAGGTGACGACGACCGGGACGGACTCGGCGGCTGCCGCCGGAGCCGCCTGCGCGGACGGTGCCGACCACAGCAGGAGCGCAGCCACGGCCGCGGCGCACCGCAGGCCGGCCGAGCACCCGCGGCCCGTCCTCATCCCTCCCCCTCCCGGTGGACCTCGCGCGCTGGTCAGCTGTTGGCGGTGGTGCCGGTCCGCTGGGTCTCGGTGAAGCGGTAGGTGAGGTTCGCGGTGAGCCCCTGGATGGTGGTGCCCGCCGGGAGCGCACTGCCGTTGAGCGTCGTCTCGGTGATGCTCGACGGCAGGCTCGTCGACACCTGGTAGTAGCGGACGCCCGTCAGGGGCGCGAGGCTCGACGTCGACAGGGCGGCGGGGGACGCCTGCGTCAGCGAGGGGGCGGAGGTCGCGGCGAGCACGGGGGTGGCCGTCCCCCCGCAGCTCCCGGTGCCCGGCACCCAGGCGACGCTGCACTCCGTCACGGCGACCTGCAGGCCCTTGCTCGTGCTGGTGGTCAGCAGGGTGGGGGTCGAGTCGGTGAGGCTCAGCGCCACGCCCTGCCCGGCGAGCGTGCCGGTGTTGGTCAGCGTGACGTAGCGGTTGACGACGTCGCCCGGGGCGATGTTCGCGATCTGGGAGGTGAAGCCCGCGCCGCCCCCGGTGTTGGTCAGGGTGAGCAGCAGGGTGCCGCTGGTCACCTGCTGGGCGGTGCCGTTGGTCGCGTCGGCGGTCAGGGCGGCGTAGACGCCGCCGGAGGTGACGGCCACCCCGACCGCGACGGTCGCGACGATGCCCGCGATCTGCCACGTGCCGTGCCCGGCGGCGTGGCCGATGTGCGCACCGTGCCGGCCGGCGCTGCGGGCGAGGGCGTGGGCGGTCCTGCCGGCGCTGTGGGCGGTGCTCATGGGGAGACCTCGTTCCTCGTCGGTGCGGGGGTGGTGTCGTCGGGGGAGCCGACGGAGGCGTGCTGCGCGCCGACGAGCTGGCCGTCGTCCCGGACGGCGTCGCCGCAGGACGGGCAGGGGGGTGCGGCGGGGGCCGTGCAGTCGTCGCAGTCGCACGCGCGTCCCCGCCACTGCGGCACGATCATGATCGCGGTCACGGCGACGCCGAGGAGGACGACGAGCAGCACCTTGGCGCCGGTCCCCCAGGTGCTCGGGACGCCGGGCACCGCGGACGGCAGCACCGCCACGACCACGGGCACCTGCGCACCCGGCAGCAGGTTGGTCCAGTCGTCCGGCCTGGGGTTGGCGTCACCCTTGGTGCGCACGGACACGGCGTCGGCGATCATCCTGACGTCGTGGACGCGGTGGGCGAGGGGCGCCGTCATGTCGGGGGTGTTCACGAGGACGACCTGGCCGCGGTGAATGCGCTGCGGGGTGCTGTCCAGGGTCACGACCCGGTCGCCCGCGTGGAAGGCGGGCGCCATGCTGCCGCTGAGGACGGTGTGCACGGCGAGGCCGACGGTGAAGTGGGCCACGAGCACCCCGGTGGTCAGGACCAGCCCCAGGCTGGACACGAGGACGCCCAGGAAGCGGCGGAGGCCCAGGCCGTTCCCCCCCACCCTGTGGGGGCCCACGGCAGGTGCGCTGCTGGTGACCACGACTCACTCCTTGCCGACGGCGGATCTCTTCCAGCAGGTCATCGGTCGACGGGCCGGAGGCTTGAGAGCTGTGGTCCATGATCTATCTAGATGACCACCCCGTGAGCGCCGCCGGCCACGCGCAGGACGTCAAGGCGGGCGCGGCCCGAGCCGATGACCACCCGTGACCACCGCCGCTCCGACCCGCCGCTGGGCGGACCTCCCCCTCGCGCGCAAGCTCGCCGTCTCCTCGGCGACCGCGCTCGTCGGGCTCGCCGTCCTCGCCGGCGTGGGGGTCTCGTCCCTGCACACGGCGGACTCCGCGACGCAGCGGCTCGAGACCAGCACCCTCGCCGTGCGCGCGACGCTCGAGGCGGACATGGCGCACGACGCGATGCGCGGGGCGGTCCTGCAGTCGCTGCTCTTCCCCACCGGCGCGGAGCACGACGACGCCGCCGCGGGAGCCGCGGACGCCGGCGACGAGCTCACCCAGCGCCTCGCGCAGGTCTCCGCAGCCCACCTCGGCGGGACGGTCGACACGGCGGAGCGCGCGGCCGCGCCCGCGGTGGCCGAGTACGTGAGCGCAGGACAGCGCCTCGTGGCCCTCAGCGGCTCGGACCCGGCGGCCGCGCTCACCCAGTACCCCGCCTTCCTGCAGCAGTTCTCCACCGTCGAGGGGCTGCTGCCGCCGGTCGCTGACGCCGTGCAGGCCCAGGCCGACGTCGAGGGGACCGCCGTCGCCCGAGCCCGCGACCACGGCCTGCTGCTCGTCGCCGTCGCCGGCGTCCTCTCCGCCCTCGCCGTGCTCGTCCTCGCCCGGCTGGTCTCGCGCAGCGTGACCCGTCCGCTGGGCCGCGTCTCGGCCGCGCTCACCGGCTTCGCCGCCGGCGACCTCACCCTGACCGTCGGGCTCGACACCGCCGACGAGGTCGGGCGGATGGGCGCCGCGCTCGACGAGGCCGGGGCCGGCCTGCGCGCGCTCGTGCGGGACATCACCGACGCGACGGGGCGCCTCGGCACGGCCACCGACCGGCTGCGGACGTCCTCCGCCGCGATCGGGGCCGCGGCCACGACGTCCGAGGGCCTGTCCGGCTCCGCCACGCACGGCGCGGGGGTCGTCTCCGACGCGGTGCTGTCGATGGCGGCCTCGAGCGAGCAGATGGCCGCCGCCATCGCGGAGATCTCCCGCAGCGCGACGACGTCCGCCGCCGTCGCCGACGAGGCCGTCGCGGTCGCGGGGACCACCTCGGCCACGATGCAGCAGCTGACCTCGTCCAGCCGGGAGATCGGCGACGTCGTCGGGGTCATCGCCTCGATCGCGGCCCAGACCAACCTCCTGGCGCTCAACGCGACCATCGAGGCCGCCCGGGCCGGCGAGATGGGCAAGGGCTTCGCCGTCGTGGCCGCGGAGGTCAAGGCGCTCGCGCAGGAGACCGCCGTGGCCACCGAGAACATCACGCGGACCGTGTCGACGCTGCAGGCCGACAGCCAGGGCGCGGGGACCGCGATCGCGGAGATCAGCGAGATCGTCGCCCGGATGACGGAGTACCAGGGGACGATCGCCGCGGCCGCGGAGGAGCAGAGCGCGACGAGCGACGAGATGAACCGCCGCATCGCCACGGCCGCCTCGACCTCGCGGGGGGTCACCGCCGACCTGGGCACCCTGACCGGTGCCGTGACCGACACGAGCAGCCGGGCCGTCGAGAGCGCGGCCGTCGTGGCCGAGGTCGAGGGGCTGGCCGCCGCGCTGCGCAGCGCGACCGCCAAGTTCCGGGTCTGACGCCCAGGCGGCACCCACCCGCCGCTCAGGGACGGGCCCGCGCCGCCGATTCTAGAAGGCAACAGGGATGAACCCGCTTCCCCGCCGTTCTCTGGAGTCACCGTGGCCGCCACCGAAGCACGTTCCGCCGCAGCCCGTCTGCGCGACCTCCCCGTCCTCACCCGGATCCTCGCCGCCGTCGTCGTGGGCCTCGTCGTGGCCGCGGGCGTCGGCGTCCTCGGGATCGTGAAGCTGCAGGCCAGCGCCTCGATGGTCGACACCATGTACTCGGGGCAGGTGAAGCCGCTCGCGGTCCTCGCCGCCGGCCAGCGGCTCGAGATGCAGGCCCGCCTGAACGTGCTGAACCACCTCGCGAGCCTCGACGCCGCCTCGATGGCGAAGGTCGAGACGAAGATCAAGAGCGACGACGCCGCGCTGGACCAGACCATGGCGCGGTACCGCACCACGGCCGCGGACCCGGCCGCCGTGGACGCCTTCACGAAGGACTGGCAGGCGGTCCGCGCGTTCCGGGACGCGACCATGCTGCCGCTGTCCCGCGCCAAGGACGGCGCCGGGTTCCAGGCCGCCCGCGACGCGGGTTACCTGCCGCTGGTCGCGACCGCGGAGAGGGACCTCACGACGTCCTTCACCGCGGAGTCGCGGCAGGCGCAGGCGCGCGCCGACGACGCTGCCGCGGCCTACCGGTCCGCCCGCCTGACGATCCTCGCCGCCGTCCTCGGCGGCGGCCTGCTCGCGCTCGGGCTGGGCCTCGGCGTCGCCCGCCAGATCGTCGCCGGGCTGCACCGGGTGTCGCGGGTCAGCGCGGCGCTGGCCGTGGGCGACCTCACCGTGCGCGCCGGCGTCGACTCCCGCGACGAGGTCGGCCGCATGGCGGCCGAGCTGGACCGGGCCACGACCGCGCTGCGCGAGACCGTGGCGACGCTGGAGAGCAACGCCTTCGCCCTCGCCGGGGCGAGCGAGGAGCTCTCGGCCACGAGCGGGCAGATCGCCGCGGCGGCCGAGGAGACCGGGGTGCAGGCCGCCGTCGTCGCCGGGGCGTCGCAGCAGGCGAGCGCGAACATCCAGACCGTCGCCGCCTCGACGGACGAGATGAGCGCCTCCATCCGCGAGATCGCCGACAACTCCGGCGAGGCGTCCCGCGTCGCCGGCGAGGCCGTGGAGATCGCCGAGTCGACCAAGGCGACCATCGACCGGCTGGGTTCGTCCTCCGCCGAGATCGGCTCGGTCGTCAAGGTCATCACCGCGATCGCCGAGCAGACGAACCTGCTCGCGCTGAACGCGACCATCGAGGCCGCCCGGGCGGGGGAGATGGGCAAGGGGTTCGCGGTCGTCGCCGGTGAGGTCAAGGAGCTCGCGCAGCAGACCGCCCGCGCCACGGACGACATCACCCGGCGGGTCGGGGTCATCCAGGCCGACAGCGCCTCCGCGGTCAGCGCCGTGGAGCAGATCAGCCTGGTCATCGCCCGCATCAGCGACTACCAGACGACCATCGCCTCGGCCGTGGAGGAGCAGACCGCGGTCACGGCCGAGTCGGTCCGCAACATCGACGACGCCTCGCTGGGGTCGACCCAGATCGCGGAGAACATCGTGGGCGTCGCCGACGGCGCGCAGGCCACGAGCGCGGGCGTCGCGCAGGTCCAGGCCGCGGCCGGCGACCTGGCGCGCATGAGCGACGACCTGCAGCGCGTGGTCTCCGGCTTCCGCCTCTGAGCCCACCCGACGACGGCCCCCTCCGAGCGGAGGGGGCCGTCGCGCGTTCAGAGGAAGTAGCGGTTGGTCATCGGTAGGACCTCGGCCGGCGCGAGGTCGACGGGACGCCCGTCGATCGTGACGTCGAGGCTGTCGGGAGCCACCCGCACCTGCGGCGAGGCGGTGTTGCGGACGAAGTCGGCCTTCGTCAGGTGCCGCGAGTCCCGCACCGCGGAGAACCGGCGCTTCACCGGCAGCCGGGTCCGCAGCCCGGTGTCGAGGGAGGCCTGGGAGACGAACGCCACCCCCAGCGAGGCGGGCGCCGTCCCCATCGCGCCGAACATCGGGCGGTACACCTGCGGCTCCCCGAGGCGCGTGGAGTCGTTGCCGGGACCGACCGGGCCCCAGACGACCATGCCGCCCTTGACGACGAACTGCGGCTTGACGCCGAAGAACTCCGGCCGCCACAGCACGACGTCGGCGAGCTTTCCGGCCGCGAGCGAGCCGACCTCGTGCTGCAGGCCCTGGGCGATCGCCGGGTTGATCGTGAGCTTCGCGGCGTAGCGCAGGATCCGCTCGTTGTCGTTGCCGCCCTCGGCGCCCAGGACCTCCTTCATCCGGTGCGCCATCTGCCACGTGCGGATCGAGACCTCGCCGATGCGGCCCATGCCCTGCGCGTCGGACGACATCATGGCGATGGCGCCCAGGTCGTGCAGCACCGACTCGGCGGCGACGGTGCCGCCGCGGGCCCGCCAGGCGAGGGAGGCCCGGTCCTCCTCGAGGTCGTGGTGCATGCGGTGCACGGCCATCTTCATCTCGCCGTACTCCGCGTACGTGTTCACCGAGTACGGGATGGTCGGGGTCGTCGAGGACCCGAGGATGGACGGGTTCCCCGCCAGCTCCAGGACGTTCGGGTGCCCGCCCCCGAGCCCTTCGACGTGGTAGGCGTGGATCGTCCGGCCGCCGATCGCGTCGACCGTGTCGCCGAGCTCCCCGCCCTCCTGGTTGGAGTCGGTGTGCACGCAGACGGGGACGTCGTACTCGTCGGCGATCGTCAGGGCCTGGTCGATCACCGAGGTGAAGCTCGCGGTGTCCTCGTGGACCTTCAGCCCGGCGCAGCCCATCTCGATGTTGCGCTCCAGCGAGAACCGGTCCGACGCGCTGCCCCGCGCGAGCAGGGCGACGTTCAGCGGGTACCCCTCCCACGCCTCGATCATCCGGTGGAAGTGGAACTCCGGGTTCACGCCCATGTCCGAGACGTGGCCGTAGCCCATGCCGACGATCGTCGTGGTCCCCGCCGACAGCGCCGCGGGGATGAGGCTCGTGGTGGCCAGGTGAACGTGCGGGTCGACGGTGCCCGGGGTGGCGATCATCCCCTCCCCCATGATCCAGCCGGTGTTCGCGCCGGCCACGAGGTCCACGCCGTCGGTGGTGTCGGGGTTCCCGGCGCGGCCGACGCCGACGATGCGGCCGTCCTTGATGCCGATGTTCGTCTTGACGATGCCGATGGTCGCGTCGACCACGACGACGTTGGCGATGATGAGGTCCATCGTGGAGTCGGTGGAGCGGTGGCTCGTCGCCCCCATGCTGTCGCGGATGGTCTTGCCGAAGCCCCACAGCGGTTCGTCGCCGTGGGCGGTGTCGTCGCGCTCCACCTCGGCGACGAGGTTCGTGTCGGCGAGCCGGATCCTGTCCCCCGTCGTCGGGCCGTACAGGCGGGCGTACGCGGAACGGTCCATCGGTGCGGGCACGGCGGGCTCCTGACGTCAGCGGTCGGTCGCGGGGTCGGACGCGGGGTCGGACGCGGGGTCGGAGGAGTCGGGGTCGGGGGCGCCGAGGAACCCCGCCGCGCGGGCGCGGGCGACCGCGGCGGCGCGCTGGCGCTCCAGCACCTCACCGGTGCCCAGCACCGCGTTCGTCAGGCCGTTGAACCCGTGCAGCGCACGCTCACCGGCGTAGCCCACCAGGTCCACCGCGCGGATCTCCCCGGGGTCGAAGCGGGCCGAGGAGCCCGCGGGCAGGTCCAGGTGCAGCCCGAACGCGGCGCCCCGGTCGAACCGCAGCCGCCGGTTGGCCTCGAAGAAGTGGAAGTGCGACGTGATGACCACCGGCCACTCGGAGGTGTTCTCCACGACGACCCGGGCGGTCGGCCGGTCTCCGCGGTCGGGCACGACGGGTTCCGGCCCGACGAGGACCTCGCCCACGCGCCCGGGCAGCGGGGACAGCGGGACGCCGGTCACCGGATCGGCCGGCGGACGGCGACGAGCTTCGTCCCGTCGGCGAACATCACCTCGAGGTGCAGGATCGGGACCATCTCGGGAACCCCCGTCATCACGTCGTCCGCGGTGAGGAACGACTCCCCCAGCGCGGTGACCTCCGCGTAGGACAGGCCGTCGCGGGCGGCCTCGTGCATCTCGTCGCAGATCAGCGCGACGGCCTCGGGGTGGCCGAGCTTGAGGCCGCGCGCGCGCCGCTTGCGCGCCAGTTCGGCGATCATGAACACCGTGAGGCGGTCGGAGTCGCGCGGCGTGAGCTTCACGGGCCGACCCTAGGACCCCGGCCTCACGCCCGGGCCGCGGCCCGCAGGGTGGTCACGGCGTCGAGCACGCCGTCCTCGTCGCCGACGTTGCCGGCGAACACCACGTAGGCGACGCCGCGGGCGGTCCCGGCGACGGGTTCCCAGACCGAGACGAGGCCGGGCAGCAGGGTGCCGCGCGAGTAGGCGCGGGTGATCCCGAGGGCCTTCGTCGCCGTGTCCGACGACGTGATGCCGCCCTTGGCGAGGACGAACGCGGGGCGCGTGCGGGCGACGGCGTCGTGCACGACCTCCACGAGCGCCTCGCTCACGGCGCGCGCGATGCGGAGGCTGTCGTCGGCGTCGGTGCCGCGCACGAGGGTTCGGCTCGTGCGGACGACGACGTCCGCGCCCCCCTCGTCCAGCAGCCGCACGACGCGCTCGACGGTGGCGCGCACGTGCGCGTCGCGCTGCGCCGGCTGCACGAGCGTCGGCACCTCGAGCTCGACCTCGACGATCCCGCCGGCCGCGCGCAGGGCGTCGAGCTGCCGCGTCGTCAGCCCGACGTGGGAGCCGACGACGACGAGGCCGCTGCGGCTGCGGGGCCGCTCGTCCGCGACGTCGGTGAGGGCGTCGCGCAGGTGCTCCGGCGACACCGGCGGCGTCGCGACCTGCCCGGTGCGCGCCCGCACGAACGAGGGGCCGGTGCGGTAGACGAGCTCCCGCCCGCGGGCCTCGGCCGCGAGCAGGCCCTCGACCAGCGCGCGCAGGTCCTCGTCGGCCGCGGCGTCGGCGACGAGGAAGGCGCCGTCGCGCAGTCCGTCGAGCACCTCCAGCACCCGCTCGGGCGTGGAGCGCAGGTCCGCCAGCGTCAGCGCGACGACGTCCTCGCGCGCCACCCGGCCGCCCGTCTTCTCCACGACCCAGTCGCGCAGGTCGGAGGCGGCGTAGCCGAAGGTCGCGTCGCGGGCGAACTCGCTCTCCCCCACCGGCAGGTAGCCCCCGGCCGTGCGCAGCAGGTGCACCGAGCCGACCGTGACCCGGCCCGCGTCGACCAGGGCGGGGACGACGACCACGCCATCGACCGCGCGCCCGGCCGCGGCCAGCGCCTGCGCGACGACGTCGGTCTCCAGCGGGAAGTGCCCGCGCAGCGTGGAGTCCCCGCGGCTCGCGACGACGACCTCGACGCCCTCCTCCGCCGCCACGGCCAGCAGCGTCGTGACGAGGCGGTGCAGCAGGTCGCGCGCGTCCGCCGGCGCGAGCGAGCGGCTGTTGGTCAGCACGAAGAACCCCGGTGTCGGCTGCCGCAGCCCCCACCGCAGGTCCTCCGCGTCGGTCGTCGTGACCACCGGGAGGTCGGTCGTGCTCTGCGTGCCGGTGGGGTCGTCGTCCAGCACGACGAGGCGCCGCCCCGCCGCCACGGCCGCGGCCAGGGCGTCGACGTCCACGTCCCGCGGCGGCGGGTACCCGGCCAGCAGGTCCTCGAGCGGGACGGGGGCGGAGCCGGCGGGGGACGACGGGGTCGCGGACATGGCGGGAGCTTGCCAGCAGCGGGCCCCGGGCGGCGCCCCCGCGACGCGGTCACCACCCCCGACGACGTGCTCGACGTGCCGGCCGGCGGCGACGGCGGCTGCCACCGTCGCCCGGTCCCCCTCCGTGATCATGCAGGTACCACCTGCATGATCACGGAAGGGTCGGGGCGGGGGTGGTGAGGAACTCCCGCACGACGCGGCTCGCCTCGCGGCGGAACTCCTGCAGGTACCCGTGCCGGCCGCCCTCGACGAGGTGCAGCCGCGCGCGGGGCAGGCGGGAGGCGAGGAGCTCCGCGTTGCCCGGGGGCGTCAGGGCGTCGTCGGCGCCGTGCAGGACCAGCGCCGGGGCGGTGATCGCGGGGAGCAGGTCCCAGCCGTCGTGGGCGGTGCTGGCGGCGTGGTGCTCGCGCTGCCAGCGGCCCGCCGCCGAGGGCGCGAACTCCGCGGCGAGGGCGGGGTGCGCGGCGGCGAACGCCGGGGAGAAGAACAGGTTGGCGAGGGCGCGGCGGCCGGCGTCGGTGGCGCTGCGGCGCAGGGCCTCCGTCACCGCCGCCGCCCGCGGCACCTCGTGCGCCCCGCCCGGGCCGGTGGCGCCCAGGACGAGCCGCCGGACCCGGCCGGGGGAACCGGCGGCCAGCGCCTGGGCGACGCGGCCGCCCATCGAGAAGCCGTAGACGTCGGCCCGCCCGACGCCCGCGTCGTCCAGCACCGCGACGGCGTCGCGCGCGAACAGCTCCGTCGTGCACGCCGGGGTCACGGGACCGCGGCTGTCGCCCGTGCCGCGCGTGTGGACCAGGAGCACCTCGGCGTGGGCGGCGAGGTCGTCGCGCACCCCCGCCCACGTCCCCGGCCCGAGGGACTGCCCGGACAGCAGCAGCAGGGGCGGCCCCGAGCCGGCGCGCTCGTAGGCCACGCCGAAGCCCTCCGACGCGGCGACCGGCATCAGCGGCGGGCTCCCGGCCACAGCGGCTGCGTCGCGACGTCCTCGGCGGCGCGCAGGACGCGCAGGACGTTGCGCCCCGCGAGCGCCTCCAGCTCGGCGCGCCCCCAGCCGCGGCGGGCGAGCTCCGCCAGCAGACGCGGGTACCCGGCCACGTCCTCCAGCCCCTGCGGGAGCCGGTCGGTGCCGTCGTAGTCGCCCCCGAGACCGACGTGCGCCACCCCGGCCACCTCCCGGACGTGCTCGACGTGGTCGGCGACGTCCGCGAGCGTCGCCACCGGCTGCGGGTGGGCGGCCAGCCACACCTCGAGCCCAGCCTCGAGCCCAGCCTCGAGCCCAGCCTCGACGGCGGCCGGCCCGGCGGCGGCCGCCGCCTGCTCGGCGCTCTCCCCCGGCCGCGGGGCGCGGGGCCACGGCCAGGCGTCGCGCGGCAGCCCCCGGCGGGCCCGCTCGGCGGCCAGCGCGCGCTGCCAGTCGGCGACGGCCCGGGACACGAAGGCCGGGACGAAGGTGACCTGCACGACGCCGCCGGACGCGGCGACGAGCTCCAGCACCTCGTCGCCCACGTTGCGGGGGTGGTCGGTGACGGCGCGGGCGGAGGAGTGGCTGAACAGGACGGGCGCCGCGCTGGCCGCGATCGCCGCGCGCTGGGTCGACTCCGCGGTGTGCGAGAGGTCCACGAGCACCCCGGTGCGGTTCAGCTCGGCCACGACGGCCCTTCCCACGTCGTCCAGCCCGCCGGCGACGGCCTCCCCGGTCGCCGAGTCGGCCCAGGCCGTGGAGTCGTTGTGGGTGAGCGTCACGTAGCGCACCCCCAGCCGCGCCAGGCACCGCAGCACGCCGAGCGAGCCCGCGAGGCTGTGCCCGCCCTCGACGCCCAGCAGGGACGCCACCCGCCCCGCCGCGAACGCCGCCTCGACGTCGTCGGCGGTGACGGCGAGCGCGAGGACGTCCGGGTGCGCCGCGACGAGGCGGTGCACGGCGTCGACCTGCTCCAGGGTGTCGACGACCGCCTGCGGCTCCGAGAGCGTCGAGGGCACGAACACCGACCAGAACTGGGCGCCCACGCCCCCGGCGCGCAGCCGCGCGGCGTCGGTGTGCAGGTCCGGCAGACCCGTCGCGAACCCCTCGACGGCGTACCCGCGGGTGGTCCGCAGGGCGGAGGGGAGGTCGTTGTGCCCGTCGACGAGCGGCACGGCCGCCAGCACCTCGCGGACGAGCTCGGCGGGGCTGTCGGAGGGGGCGGCGCGCACGCGCGCATCGTGCCAGCCCGGGCCGGTGGGCGGCCCGCGCACGCCCCGAGTGGCGAGATCGTCGCGGGCGCGGTCCCATCGAGATCACCCGGCAGACGGCCGGGAGCACGCCGGACCGTCCTGGAGGATCACCATGGTCATCAAGTCGCTGCACGACTACGGCATCAAGTCCGAGTGGGCCTACGCGGCGGGTTTCGCGAGCATCGGCCTGTCCTTCCTGGCGTGGACGATCTCCCGCCAGGCCGAGGACGCCGGCACCGACCGCGCCGACCGCTGGGGCATCTTCGTCGGTCACTGGGCGCCCACGTTCTTCGGCGTCGGCAACGCCCTGCGCAGCTACGAGAAGTAGTCCCGAGGGGGGCGCGGCGGGGCCGGTCCCGGTTCCTGCCCGCCCCACCCGCTCGAGGTGCCGACCCCAGGCTGTGTGCCTACGGTGACGCCACCCCTCACGACCCGCCGCGGGTCACCCGGGGGCGGCCGTCCCCCGGCTCCCCGACACCCCTGGAGTCTCTGATGTCGAGCCATGGCACCTCTGCACACCACACCCGCACCGCCGCCTCGCGCCGCGCCGTCCTCGGCGGCGCCGGTGCCGCCGCGGCCGCTGCGGGGCTGAGCGCCTGCAGCGGCTTCTCCACCGGGTCGAAGGACTCCGGTTCCGGTTCCGGCGCCGGCGCCGGTGACGACCAGCTGACCATGCTGACCTGGGCCGGGGACGCGGAGGCCAAGGCCTTCAAGGCCCTCGCCGACGGCTTCGCCGCCCAGGGCGGGCCGACGGTCAAGATCCAGGTCGTCCCGTACTCCGAGATCCTCACCGCGGTGGACACCGGCCTGCGCACGGACAGCCCCCCGGACCTGTTCCGCGTGAGCTACACCGACGTCGGCGCCTACCGCACGCAGAAGGTCCTCGCCGACCTCCCCGATGCGGCGACGCTCGAACCGTCGTTCCTGCCCGCCTTCTGGTCCGCCGTCAGCGACGACGCCGGCACCTACGGGATCCCCCACCACACCGACACCTCGATGGTCCTCGTGAACACGGCTGCCGTGGCCTCCGCCGGGCTGGGCACGCTGCCGACGACCCTCGAGGACGCGTGGACGTGGGAGCAGTTCGCCGACGCCGTCGGGCGCGTGAAGCCCAGCCGCGCCGACACCTACGCCCTCGCCGTGAACTGGCAGAAGGCCGGCGCGTACCGCTGGCTGAACTTCGTCGACCAGGCCGGTGGGCGGCTGCTGTCGCAGGACCTGAAGAGCGCCGCCACCGACGACGCGGGCGCCCTGAAGGCCCTCACCTACACGCGCGACTTCTTCCGCAAGGGCCTCGTGCCGCAGGCCAGCTCGACGCGCGGCCAGCCCGCCAGCGACTTCTTCACGAACCAGACCGTGGCCATGTGCTTCGCGGGCGACTTCCTCCTGGAGGAGATCGAGGGCGCCGGGTTCGAGTACACCGCCACCTTCCTGCCTCGCGACGTCAACGCCTCGGCCGACCTCGGCGGCAACGCGCTCGTCGCGGTCGACTCCAGCCCCCGCAAGGAGCAGGCGCTGAAGTTCCTCACCTACTGCGCGCAGGCGCAGCAGATGGGCGAGTTCTGCAGCACCGCGACGGTCCTGCCCACCCGCAAGGACGTCGACCCGGCCTCGCTCACGTACGCGGTGCGCCCGGACCTCATGCCGCTGTACGTCCAGCAGGCCACGACGATCCGCGAGCAGCTGGTCGACCAGGTCGTCGTCCCGACGTTCAGCGCGGTGAACGCGCAGCTGCGCGACCGCCTCGACGAGGTGTTCCTCGGCACGACCGACGACGCGGCCGCGCTGAAGCAGGTCACGGACGCCGTGCAGTCGGTCCTCACCCGGTGAGCACCCTCGTCCCGGCCTCGCGGCCGCCCGTCCGGCGGCGCGCCCCGGACGTCCGCCGGTGGGTGACGTCCTACGTCATGCTCGCCCCCGCGCTGGTGCTGTTCGGCGTGTTCGTGCTGTACCCGCTCGTGGGGGCCGTGCGGATCTCGCTGACGAACTCCACGGGCATCGGCCAGGCCACGTTCGTCGGGCTCGGCAACTACCGGGCCCTGCTCTCGGACGACGTGTTCTGGAAGGCCGCGCTGAACACGGTGCTGCTGGCCGTCGTCTCGGTGCCCGTCAGCGTCGTCGTCGGCCTCGCGCTGGCCCTGCTGCTGCGCGACCGCCTGCCCGGCCGCGGGCTGTTCCGCGCGCTGTTCCTCGCGCCGTACGTCATCTCGGGCGTGGTCGTCGCCATGACCGGGCGGTGGATCTTCGACGAGAACGTCGGCATCGTCGACCGGGCGCTCACCGGGCTCGGCCTGCCCGCCCCGGCCTGGCAGTCCAGCGCCCCGGCGGCGGCCGTCTCCGTCGTCCTGGTCCTGCTCTGGGCGCGCACGGGGCTCGTCGTGGTGCTCTACCTCAGTGCGCTGCAGGGCGTGGACTCCGACGTCCTGGAGGCCGCGGAGCTGGACGGCACGAGCCCGTGGCAGCGCCTGCGGTACGTGCTGTGGCCCCTGATGCGGCCGACGACGTTCTTCGTGACCGTCCTCATGGTCATCGAGACGTTCCAGGTGTTCGACATCGTCTGGGTCATGACCGGCGGCGGGCCCGCGGGCGGCACGGAGCTGCTCGTGACGTACGCCTACGGCCAGGGCTTCAGCGCCCGGCGCGAGGGCTACGGCTCCGCGATCGGCGTCGTCGTGTTCGTCGTGGTCCTCGTCAGCACGGTCCTGTGGTGGCGCGTGCAGCGCGAGTCGGAGGAGGACGCGTGAGCGCCACGAGCACCCGGCCGCGCACGGCGGCCGCCACCTCCGCCACGACGGTGCCCGAGCGCCGCCGGCGCCGCAGCCGCGGGCGGCGGTTCGTCCTCGTCACCGTCCTCGCCCTGGTCTGGGTCTTCCCGCTGTACTGGATGGTCGTCACGGCGCTGTCGCGGCGCGAGGACCTCGCCGCGGGCGACGTCGGGCTCGTGCCGACCACGCTGGACGGCGGCGGGTTCCACCGCGCGATGGTCGACTTCCCCGTCCTGCAGTGGACCGCGAACTCCGCGGCCATCGCCGTCGTCGCCGTGGTCATCACCGTCGTGGTCGACGTCATGGCCGGCTACGTCCTGGCCAAGCACCGCTTCCCGGGCCGCTCGATCGTGTTCTTCCTCATCATCGCCACGCTGATGATCCCCATCCAGGTGCTGCTGGTCCCGCAGTTCGACCTGGTCGCGAAGTTCGGCTGGCTGAACTCCTACTGGGCGGTGATCGTCCCGCGCTCGGCGGAGGCCTTCGGGGTCTTCCTGGCCCGGCAGTACTTCCTGTCGATGCCCGACGAGCTGCTCGAGGCGGCGCAGCTGGACGGGGCGGGGCAGCTGCGCACGCTGTGGTCGGTCGTCCTGCCGCTGTCGCGGCCGCTGGTGGCCGTCCTCGTGGTGATGACGTTCATGTACCGCTGGAACGAGTTCGCCTGGCCCCTGGTCGCGCTGCGCGACCCGGCCCTCTACACGCTGCCGGTCGGGCTGTCGTTCCTGCAGGGGCAGTACACGACGGACTACCCGGCCCTCATGGCCGGGGCCCTCGTGTCGATCCTGCCCGTGCTCGTGCTGTTCGCCGTCGCCCAGCGGCAGTTCGTGGCGGGGATCGCGCGCAGCGGCCTCAAGTGAGGCGGCTCACCCCAGCCGCTGCAGCGCCGCGTTCGAGGTGACGAGCCGGACACCGGCGTCGGCCACGGCGCGGTCGCCGGGCCGCGCCGGGTCGTGGGGCGTGCCACCGAGCCAGGCCCAGCTCGCGGGCGTGCGGCCCGTCACCTCGCGCAGGCGCGCCAGCGGCGCGAGGACCTCCCGCTCGACCTCGGCGGCCGTCGTGACGGCCGCCGAGGGCGCGTGGGTCGCGGTGTGGCCGCAGACGACGTGCCGGGTCGAGAGGTCGGCGAGCTCGTCCCACGTCAGGGCGAGCCGCCCCCCGGGATCGGCGTCCAGGACGCCGTAGTCGTGGCGCCGGGCGAAGGCCTGCTGCTCGGCCGCGGGCGTGCCGAGGAACTCCGTCGGCGGGTAGAACCAGCCGGTGAACCCGAACTCCTCGCACAGGGGGACGGCCACCCGCGCGGCGCTGGAGAAGCCGTCGAAGAACGCGGGCACGAGCCCCGGGCGCGCCGAGGCCCAGCGTCCGGTGTCGAGGAAGCCGTGAACGTCCTCCTCGGTCACGGCGTCGAAGCGCTCGGCGTACCAGGCGAACTCCGCCGCGAGCTCCGCGCGCCGCGAGACCGGGGTGTCGTGGAAGTTGACCACCCGCAGCAGCCGTCCCCCGGCGAGGGCGTCCGCGACCGCCCGCGCCTCGGCGTCGCGCGCGGCGCGCGGCGGCACGACGGAGCCCGCGGGGCGCCACGCGGCGAGGCGCCCGGGTGCCACCGCGGGCACGGGGGCGGGAGTCGGCCGCAGGCGCAGGTCGGCGAGCGCCGCTAGGGCGTCCTGCGCGCTCACGCCCGGGTCGGCGGCCGCCAGCACCTCCCAGGCCTCGGCGAGCTCCGCCCCGAGCCGGACGTCGTCGGCCGCCGCGGCGGCGGGAGGCCGCGGCTGCGCGGGGACGCGGGCGTCGGTCACGGCGAGGAACATCGCGACGCCGGCGCGCTCCTCGTCCTCGGCGGCGACCGCCGCGGCGGCGGCCAGCACGGCCGTGGGGAAGTCGGGGCGGCTCACCCCGCCACCCTGTCAGCCGGCGTCAGACGCGGTCGACGTCCACGGCGTCGAGGGGCGCGGGGGCGTCGAGGGGCGCGGGGGCGTCGAGGGGGGCGGCGGCCAGCGGCGCGGGAGCCGCGCGCTTGACGACGTACATCTCCGCGTCGGCCGCGGCGAGGAGGGCGTCGACGACGTGCTCGACGCGTCGGCCGGGCCGGGGCACGTCGCTGACCGCCCCGATGCTGGCGGAGGCGGAGACGGTGTTCCCGGCGAGGGAGAAGGGCGCGGCGATGGCCGCGCGCAGCCGCTGCACGACCGCCTCGGCCCGCACGCCGGGGTCGGTCACGAGGAACGCGAACTCGTCGCCGCCCCAGCGGGCGGCGCAGTCGCCGGCGCGCACGCAGGCCACGAGGCGCTGCGCCACCGCGTGCAGGAGCTCGTCGCCGGCCGCGTGGCCCAGGGTGTCGTTGACGACCTTGAAGCTGTCCAGGTCGACGAAGGCCACGGTGAGCGGGGTCTGCCCGCGCTGGGCGGTGGCCGCGGCCTCCTGCAGCCGCTCGGAGAACAGCCGCCGGTTGGCGAGACCCGTCAGCAGGTCCGTGTGGGCCATGCTCGTCAGCTGCGCGCGCTGCTCCTCGTTGACGCCGAGCAGCGTCCGGTTGTCGCGCAGGACGAGGAACTGGCGGACCAGGGCCAGCGCGGTGAGGACGCCGAGGGTGAGCAGCGAGACGCGGTCCTGCGTGGACCACAGGCGCCAGACGCCCGCCGCCGCCGCGGGCAGCAGCGTCAGGTAGGGCAGCGCGAGGACGGCGTCGTCGGCGGTCGCCTGCAGCACCGGCAGGGGGCGCCCGACGGGTTCCACCGCGGCGATGCCCGCCAGCCCGAACGCCAGCATCCACAGGTAGTCGCCGGTGCCGCCGGTGGCGTAGACGCCCTGCGCGACGCTCACCAGGTAGGTGGAGTCCGCGACCACCATGGCGACGTTGGTGAGCAGCAGCAGAGCGGCCGTCTGGCGCACGCCGGTCCGCAGCATGGTCAGGGCCAGGACGCTGACGACGACGACGTCGCCCACGGGGTAGGCCAGGGGCAGCAGCAGCGCCGTGAGGGAGTCGCCCCGGTCCTCGACGGTGCGGGCCAGCCACGTGACCCACACGACGAGGAACAGGCTGCCGGCCAGCAGGGTCCCGTCCAGCGCGGCGCGCAGGCTGAGGAAGCGGCGGGCCGTGCGGCCGGCGTAGAGGACGACGGCGACCACCGTCAGTCCGCTGTAGAGCAGGAACCCGACGTCGTAGGGGCCCGGGACGGTGTCGGGGAGCACACCGAAGGCGTCGCCGGCCGTGTAGACGACCTGGCCCGCGGCCCAGGCCAGGCAGGCCAGGCCCAGGAGGAGCCAGATCGGGTGCAGCCAGGCAGGGGTCGCCGGGAGGGTGCGGGCGCGCAGCATGACGACGCCGGCCACCAGCGGCACGAGGGCCTCGGCGCCGCCGACGAGGCCGCGGGCCAGGACCGGTTCCGCGGCGGTCACGTGCCCGGCGAGCGCGGTGAGCGCCAGGAAGGCGAGGAGGACGGCGAGGCGGCGCCACAGCGGGGAGGCGGCGGGGCGCGCGCGCCCGTGCCGAGCCGTCACCGCTGCGTCCATGACGGGAGATCGGCACGTCGGGTGCCCGACTGCAGGGATCCGCGCGCGTGTCCCGCGGACGGCCCCGTCGCCGTGCCGCGGGGCGGGGTCACTCGGCGGCGTCCGCCGGGCGCATCAGGCGCAGGAGCGGAGCGGTCGAGGCGCGCTGCCAGACGAGCGCAGCGCCGCCCAGCAGGGTCACGAGCGCCAGCAGCGCCACGGGCCAGGCGTCGACCGCGAAGGCGACGGCCAGCAGCGCGAAGGCGACGACCGGGAGGACCCACGCGGGCAGCCGGTTGTACCAGCGCGGCTGCAGGACGGCGGCGGCGTACCACCACGCGACGGCGGCGACGCGCTCGTCGGGGTGGCGGCGGCCCTGCCGCGCCAGGCCGAGGGCCTCGCGGCGGTCCTCCGCCGGCAGCGCGTTGAAGGCCCGCACCGCGCGCGCCCGGCGGTCGGCGGGGAGCTCTGGGCCGACGACGGCCACGGCACCTCCTGGGGTCTCGTCCTGCGGGTCGTCGCCCCCATCGTAGGCGCCCGCGGCGGGGCCGACCGGGTGGCGCGGAGGACGTGGCGGGCCTCCGGGCGGGAGCGCTGCCGCATGCTGGGCCGGTGGCGAGCACCCCCTGGCGCAACTGGAGCCGGACCGTCGAGGCACACCCCCGGACCGTGGCGCAGCCCCGCGACGAGGCGGGCGTCGCGGACGTCGTCGCTCGCGCGGCGGCCGCCGGGCGCACGGTCCGCCCGGTGGGCTCGGGGCACTCGGGCACGCCCGTCGCGGCCGGCGACGACGTGTCGCTGGACCTGCGCCACCTCACCGGGGTGCGGCCCGTCGACCCGGCCCGGGGCCTCGTGGCCGTGGGCGCCGGCACCCGCCTCGACGCGCTGTCGGCGGGGCTGCTGCGGCTCGGGCTGGCGGTGGCGAACCTCGGCGACATCGACCGGCAGACCCTCGCGGGCGCGCTCGCGACCGGCACGCACGGCACGGGCGCCGCCTTCGGCTCCCTCGCCTCCGGCGTGCGGGGCCTGCGGCTGGTCCTGGCCGACGGCCGGGTCGTGACGTGCTCCCGGGAGGAGAGCCCCGACCTCTTCGCCGCCGCGGTCGTCGGGCTCGGCGCCTTCGGCGTCGTCACGGAGGTGCTGCTGCACTGCCCGCCGGCCTTCCTGCTCGCCGCCGACGAGCACCACGAGCCGCTCGCGGCGGTCCTGGACGGCTTCGAGCAGCGCACGGCGGCGGCCGACCACGTCGAGTTCTACTGGTTCCCGCACACCGCGGTGGCGATGGTGAAGGAGAACGTGCGACGGCCGCTGTCCACCGGGGCCGATCCGCTGCCGCGCTGGCGCGCGCTGCTGGACGACGAGGTCCTCGCCAACGGGCTCTTCGCGGCGACCTGCACCGCGGGGACGCTGCTGCCCGGCCTCGTGCCGACGATCAACCGCCTGTCGACGCGGGCGGTGACCCCGCGCCGCTACACCGACCTGTCCCACGGCGTCTTCACCTCGCGTCGTCGCGTCCGCTTCCGGGAGATGGAGTACGCGCTGCCTCGGGCGGACCTGCCGGAGGTGCTGCGCGAGGTGCAGCGGCTCATCGCGCGCCGCGGCTGGCGGCTGCCCTTCCCGCTGGAGGTCCGGGTCTCGGCCCCCGACGAGGCGTGGCTGTCGCCGGCGCACGGCCGGGACACCGCGTGGCTGTCGGTGCAGCAGTACGGGGCCGCGCCCTTCGTGGACTACCTGACGGGCGTCGAGGAGGTCCTCGTCGCGGCGCGGGGGCGGCCGCACTGGGGGAAGCTGCACACCCGCACGGCGGGCGACCTGGCCCCGCTCTACCCGCGCTTCGCCGACGCGCAGCGGGTGCGGCGGGCCGTGGACCCGGCCGGGACCTTCGCCAGCCCGCACCTGGACCGGGTCCTGGGGGGCCGGGTCCTGGGGGGCCGCGACGCGCCCACGACACGGGCGACTGTCGTGGACCTCCGCGAGGAGGCACAATCGGTGCATCATTCACCACTATGAGTGACTCCTCGAGGACGGAACGATGCCCGCACCTCTGACCCGCCTGGCCGCGCTCCCCCCTGTCGTCGCGCTCGAGCGCGACGCCCTGGACCGCTGGTGGTTCGACCTGGGCGACGCCGAGCGCGCCGAGGCCCTCCGCCTGCGGGCAGCCGACCCGATCCCCGAGTCGATGGCCGTGCGGCTCCTCCTCTACGGCGTGGGCGTCGACACCGCGGCGCTCGTCGTGCGCGACGGAGGCCGGCGGCGGGTCCTGCACGCCCAGCCGGGCGTCCTCGCCGACTACCTCGACGGGGTCCGCGCACTGCTCTGAGAGCGGTGGCGGTGGGCGGTGGCGGAGGGCGAGGGATTCGAACCCCCGAGGCCGGGATGATTACCGCCCTAGCGGTTTTCAAGACCGCCGCATTTGGCCGCTCTGCCAGCCCTCCCCGCTGCACCGCGCGCCACCCTCCTCGTCGGAGGTGAGCAGCGCGCCTCGACCATCGTAGGGGGGACCTGGTCGCCGCGGCCTCGGCGGCGCCGGCTCACAGACCGGTCATGCGCTCCATCTGCTCGGAGTAGCGGGCGCCCTGGACGCGCGAGGCCGCCACCTCCAGCTCGTCGAGGTCCGGCTCCCCGAGCTCCACCGCGGCGGCACCGTTGTTCTCCTCCAGCCGGGCCAGTCGACGGGTTCCCGGGATGGGGACGATCCACGGCTGCCGGGCCAGCAGCCACGCCAGCGCCACCTGGGCCGGCGTCGCCCCCCGGGACGCCGCGACCCGGTGCAGCAGGTCGACCAGCGCCTGGTTGGCGGCCCGGTTGGCCTCGGTGAAGCGCGGGATCCCCGCCCGGACGTCCCCGGGGCTGAAGCTCGTGGCGGCGTCGACGGTGCCGGTCAGGAAGCCCTTGCCGAGCGGGCTGAACGGCACCAGGCCGACGCCGAGCTCGGACAGGGTCGGCAGGACCTCCGCCTCCAGCGCCCGGTGCCACAGGGAGTACTCGCTCTGCAGGGCGGTGACCGGCTGGACGGCGTGGGCGCGGCGGATCGTGGCGGCGCCCGCCTCGGAGAGGCCGAAGTGCTTCACCTTGCCGGCCGCGATGAGGTCCCGCACGGCACCGGCGGTCTCCTCGATGGGCACGTCGGGGTTGACGCGGTGCTGGTAGCACAGGTCGATCACGTCGGTCCCCAGCCGCCGCAGCGACCCCTCGACGGCGGCCCGGACCTCCTCGGGCCGGCTGCCCAGGCGGCCGGTCTGCTTCCCGTCGGCGTCGAAGGTGAAGCCGAACTTGGTGGCGATCACGACCTGGTCGCGCACGGGCGCCAGGGCCTCGCCGACGAGCTCCTCGTTGACGAACGGGCCGTAGACCTCCGCGGTGTCGAAGAAGGTGACCCCCCGCTCGACGGCGCCGCGCAGGACGGCGATCATCTCGCCGCGGTCGCCGGGGTTGGGACCGTAGCTCTGGCTCATCCCCATGCAGCCCAGGCCCAGGGCCGAGACGTCCAGGGCCGTGCCGTTCGCGGCGCTGCCCAGCGTGCGGTGCTGCACCGGTGCTCCTCCTCGTGCGGGCGCGGTGGTGGGGTCGGAGGGCCGGCTCACGGACGGACGAGCACCTTCAGGGCCTCGCGCGCGTCCATCGCGCGGTAGGCCTCGGGGACCTCCTCGAGCCCGACGGTGCGGTCGAAGACCCTCCCGGGGTCGATCGTGCCGTCCAGCACGTCCGGCAGGACCTGCTCGAGGTAGGCGCGGACCGGGGCCGGGCCCCCGGTGAGGGTGATGTTCTTCCCGAACAGCGACGCGAAGCCGATCGGCGCCTCCTCGTACTGGGGCACGCCCACGCGGCTGATGACCCCACCGGCGCGGACGACGCCGTAGGCCTGCTCGTAGGCCGGCCGGTGACCGACGGCCTCCAGCACGACGTGGGAACCCTGGCCGCCGGTGAGCTCCAGGACCTTCGCGACCCCCTCCTCGCCGCGCTCGGCGACGACGTCGGTGGCGCCGAACTCCCGCCCGAGGTCGGTGCGGGCGCGGTGGCGGCCCATGAGGACGATCCGCTCCGCGCCCCTCTGCTTGGCGGCCAGCACCGCAGACAGGCCGACGGCGCCGTCACCGATGACGGTGACGGTCCTGCCCGCCTGCACGCCGCCCGTGACGGCGGCGTGGTAACCGGTGAGGTAGACGTCGGAGAGGGTGAGCAGCGAGGGGTACAGGGCCTCGTCGACGCCCGCCAGGCCGCCGGGGACCTTCACCAGGGTGCCCGCGGCCTGCGGCACGCGGACCGCCTCGGCCTGGGCGGCGGAGAAGAACCCACCCCGGGGGCAGGCGGTCTGGAAGCCGTCCCGGCAGAGGTCGCACGTGTTGTCGGAGAAGGCGAACGGTGAGATGACGAAGTCGCCCGCGGCGAGGCCGGTGACGGCCGAACCGGTCTCCTCGACGACGCCGATGAACTCGTGGCCCATCGGCTGACCCTGCTCGGAGGGCTCCGTGGAGCGGTAGGGGTGCAGGTCCGAGCCGCAGACGCAGGCGCGGACGACGCGCACGACCGCGTCGGTGGGTTCCTGGACCTCGGGGTCGGGGACGTCCTGGACGCGGACGTCGCCGGGGCCGTGCATGAGCGCTGCGCGCACGAGAGTTCTCCTGTCGTCGATGTCGTCGTGCCGGTGCCGCCGTCAGGCGGCGGGGACCTGCTCGGTCTCGCTCACCCCGTCGTCCCCGCACGGGCGAGGTGGGGGCGCAGCTGGTCCGCGTCCCCACCGGTGACCGGGGCGGCCGGCGTGATCGGGCTGCGGTCGCGGGCGGCGGGCCCGTGGCGGGGGAACCCGCCTGGTGGCCTCGCCCCCGACGGTAGGTCGCCGACCGTGCCGCTCTCCAGCCCTGAGGGGCACCCTGTCAGGACACCCCTGAGCGACGCCGCGCATCGCGGGTGTCCCGACCCCGGCTCCCGGCGCTCGCCGGCCACGCCGCACGTCCGGCCGCGACGACCGGCGGTGCAGCTGTGGCGTCAGGCAGCCGCACGCCCCGGGATGCGCAGGCTCAGCAGGGCGGCACCCAGCAGCACCACCGCCGCGGCGGCGAAGCTGGCGCGGGCCCCGGGGACGAACGCGCCGGAGACCAGCGCGCCGAAGACGGCGATGGCCACCGCCCCGCCGACCTGCCGGAAGGTGTTGAACACCGCGCTCGCGGTGCCGGCCTGCTCGGGCGGGACGCCCTCGAGGACCACACCGGTCACCGACGGCATGGCCAGGGACCCGCCGGCGGCGAGGAAGCAGGTGCACAGCGCGGTGAGCGCGACCGAGTCGAGACCGACCGTCGCGGCGAGCCCGGCCAGGCCGACGGCCATCGACGTCATGCCGGCGACCACGGGCGGGCGCACGCCGAAGCGGTTGCGCACGGGGCCGCTGGCGAGGTTGCCCGCGATCGCCACGAGCGAGGACGGGACGAACACCAGGCCCGCGTGCAGCGGGGTGAGGCCCAGGTGCTGCTGCATGTAGAGGCTGACGACGAAGACGTTGCCGAAGTTGCCGACCATGAACGCGAAGCCCACCGGCAGCGCGATGCGCACGCCGCGGGCGCGGAACAGCCCGAGCGGCATCATCGGGTGCGCCACCCGTGCCTGCACCCGCAGGAACGCGAGGACGCCGAGCGCGGCGAGCAGGAGCTCGCCGAGCACGAGCGGGGTGCCGAAACCCGCGTGCCCTCCCTCGATCAGCCCGTGCACCAGGGCGGTCAGCGCCAGGACGGCCAGCACCTGACCGGCCCAGTCGAACGGGCGCGGCCGCCGCGGCGAGCGCGCCACCGCGGTGAGCAGGGCCAGCATCAGGACCCCGACGGGGACGTTGACGAGGAACACCCACCGCCAGTCCACGGACGTCAGCAGCCCCCCGAGGGGCTGCCCGACGAGCCCGGACACGGCGCCGCCCACGGCCCACACGCCCAGGGCGCGGGCCCGGCGCCGCGCGTCGGGGAACGCCTCGCGGACCAGGGCCATCGACGCCGGCAGGACGACCGCCGCCCCGGCGCCCTGCAGGCAGCGCGCGGCGATCAGCGTCCCGCTGGTGGGTGCGGCGGCGCACGCGGCCGACGTCACGGTGAACACCACGATGCCGACGGCGAGCGCCCGCTTGGCCCCCACGCGGTCGGACAGGTTGCCCGCGAACAGGAGCAGGCTGGCGAACAGGAGCGTGTACCCGTCGATCACCCACTGCTGGCCGACCGTCCCGCCCCCGACGTCCGCCCGGATGCTGCTCAGGGCGACGTTGACGACGGACATGTCGAGGGTGATGAGGAAGAACGCCAGCGACGCGACGGTCAGGACGACCCGCGCGTGCGGGCCGTCCGCGGACCCGGGCGCCGCGGCGCCGGGGACGTCCCGGGCGGACGTCGGGGCTGCGGTCAACGGGCGCCGTACTCCTCGTCGGTCACGTGGTCGAGCCAGGTGACGACCTGCCCGGAGGCGTCCGCCTCCTGCATCGCGACGTGGGCCATGAACCGGTCGGGGCGCGCGCCGTGCCAGTGCTCCTCCCCGGGCTCGATGACCACGACGTCGCCCGGGCGGATCTCCTGCACGTCCCCGCCGCGGCGGGCGACGAGGCCGATGCCGTCGGTCACGTAGAGGGTCTGACCCTTGGGGTGGTGGTGCCAGGCGGTGCGCGCCCCGGGGGTGAACCGGACGTGGGCGCAGCCGATGGCCGAGGACTCGTCGGGGTTGCGGATGCCCTCCACGAACACGGCGCCCGTGAACCAGTCCGCGGGGCCGGCGGCCGTCGTGCTCACGGTGCTGGGGGTGAACTCCACGATGTCCTCCTGGGGGTGGGCGGGGTGCGGGCCCGCGGGGCGCGGTCGCGTGGGCGACGGCGGAGCGCACGCGGTCACCCGCTCCCCGGAGACTACCCGGACAAGCGGATACCGTCTATCCGGTTCGGGGTACCCTCGTCCCATGGCCGACCGACCGCCCCGGACCCTGCGCAGGGACGCCGCCCTCAACCGCGAGCGCCTGCTCGTCGCGGCCGACGAGCTGTTCGCCGCGCGCGGCCTCGACGTGACCCTCAACGACATCGCCCACCACGCCGGCGTGGGCGTGGGGACGGCCTACCGGCGCTTCGCGAACAAGGGCGAGGTGGTCGACGCCCTGTTCGAGCAGCGCCTGGAGCAGGTGGCGGACGTGGCGCGCGAGGCGCTCGCCGACCCCGACGCGTGGGCGGGGCTGGTCACCTTCGTCTCGCGCGCGCTGACCATGCAGTTCGGCGACCGGGGGCTGACCGACGTGATGAACGATCGTTCGCTGGGCGACAGCCGGGTCGCCGAGGCGCGCGACCGCATCGCGCCGATCATCACGGCGCTCGTCGAGCGGGCCAAGGAGCAGGGCGTCGTCCGGCCCGACTTCGACCAGTCCGACCTGATCTTCCTGCAGGTGGCGCTGTCGGCGATCGTGGACCGCTCCCGGTCGGTCGCCCCGGAGCTGTACCGGCGCTACCTCGTGATGTTCCTGGACGGCATCTCCACCCGCCGCGAGGCGTTCTCCCCGCTGCCCGCGGAACCCCTGTCGCCGGCGCGCACCCACGAGGCGATGACCCGCGCGCGCCGCGAGTCCCCGCGGGCGGGGGCGGGGTGAACCTCGCGCGCAGGAGCGCCCGCGGTCGTTCTCCCCAAGTCCTCCGCGGGACCGTCGCAGCTCCGGGTCGACCCGCGCCCAGGCGACACCTACTATCGAAGATGTAGTAGCGCTGCTTCGGCCACGGTCGACCCGCCCGGTCCCGGGCCACGCCGTCGGCGCGAGCCAGCGCCCCACCCCGGCCGCCCGCGCGGCAGTCAGGAGCGTCCTCGTGTTCGACACCATCGGTGGCCTGCCCGTGCACCCCCTCGTCGTCCACGCCGTCGTGGTCCTGCTGCCGCTGGCGGTGCTCGGGACGATCGCCGTCGCCGTCCGCCCGGCGTGGCGGGCCCGCTTCAGCGGCTTGAACGCCCTCGTCGCGGTGGTCGGCACCGCCCTGTGCCCCGTGGCCACCAGCAGCGGCGAGTCGCTCGAGCGCCACGTCGGCGACCCGGGCGCGCACGCCGGCCTGGGCGACCAGCTCGTGTGGTTCTCCCTGCCGATGGCGCTGCTCGCGATCGCCCTCTGGCTCCTGCAGCGACGCGCCACCGCCACCCGCCGCGGTGCCGCCGACACCGCGAACCGCGGTGACGCCGACGCGACGGGCTCGGGCGCGCGGGTCGCACGCCACGGCGCCGTGCGCGGCCTCGGGGTCGTCGCGGTCCTCGCCGTCGTGGCCGCCGTCGCCTCGGGCGTGCAGGTCTACCGGGTCGGGGACTCGGGCGCCCAGGCCGTCTGGGCCGACCAGATGACGGCGTCCGCGAGCAAGTAGGGCCGCAGCCCCCCACCCCGCCGCACCTGACGAGGACTGAGACACCCCATGGACATCCTGCAAGCCCTGGTCCTCGGCGTCGTGGAGGGCATCACCGAGTTCCTCCCCGTCTCCAGCACCGGCCACCTGACCATCGCCGAGCAGCTGCTGGGCCTGCGGGTCGACGACCCGGGCGTCACGGCCTTCACCGCGATCATCCAGGTCGGTGCGATCGCCGCGGTCCTCGTGTTCTTCCGCGCCGACATCGTCCGGCTCGTGACCGCGTGGGTCCGCGGGATCGCCCGGCCCGAGGCGCGCACGGGCGCCGACTACCGCCTCGCCTGGTACGTCATCGCCGGTTCCGTGCCCATCGGGATCATCGGGTTCGCCCTGCGCCACGTCGTGTCGGGCGCGCTGCGCAGCCTCTGGGTCGTCGCCGTGGCCCTGATCGCCTGGAGCGTGGTGATGTTCGTCGCCGAGCGGCGGGGTACGCAGACGCGCGGGGAGGCGGACCTGCGCCTGCGCGACGTCCTGCTGGTGGGGCTCGTGCAGTGCGTCGCGCTCGTCCCCGGGGTCTCGCGCTCCGGCGCCACGATCTCCACCGCCCTGCTGCGGGAGTTCGACCGGGTGACCGCCACCCGGTTGTCGTTCTTCCTGTCGATCCCGGCCCTCACGGCGGCCGGGGCCTACGAGGCGATCGGCAGCGCCGGCGACATCAGCGCCAGCGTGGGGTGGGTCCCCACGCTCGTGGGCACCCTGGTCAGCCTCGTCGTCGCCTACGCCTCCATCGCCTGGCTGCTGCGGCTCGTCGCCCACCACCCGATCACGGTGTTCATCGGCTACCGCGTCGTCCTGGGTGTGGTGGTCCTCGCGCTGCTCGGGACCGGTGTGCTGTGACGCGCTCTCCCGCACGGACCCTGACCGCCGCCAAGGTCCCCGAGATCACCGCGCTGTTCTGGGTCGTGAAGGTCCTCACCACGGGGATGGGCGAGGCGGCGTCGGACTACCTCGGCACCACCAGCCTGGTGCTCGGCGGGGTCGTCGGGGTGGGCGGGTTCGCCCTGGCCCTGTGGTGGCAGCTGCGCGCCCGCGCCTACTCGGCGCCCACGTACTGGGCGTGCGTCGCGATGATCGCCGTGTTCGGCACGATCGTCGCCGACGTCCTGCACGTCGCGACCGGGTTGTCGTACTACGTCACCTCCGCGTTCTACGCCCTCGTCGTCGTGGCGCTGTTCACCGCCTGGCACCGCAGCGAGGGCACGATCGACATCCACTCCATCACCACCCCCCGCCGCGAGCGGTTCTACTGGGCCACGGTCATCGCGACGTTCGCCCTCGGCACCGCGGTGGGCGACCTCACGGGCCTGACCCTGGACCTGGGCTTCCTGGCCTCGGGCCTGCTGTTCCTCGCCGCCATCGCCGTCCCGCTGATCGCCTGGCGCGCGGGCGCCAACCCGGTCGCCACGTTCTGGGTCGCCTACGTCCTCACGCGCCCGCTCGGGGCGTCGTTCGCGGACTGGATCGCCAAGGAGCACGAGGTCGGTGGCGGCCTCGGCGTGGGCGACGGCACGGTGACCCTCGTGTCCCTGGCGCTCATCGTCGTGCTCGTGGCGGCGATCGCGCGGCGCGGCCACGGGGTCCAGCCCACCTCGGAGGCGGCGGCCGGGGAGGGCCGGGCGTGAGCGGCCTGCTGGACCCCACCCACCTGCTGGCGAGCTACGGGGCGGTCGGGGTGTTCGTGCTCCTGTTCGCCGAGACCGGGCTGCTGATCGGGTTCTTCCTGCCCGGGGACTCCCTGCTGTTCACCGCCGGCCTGCTGACCGCGACCGCCGCGGGGTCCGCCGCGCACCTCTCGCTGGCCCCCGTGCTGGTCGCGGCCGGGGCGGGAGCCCTGCTCGGCGCCGAGGTCGGGTACCTCATCGGCCGGCGGGCCGGCCCCGCCCTGCTGCGCTCCGAGGGGCACCCGCGCCGGGCGGCCGGCGTGGCGCGCGCGGCGGAGGTGCTGGAGCGCTACGGCCACGGCAAGGCCGTCGTCCTCGCCCGGTTCATCCCCGTCGTGCGCACCCTGATGAACCCGCTCGCGGGCACCGTCGGCGTTCCCGCGGCGCGCTTCACGCTGTGGCAGGTGGTCGGCGGCCTGCTGTGGTCGCAGGGCGTCGTCGTGGCCGGGGCCGTCCTGGGGGCGCGCATCCCCGGGCTCGACCGCTACCTCCTGCCGATCATCGCGGCCGTCGTGGTGGTCTCGCTCGTCCCCGTCGTCGTGGAACTCCTGCGCTCGCGGCGC
>Ga0160427_10000270_pt1 | contig 34019 bp, 45 predicted proteins | sample SolpanmetagenomL_FD_108194 | JGI IMG/M metagenome (GOLD analysis project Ga0160427, IMG submission 108194) | Solar panel surface microbial communities from Lawrence Berkeley National Laboratory, California, USA - L | ecosystem: Engineered > Built environment > Solar panel > Unclassified ...
ACGGCACGCAAGGGGAGAACGCGTCTGACACACATTCAAGCTTGTTGACGCATATCTAAAAAGCGTGGTAATATAGAGGCACTTGGGGACGGCAAGCCCTATGACCTGGAGACTCTATGAACACGAACCCGCACGAAACCCAGTACAGCCCGAGCGCCGCCCAGCGGATCAGTGATGAACTCAGGGACCGCACCGCTGCGGCGAACGTGGGCGACGCGGCCACCGGGTACGACTTCACCGCGCGGCTCGACCTCGCGCTCTACCGTGACCCCTCGGCCGTGCAGGGCGTGCTCAGCGAGTTCAGCGCGGCCGACCTGCGGGCCGTGGGCCTGTGCCGGGACGAGGTGAGCAGCGTGTTCGCCCTGCCGGAGGAGGCCGGACGCTTCTCGGAGGTGTGGGTCAGCGTGAGCCGCCAGTACAGCAGCTGCACGGCGCACTACGTGAGGATTCGCTGATGCTGCTGCCTGTGGCGCGGGTCGCGGCCCTGCTCTCCCCTGCCCCGGTGCCGGTGAGCAGCTTCGAGCAGTTCCGGTTGTTCGAGCACGCGGCGGGCCAGGTGGCCGGCGTGAGCACCCGGCACGACGCCGAGCTGATCAGCAAGGAGGCCGTGGGGCAGCCGTGCTACCAGGCCGACCTGTCACGGCTGCTGCTGGCCGCCTTCCGCGCGAACAGCGAGCAGGCCGTCGAGCGCGCCAGGGGCGCGCTGTTCAGTCACCTGTTCGGCATTCCGGGCTTTCACGCCGTCAAGGACGGGCAGCGCCTGTTCCGGGCGGCCGACGCGCTGGCGAACAGCCTGATCGCCACCGTCGAGGACCTGCGCGCCCAGTACGCCCGCCAGACCCCGGCCCCAGCCGAACCTGCCGGCGCGTTGCGCTTCATCCCGCTGTACCCTGAGCGCGGCGGCGTCCTGGAGGAACGGGCATGAACGAGGAGCTGCACACCCACACCCGCGCCGTGCTGATCGTGATGGTCGGCACGCACGGCAGCAACCAGCCGCCAGAGCGGCACGAGTTCGTGACGAACGGGCCCACGGGCGCGGTCCTGATCGCGCACGCCTACAAGGAGGCCCAGCATTCGGGCGGCGAGGTTCCGGAGCGCGGGGCGCTGCTGAAGGCGGCGGCCAGCTCCCGCCAGAGTCGCCAGATGATCGACGCGCTCACCGAGGTGACCCGGGACGGGTATATCCGCAGCGTGCAGGCGGCACTGGTGGTCTCGACGTACCACGAACTGAGCTGACCGCAAGGGGGACGGGCCACCCTGAGCGGGTGACTCGCGTCTGAACTTATTGACTTTAAAGTATATTTCGTGGTATATTTTTTCTAGTTGAGGGGAAGCAAGCCCTGATACGCGAGGAGAGACCCATGAACAGCCTGCTCACCCTGACCGCCCCGATCCTCCCGGCCCAGACCCGCACGGCCACCGTGCTCGCCCCAGTGAGCGCCCTTGGCCGCACCCTCGTCTCCCCCGCCCAGGCCCGCCACGCCCATGAGCGCACGAGCGACGGCTTCCGCTTCATCCCGACCTCCGAGATCGTGGACTACGCGGCGCCGCACGGCTTCCGCGTGGCGAGCCAGAGCGCGGTGCGCTCCCGCGACCCCGAGCGCCGCGCGTTCGCCAAGCACCTGATCGTGCTGGAGCACGACGACGCCCACGCCGCCGCCAGCAAGATGAAGGACGCCACGCCGCGCATCGGCATCATCAACGCCCACGACGGCGCCAGCCGGCTGCGCGTGTTCGGCGGGCTGTACCGCATGATCTGCGCGAACGGCATGGTGGTGGGCGACACCTGGGACGACGCCGCCTACACCCACCGGGGCGACGGCCACACCCTCGAAGACATCCTGGGCGACGTGTTCGGCGTGGTCAGCCGCTTCGCCAGCGTGGCCGACAAGGTGGCCGCCATGAAGGCCGTGACGCTCAGCCAGCCGGAGCGCTACGCCCTGGCCGAGGCCGCCAGCACCCTGCGCTGGGAGGACGGCGCGGCCCTGATGTCGCCCCGCGAGCTGCTCACCCCGCGCCGCAGCGAGGACCAGGGCAGCGACCTCTGGAGCACGTTCAACGTGGTGCAGGAAAAGCTGATCAAGGGCGGCCTCGGGTACAACCCGGTCAAACGCAAGTCGGTCAAGGTGCGCGGCATCAACAGCGTCACGGCCGACATCGAGATCAACCGCAAACTCTGGGACATGGCGATCAAACTCGCGGCGTAACCGGTTCGGGAGGGGCGCAGTCGCCTCTCCCCTGCCCCGCCCGCCACGGCACCCGGCACCCTGAATCTTCAGGGTGCCGGTCGTTCCATGCCTCAAAGGCTCAGGTGTTCACGGCCTCAGCACTTCACAGGACCAGCCCTTCAGATGCTCAGCGTCCTTGCGTGCCACAGGTTCAGGAGTTCAGTTCGCCACAATCTCAGCCTGCCAGGCATTCAGACGTTCACGGTTCACTGATACTGGCAGTCTGAGACGTGAGCGGTTCGCAAGGCTGACAGTTCAGTACCGTGGAAGCGCGAAAGTTAAGCATCCTGATAGATCATGGTGCCGGTAATCTGAAGTGTCAGCATTTAAAGGATTCATAGGTATGAATATCTAAAAGTATGAGACTACATATGATCAGAATCTCAGAGGCGTGGACTTTCAGGAATCCGGTTTTCTTAAACTCTGAAGGTCTGAGCGTATGAAGAGTCGAAATGCCGAGCGTCTGAACCGCCAGGATGCCAGCAGTTCAGGTTGCTGAATTCAGGGGACTTCAGGTTGCTGAACGTTCAGCGCCCCCGATGCGGACCGACATGGAGCGCTTTTTTTCAGGGGCGGCCGGGGTACACTGAAGGCCGACGCATGACGACCGCCCGCGCGCTCACGCCCCCCAGCGACTTCACCGTGCGGCAGATCACGCTGGCGTACCTGCTGGCCCAGGCCTATCACCACCAGTGGGGGAGGCTGGCGATGAGTGCCGTCCTGGCCTGTCACGACCTGGAGGAGATCGCGCGCCGGAGCGCCGCGCTGCTGACGCCGCAGCAGTTTCCGGAAGACGAGGTGTTCGCGCCACGCCGCCTGGCCGGCGCACTGCACCACGATTCGCCGTTCGACCGGGTGGCCTGGGAGGTCAGCCGCAGCGGCGCCGTGACCGTGAGCGTCCGCAACCGGGGCCGGGCGGGCTTCGAGGCGACCGACGCGCTGACGCTGCTGCGGGTGTACGTGCCGGCAGGGCCGGGCCCGGGCCGGGTCCTGCCCGGACTGAATGAGGACGCGCCGTTCCACCTGCGCCACCTGCGCCTGCTGACGCCCGCCCTGCACGCCGTGGCCCACCCGGCGAGGATGGGCGAGGCGATGAGGGAGCTGCACGACCTGGCCTTCACCCACGACGCCGCCGCGCAATCGCGCGGGGAGCGGGACATGCCCGCGCCTTGAAGGCCGCGCCGGTCCGCGCCCTCCACCACTCCACTCCGTTCCTCGCCCCACACGAAGGATGGTCTTTATGCCGCGCCGTCAGAATCCGCTGCCGCTCCCGCCTGCCTGTGACCTCTGGGACCTCGACACTGAGCGCCCTGGCGGGTGCGACTTCTCGCTGCTTCAGCTGACTGTAGCGCACCGCCTCGCGCGCACCCACAACCAGATGTGGGGCGCGCACGCCTTCTCCACGTTGCGGGGCACCTGCCGCGCCTGCGATGTCCGCGCCCTGAGCGTGGCCCGCCTGCTGATGCCCTTTCATTTTCCCGAAGACGAGGTGCTGGCCCCCACGGTCTGCGGCGAGGCATAACGCATCTCAGCCGCTCGGACCGCCTGGCGTGGCAGATCGGCCCTGAGCGGGGCGTGACGCTGTACGTGCTGCGCGATCCCGGCGCGGGCTTCGGAGACAACCTGCTGATCGGTGTGCGCGTGCCGTACGCCAACAGGCCGCTGGTGTTGACGAACGATCCAGAGCCGGGCAGCTTCGGCACGCGCCATCTGGCGCTGCTGCACCGCTCACTGTACGGGCTGTCGGTGCCCGCCCGGATCAACGACCTGATCCGGCCGCAGTTGTATTCGCAGCTGCCGGCGCCGCTCCGGGCGGAGCGCGACCGTCCGGGCAGCGCCGAGCTGTACAACGCCAGGATGCAGACGCAGTCCATGAATTCAGACCGCTGAACTGATGGTATCCTGAAGTCTCATATGTTCATAGATATGAATTAGTGAAACTTCATGGTATAATACTTTCAATTATGAACATCGACCAGGACAGGACGCGGCGCATCGAGGCAGGGCGGGCAGTGGCGGACACGTATCTCCGCACGCACGCCCGTACGCGGGACGTGCCGGAGGTGAGCGTGGAGGCCTATGCCCGGCAGCAGGGCACGCCGCTCCGGAAGGTGGACGAGCTGAGCGGTGTGCTCGGCCGGGTGGTGCTGATGATGTGCCCCAGCCGGGCGACGAGGGCCAGCACCGGCAAGGTGGCCGGCGCGGAACGCCGGGCGCAGGAGGACCACGCGCACAACATGCAGGTCCGCGCCGCCTGGAGCGCCGCCGTCCGGTCAGGGGAGATCCGGACCCTCACCGAGGTCACGCCGCTCGACCTGAGCCGCGAGCAGGACCGCGCCCGGCTGCGGGTGATCGCCAAGCGCCGCAGGGCCGTGAGACTGAAGCTGGCCGTGGCCGTCTGAGGGCGTGTGCGGCCGGCAGGGTGGCACTCCTGACACCTGGGGCGCCATACTGCGGGGCAGTTTCCCCCCACAGGAGCACACAGCATGACCCACACGATGTCTCGCCCCACCCTGCCCCTGCCGGCAGTCTCGACCCTTTCGCTGCTGATCCTGCGGCTGAACGAACAGAACCCGCTCCTCTTGCGCGAGATGAGCGCTCGATGCGCCGACGCGGCCACCGGCATGCGCCGCGAGGTGGAGGAGAACCGCGCCACCGACCACCCGGAGCGGATGATCAGCAAGCGGCGTATCCGCGCGGCCTTCGTGTCGCTCAGCGCTGAATTTCATGCACTCTCCGGCTGCCGCTTCGGCCCGGACGACCGGGAGACCCGGAGCGGCGCCGAGCTGCGGCGTTTGGGCCTGCGCCTCGCCGCGCCGGGCGTGCAGCCGGAAAGCTACGAACTGAAGCTCGACCAGGTGAGCGGCAGCCTGGGCCATCGTCCGCAGTTCTGCTGCGACCAGGTGCAGTCGCTGTACTACGCCGGCCCGGAAATCTGGCTGAGCGCCGGGGAGAACCGGTACTTCCGGGTGCAGTGACTTGACCGCGCCACGCCGCCACGTGAACCTGTCTGTTCTTGGTCCGATCAATCAAGGGTGGCGTGCGTCAGATGAACTGGATGCAATGAATCATAAGGGAGAAGACAGATGAAATACAACGTCATAGTGTTTAGGCGCGATCAGGTCGAATCCGATTTCACGACTAACCACGAATAGAAGTTGACAACGCTGGTGAAAAGGTGCAAAACGGATGACTTCGTGGACTTCTGGCGTTGATGGCAGCTATTGAAGCCTGATTGCCGAGCAAACAATATGCTGTTCGCGCATTGAACAATGATTGGGATTTCTTGAAGAGATAAATTGATATAAATGTCAGTGATGAGGAGCGCAATGATTGAAGTACGTGCGGCAGAGGAACACGATGTAGAAGCTATCGCTCACATTTACACAGCCGGCTGGCGCGATACCTACACTGACATTCATTCAGAAGCCTATATCGAACACATCATCGCAAAATACGCCGACCCAGACAGGCTGCTCAACGAAATTCGGCATCACCCGGATTGGGACGGTTGGCTCATTGCAGAGCGTGATGGACAGATCCTTGGCGCTGGCGGGGGCGGCCTGACCTCGCCACAGACGTGGGAGATCTTCGTTCTCTATCTGAATCCCACATTTCGACGACAGGGTGCAGGATCGGCACTCGTGGAGACGATGACGCGCCAAGCCGTTCAGTCTGGGGCCAGCGAGCAGTGGGTCTCGGCCACCAAAGCAAACGAAAAGGGCGTGCCCTTCTATACAGCTTTGGGATTTGAAGTTCAGGAGGAGCGCACATCTGAATACGCTCCAACAGGGGAGACCATTCGGACGCTCCGAATGAAACGGTCCATCCGTCCGTCATTGCTTACCGCAAATGGAGGTTGATTTTTGGTCAACCAGCAGGATCTCGAAATTTGAGGTTGTGCGCGGGCACCAAGAGGCCCACTTTAAGCTGAAGGCTAAGCAGGGTCTTGACCTGACCCCACCTCAACTCTGACCCAGCCAGCGTCGAAGGTTGACTGAAGCTATTTTGAGCATCCGTCTTCTTCACTGCTGCTCAGATGTATCCGCTTCTGCTCGTCTCCAGCTCCCCTTTCGCTGGGCGACAAGCCCACCAGTCATCTTCAGGGGTGAATACACCGTCATGTCCGGCAGATCCAACTGCACCGAATTGAGCGGAAGAGAGACCTTGAGGACAAGGCGCACCGCCAGCAGATGTCAGGCTCCGACAACCGTCACGAACAGCGGCTGGCCGTCATGGCCGTACAGGAAGAAGGCCATGCCCGCCACATGCCGGATGATGTCGTCCAACGCGTGTTTCTTCAGGGAGAAAATGCGGCGCTGATTTCCGGCTTTCGCCTTGGTGCCTTCGTCAATCATCCAATCATTGGCGTTCAACACCTTCCGTTGAGCAGGGGAAAGTGCGCCGCTGCGTTTCGGCAGAGACCGAGGCCCGAAGATCTCTGCATACACTTCTTCATTCCATTCTGCGTACCCGAGCTGGAAAAAGTGCTCGTCTCTGTTAAACGTCACAACAACCGACCTGGGTTCAAAAGCGTCGTCGGCCAACGATTCAAGAACAGCGTCCCGAACTGGGGCGATCAGGGCGTCCTTGACTCCGAACTGTTCGAGCGGCCCGTCGTCTTCGGTCTCGTCTGCCAGGTCGGCCGAGTGCAACCATTTGGCAGGGGGGTCCACCCTCAGACCGGCTGGAAGGGTCATGTGTTCGCCGCTGGTGAGTTCATCTGCGACGGTGTTGAAGTTGTGACGGCGCAATTCGTCCAGGGCGGGTCCGTGCAGTACTTCCGGCGTGCGCCAAGCCTGCCAGGCGAGCAGCTGGCACAGGGCAGCGTCACTCAGTACGGTCAGTACCCCCCCGACGTAGACCTGTGCGCCGTCGTCCACGAGGCCGTGCAGCAGTCCCTGGTCGTCTGGGACAGCCAGCCGGACCTCTTTCAGACCCCGCAGGGCGCGGCCGACGAACGGCCCATGGTGCCGAAACGGACCTTCCTTCCAGTGTTCGGGATCAACACCAGCTCCGCTGACGGACAGGAGCGTCTCCAGAACGTGATCGACGGTTGGAGCCGTTTTGTACGCCCGCTGGAGGCTGGGCGTGTTCATCCCGGGTTCGGTCCTCGTGCGGGGGAGGGGCAGTGTTTCGTCCCGTGGCGGCGCGACAGCGTAGATGCCGACCGGTTTGAAGCTGTGGTCGTACGCGGGCGGCAGGAGGAGATTCTTCAGATCCAGCGCGTCTTCGAGTGGCGTCCAGGACCACCCGTGCTCGTTCTTAACGCGCAGCAGCAGGTCGGGGTTCGGCAGGTAGTGGCCGTGTGACATTCGCCCCCAGAGTTTCCGGGACGGTTGGTAGTTGCTGCTGATTTCTGCACGCGCAAGAATGCGTGAGATCTGGCTGGTGTTCAGTTGGAGTTCCGGCAATGCCGTGTCCGTCAGATAAGTGAGCGCGAGCAGGTCTACCGTCAACCCCTCGGTTCGTTCAGCGTGGAAATTCACGTATTTCAAGCAGGTCAACATCAGGTAAAGCACGGCGTATTCCCCCTGACCGCGCTTTAACCGGATCAGCTTCCCTTCGACCTGCACGTCGAGGTGGGGCGGCATCAGCCTGTCGTAGAGTGCGCTGAGCGGGCCCTCCTGAAAATCGCTGAACAGCACGCCCTGCGCGAGCGCGTACATGCCTGCGGTATGGCCGAAATGATCGGTGTAGTCCGGGTCCGCGTCCCGGCGCAGGAGTTCGTCCACGAGCGCGGTGTTTTCGGCCATCGCCGCGAGCATCAGCGGAGTGGCGTTCAACCGGGACCGGTGGTTCACACCGTACAGGTCGGTGTCCCACAGGACGCTCTTGAAGTTCCGCTTGACGTACTCGTTGAGGACCTTGTTCATCAGCTGGATGTAGGCGTCCATTGCATCATCGGGGTCGAAGGTCAGATCCAGGGCGGCCGGGTATCCTGTCGTTTCCGCGAACATCTCGATGGGAAACCATTGCCGGTGCCACACGTTGTATTCGATGAAGGCCCGGCGTTCCTTGTCAGTGGCATTCTCTTCGTTCATGACCCTGACCCATAACCGCCTGTGGGCTTCGCCGGTCATCACATCCCAGGGAACGGGTTTGAGTTTCAGGATGTCGCGCGTGATCGCCTGCGCCTGCTCGGTCTTCCCCTGCGCTTGCAGGCGCCGGGCCTCATCCGCCCAGGCCTGGGCACTCGATACCTTCGTCTCGACGTTGACGCGCCCGCCCGCATCGGCCACGTCGAGCAGCGACACCATCGGATGACCGGGGTCCTGTTCGATCAGGATCACCTGCTCAATGCCGCGCGTCAGGGCCACGTAGAGGGCATTGAGGTAGAACTTGTATCCCTCGCCGCTCTTGTCGTGCTTGTCGGCCGCCCGGCCGAACCGGAGTTCCTCGCCTTCCAAGGCGTCTGCGGGCAGGTCCGCCGCGATCTCCCGGTACGCCTGTCGGTGGCTGCCGATCAGGTCGTACAGGATCACCCCCTGATACTCCAGACCTTTCGCCTCGTGCACGCTGAAAACCAGGGGCGTCCGGAAGGTGGCCCGCGCCCGCGCCTTGTCCTCGTCGCGCAGAACGATGACGGCAAAGTTGACGTTCTGGCGGGTCGCCTCGCTGAGGCGCGCGAGCGTCGCCGGGTCGGGCGTGAGCAGTTCCACCCGGCCTTCCTGGAGGGTGGTGGCTTGCACGAGGTGGTTGCTTTCCCGGTCGATGCTGCCGAACCGGGCGACCCTGATCTGTAACAGGCGGTTGGCGACGCGGGTGATCTCACGGGCGTTGCGGTAGTTGGCGCTCAGCAGGGCCATCTCAGCCGTGGCCGCGCGTTCCTGCCGAAGCAAGGTGCGGGTGGCCGCCCAGCTGAAGAAGTTGGGATGGACCACCTGATTGGCGTCTCCGCACAGCAGCAGGCCGGACGGGTCTTTCAGGAGCCGGGTGAGCAGCGTCAGCTGCACGGGCGTCAGGTCCTGCACCTCATCGATGACCAGGGCGTCGTAGACGGGCGCGGCGAGCGGCAGGCGCGAGAAGGCGGCCAGGCCCGGGTCGTACAGCTGGTCGGCCTTCAGCCAGTCACGGTACTTCAGAAAGAGGCCGTGCACCGCTGCGCGCTCTTCGGCCGGATACAGCGATTGCCTCACTCCGAGGGCCAGGTAGGCGTCCAGACTCGGGGGGCCGTTCAGGGCGCCTGCGAGCACGCCCCGGAACTCCTCGAACAGGGCGTGCGCGTCCTGGTAGCGATGAGCAGGCTGGCGGGCCAGCCAGGCCACGAACAGCGGGAAGGTCACCTCCCGGCCTTCCGGCACGAGCAGGCTTTCGAGCACCTCCGAGAAGGCCAGGAAGGCCGGGAGTTCTTCCGGATTGCCGATTCCGCCGGCAGCGTAGAGCGCCTCCGCCTGACGTGCCAGGTAGGGGCTCAGCGTCACGTAGGCGGTCCGGCCCGGCATCTCCCGGAGGCGTTCGAGGGTCAGGACCGTCTTTCCGCTGCCGGCGGGCCCGGCGACGATCAGCGGCAGCGGCAGCCCGTACACCTGCTGCTGCGCGTCGTCAAAAGAGACGGCTTTGTCGAGGAGGTGTATGACCTGGCGGGCCGGGTGCAGGTAACGGAGTTCAGTGGCGTTCTTCGCGGCGGCGTGCAGCTCTGCGGTCGGTCCGGACTCGATCTGGTCTTCCTTGATCTGGGCGCCGCGCAGGAAGCGCGACTTCTGATACTGGTGGTTCAGGATCACGTCGAGGAGCAGGCAGACCGTCTCGCCCTGGTGCTGGTAGAAGCTGAGCAGCAGCCGGTGCGTGTCGCTGAGCTTGGCGCGGTAATACGGATGCCCGGCGAGTTTCTTGACGTTCGGGGTGTGCAGGTCGCCGTTCGAGAGGGCCTGCACCACCCGGTCATAGCTGGCCTGCACGGGCGTCGGGTCGAGGTGACGGTAGGTGAGTATACGCATGGGGAACCTCTGAAGCGGGGCCGGGGCGGGCAGACTGGGTGCTGCTCATTATGCTGGTCGCGGGCCCTCTGGACGCCCGGCCTGCCTGGAGGCTCGTGTTGACACGGGTTCGCCTGAACCGTATCTTTGTCGCTAGGGGGGGCGTCATCGGAAGCCGCGCGAGCGGGCACCGAGGAACGCCTTCTTGACATTTAGGGAGCAGGCGCCCAAGATGGATTTATCGGGGGGGAGATGGTACGTCTCCCTCTTGTCATGTTGACTCCTTCCAGCCGGAATGCCTTTTGAGGTGTTCCGGCTGTTTCGCTGTCCGCAGGGGAGGGGGGAGGGGTGGACCGTGCGCGGCTCGCCGGGCGAGTGTACACGCCCCTCTCCGGCCCGGCAGGGGGCCTTCCTGGCTGTTTGTATTGACACTTAAAATATTACGTGGTAATCTTTTTTCAGCGGAAGAGCATCCGCGACCAGGCAGGCGACCGGGACCCGGCGCCGGAATTCGAGAGGAGCGTGACCGTATGAAGTAAATCCAGAGGTGTCTCCTTGCACAACCTTGCCAGAGAACTCCACCTGAGCGCCCGGCCCGAAACGGCACGGATGACGCTCGGTGGGGTTTTCGTTTGTCACGCGAGCGAATTGACAAATGACTTCAGCATGGTAAAATAGTGGTAGTTCAAAGGCCGCCCCGGCCCACACTGTTCACGCTCCGCCCCACGAGGAGACCCATGCACATCAACGACAAGAAACGCCTCCCCGTCACGCTGCTGCTCAGCGCCAACCTGTTCTACGACCGCGCCGGAGGCGACGCCCGGGCCATCGAGTCGGCGGGCGAAGCCGGCCTGGTCGCCGCCCGCCGCGACTTCCTCGCGGGCGTCAGCGCCGCCGTGCAGCGCGGCTACCACAACGGCACGCTGCTGTCCGTGGACGAGTGCCCCGAAGGCATCTACGTCGAGCACAGCAGCCTGTGCCTGAGCGAACTCAGCCCGAAGACCGAGCCGGCCCTGCTGCACACCGCCAACGACCTGCTGAGCCGCGCCACGCCCGCGCAAGACTGGCGCGGCCCGGTCGAGCGGCACGACGGAACGCTGCTGATCCACGCGGTCAACTGGGACATCGCCACGGTCACCCCGAAATACGCGCGCACACCCGAACAGGCGCGCGCCAACGCCGACCTGATGGCCCTCGCGCCCCGACTGGTGACGGCCCTGGACGACCAGACGGTCCAGAACGCCGACCTGCTGTGCGCGCTCGAACGCCTGCTGCTGGCGAGCTACCCGTGCACGGTGGCCGCAGACGACGCCGCTTGCAGCGAACTGGACGCGGCGCTGGACGAGGCCCGCGCCCTGCTCGACCCGACCGGCGAGCGCTGGCCGACCGGCACACCGGTCCCGGGCCAGCTGTACGTGTCCGGCGATCCAAACGCCCGACCCAGCCGATACCCGCACGGCAGCCGCGAGCAGCGGGCCGAGGCCACGGGCCGAAGCGAACATGCCCGCGACCGGAAGACCGGAGTCGAGGCGGCGGCGCCCGAGTTCGGCACGCCCGGCGAGCGGCAGGCGTACCAGGAAGGGCGGGCCGAGGGGTACTACTTTCATCCCGGCGCCCAGCAGCTCAGCGAACGCCGCGCGGCCGAGCAGCGCTGAAGCGGAGCGGGACCGCTGTCACGAGACCGCGCGGCAGAATACGACCAGACGCACCCGAAAAAAAGGCATGATGAGCGGGAGGCGACACCCCCACCCTCGCCGCCCCCTTCAGGGCGGCCCACCGCGCCCGTCTCGACCGGCTTCTGGCTCCGCAGGGAGAACATGCGCCCAGGCGCAAGCTGCGCCCGAAGGAAGCGGCCACGCGTACGCCGCCCCCTTCGGGCGGCAAGAGGAGTTCGCCATGACCGACAGCCCATTTCCCAACCTGACGCCCCACCCGGTGATGGACCTGCCGCGTGCCCTGGTCTACCGCGACGCGGTGCTCAAGGCCCTGCGTGAAGGACAGGCCCAGGACCTGAGCGACGACGAGCTGAGGCGCTGCCTCAAGCCGCTGCGGGGACTGACGCTGGAGGCCGGTCTGCTGCTCAGGAACGAGGAGCGCATCGAGGCGGGCGACCTGCAACCGGCAGCCGACCTGCGCGAGGCCTTCAACACGGTGGCCCGCAGCCACCACGGCGAGCCGCTGCCCTCCCAGTGGAACGAGCTGCGCTTCGCCTTCAGGACGCCCTGGGGCCGGGCGGAATACGTGCTCGACCCCGAGGCCGGGCGCCTGCACGGCACGCTGAAGGCCGGTCCGGACGTGCAGGCCGACGTGGGTGCCCGGGTGCAGCGGGCCACCGGCCACAGCGCGCAGGGCCTGGATCTCCACGGCCCGGACCGGGACACCCTGATGATCCGCCTGAGGGAGGCGCTGCGAATCCTGGTGCCGGACGCCGCCCCCTTCAGGGCGGCAGAGCCGTGACGCAGGCGCCTCCCCTCGCCGCCCCCGCGCTGGCCGGCGCGTACCTGATCTCGGAGACCGGCCCGGCGCAGCGCACGCCCTGGATGGTGGCCGTCTGCACTTCCGAGGAGGCGGTGCAGCGGGTGATCGGGCAGCGGGTCCGGGAGATCCAGCAGGGCGCCCTGCACCCGGTCACCTACGGCGCGCTGGAAACGACCACCGAAGGCGACTTCATCACGGTCACGTTGCCGCGCAAGGAGGCCTGCGCCGCTGAGGCCGACGACGACGCGCCGTACCGCTGGAGCACCGAACGCCGCGAAGTGATCGGCACCAGCGAGATGCCCGCCGAGGCGCTATACCTGCTCTACGCGTCGAGCGAGGTGCCCGGCGCGGCGGAGAGTTCGCCCTGGCTGGTGGCCGTGTGCGCGTCGCCCGAGGCCGCAGAACGAACGATCCGGCTCCAGGTGGAGCGTCAGACCCTGACCGGGCCGCGCCGCGTGACGACCGGGCCCCTGCGGGTATTCGGAACGGCCGCCTTCCGGGTCCACAGCCTGAGCGTGTCGCCCGCAGGGGGAGAGGGCGGCCCGGTCACGTGCCACTGGAGTGTGGAGCGGCGCTCGGCGCTGAACGCCGTGCCCCGGCCGGTCTCGGTCGGGTCGGGCGCGTGACGGACACCACCGCCCGGCCCTGCACCGTGTTCATGTGCCCGGCGCAACAGGCACGCTATCCCCTGATGCGCGAGATCGCCGCCGCAATGTATGCCCAGGCGACGCGCGAGCAGCCGGACCCGGAGGGCCGCCGCAAGCTGCTCGCGCATCAGGGAGGGCTGCCCGCGAGCCACCCCGAGTACCCGGCCCTGGTCGCCCGCGCCGAGGCCTTGCGGGTGATCGACTCGGCAGCCGACCACACCAAATGGTGGGGCAGTTTGCTGTCGTGGTTCATCCCCGAGGCGATGGACACCGCCTGCATGAGCGAAGACAGCGTGAAGTGGCTGCTCGCGCAGCCGTGGGAGCGGTTTCCCGACTGGCGCTCTGAACGGCTCGCTGCGCCCGGCTTTCCGCCGGAGCTGCTGCCTCAGGCACAGGCCTGGCTGCACGCGCTGCACCCCGGCCTGACCGACGAGTACGGCGTCACCACCCTGCCGCAGATGCAGGGCGAGGAGGCCGTCGCGGTGGGCCGCAACGTCTCGCGCATCGGACGCTGGCGGGCCGTGACCGACCACCTCAAGGCCCTGGGCGTGTGGGAGCGCCTGGGCGTCACGGACCTGCGCCCCCTTCAGGTGATCGGGACCGACCCGGTGAGCGGCATCTGGGTCTCGGTCCTGAGCGGCCCCCTGACGACCCTGGAAGAGGCGCACCGGGTCTATACCGACACGGCCCGGCGCGGTACGCTGCGCTGGGAGAGCGTTCGCCTGCCGCAGGAAGAAGACGCCCCGGGCGAGCGTGCCCGCACACCCCCTGAGGAGAAACCCTGATGCGCGGGCCGCACCTCGAAGACCCCGCGTTTCCGTTCGAGCGGGCTGAGGACCATCTGCCCGGCCTGCGCCGACTCGACTATTTCGTGGCGGCGGCCCGGACCGGCCTGCTCGCCACCCCCGACCGGAGAGTGAAGGACCACAAGGAATTGGCTCAGGAAACTGTGCACTACGGCCTGGCCGCACTGAACGTGGTCGAAGGCAAACCGGTCGAGGATCGGAAGGACTGGAGTGACGCCGAAGATGTCGGCTGAACGACAGGAAAAAGAACGACTAATTGACGCTTGTGTTTTTATATAGTAAAATTAACTCAGTTAGGGCAGTGAGCCCTGCTGAGGAGGCACCCCACATGCTCTACACCCGACCCGCGTCACCGACCCCACAGTCCGCGCTGCTGCACGCCCGCTTCGCCGCGTTCTACGGCGGCTACCAGGACGCGGCGCTCGCCACCACCACCGACGCGGCGGACGTGCCCCTGAACGAGACCCCGCTGTGGTTTGAGCTGCCGAACGCCGTGGCGATGGAGCTGGATGCCTGGCGCTTCTTCGGCGCGCAGCACGCCCGCTGGAGCGAAGCGGGCGACCGGCAGGCCGGCGTGGACCTGTGGCTGGAGCGCAGCGGCAACGGCGGCGGCTTCTCCGAATCGCCCGAGCTGTACGGCCCGGACGCGGCCACGCTCACGCTCGCCGCCCAGGCGGCAGGCCCCTGCGGAGTGCACGCCGAGGGGGATCACCTCGTCTGGCAGGTGGCCGCGTGAGCGTGGCCGTGCAGGACGGCCCACACGGAGAGAAGCGCGGCGTCCTGACCCTCAGGGCGGCCAGCCGGCGCGGGCGCCGGCAGCGCACGCCGATCAGCATCCTGATCGGCGCCCTGCTCGGGCTGACGCTCGGCATGGCCGTCAGCGGCGGGCTGCAATTCCTGGTGGGCAGCGGTTGGCGCGTCCTGGTGTCGATGCTGCCGTTCGCCATGATCCTCTACGGCGGCGTCATCTGGGGGCGGCGCTTCGGCCGGATGACCACGGGCGGCGTGAACGAGGTGGGCCTGAGCGGCGTGCTCGACCAGGCGGGCCGACCGCTCCGGATGCAGCTGTACGCGGACGCCTACGAAGAGCTGCGGCGCGCGCAGCGCACGGCCCAGACGGGCGGCCGGGACCTGCTGATCCGGTACGTGACCGCCAGCGGCCTGTGCGAGTTCCGCGCCAGCCAGATCACCGGCATGGCGGTGACCCGGTGAACGCGGCGGCCTTCACCGCCGTGCAGCTGCGCCAGGGGTACGCGCTGGCCGCCAGGAGCGGGCAGCTGTGGAGTGGCCTCGGGCTGGACACGCTGCTCGCCAGTGACCGCACGCCCGCCACCATCCGGCGCCTCGCCCTGGACCTGCTCACTCCGGCGATGTTTCCCGGTGATCAGGTGCTCTCGCCCTCTCTGACGGCGGGCGTGCTGACCCACGTGCGCCCGCACGAGCACCTGAGCTGGCGCGTCGAGCCGGACGGCACGGCCACCCTGACGGTGCGCGAGCAGCCCGGCGACGAAGCCCTGCTGTACGAGGACGGGCTGTCCGCGTCGTGCACCACCACCGGAGACGTGACGCTGCTGACCGCGCCGGAGGCCTGTCACTACGGCAGGCGTCACTTGCTGCTGCTCAGCTCGGTGCTGACGGCCATCAGCAGCCCCGGCAAGGCGGCGGTGGCGTTCGTGCCGCTCAACCGGGCCATCGAGCAGTTCGGTGCCGAGGAGCAGGCCCGGTGGAAGGCCGAGTGGACGGAAGCGGCGCAGGCCTGATCCGCCCGCCGACAAGGCCCGGAAGTCGCCGCACTTCCGGGCCTTTTTATTGACTCTATTTATATAGCGTGGTAAAATTCAGTCATAAGTATCTTCAGGAGGCGTACACGTGAACCCGAGTTCCCAGCTCCACCCACCGATTCAGGAGCGGTCAGACGGCCGCCGCAGCGCCCGGAGCTACCACGACCAGATTCTGCGCCTCAAACGGCTGGCCGCTCCAGAACAGGCCCCGCACCCGGCCCTGGCCCTCGCGCCGCGCCCACCCTTCCAGCCGGCGCCGCAGGGCGCGCAGCGGCGACACCTGGACGACCTCGCGCGGCAGATCGAGATGGCCTACTGGATCGCCCTCGGGTCAGCCGACAGAGAGGACCAGGCCGTCTCCCCCGGCGCGGCCGAGCGAGACCGGGCCTACGACGCGGCCGTGATCGCCGCACAGAGCTGCCGCGAGATCCGGCGCCTGCGGGCCACCCCCGCCCCGGCACACGACCGCCGCACGGAAACCACACTGCCCGCCGCGACCCTCCACGTCGCGCTGTTCGGACCGCTGATCGCCAGCGGCCCGGAGTTCGCCGTGCTGCGCCGCGCCCTGCTGGCCTACCGGCCGCACGTGGAAGGCGCCGACCAGAGCGCCTACGCCACCCTGGTCCGGCAGGCCGAGCACGCCTGGACCTGCGTGCCGGAAAGCGCCTGAAAGGAAAACGAGCATGAAGAAGACCCACCCCAACAGCGGCACGGTCATCCAGCCGCGCACCCAGCGTCCGCTGTCCGCGAAGACCCGGGAACGCCTCGCGGACAGCAAGGCCCGCCCGGTGCCGATGCAGGCGCTCAACCCCCGGCATGTACCGCAAGGGAGGACTGGAGGTAGTCCGGCGGCGAAAGGCCGATAGGTGGATGTCGGTGGAAGGTCGGATGTTGTACCCAGAAAAGATCCGGATACCTAGAATCGCAGGTATCCGGATCGGCAGATGAGTTGGCGGCTCAGTCGTTGACTCCGCAGATGATTCGGCGGGTCTTCTTGGTACGTGCGACGATTACTTTCATGGTTCACCCCCTTTCTCCCTTTTTTATCTGCTAGGCAGAAAAAGAGCTAGATGCTACAAAGTGATTTAGGCCCCTTGGCTTCGTTTCCCGATTCAAGATATGCGGCAAAGCGTGGAAGCATATCTCGAAAGTTGTACTTGAAAGTTGTGCATTCTAAATACACTTCAGCGTCCGGCGCGGCCGTCTGTTCGTGATAGACCGCGTGATACGGACACCCGCCCATGCAGCTCGGAGCCCAGGTGCAGGTGGTGCAGGCCAGCTTCCCATCGAAAACGTCGTACTTCATCCAACGCTGGTAGTTAGCTGACGACACCGGATTGCGGAGCGGATCGAGAATGTTCCCAACGGCGTACTGTTTCTGCCCAACCGTATTCCAGCACTTGTGCAGTTCACCATCTGCCTGTACCACGTATTGTTCGGGCTGGATGGCGATACACCCTGCGTAGTTCTGGGTGGGGAAAGGCATGGCTGCCAGGCCGGAGGCGACAGCATAGTCGTAGTACTCCACTTCTTTCTTCGAGAAACTGCGGCGACTCATGCAGTGGTGATGCACGTTCTGACTGGGTGCAGTCGTGCTGGTGATCGCCGCAAAATAGATGCTGATGTTTTCGTGGCCGCTGAGTCCGGCGGCACAAAGGCGGTCGATCAGCGCAAATACGCCCTGCTCGTTACGCTCATCCACATTGACCCGGATGGTGGCCGACGCTTCGACCTGCGCAAAGTGCCCCAGATTGGTAACGATCCGGTCGAAGGTCCCTTTACCGGAGTGCAAGATACGGCGGGTATCGTGGTATTCCTGACCACCGTCGAGGGTAATCTGGACGTTGGTGATCTGCATGGCGTCCAGTTCCTTGACTTTGTGTTCGTCAAGCAAAAAGCCGTTAGAGATCATCGCGGCTGAATACTCGATCTGGTTGGCCGCGCAAATGTCCTGAAAACGCCGTGTGAGGGCTTCAATAACATCCCAGGCGAGGGTCGGTTCACCGCCAAACCAAGTCACGACGAACTGCTGCAACACCTGTGCCCGCTGCATCAGCGCATCAACAATAGCGTCCTGCACAGCCATCGACATCTTCCCCGGCTGGTGGACCTCGAAGCAGTAGTCGCACTTGAAATTGCAAGCGATGGTCGGACAGATCGTCATAGTCCAGACCGTTGGATCGTGCTGGGCCGCTGTGTGAAGCCCTTTAAGATGGACGATCTCGTCCATCTCCTGTGGGACGATGAATCCTTCGTCAAGCAGGTGCTGATCGATTTCGCTGACCGTACCAAACGCCGCGCCTTTCCGGTATGGCTGAATGCGCTGCCAACTCTCCGGATCGAAGGTGGCGAGCGCTCCGGTCAAGCTGTTGTACATCAGCGTGGTTCCGTCCGGTTGGGACATCAGATGGTTGTACCGGCTGAGGGTGAACTTCCTATTGTGCTGGGGCGAGATCAGAGGTAAGTCCAACATGCGTGTTCTCCCAGTCAAAGCGTGAGGGGCAATCAACATGTGAGGAGCCGACATTGAAAGTTTTCACAGGATTCAAGGCCTGCGCAACACCCACGCCTGCACTTTCGAGGCCTCCGTGAACTCTCCCCGGTCGAAGTCGCCCCAGAGATGCAGAATCTCCCAGCCGGTAGCCTCGGCAATGGTGCGAACGTGCTCAGGATGAAGGTTCCAAAAAGGCATTGGGGTGAAGTACTGCCGTTCTTTCACCCGGCCGCGTGGATCGAGGTGGTCGATACAGGCGTCAATCTGCATTTCCAGGCTGCTCCAATTTAGGACGGACGCAGTCTGATAGATGACGTGTTCTGTCGTTCGGTGCGCCAACACCGGCACCCTGTTTGCTGTTCTTAAACGCGCCTCAGCAACAACGCGGGAATCGAAGGCGAACCAGCCCCCAGGCAACGTCTGCTCAAAGACGTTTCTGAATACTGTCTCCCGCTGATCGAACGGCACATGATTCAAGGTGTTAAGCGGTGAGTAAGTCAACTGCACTGGCTCAGGCAGCACGTAATCGGTAAAATTCTCTTGAAGCAGGAGGGGAGTCTGTGCACCGAGCCGTTCCCGACACTTTTCCAGCATCGTACCCGAAAGATCGACACCGTAATCCGGATGTACCAGCGCGGCCACTCGGCCATCACCGATACCTAGGTCAAGCGCAGGTCCAGGCGCTTCCTTTCGCAAGGAGGCGTAGAACCGCGCGTCCTCTATGTCCTCCAGGCTGTGCCAGATGTCCAACAGATGCCACCAGCTGTCGAAGGCCTCACCAATTGCACTCTTCATAGGTCTCCTCCCGCCGCCGCGTTTGTAAGGGACGACGTTCTTGCCAGCAGGATCAGTGTGAGCAACAGGACGCCATCAATGGCGCTCAGCACAAGGAACAGCAAAGAAGAGGACCACACGCCCAAGAACGCCGCCGTCCCAACAGAGCCAGCGATGTATCCAACTGCGTTCGCGCTGTTGAGCGTCCCCATCACCCGACCCAGGAACGCCGACGGCACCACGGTCTGGAAATAACTGATCACAGACACAGTCAGCATCCCGAAGCCGATCCCCATCAGGGCCGCTCCCGCGTAGACCACAGGCACCAAGACGAATGCCCCCCCACAAACGCCGAGTGCAACGCTCAACAGGCCGAAATAGACATTCGTTAACCGACCTTCCTGAACCGGGCGGAGGTTTGAGAGCGCGACACCGAGCAGCATTCCTGCGGAGAGAATAATCTCGTACAACCCGTACCCGGCGGCACCTCGTCCAAGACGTTCCATCAGGACCGGCACCGTGATATTCAGCACCACGGCCGTCAGGTTGACCAGCAGTGCGGTCAGGCCCAGCAGCAGCAACATCTGCTGCCGGGCCAAGTAGGAAAAGCCCTCTCGCACGCCCTGCCACAGACTCTGGCCGCGTCCGGGCAGGCGCCGGCGCTCGGGGAACTGCATGAACAGCACCACAGCTGGCATCACGCCGAAGCAAAGGGCGGACACGAACAGACTCGGAGCAATACCAGTGGTCGCCACAAGCGCGCCGCCCAGTCCATAGCCCAGCAGCGGCAGACCCATATTGACGGCCTGTAGCACGCTGTTGGTCTGCGTCAAGACGGCCTTCGGCACCAGCTGTGGCACCAGCACGCTGCCGCTGGTGGACGACAGGACGGTCAACAGCCCATTGAGAAAGACAGCGCCAAAGATCAGCGGCAGGCTGGCGTGACCGAACAGGAACAACGCCCCGAGTCCGGCAGCCATCACCAGCCGGGTCAGACCGGAGACCACGAAAATCAGCTTCAGATCAAGCCGATCAATGACACTGCCCCACAACAACCCCAAAAAGCGTGGCAGGAATGCTGCCGTCATAACGTGGGCCAGGGTAACGGCGTCGTGATGCCCTAGCACATTAAACACCGCGAAGGGAAGGGTCACGACGTAGACAGCGTCCCCGAGCGCAGAACCGCCCAAGCCTACCAGATAAAGGATCAGGCGGGGGGTAAAGGGACGCGCAACGGTCATGCCTTTACTTTGCTGGCTGTCTATTTAAAATCCAAGGCATGCATTCAAGCAGCGTGGGCCAGGAGTGGTTCGAGGTCACGACGGAAGAGCAAGCGTCGTGGCTGAGCACGCCGTCGAAGCGGCGGTTCCTGCTGCCGTTCCTGTGCCGGGACCGCACCATCAAAGCGGCTAGTGCCGAGACCGACTGCACGCTCGAAGTGATGTATTACCGGGTTCAGCAGCTCCAGCGTGCGGGACTCGTGCACATGGTGCGGGAAGAAGCGCGAGGGGGCCGGGCCATCAAACATTACCGGACGGTAGCAGATCAGTTCTTCATCCCGTACACCCGAATGGCGCTCAACTCGCTGGAAGACGAAGTGCTCTCGCAGTGGCAGGTTCCGCTGCGGCAGCTGAGTCGGGGCATCGCCGGGGTGATGCGCCAGCACGCATACGAGGGCCAGTACCTATCGAGGCTGCCGAGCGGCGAAGTCAGCTACGCTGGTGGCCCTGCGGCGGCGTATACCGATTCGTCCGGGACCCCCCGGCTGGCACTTGACGCCATCGGGGAATTGAGACTGTCTAGGGATCAGGCCGCTGCATTTCGGCAGGGCCTGATCGGGCTCCTGCGACGCTTCGAGATAACCGACCAAGCCGTCGGAGACGCATACACCTTCGCGTTGATATTCGCGCCCCAGGACTGAACAACAGGAGGAAAAGCAGGGGGAGCGGCCACTGGCTCCGACGAATGAAAACTTTTGCGTCTTGGACGTGCTTCCTCGGCGCTGATGTTTCCGTGAAACCTGGCGCGACCACGGTTCAGACGGACGCGGGAACAGCACCCGTGAGAAGGCCGCGCAACCAGGCGCGGCCCCTTTAAAAGCACCGTTCGCCATTGGGCGGCCCTCCGGGGGAACCGTGTCACCGGGAAGAGCGCCGGTCCACCCACCCCCTGGAGGGCCGAAGACACGGGGAACCCAGGAGCGTAGTCGGTCAAACCTACAATGCAGGTTGCGACGCCTTCGGCGCTTGACCGACCTCAACGACCGGGCACGCAGGAGTGAGGCGAAAATTCTAAGCGCCAACGCTTAGTTGTGTATGAGGTTCGGCATGGCCGATCTATTGAGAACGCAGATTGGGACCGTCTGACACGCGTTTAATCTATTGACGCACTATTATAAAACATGGTAATATAGATTTAGTTAAGGGAGGCAAGCCCCTGGACGAGGGAGCAAAACCATGACGCAGACCACCGTGAGCGACCTGAACCTCCTGACCGAAGCCAACCGCCGCGCGGCCAGCCGCAAGAGCGTCGCCATCCGGATCTACACGCAGGGCGCGTTCCACATGGGGCGGATCGGCGGCCCGGTGCGGCGCCTGATGGAGCGGCGGGTGCGTGAGGCGCGGGCCGCGCGGCTGGCCCTCCGGGACGCCCGCACCGCCCTGGGCCTGTGCCCGGAGTGCGGCCACACCCCGCCCGTCTGCCGCCCGGCCTTCTGCCCATAAGGGCGCGGCCCGGCCGCCCCTCGCCCCCCGACCCCTCAAGGAGACACGCATGCCTGAAGCAACCAACGCCCACATCCGCAGACTGATCGAGCTGGGCCTGTCGGACGACGAGATCGACGCTCAGATGGCAGACGACGCGGCGGCGCAGAGCGATGAGCTGGCCGCCCACGGCGACGACCACGCCGTCTACGCGCTCAGCGCGTACGGCCCGGTGAACGATGCTGGAGAGCGGGGCATGTGAACGCCCCGCGAAGCGCGCGGCACTACAGCGATCAGGTGGCCCGCTTCCAGCGTCAGGCGTCAGTGGGCCACCTGGACACGGAGGTCACCGAAGGCCTGCGGCTGTACGGGTATCTGGTCGAGGACGCCGCCCGGCGCGAGGAGACCGGCAGGCAGGCGCCTCAGGTGGCCCGCAACAAGGCGCGGTCCATCGCGGTCCGGGCCGCGCAGCTGACCCGGACGCTCCGGCGCTCGGCCCGTACCGAGGCCGTCTGACACATGTTTTAATTGACTTTAAAACTTCAAAGCATGGTAGAATCGTGTCAGTTAGAAAACGCGTCCCACCAGGAATCCCCCATGACACCGTCCACCTTGCTCGCCGCCCGCAACAAGCCGCTGCTCACGCCCGCCGAGATCCGAGCCGCCCAGCGCCCGCTCGAAGACTTCTGCACCCGCTGCGGCGAGATGATCGACGCCTTGACCATCGGCAGCGACGAGTGCTGGGAATGCGCCGCCCTGGACGGCGTTCACCCGCCCCGCGCCCGCCTGCGGCCCCTGAGCCACGCCCAGAAAGAAGCGAACGCCGTGGCGGAGGAAATGCGCCTGACGCGCCGCGCCAAGGGCGGCACGGTGGGCGCCGAGCTGCTCGCCCGCCACCTCGCCGCCCAGGAGCGCGTGTGGAACGAGGGCGCCCGGCCGCCGAGCGCCGAGTAAGGCACCGGTCGGCGGTGGGCACCTCCGAAACCCCCCCTGCGATCCTCACGCCGAAAGGAGCACACCGAACATGGCCCACCCCAACACCGTCACGCCGGAGATGCACGCGAACGACGAAGCCGTCATCCTCACTATCACGGTGAACGACCTCATGGAGCACGGGCGCAAGCTCGGCCGGGACCTCACCCGAAACGAGGCCGTCAGCCTGCTGGCTTACAGCTTCGGAGAGTGGAAGAACGCCCAGAATCAGATCAACTGGCGCGGCCTGGCCGACAACGCCGACTGGCTCTCCGACGCCGACTGAGGCCGCTCGACGCGCTGCCGGCCTCGGTACTGCGCGCGGAGTGCCGAGCACCTGGCCGCGAACCACCCGGCCATGAGCGACGCCCGCTGGGAAGACACCCGGTACGACGAAGTGGCGCTGAGCCACAACATGCGCTTTCCCGAGTCTTGAAGAGGACCACCATGACCCTGAGCACCGCCGACCTCCCGCCCGCGACTGAATCCACAGACATCACCTACCAGCTCAGCACCAGGGTGCGCGGCTGCAACCGCACTCGCATGATCGAGCAGACCCCGGCCCTGTTCAGAGGCCTGCGGGCGGTGATCCGAGCCCTGGAGCAGGAGAGCGGCGTGCCTCTGAGCTTCCAGGGCGTGCCGACAGACGGCCACGCCGATTACGTGTGGTGCGGCTTCACCAACCACACGCTCACGCCGCACACCGACCCGGACAGCGAGCGCCACCAGCTCGCGCCCCGCGAGGCGTGGCGGGTGTCCCTGACCGACATGCAGGCCATCTGGATGCAGGGTCTGCTGGGCAACCCGCCGAGCCGCTCGCACCCGGTCTACCCGGCGTTCGTGGCCGCTGGCAGGAGGGCGGAGGCCCGGCGACGCTGGGCGGTCCGGCACGGTCAGGCGTGCCCGCCCCCGGTCCACCCGGTGCCGCTTCGGCTGGGGCGTTGACACGGGGTAAGGAAAAGGGCGACTGGCACACGTGCCAGTCGCCCTTTTCTTATTATGTTTTTTAAATTTCATGGTATAATAGTATTAGTTCAGGACGGGAGCACCCTGAACTTGGGGGAACCATGAAACAGAACGTCCGCATCACGGCCGCCATCCTCAAAGCGGGAGCATGGATCGACCCACCGGTCCAGCTGACCGCCCACAGTGCCCACGAGCTGCTGAGCGCCGCTGTGGACGTGCCGTTCGCCCAGGTGCCCCAGGGCGACCGCTTCCGCTACACCGACGCCCAGGGCGAACCGTACGTGCAGCCCCAGCAGGACGCCGAGCGCATCTACGGTTACTTCTATCTGGCCGACCGGATCGACGACCTGAAAGACCCCAGTCCGGTCAACGCCTTCGTGGAACTGAAGAGCGCCGCCTACTTCGTGGTGGGCGAGCACACCGAGACCCAGGGCGGGCTGGACGCGCTGGCCGCCACCGGACGCCTCTTTTCGATCAGCGCCGCCGACTTCCGGCGCCTCAGCGGCCCGATCTACAGCACCTACCTGCTGAGCGAACTGAAAGGCGAGGGCGGCCAGGACCGCAGCTGGGAAGACCCGTACCTGTTCGCCAAGCAGATGCAGCGGCAACACGCAGACGCGGCCTGAAACGCGGGCGGCGACATCTGCCGCCCCCCGCAGAAGGCGCGCCGTGTAGCATCGGGCATGCAGCACCGATTCGGAGCCCCCCGGCTGGAACCCAGCAACCAGATCACGGTGACCAGTGTGTTCATCGGTGACCGCAAGGCCCCGTTCAAGTGGATCGAGGTCGATCCGGACATCGTGAACGCCGAGTACATCGCCGGCATCAGTTTCGACTATCACCGGTTCAAACACCGGTCTTTCGTGACACAGCTCGATTCAAAAAACGGCCACCACGCGCTGAACGCCATGCGCCAGAACCACCTCGAACTCTGCGAGTACCTGTGTGCGCTGCTGTGTGCCTTTATCCAGGCCCCGAACGCGGTCGGCTTCTGGCTGACCCGGTATCGGAATAACCACCTCGACGCGCTGGCTGAGGACCTCTACAGCGCCACCATCAACCCCAGAGTGGACCTGAGTGCGGGCGTCTTCAAGGATCTCCCAGCGCTCGCCCAGGCCATTTACACCGACCCGGACGAGCAGCAGGGATTTCTCGACCTTACCCACCACATCCTCGACAATTACCTCGGGGACGGCCAACGGGCCGAGTACGGCGCCCTCAAGCACTCGGACCGCACGTACTCGGGCGCGTTCGAGGCGCGGTCGCTCAACGCGACAATGAAAGCCAGGACCGCCGTCCACTACATCGCTTCCGTAGATAAAGCAAGCCCCACCGAGCGTTTCGCGGTAATCGAATACTACAGTCGGCCCATCGCCCTCAAGCCCTACCTGACGGAAATCGAGACGACCTACACCTGGGGCGCCGAGCTGCTCGGGTTCATCAAGGCGTATACGGCCGGCCACGCGTACGTGCCCGGCAACCGGTTCAAGCCGGAGCAGGTCAGCAAGGTCGTCACCTGGGGTGGGAAGAACGTGGGCGTTATCGGAAACATGCCTCTGTTCGAGATCGGCGGCCAAGCCCTAACAGAAGCACGGGATTTCAAAACACCGGACGAGAGGTTCGACTTCGACATCGACTGATCAGGCGCGCAGGGGGGAAGGATGAGCGAGAAACGAAACGAATGGCGGGCCAGGGTCCTGTTCTCGAGCGGCCATACCGAGCACATCGAATTCGACTCCAAAGGCGTCCCGCCCATGCAGATCGCCGCAGGCGTGAGCCACCAGGTGCACACGCTGATCAAGCCGTTCCTGAGCATCGATCCGGACACGTACACCCGGCCGTACTACGTGCTGAGTTGCCTGTGCTATGAGGGTCCTGCGCAAGGGTACGACCTGTACGGCCGGGCGGCCGAGGCCCGCGTGATCCGCGCGCTGAAGGAGAATCCGGAGTGCGACACGTACCGGCTGCGGCTCGACGCCGGATGGAACGGCGCGTTTCTCGCCCGGTTCCTGGCGGCCCTGGAGAAGCACGGATCGGTCGAGTTGCACCCGGAACGCTGGGTCGCCGTCTGGACCGGAGAGCACTGAGCGCAAGCGCCCGCAGGGGGGGATGGGCCATACGCCGCACTTGCACATTTTTGACACTATATAATTCCGTGGTATAATTAGCTTAGTTGCGAAACAGTTGCCGCCTGAGGAGTCAACATGACCCGGAAGACCGACGAACTCAGTAACATCGCTCAGGCACAGGCGGAGACCAAAGCGGGCGCCCTGTTCGTCGTGAACCATTCCGGTGGAAAAGACAGCCAGGCCATGCTTATCAAGGTGCTCGAAGTGGCGCCCGCCGCGCAGATCCTGGTGATTCACGCCACGCTGGGCGAAAGCGAATGGCCCGGCGCACTGGAGCACGCGCAGCAGCAGGCCGAGGCAGCCGGGGTGCCGTTTATCGTGGCGAAAGCCGGAAAGAGCTTTCTCGAAATGGTCGAACGGCGATTCGAGCGCCGCCCGGAAGTCCCGAGTTGGCCGGGAGCCTCAACTCGGAGCTGCACCAGCGATTTAAAACGTGGGCCGATTTCCCGTGAAATTCGGCGGTACGCGTCCGCACGCGGCATCACCCGCATCGTGAACTGCATGGGCATGCGCGCCGCAGAAAGTCCCGGCCGCGCCCGCAAGCCCGCCTGGACTCTGAACGAGACCCAGACCCTCGCGGCCCGCACGAAATACGTCAACCGTGAGATCCTGCCAGGAGTGGTCGTGCAGCTCAAGGAGGAGAAGCCGGCCCGCCGCATCTGGCATGACTGGCTGCCCATTCACACACTCAGCACGGCAGACGTGATCGCTACCGTGCACGAGGCCGGCCAGCAGCTTCACCCCGCGTACGCGCTCGGCAACGAGCGTCTCTCGTGTGTATTCTGCCTGCTCGCCAGCGCCTCAGACCTCCGCCACGGCGCCCAGCGCAACCCGGAGCTGTACGCCAGGTACGCCGAGATGGAGCGCCGGACCGGATACACGCTCCACATGAGCCGCAAGACCCTGCCGGAAATCACGGGCATCCCGGCATGACGCAGACCCAGTGCAATGCGCCTCGCTGCACCCGCCACCAGCCGCAGCTGAGCCTGCTCCGGCGGGCCGAGCAGGCCCGGACCGAAGGCCCGTACCTGGTCATCTGGACCGCCCCCGGCGACCGGCACGGACGCGTCGAGGTATGCCTGCTGCAACACCGGCTGACCAGGGCTCACGTCCACATGATCACCGTGTTTCCCCACAACTTCCTGAAGCAGACCTCCGTGGAGTTGCTGGTGGTCGTGCGGCAGGGCCAGTACGCGCCCGAAGGTTACGAGGCCGGAGACTCCGTGGTGCTCGACGCCGACGTGATCCGCTTTCCCGAAGAGCAGATCGAGGCGGCGTTCGCCGTCGCCCTGAAACTCGGGAATGTGGCCTGATGCGCGGTGAATTCTTCCAGCTCGGCACGTTCCTGCTGACCGTGCTGATCGTCGGTCTGCTCAGTATGCTCGCCCCGTCGTGGTTCTTCCTAAGACGCCGCGAGGCCGCCCTGAACGTCCTGCTCTCGGCCGGCCTGCCCAGCCTGTTCGCCGTCACGCTCGGCGCCACCTTCCTGTGTGTCCGGTAAGGCGCCGCAGGACGCACAGCACTTTGCCCATGAGCGCGACCGACCGGCAGCGGGCCACGCAGCGCGGCGAGAGAACGGGCAGGCAGGAAGATCCCCGCCTGCCCGTGAGCCGCTGAAAGCGGACGGCCCACCGTCCGCCGCGTCTGCTTGTCGAACCCGCCCTGTCCGGTCCAGGAACAGGGCGACACTGAGCTTAGGCCAGGTCCGCTGAAATCCATAACAAAACAGCGCTGTCGGCGTGCGTGAGTAGCGGACGCCGACCTGGGGCAAACGCGACGAAGACGAAGCGGGCCGCCGTGACCGGCTGAAGGTGGCCCGCTGCTGCGCTGTGGAGGGCGCCGCGTGCTCGCATCACCCCCTGGGCAGAACAGGCGCGTCCAGGGGCCGCCCCCTGCCCGTTCCCCATCCCCAGCCCTTCCCACGGAAGGGAGCCTTTCTGTAAACGTACGCCGTACGGCGTACATCGACCCCAGGGCGCCGACACCGCGCCCGGCTTTTCAACAGCCTGGACGCGGCACCCGGCCGCGACACAGCGAGAGGACGCGGGCATAGCGCCCGCGATCAAGGCCGCGCTGATCAGGCGCGGCCCCTTGAACAGCAGCGCTCGCCGCTCAGGCAGTCCCCCGGGAACGTGTCACCGGACAGGACGCCGGTCAACACCTCCCCGGGGGCCGGGACCACGGTGAACCCTAACAGCAGTCTGTCAAACCAGCGTTGCTGGTTGCGACGCCTCCGGCGCTTGACAGACCGAAAAACCACGGCACGCAAGGGGAGAAATGCGTCTGACACGCCTTAAATACTTTGACGTTCTAAAAAGTGCATGGTAAAATAGAGGCAGTTAGGAAAGGCAAGCCCTACGAATTTCTGGAGACCCCCATGACCATGACCCTCGAAGCCACGACCACCCACGCCGAAAACGCCCAGGTCCGCAAGGTCCGCGCCTCGATGTTCGCCAACCGCGCCCGCATGATGGGCAGCCGGGTGGCCGAGGCCTTCGAGACGCTCCACACGCGGCGCGTCAGCGACGCTTACGAAGCGCGCTATCAGCTCAGGCTCGCCCGCGAGGCGGCCGGGCACTGCAAGCGCTGCGGAGACCCGCACGTGTACGACAAGCGGAGCGGCTACTGCTCGCAGTGCTTTTCCGACTGGATCAACTGAAGCCCAGACTACGCGGGGAAGGTGCGCCCTTCCCCGCCAGCCGGACACCCCACCGCCCGCCCCCACAGGCCAGGAGGACCACCATGCGACTCACCCCAGTTCAGCAGCACACCAGGATGGCCGTACTCGTGCGCGAGGGCCGCGTGCTCGCCCTCGCGTTCGCGGACGGCGACTTCATCGCCCACGCCGCCGAGTGCCTCACGCCGGGCAGCCCGTACGCCGCCATGCGCCTCGCCTCGGAGCCGGGGACCGAGGCGCAGATCGGAGACATCCTGATCAACACGGCGGGCGGGGATTTCGTGATCGAGAACCGCTGCGAGTGGCCCCACCAGGGCTACGTGTTCGGGGAGGGCAGCCGGGCCGGCTTTCAGCGCAGCGTCCACACCAGCACCGTGCGCGTCGAACTGGAATTCGTGGATGGCGTGGACGAGGCGACCCGCGCCCGGTATGAAGCGATGTTTACCGCCGCGCCCTACGGGCTGGGCCTGCTGTACCGCGAGGACAAGCGCTATTTCTACGAGGCCGTGAAGGAGTACACCTTTACCAGTCCGGACGCGGCGGGCGTTCACCGCCTCTTCGAGTCGAGCGAGTGCCAGGACCGCACGCGACGCGTGGCCTTTCCCAAATTTGATGAGCAGCGCCTCGCCAAGGGCGGGTTGCAGATCAGGGAGGTACAGGTGTTCACCGCCATGCGCCTGCACGAGCAGCAGCTGCCCGAGCGGCTGGCCGCGCCCGTCCGGGGCGTCATCTGAAAGCCTAGCCCGGCAGTGAGGGCAACCGAGGCCACGTCCGCGCGGACGTGGCCTTCTGTGCTTTCCCCCAAACTTGACGAGCGGGCACGTGGCCGGCTCGCGCTCCAATCAGAGGAGCGCACACGCAGGGGAGAGCGTCTGACACAGCGTAAACGCTTTGACAACACTATAAACAGCGTGGTATAATTGACTCAGTTAAGAGGGGTAGGCAAGACCCCCTGACAGGAGGTTCACCATGAGCGTATACGTACTCGACCACCCCAGCCTGAAGACCCTTGAACGCGACGTGAACGCGCTCACCGACACGCGGGCCGGCCTGTTCGAGGCGCTGCGCCTCGGCAACCTCGCCGCCTACGACGCGAGCTACCCACACGACAAGACGAGCGAAACCGCGCACCGCGTCTACGCCGCCGACTACCGGGCGAGCAGGCCCAGCCTGGACACCAGGACGGCGGCCGAGACGCTCAGCGCGCTTCAGGCCCTGTCCTACAACCTGATCGACAACAGCGGCCAGCTGCACCTGAGCCCCGACTGGAACGCGGCCCTGCGTGAAGCCGTCCAGGGCGTCGCCTTCGAGTGCCTGACGCCGGGCGGCCCACTGGTGCAGCTCGGCAGCTTCGCCTACATCGCGCGCCTCCCGTACGCCGCCGACCTGACGGACCGCTACCAGGTGTTCAGCGACGAGAACCGCGAACGCCCCTACCTGATGAACGCCACCGGCAAGCCCAATGCGCTGCACGCCAGCGTGTACCCGGACGCGCCCCACCTCGCCTTCCGCGCCGCCTGGGCACTCGAAGACGCCTGCACGCTCGACTGGGACGCCAATCACCGCGCCGCGCTGCACGCCCAGGCGGTGAAACTCGGCGTCCTCCCCGCCGACGCGCCGATGTTCGCCTGAACCCCGCAGCGCGGCCGGATCACATCGGCCGCGCTTTCTGCTAACTCGCCCTGCCAGGAGAGACGACCGTGCCCAAGATCAGCATCCCCAGCGACCTCAGCGCCCACATCCTCGGCATGCAGTTCAGCGCCGAGCAGCCGACCGGTGTGATTTCCGAGCAGCTCGACGCCCGTACCTACCCGAAGGTCAGCAGGATTCTCCAGGCATACGGCGGAATCTGGAGCAGGAAACACTCGGCCTTCGTGTTCCCTGACCACGCCAGCATCGAGCGGCTGATCGAGGCCGCCGAGAGCGGCGTGTACTCCAGACCGGCCACCGAGCAGCAGACGCTCCAGGCCTACTTCACGCCGCCTGCGGTGGTCTCTCGGATACTCCAGGCCGCGCGCATCGAGGCGGGCATGCGCGTGCTCGAACCGAGCGCCGGTCACGGCGCGCTCGCCAGCGCCGCGAGCGAGCGGGGCGCCGTCGTCACCGCCTATGACCTCCACTTCCCGTTCGTGGACGTGCTCCGGCGCCAGGGCCTCGCCGCCCACGCGGCCGACTTCCTGGACGTGCCCGCCGCGCCCGACTTCGACCGGGTACTGATGAATCCGCCCTTCACGCAGGGCCAGGACCTCCTGCACGTCTCGCACGCGCTGAAGTTCCTGCGACCGGGCGGACGACTGGTCGCCGTGATGGCCGGGGGCGTGACCTACCGGAAGACGGCCGCCTTCACCCTCTTCCGCGCCCTGATCGAGGCGCGCGGCGGGCAGATCGAGTCCCTGCCCCCTGCGTCGTTCCACGTCAGCGGCACCGACTTCTACACGGCGCTGCTGGTGGTGGACGCAGCCGCCTGAAACCGCCGCGCCAGGGCTGACGCCCTGAAGCAGGGGCGACGAAGACGAAGGGGGCCGCCGTACCCGGCTGAAGATGGCCCCCTGCCGCACTGTGGAGGGCGCCGCGTGCCCGCGTCACCCTCTGGGGCAGAACGGGCACGGCCGGAGGCCGCACCCTGCCCGTCAACCCCGAACGGCGACGACGCCGCACCTCGGTGGAGCCCCTGAGCAGGGAGGGGAGGAGGGGTGAACGCGGCAGCAGCCGGACGGTTCACGCGAGTCTTTGTACCGCCATTTCGTCCCCCCAACTCCCCGAAAACCTCACGGTGACGCCGCAGCGCCCCGCATATACTTTCCCTCGAAGGCGCGGTCAAAGCCGCGCATCAACTCAACGGACGTGATCGTCAGACCGCACCTCGGCCTGGGGACGGTCGTTGTCACCCTGCATTCAGGAGGCACCAGATGGTGCGTAATCCGCCCGCAGATCCAAAGGCAATCCCTCACCTCCCAGGCCACTATTTCGGCGTGCTGGCCGAGCTGGTCCGGCCGCCCGAGGACCTGGATCTGGTCCAGGCGTACATCGACATGCTCGAACGGCACGCGCTCCAGCCTGACCAGCCGTTCCCCCTGTGGTCCAGGCTGCGCGGTCGCCGTCATACGCAGGCGTACACCCGGCTTGACGCCCGCGTAGGCGCCTCAGCGCGCACCGTCTGGCAACGTGGGCAGGGAGATCTGGTGCTGAAGCTCGATGCGAACTTGCAGGCAATGTCGGGCAACCAAAAGGAGATCATCAACAACGACCGGTACATGCAGCGCACTCGGAACACGTATGTCCATTACCCGGTGCACGGGCATTCCGCGTCCGGGAAGTACCTGATCATGTCCCAGGCAGCGGAAATTCTGAGCATGTCAAACCTCACCGAAAAGGAAAAAGATGCGGTCGCCTCTGCTGCCTATGACTACGTGCCCGACCCTGGCACCAGCAACCTCGGCGCGGTCCGCGACGCCTCGGGCGCGACCTATTGGGCCACCGTGGATTACGATTTCGGACTGACTTTTACCTCCAGGGACGAGACAGGCGAACACTGACCGGCCCTGAGAGATGGCGACTTCATCGAGTGGTGTTGACGGGCGTGAGGAGGGGGCGAGGCCCCCTGAGATCGGCCTAACCCCGTGCGTCCGGGCAAAGATGCGGGCGCCGGTCCCCTCTGCCCGCTGCCCGGACGCACAACGGCCGATCTACCCCCGAACGGCGAGGCGAACGGGAAACGAGGTGCACCCGGTGAGACACAAAGCGGACGCGGGAACAGTGCCCGCGAGCAAGGCCGCGCTGATCAGGCGCGGCCCTTTTGACTGCGCCGCTCGTCGCTTGGGCAGCCCTCCAGGAACGTGTCACCGGGAAGAGCGCCGGTCAACACCTCCCCGGAGGCCGGGACCACGGCGAACCCCAACAGCAGTCTGTCAAACCAGCGTTGCTGGTTGCGACGCCTCCGGCGCTTGACAGACCTACAGGCATGCAGGGGGCGTCTGACACGCGTTTCCCGAGTTGAATAGATAAAATTATCGTGGTAAAATAATTCTATGAATGCACCCGACCCGGCCACCGCCACGATGACGGACATCCTCGCATTCAGGGACGCCGAGGCCGCCGCGCAGAAGCTCGCGTACGTGGACCTGATTCAGTCGCTGGTGCTGGTCAAGCGGCATGAAGACGCGCGCAGTGCAGGACCGACCACGCCCGCGACATTCGCCCAGTTCTGCGAGGCCGACAGTGCGTACACGGCAGCAATGGCAAAGTTCCGGGCGGCGTTCGGCCTCCTGCCGGCGCACCTGTTCGACGCCTACGAGTCGGCCGCCGAGCATCACGCGGCCACCCTCGCCGGGCGTGAGCACGGGTCGCACAGCGTCCGGGAGCAGTCCGCAGGTTGGTTCGGGCACAATTTCTGGCTGTCCGGGTACGCGCCCGCCGTCACGCCCGAGCAGTACGGCGGGTTCGTGAAGGCCCTGATGAATTCTTGCCCACTGCCGACCCTGCCGCCCGTCCCGCAGGCCTGAGCCGCGTCCCGCTCGACCCACCGCCCCTGCATTGAGGGGCGCTTTGCTGTCATTGACTAATGTTTAAAGTGTGGTAAAATAATGTTAGCTGAAGGACGGGCAAGGTCCTGACAGCACGGGAGGCACCATGCAGAATCTCACCCCCACTCGCATCGAATTCAAACGGGCGCTCACCCAACGCGAACAGCTGCGCCTGGAAGAGGTCCGGGTCAGCGAGGCCGTGCACGGCGTCACCACCGTGACCGTGAACTGCTCGCTCAAGGGCTTTCCCAGCCTGCTCGCGGTCATGCAGCACGACGCCTCAGGACTCACCGTCCGCTGGGGCAAAAGCAGCTACTTCGACCTCAAGCCACACGAGCTGGAGCAGGTAAAGGCCGAGCTGACCGCCCGCGCGGAACCGGCCATCGCTGCCGGCCCAGGCCGTTACAGCTACGAGGCCCAGCGGTGAGTGCCGCCCTGAGGGAAATGGAGCGCGCCCACACCGACCTTAGCCGCAGGGCCGGACGCGCCTGCATCCTGGCCGCCAACGCCCAGCAGATGCACAGCCGCACCGCCCGCCCCCTGCTGGAGCTGGCACGGGTCCGGAGAGGAAACGCGCAGGCGCTGATGGCAGACATCAAGGTCGCCCGCAGGCTCGCCGGGCTGTGCTCACGCTGCGGCTTCGACCAGGCGCAGGCGGACCTCTGCCAGGACTGCCGCGACGACCTCGCCAGCTGACTGCACGGCGGAGGCGGTGAGATGACCGCCCCCACAGGTCGAAGACCAGGACCGACGAAGCGGGCCGCCGTGACCGGCTGAAGGTGGCCCGCTGCCGTGTTGTTGGGGTGACGCGTCCCGCGTCACCCCCTGGGCAGAACGGGCGCGTCCAGGGGCCGCCCCCTGCCCTCTTCCCCATCCCCAGCCCTTCCCCAGGGAAGGGAGCCTTTGTGTGCCATACGCCGTAC
>Ga0160427_10000272_pt1 | contig 33832 bp, 23 predicted proteins | sample SolpanmetagenomL_FD_108194 | JGI IMG/M metagenome (GOLD analysis project Ga0160427, IMG submission 108194) | Solar panel surface microbial communities from Lawrence Berkeley National Laboratory, California, USA - L | ecosystem: Engineered > Built environment > Solar panel > Unclassified ...
CGCTGATTATGCGCAAGCCGACGACTTGGCCTACGCCACCAATCGCTGCCTCGCCAACTTTGGCAAAGCGTTGACTATTGCCTTTAGCCCCTTTAAGCTAAACTAATTCTTCCGACCTACTTAGGCGAAGCAGCAGACTACCCCGCTGTTTTACGTCGCCACTGCCCTCCTGACTTCTACCATACCTGGCGAGCCTCATCCGGTTGCGGGCATTGTTGATAGCGCCAACACCTGGCTTCCCCCACCCGACCCGCTTACCAGAGACAAACCACCAGCACCAGCCCTCTCTGACACTGATTTTTTAATTACTCGCTAATCGTTTAGCCTCATGGATTCCACTTTGCCCCCGCCGGCTGACTCAGCGGCTACCTGTACGCCCTATGCCCAGGCATCACCCCTTTACATCTCGTGCGCGCTGTTCTTTTTACAGAAGGAACTGGCCGACCACTTTCCAGAGAGGACGCTCGACTGGCTGACCTGGGCGAAAGCCCTGGACCACCTGCGACCAGACATATGGGAAATGGAAGAACGCATGGTGTTCTTGGAAGCGCAGGACGTGAAACGCTTGGCGCAGTACCTGGCAACCTCGCCGGAACTGCCGATGCTGGACCCGCCCCTTTATGGTCCCCGCTCCGCTTACCTGGCCAAACGCCTGGTCAATTATGCCGACGAAGCCCGGGATGCTCTGGTCGAACTGGAGGCCAATCCGAAAGCGTATGGTGCGCGGGTCTGGGAATTGATGCTGAGTTTGGCCTTGGGTAACTCCGTGGCCGACGAGGTATATTATGCCACCGACCTGAATGCGAACCCGGGCGGGGAGCCGGCCGTCGACGGCCCCAACGTCCACGCCAGGGTTCTAGCTCTGCGGCAGGCACGGGGCGAATTTGACTTTCCCACGGGCACGCCGCAACCAGCCGGTTCCGCTGGCAAGCCCCGGCCCGGAAAATAGCTCCCGTTTCCCTAACTGGTCGGTTTGACCGGTTTCAGCAGAGCGTATGCTGCCCAATCTGATTCTGCAACAGTGGGTGTTGTTAAACAACTAGGGGAAAACCTCTGACTCATGCCTACACAAGTTCACTTGGCGGCTGCTACGCCATGGTTCTTTTTAATGAGGCTAAAGCCGAGAACTCTTATTACTCAGTAGACTTGTTCCTAAATAACTTCTTTTCGTTTGACGAGATGCCAGTTCTAGGTACCTCAAGCCAGCGCCAAGAGCCGGTCATTGAACGAAGCAGATTTATTGCGGCAGGTTTGGGCCACGCAGCCCAGGCGTTTGGCCCCACTAATAGCGTGTTCAACCTTCACCCGGCGGCGGGCGTGGGCCGCATTCTCGATTAGTTGGGCGGCGGTCAGGACGGTGGCAGGGTGTTTTTTGCTGCGTCGGGGCTTGCGATGGGGCAGACTTTGGGGCGGCACGTCGTAGTCGGCGACCGACCCGAGGTAGCCTAAATCGGCCAGCAAGTCGAAGAGGTCAAGTAAGCCCAGGTTAACATCGAACTCGTTTTTAAGCAGTTGGTAGTCGTGCGTGGACCCGCAAGTGGTTGGCCCCAGATAGTGGCTATAACGTGTGGGGTCCGCAAGCAGGGTGTTTTTACGCGTCAGTCTTTTTTTTGCCCGAGTAGTCAGCGGCGCGGTCCACGACGGCCCGCGGCCGGTGCTGGGGGCGCTCGGTGGTAGCGAGCAGCACCGGCACCTCGGCGAAGATGGCTTGCAGCTGGGCCAGCGAGTCGATGGCGCGGGCTGGTAGCACACCCTGCGTGCGCAAGGTGCGTTCCAAGGCCTTGGCCAGCCGATGGGCGTGTTCGCAGGCTTTGGAGCGGGGCAAGCCAAACGTGGCGGCTAGTACCTCAAAGGTCGGATACGTTTTGAGGTAGTAGAGAAGGAACAGCAGTTTTTGCGCCGGCCTGGCTAGTACGCCCTTACGCCCACCACCGGCCTTGCGCTTGCGCGGGCGCTGGTCGGTAAAACGGGCATCCGCTTCTTGTTAACAACCGACCGAGAACCGCTCAACCAACTCACAAAACGCCGCTAGGTCCAGCCCCGTTAAGGCCCGCATTTGGCGGTCATCGGTTATCGCGTCTACGTCAAGCATTCCCAAAATACTATTTAGGAACAAGTCTAGTGAGTGGAAGAGCACCTCACAAACTTAACTTCAAAGGCTACGCAAAACCTTTCAGAATGCGCTTTTATTACAAAGCGAGATAATGCGTATTTATTTTTTGGTAGATTGTACTTTCCAACGTATAATTGCGCCACTATTATCTGACTCTTGGTCAACACTAGGGGTTTTTCGCGCTTCTTCCGCTCTAGTTATACTTACGGGTTGCACTTGAATACTCTTTGTCCTAGATGGACACTGAGCCTTTCTTTCCTTGCCCTTCCTGTTCTGAGCATTCTCGCGCTTTCTACTACTTGTTTTCTAAGGATTTATCACTTTTTAGGCCCTGTGCTGGATTTGCGATAAACCTTGCTACCCGCATTTACTTCTACCTTTTTTCCGGTAGCCTGCAACTGGCGGATAGTTTCTGAACGCGGCAAGTCCGCCCGATTTACTCTTCCATTCCTTTTCCCTTTCCATGCCCTACAGTTACCTGCGTTACTGGTACTTCTCCTGGTTAATTGGGTTGCTGGGAGTAGCAGTTTTCCATCCAGTCGAAGCTCAATGTCCTAAGGCAATTACCTGCCAGCCGGCTACCCGGGCTTACTGCTGTGACTTTGGTCTACTACGCGTCCAGCTGGCCAGTATTGACCACCAACCAGGCGGGGGTGCAGCTAGCTACCAAGACGCCAGCTGCGCGAACCGGACCAGTTTGCGCGCGGATTGGCCGGACACGTTGCGGCTGACGACCGGGGCAGTAAACGCCCACGATGTGCGGGTGTATCTCGACCTCAATAATGATGGGCAGCTGGACCCGAAGCAGGAATTGCTTTACCAGGCGCTAGGGGTTAAGAGCCCAACTATTCCATTGCGTATCAGCTCACTTACTCCGGACTTAGTGTATAATACGGCCTTGCGGCTCCGCATCTGCGCCGACTACGCGGGCAGCCCGGCCGTGGGCCCGTGCGCCGCCCCGGAGTGGGGACAGGTAGTAGACTACGCCGTGTTGGTGTTGCCTAACACCCTTACGCCGCACGCCGCCTTTCAGCTGACCTACACCCAGACCTGCGGCGCGGTGAAGGTAAACTTTACCAATACCAGTATCGGAAGTGCCGCTTACCGCTGGGACTTTGGCGATGGCACGACGTCCACGGCCGAAACGCCTCCTCTTCATACCTATACCACTGCGGGCGTTTTCACCATCAGGCTTGTGGCGTCGGGCCCTGCGAAGCGGGATTCGACGCAGCGGGAAACGGCCGTAGCCGCGGCCTGCCCCAGCTATTGTACTGCAGGCGGCTGGGGTGGCAACGAAAGCTCCCCTCTTTATTTTACGCGGGTCAGAATAGCGGATGTGGATAACCAGGAGTACCGGGCCCCGCGCGTAGGCTACCGCGACTTTACGCAGTATATAGCAACTGTACAACAGGGCCAGCCAGTGGATGTCTTGGCGCAGTCGCTTCCTTTCAGCAGTGGCGGCACTGGACCCTGGGTCCAGACTGCCGTCTGGATTGATTACAATCAGGATGGGCAATTTGGTCCTTCCGAGCAGGCAGGGCATTTCACAGGCTACAGCCCGCAGGGCGGCACCATTCATATTCCTCACCAAGCCCGAATAGGTGCTACCCGCCTGCGTTTTATCATCTACCTGGTTGGCGATGAGCATCCCAGCAATGCCTGCTCGCTTGATGGCTCACTGGCGGCCATTGAAGATTATACCGTTATGGTCCTGCCTGAGCACTTGGCGCCGCGCAGTGGGTTCGTCGCCGACCTTGCGTCGTCGTGCAGCGGACAAGTTCAATTTCGTGATACTACTTGGTCGGCCCCAACTAGTTGGCTCTGGGATTTCGGAGACGGTAGCAGCTCGGCCGCATCCAACCCCCTTCACGCCTATGCCGCCACCGGGCAATATACCGTAGCCCTGCAAACCCGCAATGCCTACGGCACTCATCGTGTCGTGCACCCAGCCTACGTTATAGTGAGTGCGATTGGTCAAGGGCCACGGCCGGCTGCCGTTCCGCTGTCGACTACACACCTGTGCTGTGCCTACGGGATTGCCCAAGCGCAGGTGGCTTCGTTGCAGTATGTGGGCGGCGAAAATCAGCTGGGGTATCGCGATGAAACGTGTACTCAACCAGCCTTACATCTAACGGCGGGTGACAGCTACCCGATAGCCGTAAAGCGGACCGACCGGTTTGCTTATCACTACGTGTACCTGTGGTTAGATGCTAATGATGACGGGCGATTCGACCCGAGCGAAAGAGTTTTTACCTCGACTTCCACTTCCAATATTCCGCTTAAGGAAGGCACGTTTAGTATTCCGGCTACGGCCTTACGCGACCGCCCCCTGCGCCTACGCTTGTACTGGCACGGGCTACGCAGTGACGATTACAAAACCATTTGGCCCGTGCCGGACCCCCAGACGCGCGACGAAGACTACGATCAGGTGCGGGATTTTACCGCCTGGATTAGCACAGGTCCCCTGGCCACCTCCGCTCCGGCAACCTTACCGACCTGGTCCTTTTATCCTAATCCTACTACGGGCCTGCTCACGCTCCTTGGATTGTCCGGCCCGCAGGAAGTAACGCTTCGCAATGTGCTCGGACAAGTAGTACTGCGCCGCTCACTAGTGCCTACCCCGGCAGGAACTGCCTATCTGGATGCTAGTGGTTTTGCCAAAGGCGTGTATTTTATTCAGTTTTCTTCCGCTCTTTCTAAACGAGTGGCAATCTATTAATAGTCCCCTTGCGAAGTACATTATATTTTTTCGGACGTCCTATGAAAAAAAGTTTACTGCTGCTGACCTGCCTGCTTTTTTCAAGACTGCTCAGTGCCCAAATTCTTGGGGAACCGGCTTCGATACAAAGCCCTAACACCGCTAATCTGGGCCTTTATGGGGAAATGCCGGTATCCTTGTTTACGGGAATGCCGAGCATAGAGGTGCCTCTTTATACGGTGGAAGAAGGCCCGCTTAAAGTGCCGCTTTCCCTAAGCTATCACGCATCCGGGTTCCGACCTGATATGCACCCGGGCTGGGTAGGCATGGGCTGGAGCCTGGCGTCCGGCGGAGTAGTGACGCGGTCGGTTCGTGATATACCGGACGAGTATGATAACTCGAATCAGCTCAGGGACCAGGGAACGCAGGCCGGGTACTACTTCCACCGGTGGATTTTAAATCCTGCCTCTCCAACGGATTGGACTAGTACTAGTTACATGCAGTCAGTCGCCCGCTCAAACGAAAGCAAAAAAGATACTGAGCCTGACGAGTTCTCATTCGATTTCAACGGCTACAGCGGCAAATTCTATCTTAACACGGATGGGAGTTGGAAAGTGAAATGCGATAAACCACTCCTGGTATCGCCCTTCGTACCCAGCCAAACTTCTCCCTTTGCCGCCGACCCATTTCCAGTATCCCAAGCTAGCCAAACCAGAACGTATGGCAAATCCATGACTTTCGTCGGCTTCACCGTTACGACGGAAGATGGGACGCAGTATGTGTTTGGCGGAACAACTTCTGCGATTGAATACGAGATGGGCCTGTTCAGCCAAAATACAGATGAATGGGTAGCCAATTCCTGGTATCTCACGCAGATTATTCATCCGGACGGGCATAGCATATCCTTTACATACGAACGGGTAGCGAATGAATGGGTATGCCAGATGTACAACAACATATTTTCTAATATAAAAACACAAGCAATTAGGTTTGATAATACAAAGTTTGATGCGTGTAGTTCAACATCCATCCAAGCGCTTTATACATCTTATTCGGGGAAACTGCTTGCTCCTGTTTACTTAACAGGAATTCAAACGAGCACCACCAATGTATTTTTTGACCGGGCTTTCAGCCCTGAGCTACCTTACGACCCCAACTTTTTCAGTTATAGGCTCAGTCAGAATTCCGCTGGATTTGCTTATGTAGATGCAATAAGTCCTTACTATCCGGACTTATCTAAATTTAAATGGCAAAAACTAACTAACATTCGGGTAGTAGCAAAAGCATCTGCCCAGCCTATAAAGAGCTTTAAATTTTCTTACAACAACGATACACCTACTGCAAGCACTGCCAACGAGCGACTAACGCTATTGCAGGTAACAGAGCAAGGAAGTGGTGGAGCGACAAAGCCACCCTATCGCTTCGGATATAACAAATACCATAATCTTCCCAGCTATTTAGCTAATAAAACGGACCATTGGGGGTTTTACAACGCTACTTACGCTGTTGCTGATTATACAAATTATGCTTCTTATTACGGGTATCGGGAAGCAAATACTGATTCAGCCGTTTATCTAGCCGGGATGCTTACCCGCATCAAGTACCCGACTGGTGGCATAACTGACTTCCTTTATGAGCAGCATTCATTTGGCCGACAACTGGATGAGTACCGGTTTTTACCGCCGTCGCCCACGACTGGCGGCGACAAGCCAGCAGGTGGGGTGCGCATCAAAAAGATTACGAGCTACTCGCCTGACAATCCCACCCAAAAGCTTGAGAAAGAATACTTATACGTGTCGAACTATTCCCCTTCTGCGACCGGGCCTCTGCCCTCAAGCGGTATTTTAGGTGGTCGCGCCCGGTATGTATTTGATGACTATCGTGGCAAAGCCTACAATGACCCGGACGCAAGTATCAGCTACTATACCCGCAGTATTTTCTCTACCCAATCGGTGCTGCCCGCCTGTACGAACAGCCGGGGTAGTCACATTGGCTATAGCACGGTGGTAGAGAAAAGGAGCGATGGAAGCTACACGCAATATTTGTATAGCAATTTTGACACGAATCTTGACGAGGTGCCGCTAAACGTATTGCAGCCAGACTCGCATAGCCGCACGCTGTATTCTCCCTACACTTCGAAGGACGAAGAGCGGGGCAAGCTGCTACAAGAGAGATTGTTCACTAATCAGGGAACGCTAGTTAAACAGAGAACAATAACTTATATAGCGCAAAATAAAGATACAGAATACGTGCCTTCCATGAATGCGTTTAATTTTCCTACGTGCCCCGGGAGTGGCAGCGCCCCGTCTAATTATCCACCATCTAACAACTATGTGAGTTCGGATGAGGGTACCGCTTATAAGTTTTATACCTATTCCTATTTGCCTAATCAGGAAACGGAAACTGTTTATGATGCTAATGGGGCTAACGGGATTACCTCAATCAAGAACACATTATACAACTCGCACCGCCTAGTGCAAAGTGAGAAGGAGATCGATAGCAAAGGAATAACTCTGGAAACGCAGTATAAGTACAGCTTTGATTTTCCTTATAATGGGCCGCAACCATACATAGGTCTCACGCGAGGTATGGCTTCGATGGGAGGTATTAAAAACATGGTGGGCTATCCTATTCAGATACTGCGCCTGCGGAACGGGAAGCTTACTGGGGCTACCGTAGCGCTTTACTCAGAGTTTCAATTGGGACACGTACTGCCCAGCCAGCTATTGGAGCTTATCCCAACTCAGCCGTTGGATATGACGCAGTATACGCAGCCTAGCTTTAGTGGTCCGACTTCAAGTAATTACCAGCAATTTGTAACGGACGCAAAGCTACTGCCGAAGTTGACTTTCAATAGCTACGATGATAAGAGCAATATTTTAGGGCTGGCTAAAGAAGGCAATCAGCTCAGCAGCTACCAGTGGGGGTACAATAAGACCTTACTGGTTGCTAAGACGGACAATGCCCTTGCCAGCGAAGTGTTCAGCAGCAATTTTGAGGAGGATAAGGTGGTGGCTACCGCCGCCGCGGACGTGGCGGGCACCTGGTATAGCCCAGGGAACTACCTGAAATTTGAAGCGAGTCCCAGCGACCTTAATCATCCCTCTACCCGTAAGGCCGCGCATACCGGGCAGTTGGCTGGGGCAATGTACACGGGATATCCGGGCGAGCAGGCACATGCTTTCAGCACGACCTTGACAGTGCCGGCGCGCACTGGCAGCCGGCGGTACGTCTTTTCCGGTTGGGTATATACCAACGGCCCCCAGGCATCTATTTGGTTGTTTCCCAACTTACCCAGCGCCCGGAACGCTGATGGCACTACCAACTACTATGACGGGATTAATAATTCTGCCCGTCCTGACCTGGCACCGGTTCTTGTGGGTACGCAGCTAGATGTTAAGCCTGACCAACTAGGGCGGTGGGTTTACCTGCAAAAGGAAGTAGATGTGCCCGGCGATGCAACACTGTTGACTATGCGCATCACTAATTTTTGGAACGGGGCCGGTAGTGCCGCGGCAACTGCCAACGGAGGGGGCGTGTGGTTTGATGATGTGCGTATGCACCCGGCCGAGGCCCAGATGACTACCTATACCCACCAGTTAGGCATTGGGGTAACCAGCATCTCGGATGCTAATAACCGGCCCGTTACAACGGAGTTCGATGCCTTAAATCGCCTGAACGTGGTACGTGACCAGGATGGCAACATTATCAAGCAAATTGACTACCATTATCAGCGTTAACAGCAGATGGTTACAAGGTTTGCATTCTAGTAATTAGTCGGTTATCTCCCTCCCTTTTATGGTCACAACTTCTACTCTTGTCGGCGACGTATACACGAAGCGCTGCTTGTTTGCCCTGCTGAAACAGGCATCAACCAGCTTTTGCCTCCTGGTACTATTAGTCATCGCGTCGGCTATGTCAGCGCGCGCGCAGCTCGTGTCGGTTGAGGACGTGCAGTATACCCCCGTCAACACGCCCGTGCAGTATAGGTGGTATAGCAGTAACAGCGGGTATCAATACTGGTACATTTCTGGGGGCCAGGGAACTGTTGATGCTAATTCAGCTAATACGAACAGCTACCAAGCAACCGTAACCTGGACGGCAACCGGACCGGCTCAGATAACCTACGTAACTAGCTCGGGGAAGTATAGTCTGAGCCTCAACGTGGTCGCCTGCCGGCCTATTCCGGGGGCGACTGCGACCAACTACTTGGATGCGGGTAGTTTCGATGCCTGTTCGCAAACCAAAACGTTTACCGCGAATACGGCTACCGACTGCTACCTAGATGATTATTATTACAGTTCCTCCAGTAATACGGGCAACCCGCGGGCGCAACCTTCTGCGGATGTGTACTACCGTTTCCACTTGGCGCGGCCTAGCCAGGTAACTATCAACTCTTGCGGCTCTAATTTTGATACCTACCTGCACTTGCTATCGGTGGCAACCGGGCAGGTATGGGATGACGATGATTCGGGGAACGCTACGGCGGTTGGCTGCGGGGGCAATACCTCTTATTTGTCGTCAGTGAGGGTAGCTGCCAATTCGTCTACGCTGGACCCGGCCCTGCCGGCGACGCTGCCGCCAGGCGACTATTATATTATCGCGGAAGGCTGGTCAACGAAAACCGGCAACTTGCAGTTGGCCCTGACGGTCGCGCCGCAGTTCACGCCGTCAGTCACCATCACAACTACCCCGGCCGCGCTAGCTGTAACTAATAATGCGGTCGAGATTGTGCGGGGCAATTCGGCTACGCTCACAGCTGTTGGCGACGGCGTGACCGATTTCACCTGGCAACTCGCCCGCACCGGCGCGTTGGTTGGTAGTGGAAGCAGCATCAGCGTGTCGCCGACTGAGACGACCGTTTACCAAGTGACGGGCAAGGGCTGTAGCAACAGCCTGACGGCTACCGCCCAGGTGACGGTACAGGTGGCGCTGGGCAATCTGAACTACATCACCACGCGCATAGCCCAGAAAGCTGGCAAAACCGCTCTTCTGGACATGATTGGGCAGGCGCCGGCAGAGGTCGCTAGTAGTACTACCTACTACGACGGCCTGGGGCGGCCTAGCCAGAAAGTAGCCCGGGCCGCCACCGTCACTAATCAGGATTTGGTGCAGCCTATCACGTATGACCCCTTAGGCCGTTCGGCGACTACTTATCTGCTTTATCCGCAAGATGTGGACAACGGTAGCTTTAAGTCTAATGCTATTTCCCAGCAGGCCACCTTCTACCAGCCTACTTCGACGCTCTCTCGCACGGCGCAGGATACGAATCCGGTTGCGGCTACGAAGTACGAGATTTCGCCCCTGAGTAGAGTCGTAGAGCAGGGAGCACCAGGTGCGACATGGCAGCTAGGCACTTCCCATTCGAGCAGATTTAATCAGCGCGCCACTACCAGCGCCGACGCCGTTCGTCAGTGGAACTATAGCAGTGACAGCAAGACCTATGCTTCGCCGGGCACCTACGCGCCCGGCCAGCTCTGGGCCAAAGAAACGTGGAATGAGCAAGGGCAGCTTGTGACAGAGTACGTCGACAAACAGGGCAAAATGCTGCTAAAAAAAGTCAGCCTTGCTGCTACCGCTTCCGCTGCGGCTGACTTGCAGACCTACTACGTGTACGATGACTTGGACAACCTGCGCCTGGTTATCTCGCCGGAGGGCGTTAACACGCTAGGTACGAGTGGTCCCTGGACGCTTAACACGACAGACCCGTTTATTCGCAACTGGTGCTTTCAGTACGATTACGACGGGCACCATCGTCTCATCAGCAAGCAAGTACCCGGCACGGACCCTGTGCAACTCGTCTATAACCGGCGTAACCAGGTAGTTCTCACGCAGGATGGCAATCAGTTGCAGGCGGGACAAGGAGAGTGGTCGTTCACCAAGTATGATGGCCTGGGCCGACCAATCATGACTGGGGTAGTCAATTTATCGGGCGATTGGGCAGCACAACAAGCGAACTTGGACACCCAGACGGTTTTCGCCGAAGCAGTTGATAATTCAAACCTTGGCTATACACTTAATCAGGCCTTTCCTCAGTCGATTTCGGAATCTAATCTACTCACTATCAACTATTACGACCGCTACACTGCCAAGTATTACGATTCGTCTAGTGCCACCTACACGTCCCTGAACTCAGGACAACTTGCCTGCACGCTGGCTGCAGACCAGTGGCTAGCTTCCCCGCTGGGTCAAGCTACGGGCAATAGTGTGCGCATTATGGGCACCAATGGTACCCCAGGAGCTTGGCTGACGACGGTGACTTACTACGATAAAAACTATCGGGTAGTGCAATCCCTTGCGCAAAACCATCTGGGAGGAACTAATGGCCAGCTGATGGCCTACACTTTTGTTGGCAAGCCGACGAGTGCTACGACCACCATAACAACGGGAACCAGCAACGCTCCAGGCTATAAAGACGTGAAAGATTACACGTATTTCGACAACGGTCTTCCCTTAGCCACTTATCAAAATACGTTTACCAGTAACACTGCCGCCACTGGCCAGGGCCGAATCTTGCTGGTACAGAATGATTATAATGAGTTGGGTCAGCTTATCGCCAAGAGATTGCACAATACGGATGGTAGTGGCATGTTTCTGCAGAAGGTAGATTATCGCTATAACATCCGCGGCTGGCTCACGCACATCAACAACCGCTATCTGGATAATACGAAGCTAGAGCAGAGCCCCGGGGTTACCGTCACGGATAACAGCGATAGTGGCGTAGCCCAACCGGACTTGTTCGGTATGGAACTACGGTATGATAATCTCGTGCAGGGTACTGGCCCATCGGCGCAGGCGCAGTTTAACGGCAACATCGCTCAGGCTATGTGGCAAACCCGGAGTGCTTCTAAACCTCAGAACAACCTACTGCGTGCCTATAATTACCAATATGACCAGGCTAACCGAATAACGGCAGCCCAGTATACGACTTACATTCCGACCTCACCCTCAACCGGCGTATGGGACCCCACCAATCAGCCCGTTGACTTTAGCGTTTCTAATATTGGGTATGATGCGAATGGCAACATCCAAAGCATGAATCGGATGGGAACTACCAACAACAGCGATAGTTCTCCGCAGAAAGGACTGCTCGACCAGCTAACTTACTCGTACCAGAAAATGGTCGGTGGCCAGCTCGTTAAAAGCAATCAGCTACAAGGAGTGGATGATGGGGCAGCAGCAAACACTTCCGTCCATGATTTTGAAGATAATGGGAGCAAGTATAATCCGTCGACCAGCACGCCGGAGTACGAGTATGACAAGAATGGCAACCTGACGCGCGACCAGAACAAAACACTGTCTGGTATTACATACAATCGGCTGAACCAACCAACGCTACTTAATATTACCTGGAATCGAATCGAGTATACGTATTCGGCCACGGGTACCAAGTTGCAGAAAAGGACGTATACCTATGGTAATTTAGTCAAAACGACTGATTATGTGGGGCCGGTCGTGTATGAGACCCCAGCAGGTAGTACGATTACCCCAGTCTTTGCGCAGACCCCCGAAGGTCGGGTGCTCTACTTACCCAGTCCGCCGCCTGCTGGTAATTCCCCCATAGTATGGAAATACGAGTACCATTTAAAAGACCACCTGGGTAATCTGCGCTTTGCTTTCCGAGCGGATGTAGACAACAACGGCGCGGTAACGCAGCTTAAGGCAGGCATGGAGCCTGTCAATGCCGCCCAAGAGGAACGGCAATTCACCCATGTAGCCGAAACGCGCCTTGCCGACCCAAACAATGCGCGAACCGGTAGTTACGTAGCCCGCCTCAATGCGCATACGGGTCGAAGCCAGGGGCCGAGTATCCGGTTAAAAGTGGCAGCAGGCGATAGCATTCGCGCCGAGGTGTATGCCCGTTACGACCGTGGAGCCAATGCGGGAACCTTCCTCCGGAAAGGTGCGCTCCTCGTGGGCGGAACGACTATCAGTGTACCGGGCCAAACTGGCACCGACCAGACTCAGCCCATCCAGGCCCGAGGTCGTTGGCTTCCCTTCCTAGGCGCAAGTCTGGCTATCGTGCCCCAGCTACTGAAAGCTAAACGGGAGGCATTGCCCACAGCTTATCTGCGCTATGAGCTATTCAACAAGGATAGCCAGCTAGTGGCTACTAAAATACAGGCCTTGCGGCGTACTGCTACCGACGAGTGGCAGCATTTGCAGGTAGGCAATAAAGCTGACAGTGCGGGCTTTGTGCATATAAGCCTGATTAATGAAAGCAGTGTGCCTGCCTACTTCGATGATATGGCTTTGGGCAAAGTAGCGCCCACCCCTTACCAAGAAAACCATTACGACCCATGGGGTTTAGACTTAGTAGGAATTGAAACTGAGGGCAGTCCCGACTCCAAGTACAGATTCAATCAGGGCACGGAACTCAATACCGCGTTCAATTTGAATTGGTACGAAACAGATAACAGAAGTTTAGACCCGCAGATAGGCAGATTTATGCAGGCAGACCCGTTAGCGGATATGTCTCTAAATTATTCTCCTTATGTCTTTGCCAATAATAATCCAATATCGCTAACTGACCGCTCAGGACTGGCAGCTGAAGATGGTGATGGCCTTAATCCTGTACCTGTATTAAAAGCTAGGCTATCCGAAGTAGTTGTAACAGGCACTCGACAGGTTAAGCAAGAGGCTCAGTCGCTCTACCACTGGTTTACAGGCGCTGATGTCAATTATCAAGGCTCGGGCTGGGGGCATGGACCAAGACGTTATGTAGCCGGATTGCTGGGTGTAAATGGTCAGGCAAACAATCTAATAGAACTCGGTGCCAACTCCATGTTACAATCTGACCGCATGCAATTGAAAGGAGGGCTACTCCAGCGAGTTAAGCAAGACCCTGCCCTAGCTAGATTTCAACAGCAGATTGTCAATTCAATTAAGACGGACCCTAGATTCAGAAACCTAAAATTTTCAAAAAAAGGCCGCGACCAAGTTGAGTTTGGTGGTAAAAGAGGTTCAGGGGACTTTGAGGATATGAGTTTGAACAATCCGGTCTTAAAAAAAGAGACGTGGGACGTGGCTGAGAACCCGCTAACTTGGGCTACGCGTCATGCTGATGTATCTTATACGGCTACAGTTAAAGCCGACGGGACCATTGTAATTTCTTATCAATTGCATGATACACTTGATTTATCTGCGCAAAATGGCAGAAGCCCCGCGTACAATGCTATTAGTGAAACAACTGGCTTTGGCTATCATACGCTCCTAGGAGGTAATAAAGACATTTCGGTTGATGCATCATGGCAAACAACAATTACCAAGTAGTGTAATGAATTTGGCAGTGTTCTAATTTAGGGTGAAGCTGTAATTGTCAATAAAAATTTTAATTCGGGCTGTGTGCAAGTCCAGCTTTTTACTGAATGAGCAGGACTTGCGCACGAGCGCGCCGCAGCGCTGGCGCAAAGTTCAATTCACAGCTTCAATGACGTTCGCACCGCCGTCACCCTCAGTGCAACGGAGGTGTTGCCAGCGCGGCAGTACGTCTACATAGGAAAGAAACAGGTCATAAAGTACAAGCAATGCTGCTGGATCGCTGAGCAGGACCCGCAGCAAGCGCCAAGCCGTAGCGGTGTCACTGCGGCCCAGTACCTAAACCACGATGCCCCGACTGGCGCGCTCAACGGCTAGCCAGAACCAGACTTTGCGCTCCTTATGGCCCACAAACGCCCACATCTTATTCCGCCCCAGCGCCTCCCAGTACTTGCGTTGGGCTTTTCTCGGGCGCAGATGCGGCAAGGGTTTGCTTGCTTAGCTTTTTTCCAGGTTGGTCACTGTTATGCGCGAAACACCATAGTCCACACGATGCTGAACAGTAAGTTACGCTCGACCAGCAACTTTTCCACTTGAACCATAGTGCGCCACTCACACTAGACCTGCCGGCTGCTGGTAGCTCAGGTAAGTGAATACTTTGCAGCTCACTCACCGCTACTTCCTTTTTTTCGTATATGGTTGTTGAAGCACAAGCAGCACAACTGAGAAGCAAGTATCATCTTTCTAATACATTAATCATGCCTGATTAGTCCATCGCCTTATTTTTTAACCACACCATAGATGAATATGGAACTTTTGTGATTAGTAAGCCCCTATTTCAATAGATTGTATATTGATAATCAAGAACTTGTTATTGAAAAACAGGTACACCGTTCACGGAGCTGCTATAGGGTACTTACTTCTACTTTTGACTGTATCAATTTGAATAGAATTCACACAATAAATGATACCATATCGTTACTTAAACAATTTCGTCTTTACACTAATTGTTTTGATTTATGTTACAAACTAAAGGCTATTTATTAAAAATAGCAATCACCTTCATAGTGCTTATCTGTCTACAACATTGTAAGTCAGATGACTCTAGTATCCGTGACAATAGAATAAGTTCACCTAATATTGGGGGATTTGATTCTAGTATATACGAAGTTTTGGGAGGATATTCTCTTCACAAGCTTAACGGTGATAAAGCGTGGTCAATGAGCTTAAAAAATAAGCCTACTTCTGTAATTAATATAGATTCTATTTCTTCTTATAATGGTGTTATATTTCTCTACTCATCAAAAACTTTTGCGCGTGATACACTAGAAGCACAATCTTGGTTTGCGATCAACCCAAAGGAAAAGACAGAAAATCAATTTGAGAGTTATGAAGATTTTAAAAAATATTTAACAAAAAATAATGTAAAATACAGATTATTTTACATTGAAAAGTACGTCAAAAGTATACAATGAGCAATTAGTAGTAATATTATAATATAAATACTAATGTATTATTTATGAAATATGCAAATGTATTAATTTTCTGTATTTTGTCAGTATACGCCTTTGTAGGTTGCAAGAAAAATGTAGAACCTGCGCCTGCGTTAATCGGCGGCACTTGGTCACTGCAAACACAAGTCGTAACCTACACACCCAAAAATGGCGGAGTTGCAACTATGCATCCACGTCCTATTGCGCCTGGTAGCATTACTTATTCTTATGGAGCCAATGGCCAGTTTTTTACGGTCAATTTTGGTGTACTGTCAAGTGGTACGTATACCTATGCTAATGCACTTATTACAATTCCTTCTGTCAACGGTTCGCAAACGCACCTCTTTACTGTCACTCAGCTCACTGCTCATCAATTAGTGACAGTAGAAACTAGTACGGACAATAATTACCAATATGACGACACTATTACCTACACTCGCTAGCTGCTTCGGATAGAGAGCTGTTAAATAACTTGAAGAAATCGCTAAATCAGCGGATCACCCAGTAACGTTTTGGCTTAAGTGGCGCTGTAGTTTTACTAGATAGTTTTTCAGCGAGAGATACTTGCCGTACTTCAGATGTACGTCCACAATGGTGGCCAGCGGCACGCCCAGCGCGCGCAGGTGCAGGATGCGTTCGCGGTCCGCGTCGTACATCGACTGTTGCACCACGCCCTTGGGCTTGCCCAGCACGATACCTTACTCGCGACGCGCCCGCAGTCCCTCGAGAGCATCAAAAAGTGTGGGGCAGTTGGGGTAAGCCGCTTCTGCGGCTAACTTGGGAAGCCGTACTTGTCGGTAAAAACCATGACCCAATCAGCCCCTGCTTCACCTGTTGACCGCCTGGCGGTGGGCTACCAACTCAAGATTCACCTGCTGGGTATCAGCCCGCAAATCAGCCGGCGCGTGCTAGTGCGGGGCGATACCACCCTAGCCGAGTTACACCACATCTTCCAAGTCGTGATGGGCTAGGAGAACTGGCACCTACATAGCTTTGAGATGGTCGGGTGTCAGTGGCCTTCTTATAGGGGTTTTTGTTCTAAAAGGGCGGTTTTACACGCTAAGCCCTTTATCAAAAAGGGTAGCCCAAAAACCTACTTAAAAAGGGCGATTCCAAGCAATCAAGCGGGTATGTCAAGCTTATCAGAAAGGATTTCCTTTTTGATAAGCTTCGAATTCGCTGTTGGCAATAATCACTGAATCAATTGATTAACTACTTAGCGTGTAAAACCGCCCTTTTGGATGCTGTTGGCGAAGTACTTTTTAAGCCGTTGCTGGCGGAAGCAATCGCTCGAAAGCGACCCGACGGGTCTGGGCTAACGGCTTAAAACTAATTCGCCAACAGTATCCTTTTAGAACAAGAATCCCCATAACATCGATAAGTACCAAGGCAAGAACGAACGTTCCTGCCCTGGTACTTCGTAGCTTTAGCACTGCTTCAGTGTCTACCCTGCCCGCTTAGCTCGTCCGTATGCTTCGCCGCGATACTTTTCCTAGCCCGCAAAAAAGCTTCACGCTGGCGGGACGTATTTTTCAGCTCGGCCTGCCTGTGCAGGTCAGGGATTCCTACATAAAAACTGAACTGGTACTGAGCGTACCTAATACGCACCATTTGCAGGATATCTTCCCAAAACAGAATCCTATCAAATTTGAGTTTGCCCAGGAACAGGCGCGCCTGCTGGAAGGATTTCAACCAGGGGACGAAGTAACGGTGCGGTTTACTATCGCCGGCCGGGAATACGTGCGGGACGGCCAGACCCTGTACTTCGTGGTGCTACTGGCCGACGACATCTACCTTACCGACGAGGGACCTAGCTATAAGGAAGAGCGTACCAACGGATTTGCTGGTGGCACTATCCGGCTGGGCGAACAGATGAACACCCCAGGCATGGAGCCACCTTTTTAAGATGGATTACATTCTTTATTTACGGGCCAGCACCCAGCGCCAGGGGCAGAGCGGATTGGGCCTCGAAGGCCAGCGTCTCATCGCGCACCGCTTTATTCAGTCTGACGACCGTATTCTGGCCGAATATATCGAAGTGGAGAGTGGTCGTAAAAACGACCGTCCCGAGATGGCGCGCGCCATCGCGCAGGCGCGGGCAGCCGGGGCCGTGCTGCTCGTGGCCGAAATGTCACGCCTGGCGCGCAGCGTATACTTCACCTCCCGACTGATGGAAGAAAAAGTACGCTTCAAGGCCTGCGACCTGCCCTACGCGGATGAGTTCACCATCAACATCATGGCCTCGGTGGCGCAGAAGGCGGCCAAAGATATTTCGGAGAGTACCAAGCGCGGTCTGGCAGCTAAAAAGGCCCGCGGCTTTCAACTGGGTACGCCCCGGAATTTCACCAACGCCACGCGGCTATTGGGGGCACAGGCCACCCGGCAGCGGGCACAGGATAATGTGACCAATAAGCAGGCCCGCCGGATGGCTACCTTGCTGCGGGCAGGCGGGGCAACCCTGGCTGACATCGCAGCTGACCTTAACGCGCACGGGTTCCGCACTTCCCGAGGCAAGGCATTTTACAAAAGCACCGTGCAGCGGCTGCTCGGGCAGGAAACGAAGCCAGCATCACTTGATGGCTTATGAGGTAGCATAGCTGGGGGAGCAGTTGCGCGGGCTGAGTCGGAGGTTTTGCCCTGTTTGTTTAGCAACACCTTAAGAAGTAGGAATGAGGTAGTAAGCCTTGAAAGTAGTTTTTCGTATTTGACTGAGCTTACTGTGATATGCCTAGGCGTCTAGCCTCATCGGCTACGAGCATTCGAACGAGCATAGAGTTACTGAGTCCACGAGCTTTTGCTACAGATTCGAGCAAATCCTTTTCCTGCTGATTCGCTTTGATATTAACCTGTAGTTCGCGATTCTCCTTGTCTTTTGCCATGGTGCAAAGATAGTAGTGGCTGAAAATACAAGAAATACCCTTTGTAGTTGCTTTGTATTGCTAACGTGTATACATTTGTAGTATTCCGAGTGGAATACCCATCCCGTAGTAAGCAAAAAGAGGCCAGCCGCTGAAACGACTGACCTCCAATATAGCACCTGTTTCTACCAGGCACTACGGTTGGGTTCTTGCAAACCTTACCCCAAAATTACATGGAAACGCATGTAACCAGGCAACCTGTGCCCGGCAAATTACGCCGACACATCTTGGCTGTCCTCCCCGGCAACCACCTGTTCAGCGAGGCTGAGCACGTCCGGGCCAATCTTTTCGCCCATGAGTGCGCGAACATCGCCTGCCTCACGCGCTGGGAAACAAGCATACAGGTTGAAGTCGCCTGTCGCGAAGCCGAAGCTACCCGTCAGCGACGCTACTACGCCACGCACGACAGGCTGCGCCACCTGTGGGCTATATCCTTCCGTGGCCACTGCCCCCGCTCGCCCCGGCCTATCTGGGTAGTCGGCGCGCTCTTGCATGACCGCCGGTTCAACACCTTTGACCGCTTGGCTGCCGCCCGCTTCCATCTGGCCAACTTGCTTTCCCTTAACTCATTACTTAACCGTCAGGCACGATGAGTAACCGTCGCGACCTCAAGCAGCTGCGCCGCGCCGGTAAACTGGCCAAGCGTCAGCAGCGCCAGTTGGCCACGCTCGAACTGGCAGGTATTACCGCCGTCACCCTGCACGCCCACGGCCAGCACCTGACTATTGCCATCGAGCGCCTTACCGGCGCTCCTGTGGTGGATGTGCTACGCGAAGCCCTACGCGACCGCCAGCAGGCCTTCAAGTCCGAGGCCGGGCAGGTCCTCCATACCTGGTTAGAAGATGAACGGCTGGAAGGCCGGCTGATATCGCCTACACCCTCCCCCCTTCCCTAGAAGCTTCTCCCCTTGATTATGCTGCTCATTACCACTGGCTGGCCAGTAGGCGGCCCCGACATGTCCCTTTCCATTTTGCACATCATACACTATATGTATACCCCTCATTATTTTGCTCCTGAAGCAGCCAGTGCGCAGCTGATTACATACATCCAGGCCACGCCCCGACAGCAGGCCCAGGCACTGACTTACCTGCGGCAACGAGTCAGACCTCAGTTTCCCGCGCTCGCTGACCGTACCTGTGCCGACGCGCTGACCCTGTTTCAACCCGACCTTCAGGTCACAAACGACCAGGTCCTGTTCACCTACCAGGACCTGACAGAGCTGGTACAGTACCTGGGCGACTCGCCGGAACTACCCGTGTACGACCCACCATATTACGCGCCGCCGGCCCTCTACCTGGCGCAGCAGTATCTGCACGTCGCGGAACTGGCCGTCTGGGCTTTGGCTGAGCTGGAAGCGCTGGGGCTAGGCAACCGCTCGCGGCTGTATACGCTGGTAAGCTATCTGGCCCATGGTAATCACGTGGCCGAGCAGGTAGTGCAGGCCCGGCGCTGGGGAATAGCATTCGGACGACCCCTGCCGCCTGGCGTGCCCGGCGGCGGACCAGCCCCCGGCAGTCCGGAGGTGGAATTAAGACTTCTGCACCTACAGCAGGCCGGCAACTGGAAGCAAGCCTGAGTGAAATAAGTAATCCAAGACCTATGAAACGCCACTTTTTATAAAAAGTGGCGTTTCTTTGCTTGATGGAAGAGTTGTCGCCCCCTATTCCCGATGCCCTGAACTGGCCTGCCTTGCAGGAAGCATTCACGTACCAGCCGGAAATAACCCGCTCACAGGTAGTGGATTTCTACCGCGGCCAGACTCCGGAAGTGAAACTAACTACCCTGGATTGGCGCATCCATGAGCTGGTGCGGCGTGGCCTGCTCACAACAGTCGGGCGCGGCCGCTACGCCCTCCCTGACCCGCTTCGCCACCGGCACTCGTATTGCCCCGTTCCGGACTCCGAAGAAAGTGCTGTCTGGCAGCTGCTGCAGCAGGAACTGCAACTCCCGGAAGGCTGCCTATGGTCCACTGCCTGGGCCAACGAGTTCAGTCTGCACCAGGCCTTCCGCAACTTCCTCGTTATTGAAGCTCCCCGCGACTACGGGCAGGCGGTCTTCTATGCCCTCCAGGACCGTTACCCTCATCGCGTCTTTCTGAATCCCCGGCCCGAGGTGCTGACCTACTACGTCGCCGAAACCAGCCAGCCCCTGGTAGTACTGCCCTTCGTAAGCCGTGCCCCCGTGCAGCAGGTAGACCAGGTGCCCATACCCCGGCTCGAAAAACTGCTGGTGGACCTGTTCAGTCGCCCCGACCTGTTTCCCGCCTTCCAGGGACAGGAACTGAAAACCATTTTTACGAACGCGCGCCGGCGCTATCTGCTCGACGAGCGCACGCTGCTGCGCTATGCCCAGCGCCGCCACAAGGCGGACGCCTTGCGCGAGTTCCTGCACCAGCTTCCCGACTGGTCTTCCTCTGCTCTTACCGCATGATTGCTTCCGAAACCTTCCGGCCCGACTGGTTGGCTGAACTGCGTCGCCGCCACCCCACGCTCGACCCCAGCATTGCCGAAAAAATGATTTTTGCCCTGGCCCTGGTCGAGCGGCTGACCCAGCAGGAACTTCCGTTTGTCTTCAAAGGCGGAACCTGCCTGGTATTGCTGCTGGGCGAGCTGCGCCGCTTCTCCGTCGATGTGGATATTGTCACCACCGCGACTAGGGAGGCTATCGAGGCAGCGCTGGAACAGGTATGTGCCCGCCCGCCTTTTTTGCGGTTTGAATATCACGCCATCCGTAGCACCAAGGATTCCATTCCCCGGGGGCACTACTCCATCTTTTTCCAGCCGGCGCAGTTTCTGGACCGGCCGGAGCCGGCCGTGGCGCTCGATGTACTCTACGAGCAGCACGACTATCCGCACGTACTGGCCAGACCCATCCAGTCCGACTTTCTGCTGAACGAAGGCCCCCCGCAACTGGTAAGTATTCCTAGCCTTGAATCCATCCTCGGCGACAAGCTAACCGCGTACGCGCCCAACACGACCGGCATTCGCTACGGCCATGCCAAGGAGCAGGAAATCATCAAACAGCTCTTCGATGTCGGCGTTTTGTTTGACGATGTGCAGCAGGTAGAGGTCGTCCAGAAGGCCTACCAGGCTATTGTGCGGAAAGAACTCGGTTATCGGGCCCTGATTGCAACCTCGCCTGAGCAGGTGCTGCTGGATACCATCCGAACCAGCTTACAGCTGGCGCGCCTCAAAATCAACCGGGCTACGCCGGACGACGCCCTCGCCGTGCGGGAGCTGGCCACCGGCATCAGTGCATTTGCCAACTTCCCCTTCGGCACCCGCTTCCGGACTGACGAGGCGACGACCAGTGCCGCAAAGGCGGCTTATCTGGCCGCCCGCCTGCTGCTCGCGGATTACTCGGCGTTGCCCCGCTACCCGGACGGCCCGGCCCCAGCGATTACCGACCAGCGGCTCAACTACCTCAATAAGCTGCGTAGTGTGCCGGCCGCGTTATTCTACTGGCAGCATACTGTTGCCTTGCTGAGCACGGATGCGTCCTTTCCGGCCGGTGTTCTCTATTAACTGCGGCGGAACGCACAGCAATGGAGAGCATCAAAAAGTGTGGGGCACTTCCATTACCCGGTCAGTACTGGTGCAACCGTATTGCCTGCTTTCCTAACCTGAAACCATCACTGGTGGCCGCTTAAGCTTGACTGCCCCACACTTTTTGATGCTCTCCATCAAGTAACTGTATCCATATCAGTCAGACAGACTGCCAAGGTTCTCCTGTGCTGGTTTGCGTTGGCGTAGTTGGTCAATCTGCTCCTGCAACTCAGCCAAGCTCTCCACTTCGTCAATGAACTCGTTGAGTTGCGCGAATTTCAGGTGGTTGTGCTGTCTAATGGGCTCTCCATCGCGTTGCAGCAAGTCCCGGCACGAGGAGAAGTAGGATTGCATCTCCAGGCTTCCTCGCCCGGAAACGTCCAGGTAGCTGGTCCTAAATAGCTCATAGCCATTCTGCTCTGGTGTCAAGTAGATGCGCTGCTCTTCTAGCAGCGGCAAGAGCAGGTCGGGGCGATTGGCTTTCATCAACTCCATTACTGAGGGGCCAGGCTGACCCGTGTCGTCGTCCTGGGGTATCAACAGGAGGGGCTGAAGCCGCTCTATCATCTTTTCCACCTCGACCGGTAGCGTTAGCTGCGGCTTGAACTGGTATGTGTCAATGTTTCGTTGTAAAAAAGCCCGGTAAGCTTCCATGCCGCTCCCGGTAAATTTGCTGGTGTCGATACCAAATTGCTCGGCCACCACGTTCCAGAACTTGTGGCGGACGTGCTGCAAGTCTACGTGCCCCGGCACCGATTTAGTCGTCGCCTGATGGTAACTTTTGTACACAGGGGCTCCCTCGTAATGGTCGTTGAGCAGCACGTAATATTGAAACGTGCTGAACAGGTCAACGTAGCAGCACAGCACTTGTCCGCCATCCTGTCGAAGTTGGGTAAACAGAATCAGGGTGTGGCTGGGATAATACTCCTCGACCCGGGGGCGGCGAAGCTCCAGCAGCTTGTCCAGCACCCCGAAGGGGTAGAACGGGCACAGGTTCTGGCTGGCCACTAGGTGGCCCCGGCCCGTGTCATCCAGGCGTAGCGCGCGCGGCACCTGCGTGCGGTCTACACCGGCGTACATGGCGAAGCCCAGAGCAATTTTATTGAAGCCCAGGTGCCAGCGCTCGTTGAAATCAGGCACCCCTTCGGTGAAAAAGACACCCAGCGTACCCTGATCCCGCACGTCCTCCACAAACCGAAACTCGAAGTCTTCAGGGTTCAGGCCCTGGGCTATCAGTTCCTTCATAACCACGTTTTTATAGTGCCTGGCGCGGGCCGGGCTGGCGTAAATGGTCACTACGCCGGCACTCGCATCGAGCGTATGGTAGGGGTCTTTGGGCGTGACGACCCGGCCACGGATTTCAACCCGGCGCTCCTTCGTCGGGTTGCCGCCTTCGTAGAGTACACCCTGCAAGGTCACGATGGTATGCTTGCCGTGCTGCTTAGGTAGCAGTACCTCTTTGAGGCGAGCCGTAAGTGGAGACAACAAACTCACGAAGTCACTGTCAGTAGCGTGGCCGAAGGTGGCACCACAGGTCTGACACAGAATGCGGCTCGATGTCAGGCGGCCGTGCAACGCGTTGTGAATGATGTGCTCGTCGTGGGTAAATTTGGGCACCTCGGTAAACTCCTCATGATGCTGCTGGTAATAAGCTGGGTCCACCATAGGGTAGCCACAACTGTAGCAAATTGGATTGGCAGGGTTCATGGTGGTAGTAAGTAGGTGCTCGGACGTATTTAGCCAGAGTTGACACCTGGCAGTTTGACTTGGATAATCTGTTCGCGGTGGAGTGGGCCACACCGGACATGTAACATTTGTACCAAACTTTCAGCCAAAGCTGAATCTGCCCTTTTGGAAGATGCATCTCTGGTAGCAGTCACCTCACCTAATCGCGCTCATACTCCTCTGTTTTCTCCTCCTGCGCTTGCGCTGGTAGAGTAGTCTCTTTATCTGGCGCGGGCAGTGCTTTATCCTCCGTATGGCGCACCTCATCGCGTACCATTCGGGAGTAGGACGTTTCCTTCACTTCCAGCTTGAGAGTGGCAGCCGTGTTCCAGCCATGCAGCATTCCGTTTAGCGCGTGAAAGTCCGGGCGCTGCGTCTGGTAGCCAAAATCAATTTCCACCATATCATTCCGTTGCGGTCGCACGCTGATTATCGAGGCTCCTTTCTCCAGCAACAGACGGGTAGCATCCTCTACCCGGTCAGCAGCGGAGCGCTTGTCGCTGTTTCCTATAACGAGTGTAGCCTGGCCGTACTCCCCCGTTCGGGCTGGCCACTCCGCTTCGGGCTGGTGAAATCCCTGGCGCTGCTCACGCACCAGCGTTTCCTGGGCCGCCTGTACCTGCCGTAGCGCCTTATTCACCGCTTCCAGCTGTGCCCCGTTCCACTCATATCTGTACTCCAGCACTACCTTGCCGGCTACCGGTGGCCCGGCCCCCGCGCTGACCTGAGCCCCGGCGGCTTCCAGAATTTGTTGAAACTGCCTAGCCCGCTCGGCTGCCGGTCCGTCAGCCCCAGGGCCTATCTCCAGCTGGCCCCGCACTAACTCATTTTGCCGCCGGGTCATCGCGGCCTTAAACTGTGCTTCCGGCTCATGACCATTCGGCAGCAGCTCGGCCAGCGCAAACCGCCGGCCACTGGGCTCATGATGCAGCCAGGCCTGGCCATCCGGCTGAATCGTGCGTTTGTAAGCACGTTCCTGTAACCGCTGGTCCAACTCGGAATCCGAAGTAAACCGGTGGACAGCCACTACTTCGACCAGCATCCGTTCTGCCTGCCGTCGGGCATCTTCCTGCTCGTTCAGCTCCTTCGCTACCTGTTGCCGCAGGCTCGGCGCGCCAGCCCCCCCGGGCTGCATCAGGGTCAGGTCGAACTTCTCGCCACTCCTTATATGCAGCAGCTCTGCTGGCTGCCCTTTGGTTTCCAGGATTTCGAAGCCCATCTGCTGCACCCGCTCTGCATAAGCTGCCCAGCTTCGCCAATTTCCCCGCTCTTCTTCCAGCGGCAGTCTCAGCGCGCGCTGGCCCTCCAGCTGAATTTGCTGCCGTGCGTCTGCCCGCTCTTCAGCCAGTTCCTGCAGCATCAGACGCCCCGCCTCGGTAGCCTGAGCCTGTTCCTGATAGGCCGTCAGCTGGGCTATCACCCTTGGTAGCTTGCCGTAATCAATCTCCGCTACTTCGCCATAAAATCCTTGTTTGTCAGCCTGTTTACTATCCTGCCGTAGCTGCGCTATCTGTTGCTCTTGAGCCAGGATGCGCTCGCGTAATTCTGCTGCTTCGCGCTGCTCGTCAGCCCGCTGCACCGCCTGTCCAGCCAGCGTCTGACTAAGCCCTGTCGCTTCATACGGAGGCCCCAGCGTTGCACCGCTCATTTCCCGCCCTGGGAATGCGGCTGCCATAAAACTGATTTCCCGCAATTCCCCGTCCGCCTGCCAGACTGGTCGGGCTGTTACGCCTTCCAGCGCCAGGCGCGGCTGCAACTCTTCCAGGCTCGTCATACCGGGTACCTGCCGGTCCAGGGCCGTCAGGAGCACCTCCCTTAATTGGGCCTGTGTCCGGGCTTCTGCCAGCTGCGCCTGCTTTTCTTGCTCCTGCTGCTGCTGTTCTACCTCCCGTTGCTTTGCTTCCCGCGCCTCCCGCTCACTCCGCTCCTCCTGAAGCTTCTGCGCCTGAGTAGCTTGCTCTTCCAGCGTTTCACGTAGCTGCCCGCCGCTGTACTGCCGGCCTACCTCGGAGCCCTTCATATGTAGCTCAGGATAGGCTTCCGCCGTAAAGACGACTCCCTGTAGCTTTCCTTTTTGCAGGGTGGTCTTCAGACTGATACCCTCTGTCGCCAGTGCTTCCTGAAGCCCGTCCATCGTCGTGACCGTCGGCAGGTGTCTTTCCAGTGCCTTCGCCACCAGCGCTTTCATGCGGAGCCGGTCCACTACTTCCCGTACCTGTGGTTCTGCCTGTTCCGCTTGCGCCAGGGTTTTAGCTGCCCCCAGCTTGGCGGCATCCACGAACCCCATCTCCTTTTCTACTTTCCGGCACGCTTCCGCGCTGCGCAGATGGCTAAATTTATCGGGTACTACTCCCCCCGTATCGGTCACTCGGTTCAGCAACAGATGGCAATGCGGGTGGTCCTCGTCATAGTGTCGGGCCAGCACCCACTGCGTCTGGGCCGGGTCAATGCCCCGCTTCTCCATGAAGAGCATAGCTGCCCGCGTCATGACTTCGTTCGTCAGCTTTTCCGTTTCGCCGGGGGGCCAGGCCAGCGAGATGTGCTCCACTGCCTGTTCTAGTCCGGGCCGGGTGCTCCGTTGCAGCTCAAAGTCAGCCGCCATTTCTCCGGCGCTGCTTACGCGCACGCCGTTAGCCGCCAGCACCTCGGCTTGCTTGCCGGCCTGTTGGGTTACGTAGGCGCAGAGCCGGTCAAACGAAGTGTCGTAGTGCAGTTTTGCAATCATATCCCGTCTTCTTTTTGTTCTATTCGGGCTGGTACCAGCGCAGCCAATAGTGGCCGCATCCAGGCGTATAGCTCGGCTACCTGCCCGCGCTCATGGGCTAACAGATTCACGGACTTGGTCAGTTGGTTGAGGTTGTTCAGCCCATTAACCAGCGCCCGGTAATCGACCCGCTCTTCCGGCGTCCACTCCCGGCTCACGACGGCCTGCATCTTCAGCCCCAGTGCGCCGGCCCGCACAATATTCGTAGGGGTAGTACCGGCCAGCGTGGCCTTCGTCACGATGCCGGCCCACTCACTTGCGGTGAAGCGAATGCTCCGTGACTTTCCCCGCACCAATTCTTCCGGTTTCTTAGGCGCTTCTTCTGGTTTGTCCGGATTACGCTTATAAATCGCCTTGCGCAAACGCTTACGGCCACCCTTGTCGTCTTCAGTATTATCAGCAGCCATCAGTTCTAGAGTTAGCGCCCCCACGCGGGGGCGAAGTGTAGCGAGCCGTAAGGCGAGCGGGTTTTGCAACGCAAAACACAACTTCGCCTCCCCACTGCCTTCCGTTTGGTTACATTTAACAACAGGTGCTAACCGTTCCACAGTTGTATTCTAACTCCTATTTCGACGTCCTGCACATACACTTAACACACACTTAGCCTACGTACTGAGAATTGGTTTTTATACTATTTTCGGATGACTCAGTACTTTACTGCCAGCCCGCTTTCCGCAGTAATATATATCGTTCCTCCGCACGCTGTTTAGAGCTTTTTGTCATATCCAGGTCGGGCACTATACTCCGCGCTGCCTCTTCAATTTCGAACAGTGCCCGTAGCATTACTCCGCAACTGAGTCGCTCACTTTTTCCTACTATGAGTGCTCTACAATCTTGTACATACATCTCAATGTAGCTCAGTTTTTCCTCCAATAACTCCTTTGACTTTGCCTGCTCCAACTGAGGCCCAACCCACTCACGAGCCTTTTTACGTTCTGCTGATAGCATATTTCGGCAGTTCGTACCACAAGTCTTGGTATCTGCCCGCTTTCCTTCCAATGATTTCCCACAAACCTGACACGTTCTGCTCATTCGCTCGAATCGTTTTAAAATACAATCGCCAAAAAAACCTTAGTACATTGCAAGATAATCTGACTTACTCGTTTTCCCCAAACTTTTAGTAGATTAAAATAAATGATTTAAATACAAAATTTATATTTTTATGTATATTATAGAAACGCTTAAAATACAGTTATTTTCCCGATAGTCCTAGTGTCACCGGTACATTAGTCATTAGCTTATAAAAAGTACTGGGTAGCTTCCAAAACACGACATTAGATGTATAGCTGTTCTTAGCGGGGCTTATGTTCTTACCCTAGTTTTACTCCTCATACTGGTACTAATGGCCTCGGTTAAAAGTTTGGTCCAAAGGTTAAACGAGTTGATTCCGAGCGCAGCACTTGCCTTCGGAATAGTGCAGCTAGAGGCAAGGAGGGCTGGTTTGTACAGTGAAACCCCCGTTTAACTGTACAACTCCATCAATCCTCTCGTGCTGGGCACATCGGCTCGAAAACAAGCCCATTTGGTACAGAAAACTTGTTCAGCAATCAAAGTACAGTTAACCCGTCGTGGCAGACAGGTTAACTGTACTTTGATTGCTGAAGCGTTCGCCTTAAAGTACTATAAATCAGAACTTTATTGTGGAATCGCCTCCCTAATCCTGAGAAAATGAGGCTACTGCTAAGCCTACCGTTTAACCTTTGGACCAAACTTTTAACCAAGGCCAGGAATACGGCCTAATCGTAGCTGACCAGATAGGCCGCAAGCAGGCCCGCGAAATTGGCCCGACCCCAGCCCAGGCGAAGGCGACCACCCCTAAAGAGGAACAGTCGGCCGAGTGGAGCCGCGCCCGGCAGGACATTGGCCGCGCCCTGAGCTACACCAGTAGCCAGGCTCGCAGCTTCGAGGACCTGACCGAGGCCCTGCGCCTGCGCGGCATCGGCGTGGAGCTGACGCGGCGCAAGGACGGGAGCCCGGCCGGGGTGGTGTTCGAGCAGGATGGGCACCGGGTGAAGGGCAGCCAGGTGGGCCGCGAGTACAGCGCCGGCCAGCTGCAACAGGGCTTCGACCAGCCACGGGTGCAGGAACAACGCCCGGAGGCCGCAGCGGAGCTAAAACAAGCCGCTGACGGCTACGCGCTGGCCAAGCTGGCCGCCGAATACTCGAAGCTCTCGCGGGCGCAGCAGCCGGCCCAGGAACAGCAGCCGGCCAAAGAGCAGGGCCGCGCCCCGTCGAAGGGGTTCGGCATGAATGAATAACGCACTTAGTATCAAGTTATGCAAGAACTTTTCGAGGACATCAGCGCCCTGCGTCGGGGCATCGAGGCGCTGCACAAACGCGCCCAGGAGCAGGGCAAGCCCGTAAGCCGCGCCGAGCTGGACGAAGCCCTAGCCCAGGTGCAGGCCACGGTGCAGGCCCAGGCAAAGCCCACCTACACGATTAACTATGAAGGGGTTGCCCAAAAGATACAGGGCCACTTAGCGACCCCCGCCGCTATCAGCGCGGCGCTGGCCACCGGCACGACGCAGCTGCAAGCGGTCGTGGACCGCATCCCCCGCACCGTGGCCGTCGAGGGGGAGGTGCTAGGCTTCACCAACTGGCGTGCCGCCGTCCTGGTGGCCGTGGTGCCCCTGGTGCTCGTGCTGCTGACGCAGGCCGCGATGGGCCTGTTTTCGCAGGTGCCCCAGGAAAAATACGACCATCTGTTGGGCGTTGCGCAGGCCGTGGGCGCCGAACGGGATTACTACCAGGGGCAGATTCAGAAGTTCCGGAAGGACATGGGCACGACCAAGGAAATGCGCAAAACAACGCAGCAACTTTTTCCGCCCTACGTGCCCCCCACTGCTAGGCCTTCTTATAGCAGGAAGGAGTCAAACTTACTCTAAGGATATATTATATGTAACATGTCCTTATTTTTTTAAGTAGTTGCCATTATTGCGCGGTCCAAAAAGCTAGGTTCAATAAACTAGTGGGCTGTTTCTTTTTGGACTGTCTTTCTGAACCCTATTTTGTTGAGATGATTGGCTAAGTGGGTTACAAACCTTACAGGGCCAATAAGTTACGACTTTTTGACCTTCGCTCGAAATGGCTTGCAGTAATTTTACCCCCTCTCTGCTATAAGAAGGCCACTCTGACCAGGGCAGTCAGTACTCGGCCACCAACTTTAAGGATTTAGTGGCGCGCCACCAGGTCGTGCAAAGCATGAGCCGACGCGGCAATTGCTACGATAATGCGCATGCCGAATCCTTTTGGAGCCGCCTCAAAACCGAGTTGCTCGATGGCGGCAGCTTCCGCAACCTCATTGAAGCCCGGCTGGAAATCAGCCATTACCTCGCTCATTACAACGCTGAACGGCGACATTCGGCCCTAGGCTATCTCGCCCCTAACCACTTCAAAACCCAATTCCAAACTACGTCCCAACTCTGTGCGGCCTAGCTAGACCACCTCAGTTCGCTGCTGCATTTAATGCATAAGTGCTACCAATTCCCGTAGTTATACGTGTTTTCTTTTATGAGATACTCCGGTAGTATCGGCTTATTGGGCCGGTCTAAGACCTCTTTGTACACGCGATACAGTTTCCCTTTGGTATCGTACTCATAGCGCGTGAACAGATTATCGCTATCTAGCACGTAGGTTGGCTGCCAAGACTGCGTGTCGTACACGTAGGATTGCATGGGTGCGTCAAGTGGTTGAAACCGGAAATCATCAAAATAGACAGCGCTGCCGCTTACCGGGTTGGCATTGCGACAGCCTACCACTAATTTCTGGCCACTTGCAGTGGCTGGGATAGCCACCGATAGCTTTAGCAGGTACCAATCAGCAGCTTTTTTAGTCGACGAAGCGCTGATACGCGTATCCACCGAAGTGCCGTTAAGCGTAGCATACAGCTGACCGGCGGCTTGGGCTAAGTCACTCGAATGCAGCCAGACACTGGCCAGATACGCCCGACCTGGCTGCAGGTCTGGTCCTACTGTTGCCTGATAGGTAAAGCCCGTTTGGCCAGGCAGCAACTTGCTACTGAAATAACCGGTGTGGTGTTGTTGCGCATCGCGGCGACCACCGTCGCCAACTTCGCCGCTGAAGTGTCCCCAAGGGGTTACCTCTTCGGCGCCCGAATAAGCAAATTCCGTGTACTTGGCATTGGTTATTTGCGCGATCAGCTTCGTTTGGTTATACCCGTACTTGCTGGCCGCAAAACTGCCATTGATGTCTTTTCCTTCCAGCTGTTTCGAGTAGTGGTCGTATTGCGTGATTTCAGAAACAGTGCGCCAGTTAGCAGCCTGGGTGGCAGGGGTGGCCCAATTATAGTCGGTAAAGACGCCGATAGGGGTGGTGCCATCGGCCGCTAGCTGATTATTGTTCCACACCAGATTCTTGTGCTTACGCCACATGGCAACCGGGTTTGTTTCGGTTTCATACTGGTTCGTTGCCGCATTAAATATCCGGTAAGTCGTCCAGTCTTTATTCCAGGTTTGAATGCCAACATTCAGCACGCTTACCGGAGTACCAGCAGGCCCTAGCTTATACATATAGCTCGCGGTAGTTTGCGCAAGCATGTTTTTGTAATCACTATTTTCTGCCTTGGAGCGCATTTCGGGATATTTGGTGTACGCTGAGACGCTCCTAGCCTGGAACTTTTGCCCGAGCGCATCCGTGTTTTCCGCTTGTGTGACCGTGCCGGTGAGAAAATCCCAAGCCGTATTTGACTCAGTGGTAGTCGCGCCATTAGCCGTGGTGCGAATGGCCTTCAGCACATTGGGATAAGTGGTCTTGCTGGTGCGACTGAGCTTGAAATACATCGCGTCAGTCTGGTTGGGACCCTGCGCAACCTCGCACATAATAGAGCCCGCCGTGAACTTGCCTTGGCTGCGGGGAAGCTGGTCCGTATAATCGAAGGCAACGTCCCCTATTTTAGTGCCACCCTGTTCACTTGTTTTAATGCCTTCCAGTCGCCCTACGCGGGAGGCCCGGTTCTGGACGTCGAAGTAGAACAGCTTAGAATTTTCCAAGGAACTGCCGTAGTAGGACCAACCTAGGTTGTTCTGCGCTACCAAGCTACTACTTACCTGGACGCAGCTTTGGTCGGGCGTGTTAAAGGTGTATTCGGTCTTATGGCTAAATTCCGTGTCCGACTTCATCCCCTCTACCACGGTGACTTTGCCGTAAATGACTGGGGTATTGGGGAAGTCATACAGGTGATAAAAAGGATAATCAACAGTCCGAACTAATTCAGGCTCTTGGGCGACCACGCCGGAAGTAACTCCATCGCGCTGCCCGGATTTAGTATACAGGTAGCCCGTGCGATATGCGTTGTTATTCTCGTCGCGCACCGTCAGCGACGCCACCCGGACGCCACCGCCTTTCTTGAAGGGCAAGGGGACCTCCAGATACCCCGAAGCACTAGACCAGTCGGCATCACTTTCGCCACAGAAGGTATTGCCGGAGCCCCCGTCGGTGCCGGGGCGCTGGATAACAATACTGTTGGCTTGTACTCCCTGGAGCACCTGCGTAGGAGAAATGTTGTAGTCGTCGTACTTATCCCTCACGGGCCCCCAGCACCATTCCCGCCAATGTTGCTGGGCTTTAAACTCCTGTAGTGTAACCGATCTGTAATTACTCAGCAGTTGAGGCAGGGTATAGGGCGCAATATTCTTGATGTCGAAGGATAAAATACCGTGCGAGGCGTCGGTTGCCTGAAATCCCGAGATAGGTACTCGCTGGCGAATAGGTTCGCCGCTAATACTGCTATAGTCGTCGGACTCATAGGTAACTTGAATACGGCCACCAAGCGGGGAAATGATATCGGTTAGGTGCCAGGCTGTGGGGTCACTACTGGCCGAGTAGTGCGAGGTTGCCCCCAAGGCGTTGTAGGAACCCCAGCCATCCCAGAGGTCTTTATTATAAGCAGGGTTAGAGGAATTGTAAACGAATTTGAAATCCGGAAAAAGCTTCACGTTGTTTGAGCCGTAGTAACTCACACTGTTCAGCGTCAACTTTCCCAACCGGTTGGCTGCGTAGGTAGTAGGATCGAGAGCCGGTGGGGTAGTAGCGGATGTAAAGGAGTTAATCGTGGACGGGCAGAGCGTATACGTGGTATTCAGCGTCACCTTGCGTTGGGCCTTCTGGTCTAGGAAAGTGCGGAACGCTGCCTGGTCTTGTACGTCGTACACGTCGTACACCTCGCGCAACGAGCACACTTCCGCTTGTTGCGCGGCAGCCGGGGCATTAAGTTGCGTTTTATCAATATTCGCGCCCGTGGTAGAACTCTTCGTAAAGCCGTTGGCCTGCAGCTGTTGGAAATCAGCGTTGTTCAGCAGCACGATTTCGCTCAGGGAAAGGCTGGAAGCCGGATACTTAAGATCTTCGGGGCTTGCCCACTGGGGTACCCCCCCGTCAGAACCTAACGAATAGGCGCCCCGCCCATCCTTGCGAATGTCTTTCAGAAACAAGGCCGTGTGCGTGCGCGTCTGAATAGTATTCAGATAGTACGTTTCCTTAACCCCTTTGCTGTAGGTCGAACGGTCGCCATCCTGCGTATAATCAGTATAGGGAAAACGCCATTGATAGAATTCGGCGAATCGACCATAATCAAATTTCACCCAATACCCTAAATCTTCGCTATCAATCGAGCCGATCTCTCCTTTATCCACGAAATCTGGCCCCGTGATGCCGGTCAGTAGCCAGGTAGTAGCATACCAGTCACCCTTTTGGGCATTGCGCGAATACAAGTCGCCGTTGGTGCTGCGCGCAAATTTGTGGCTGACATCGCTGGTTATCCCTGTGAAGTCTTCCTGCTTCTTATTATAAACCGGAAGCGCGTAGTGATAGGTAGTGCCGTCCGCGTTGGTAATAGCATAGGCCCCCAGCCCTTTGCGAGGCCATATTGTTGTCCGATTGGTCTTGCGCGAGGCATCGGTAAGCGATTTGTATTCCATCACCTTTCCAGCCTGGGAAGGCGCGTTGGAAGCCATTTCATCATTAGAAAACCATTCAACGTGCTTCCCCTGAGCTAGCCGCTTGTTATATAGCCCGTCCCGGTCAGCTTCTGTGCGCTGGCTAGCAGTGGTAAGCTTAGGGTCGTTTACCTGGTAATAGACCCGGCGGGTGCTACCACCACTATTATCGGCGCTGGAGATAGTCAAGCCGGAACTACCGCTGTCGTGGTAGCCGTACGTGTTAGACAGGTCGCCGTTATACTTAAACTTGTCGTGAAGTGAAAAGCGAAACCAGGTAAGTACTTTGCAGCATGAAGGTGGACTTGACCGACGCGGAGCGCGCGCACCTGCGCCAGCTGCAAAAGCAGCGGCGCGACGACGAG
>Ga0160427_10000273_pt1 | contig 33605 bp, 31 predicted proteins | sample SolpanmetagenomL_FD_108194 | JGI IMG/M metagenome (GOLD analysis project Ga0160427, IMG submission 108194) | Solar panel surface microbial communities from Lawrence Berkeley National Laboratory, California, USA - L | ecosystem: Engineered > Built environment > Solar panel > Unclassified ...
ACCAAAGCATTGACACCGGCGCGCACCCTCTTCCCCAACGTCTTCGATGGAAAGTAGCTGCAGTCTTCCAATCTCCCCTGTCTGGCGGCCAGAGTGAGAGATCTTCCTGAGCTTTTCGCTTAGGCAGGTCTGATCCCGCTTAGGACTGATCGTCTTCCTTTTCTTCGTCGAGTTCTATTTCGAGACGGATAATGTGCTGACCGGCCAGGTGGTAGACCGATCCCTTTTTTCGACGGTGAACATGCCTCCTGCCGCCATCGCTTTTTTCGCTTCGTTGATAATCTTGTCGGTCGCCGCTTTGATCACGATTTCTTCTTTGTCAATTTGAATGATCCGCAGTTTGGTCGCCATACGTCAGAGTAAGGCTCCTGTGTCGGTCGTATGTCAGGCAGAACGCGGATCCGACAGCCACTTCCCAGACGGCAGGTCATCGTTCTGTCATCTCTGCAGACGTAAACATGCGCCAATCAGTTTTTTATGCTGAACCAAGTGCTCCCCAGTCTCGCTGCCCTGACGCCCGCTGAGTGCAATCTGGTGCACGAGTACGCCTACCGGCAGCTCGGGCTGATGGTCGGGGGCTGGGCGGCGTGAACCGAGACAGACAGGAGAAAGCGGTCGCCCCGGCTGGGTTCGCTACTGAGCAGTCGGGGCGCTCTGTCTGGTCAATTCCTCGACCAACTCGCTCACCCTAGCCTTCAATCGTTTTTGACTCAGATCATGACCGAGATCGCTGACAAAGATATCCGCCTCACGCCAGGCAATCAGTTTTGCTGTTTCGTGACCGTCCTTGTCGATATGCTGTTGGTACGCTGAGCGGATAATGTACCGAAGCGTCGCCAGCTCGATCGTCGCCATGGTTCAGGATACCTTGACTGAACTTAGCCAACATTGAGTTCACATGTTTCTGGCAGGTTAATCGTGCGGCTGGTAGACGAGGGGCAGGGGTGGCTTGAAGTTCAGGCCACCCCTGCCCTGTGCCTGCCGTAACGCGAGTTAAGGCAACACACTTCAACCGCCTATTCAGTCGTCGGGGTGTACAGCGCTTTCCTGGCCGCTTGACTTGAGATAGGCGTGAACCTCCTCTGGCAACAACACCTTCTGATCCCCTGGATAAGGAGTGCTGAAACCTTTGACCGAATACCATACCGCGCGGTTTAGCAAGGCCGGGTCAGCCTCGTCGGGGCCACTGTTGAAGTCCATCTTGCGGGAGGCCTGGATCCAGGCGCGCTGAAGTGTAGAAACAGCGACCGGACTCGGGTTCATCTCATCAAGTTTGATGTTCGGCTGGAGGGCCTGAAACGGCGTCAGGTCCGGTTGAGCAGCAAAAAGCGCATTTAAGTGTGTCGGATCGACAGCCATATCCATCTGATTCATGGGCGGCAAGCCGAGGATGCGTTCCATTGCGGCGACGAAGTCGATCTGCGTCATGTACTGACTGTACGTTCCCGGCTTGCTATAAGCGCTGATCACATTGACTGGCCCACGCTGGCCGCTGACATGGTCAACACCGTTTTGGGTGTCGTCTTCAATAACGAAGATGATCGAGTCCTTCCAATATGGGCTTTTCGAGATGGTTTCGACCATCTGGCCGAGCGCGTAATCATTGTCCGCGATCATGGCGCGGGGAGTCGGGTAGTGTGGCGAAAGCCCTGCCGTGTGATCGTTGGTGAGCGCCAGGATATTCAGGCTCGGCAGATTGTTGTTCTTGACATAATTCTCAAAGTCTTTCTTCCAGACTTCGAGTCGGTACTGATCCGGGATGATCTGGTGATAGGGAGGGTAGTTGCGATCAATCAATTTGTCCAGTGAAGGCACATCAGAGTGGGCTTCGAGGCGGTCAAGATGGGGCTTCCCTGGCTTGAGACCACGCAGGATCAGCGCGTCATTGTAGAAATCAGCCCAGGTTCCCGCTTCAGTGACGCCGGCACCCTGACCAGAAATCCATGGTCCCATTTCGCGCCCATCCACCTGGGTCTTGTCAACCGTCTCTCCGTAGACGCGCAATCCGTTGACGTACTCGCCGTACACCCGCACGGTTTTCTTTTGGCGTAAGGCGTTATCCCAGAGGAAGCCGGTTGACGGATAGATCAGGGCGTCGCCTCCATTAAAAGGGTACGAGCGGGTAAAGCCGCCATACGACTTCTCGACGTAGTCGTCGACAAACGCCTGCGTGCTCCATTGATGGCCGTCTGCTGAGTTGGTCCCAATGTCATAGTGGTTATCAAGCAGCCCGAAGCGTTTGACCAGGGCATGAAGGTTCGGCGTCACCTCCTGCCCGAACTGAACCAGCTTGGGGTCACCATTCCCCTCTTTGACATCTCCCAGTAACTGGTCATAGGTCCGGTTTTCCTTGACCACGTAGAAGACGTGCTTGAAGAGACTGGGTTGCCCAAGCCGCTCTGGAATTGGTACAGCCTGCCGTGTGTTGTCAGAGGTCAGCCGTTGATGACTGGGTATGTTGTCCCAAGCATTGTTCTTCAGGACCTGCGCGGTCAGGTCAGGTAACCGTGTCAGGTCGGAAGCGTCAATGATTGAAAGACTGGCCACGATGGCGTAGACGCTCTTGGCAGTCTTATTGGTGGCTTGGTCGGGTCCAGAGGTTCGGTCAGGGCCGACGGAGCCCAGGCCACGACCGTTCAGAACATACATGCGTTTTGTGGTGGAATCGGCTGCGACCGCCGTCGGATAATATCCAACGGGCACCAGTCCTTTGAAGGTCGTGGCCTGACTGTTGTCCTGGGGCACGCTATAGATTGCCGTCGCATTGTTGCGGCCAAGCGTCACCGCCAGCTGATCAGGCGCGGTCAGCGCCAGGCCATTCGGGCTGCTGCCGGATAAGGCCCCGGCAAATGGCTTGACTGAGATGGTCCTGGCCACCTTGCCCGTCTGAGTATCAATGACGCTCACCGTATCGCTGTTGGTGTTTGCTACGAAGAGCCGCTGGCCGTCCAGCAGGAGTGCAGTTGGCTGACGACCCACCATGACGGTTGAACGTTCGCGCCGGGTCTGAAGATCGACAATCGAGACCGTCCCGGTGGTAGCGAAGCCCGAAGTGGCATCGGCAACGATGGCCGTACCGCTGGAGTCGACGGTGAGGTCAGTATGTTTGGCTAGTCGGCCGCCTTGATTGCTGACGTAGGCCACATTGCCCTTGACGACGACAGCATGCGGCGCGTTACCGACGGGAATCTGGGCTTCCCAATTCAGATGCTCGAGATTGAGGACACCGAGGGCGTTGCTTCTAGAAAGGGCGACATAGAGCAGCTTCCCGTCGTCCGAGAGCGCCATGCCGCCTGGGTAGCTGGTGGTGGATCCTGGCGTATATGCGGAACTGCGCGGTGCTTCGACCAGGTGGGCGAGACGGATGGTTCCGTCGGCTTGTACGTCTGCCACGATGATTCGGCCCGTTTGTGAGGCGTAGAGCTTCTTGCCGTCGGGTGAGTAGGTAATGCCGTCAAATGATGCTGATCCTCCGGCACCGTCGAATGTCTGCTGTACTTTGGCCGTCACAAGGTTCAGGAGGACGATAGCCTGCGCATTGCCGTTGAGAATGGCCGCCGTCTTCCCGTCAGGACTGATGGCCATGGCGTTGGCACGTCCATCGAATTCGATCTGCCGTCCGACCGGGGTGATCGTCTGGTTGGTCGCCAGGAGTACCGAACCGTCAACCTGACGGCCGACAAGTCGCGGAATGACGACATCAGCGGCCACGGCCAGTGCGCTGCCCAAAACGAGAATGCCGAGGGCGGTATGCGTGCGTCTTCTCAATTTTCTCACATGATCTCCTAAGTAGAACGAGCGCTCTCTTTAACCTGTGCTCAACAAAAGCAATTAAACTGTAGTTACTAATTAGTTAGGGATATTAGATCGCATTGTGTTATTTACAACAACTGTCTAATTTTTGAATTCCTTCAATAGAGGATATGGAATTTACAGGCAGGTTCAGTCTATGGTAAGTGAAAATATAGATATGAAGAGAAGCGCAACGACCGTCGCAGATCATTGAGCTGGGAGATGTTTTCTTCTCCTGAGCGTGAATATTGAATGACTTTGTCAGTGTTTGGTCATCATAAATTTTTGATTAATAAACCGCCTACAGACCATTACGAGCGGCAACGCGACCAGAATGCCCTTTCCAGTAGCAGCACGGTTCACCTGCCGATACGCTCGTTGAACGCTCTCCGGCACAGGAAGCTGAGTGACTGCGGTGGGCGATGGCAACACAACCACTCAGAAAGAACCTTTACCATCTGCAGCTGGCCCACCACTCCGCTTCACCTGACATACCGCTTACAAGGCAAGCCTTTACTGGCAGCGTGAAAAACCGTACTGCTCTCCGTGCGTTGGCCCTGGGCCTGAGCCTCACCGTCAGCCAGTCGCTGGCAGCCCACCGCACCATCATTTTCGTCTGGGACGGCATGCGTCCTGATGCCATCACCCAGCAGGACACGCCCAATCTCTACGCCCTGCAGCAAAAAGGTGTGAATTTCACCGACAACCACAGCACCTACCCCACCTTCACCATGATGAACGCTGCCAGTTTCGCCACCGGTAGCTTTCCCGGCACCACCGGCTTTTACGGCAATACCCTCTGGGCACCCGGCGCTACCGGCAAGGATTCGGGCGGCAACGCCGTGGACTTCCAGCAGCCAGCCTTCAGCGAGGACTACGCCATCTTGCAGGACCTCAACAAGTTCTACGACAACCAGTTGCTGATGGTCGGCACGCTGTTTCAGGCCGCCCAGAAAGCCGGGCTGAAAACGGCGGCCATCGGCAAAAGCGGCCCGGCCTTCTTGCAGGACTACACGCGCGGCGGCGTGATTCTCGACGAAAAGCACGTATACCCGGCCCGCGTCGCGGCGGGACTGCAGCAGGCAGGGTACGTGCTGCCGCAACTGACGTCGCTGGCCTACGCCGACGGCAGCGTGAGCCTCAAGGACGACAACGGTAACCCCACCGCCAGCGCCGCCACCACCCGGCTGGCTGACGGTGCCACCACCGATCCCACCGACAAGCTCGGCGGCCCCAGCGACGCGCCTAACGCCTACATGATGTCAGCCTACCTGAACTACATCCTGCCCACCGAGAAGCCGGACCTGAGCCTCATCTGGTTTCGCAACCCCGATAGCACCGAGCACGCCTACGGGGTGGGCAGCGCCAACTTCCACGACGCTGTGAGGGCGCAAGATCAGTTGCTGGGCCAGCTTCAACTGGTGCTGGACACCCAGGGCCTGGCGAGCGACACCAACATCATTGTGGTCAGCGACCACGGGCACAGCAACGTGGCCGGCGACGCGGCGCTGTTTCCGCTGCGCGCCGTTTCGGGAGGCAAAACCGGTGAGGTTGATCCCAACGGCTACTCGGCGTCCGGCGACGTCCGCACCGCCGATCTGATGACCAAAGCCGGCTTCAAGGCCTTCGACGGCAACGGCTGCGTCTACGATCCGGTCATGAGCGGCCTGAAGGTCGACGGCACGCCGGTCTACCCGGTCAGCACCGACGCTGACGGCCGCATCTGCGGCAAGGCGGGAGCACTCTACACCACCCCCAGCTACAAAGTACCGGCCAATTTGCCGACGGACGCTGTGGTCATCGCGGCCAACGGCGGCAGTGACTATCTCTACATGCCCAACCACGACCCGGCCCTGGTGGAAAAAGCCGTCAAATTCCTGCAGGCACGTCCCCAGTACGGCTCCATTTTTGTCGCTGACAAGTACAAGGTGGCCGGCACGCTGCCGATGAGTAGCGTCCATCTGGAAAACACCGCCGGCCACAACCCCGACATCGTGGTCAGCTTCAACTTCGATCCCAAGGCCGTGGTGCAAGGCTTTGCCGGTACCGAATACGAGAGCGCCCAGGGCAACCGGGGCATGCACGGCAGCTTCAGCCCCATCGACGTGCACAACACCCTGATCGCCAGCGGTCCCGATTTCCGCAGTGCCTTCATCGACCCCAATCCCAGCGGCAACGTGGACCTGGCCCCGACAGTGGCCAAGCTTTTGGGACTGACGCTGCCCCAGGCTGATGGCCGGCCCCTGCTCGAAGCTTTGGTGGGCGGCGAGAACCTTAAGCCGGAAGTCAAGGCTGTGACTGTGACGTCCACGTCCGCCGACGGCCTGAACTTTTTCAGTCCGCTGGATCCGGCGGCCACCAGTACGCTGCCTGGCAGCAGCTACGCCTTTGCTCTCCAAACCAAGATGCTGACTCAGGACGGCAAGAACTACACCTACTTCGACAGCGCCGCTGCTGAGCGTAAGTAATGCGGCGTAGGGCTGCCCTCAGGTGGGTGCTCGCGCTCATGGCCTTGTCTGATGCGGCCCTGGCCGCGTCTGCAGACTGGTCGGCTGCCTTCCCGACGCAGAGCGGGTCCACCCCGGCCCTGTACCTGCGCGCCACGTATCCAGATGCCGGTAGCCAGCAACACACTCTGGAATTCTGGCGGGACGGTCAGGGCCGGGTGGTGCGGCGCACCGACGACCGGGTGGAACTGCGCCTGAGCCCGGCAGCGGACGGCGAAGATGCTTATCAGCTGCGGGACCTGACCAAGCACTTGGCCTACGACGTTCACCGCATCAACTTGTACCGCATCGGCATCTTTACCGACCGCTGGAGCACTCAGCATCTGCTGGATCAGCCGCACGGCGCGGCCACCCTGGAACTTGGCGCAGCGCAGACCACCGCCTTCGGTGCCTGCCGTTGGACGCAAATCGTGCAGGCCCAGGGCCCAGCGACCGAGGTGTGCTGGTCGAGCCTGTACGGAGTACCACTGCTTGAGCGGCGCGGAACGCAGGACATTCTGAGGGTCACTGCGGTGCGAACGGCGGACGTGATGCTGCCATCTGCCGTCTTGCCGGAAGGATGGCAGGCATTCGACGCCGACGAGGACATCGCGCCAGACTGAGCGGGAAGGACAAGGGTGCGGGCCGCACGGCCCGCACCCTCCTTTTGCTCTTAGATAGCAACCGTAACGTTGTCAAGAAGGCTTGTGGTGCCCGGCGGCGACTGGCACCACACTACGCTGCCGGTTCTGGCAAGTTGTTGGCGTAGGGTGAAGTCGTGCTGAGCGACCAGAAGCTTCCAGGGTGCCGATTCCCGCTTTCGGTCATCGGCCATGCCGTCTGGCTCTACCACCGATATGCCCTGAGCCAGCCATGCTGTTGGGGTCAGGTTTAGTGGGCAAGCTTAATCCGCGGGTCTTCATTTCCTGGTCAAAACCCGGTCACGGTACGCCTGTGGGGCAATACCGGTGACCGTACGGAACTTGCGGGTAAAGGCGCTGTGGTCAGCGTAGCCACAGGCATGGGCAATTTCGGAGATAGACAGTGTGGGCTTGCGGAGGAGTTCTACAGCAGCATTGAGCCGCGCCTTGATCAGGAACTGCTGCGGCGTTACCTGGCACACCCGCCGGATCAACCGCTCAAAGTTGTCTTCTGACAAGCCAATATGGGCAGCAAGAAACGGGATCCGCAAGGGCTGATCATAATGCGCCTGCATGTAACTCAGGGCCTCCGCAACCCGCGCGAAATCCGCATGTCTCTCCATTGGAATGAGGACGTCCCGTGAGATTCCTGCTAACCCCACCACCTCACCCGCCGCGTTTCGCACGGGAATCTTATGCGTCAGGCACCAGATTGGTTCGCCCCGCGGGCCGAAATACATCTCCAGCACGTCCCGAAGCTCCTGACCCTCCCGCAACGTCCGCACGTCCTGCTCGTTGAAACGCTGGCCCGGGTCGCCCATGAAGACCTCAGCAGCGGTGCGGCCCAGCACATCGCGCTTATGCGGGACTCCGGTGCGCCGCCGCAGGGTGTCATTCACACTGACGTAGCGGCCTTGAAGATCCTTGACAAAAAAGATCAGATCGGGCACGCCGTCCAGCAAGGTCTCCATGGGCCAGCTTCCATCTGGTGCGGGGCGCAACCAAGCCCTGGGGTCATCCATAGGCTTAGTCTGTCATATCAATCCTTTCTTAGGATTATGCTGACTTCCGCGGAGAAACTCGTGGGATTGATCAAGACAGTTGGCCCCGCTCTGCCTACGCTGGAAGCATGTTGAAGGCTCCTCCACTTCCGGCTCAGACCACCCAGACCGCGCACAGCAGCGGAAGTGGCGTTGGCTTGGCCCTGCTCTCCGCGGCGGCTTCCGGCACGCTGGGACTCTGGGGCAAGCTGGCCATGACCCTCCAGCTGACTACCCCTACCCTCCTAAGTTGGCGCTTTGGTCTCGCAGCCCTCCTGCTCTTTGCTCTCGGTTTCGGGCGTCTTTCCCTGCGCACGCGAGTTGAACTGCTCCTGCTCAGCGCCATCTATACGGCCTCTACGGTGTTGTACTTCATGGCGCTCGCCCGGATTTCCGCCAGTACCGCCGCATTACTGGTCTACATTGCTCCAGCCTTCGTCATCCTCTACGGCGTTCTGGCCCGCGTCCGCCCTTCACGCTGGCAGATGGGGGCACTGCTGTGCACCCTGACCGGGCTTGGGGTCGTCGTGGGGTTGCCGAGCGCTGCCGACCGCGATCTCACCGGTCTGCTGCTGGGCGGGATCAGTGGAGGCCTGTACGGCGGATATATGTTTGCCAGCGGCCGACTGGCCCGCACGGCGTCCCCCCTCACGGTGGCTGCGCACCTCTCGCTTGTGTGCGCCGCCACTTTTGCAGTGCTCGGTGGGGTAACTGCACAGTTAGCGGTGCCGAACAGTCCCGCGCAATGGGGAATTATTCTCGCCATGCTGCTGATCCCAACGCTGGTGGCCCTGCCTGCTCTGTCTGAAGCCGTGCGGCGGATCGGCCCAGCGCGCGTCAGCCTGCTTGCCACGACTGATCCCCTTTGGGCCACCTTGTGTGCGCTGCTGTTTTTAGGCGAGCAGCTGCACCTCACCCAGATGGTGGGGGGAGCGCTGATTCTGGCGGGCGCCGCCTTTGCACAGTGGATGCCAAAGCCTGTCTCAGCTTTACCTGTGGGGGCCGCACGCGTGTGAAGGGCGTTCTGAAGGCCCAGCCCACTGGTTCTGGGTGTCAAAAGCGCCTCCATCTTTCTGGCCCGCTTCTCACTTCGGTGCACACCACCCGCATGCAGGAGAGTCAATGAAAACCACACTGACTGTTCTTACCGCCCTCGCCCTGGGAAACGCTGATGCCCAGGCGACCATCAAGATTGCCAGTCTCGCGCCCCTGTCCGGCAATCAGAGCACCATCGGCATGCAGGCACGCAACGGCATCCAACTGGCCGCGCGCGAGTATCAGCCGCAGTTCAGCAAGCTGGGACTCATGTTCCGTTGGATAATCAGGCTGACCCAGCCAGCGGTACCTCCGCTGCCCGCAAGATTGCAGCAGACCGTTCCATGCTGGCCGTGGTAGGCGCTCTGAACAGCGGCGTCACCATTCCAGTGAGTGCGGCCTTGGCCTCCAGCCACGCCGCTCTGGTCAGTTCAGCCAGCACGGCCAATCAGGTCACCGATCACAGCCTCCGAAATATGAACTGTATTGTTGCCCTTGATGACGCGTAGGAGTCAGCCGGCGCAAACTTCCTCATCAGCAATCTTGCGGTGGGCAGCTCAAGCTCAGCACCGTCATCCTGGTCAAACCCGGCAAGCTCTAAATTTAAGCGGCGCGCGAAAGGGCGGAAGGACATTCTTCCGCCCTTTCGCTTCTGACCACTTGATCTATCTACTCTTCATGTAGTCGTGAGCAGCTCATGTGGTCTGCTACCTCAGTACACCTGGCCATTGGCAAAAGTCCGGGCTGGAGGAAGATCCATCCAATGAATCCAGACCTGATGGAGCTCAAGCTTCAGGTGCTCAACCAATGTCTCAGCGATATCGCTCATGGCTTGGCGTACGGTTTCGTCAGGTCGGGGATTGGCCATGACCGTGACCACGAGGTGAGGCGTATCCACGGTGCCGTGCAGGCCCTCCTGAAGGTGAGCGAGAGGGGTAACGTGCACCCACAGCAGCTCGGGCGGTACGTTCAACCTGGGAGATAAGCGCTGCACCAATGCGTCTGCCAGACACTGAACCCGCTCTGAAGAGTGAGTGTCCAGCGTATAGAGGGTCAAAACAGGCATAGATCTCCTTGCAGCGGTCATCGGCAGAGCAGACGAAACCAGCCGCCATCAAAAGGATTGAGAGCCAGGAACATAAGTGCAGGCGGGCAATCTGGTCAGTGACGAGTGGTTGCTCCGGTGTTCCACGACAGAACCGGCCGGGTGTCCAGGCTGGAGAAGGCCTCGCGAACCTGTACCAACTGCTGCGCCCGCTCTTCAGGAGTCTTGCGCACAGGGCTGAAGCTCATGACAGGCGCAAGGACGTTATAGCCGACAAAATAGAACATGCCGTGCTGAATGTGAAATAAGATGACGTCCATCTCACCGTCCCGCGCGCCAGCACCAAACATGTCCTCGGTGCTACCGGTGGTGAAGAGGAGCATCGCCCGTCGGCCCTGGAAGCCACCTGTTTCGAAGCGGCCGACACTTCCCCCATAGGCCACACCCATCGCGAAGACGCGGTCTACCCAGCCTTTGAGGAGGGCGGGCAGGGAGAACCACCACATCGGAAAGGAGAAGATCAGCAGATCCGCCCGCTGGACCTTCTCAATTTCCGCCGCGACATCCGGGGTGAAGGTGTTGTGGTTGACGGCTTTGACTTGTTCAACCTGCGGTTTGAAGTGTCCGACCAATTCATGCTCAAAGTCATTCCGGCCAAGTTCGGGGTTCCAACCCATCTGGTAAAGGTCACTAATCTCGACGGTATAGCCTTGGACTTCAAGTGCCTTGGCGGCCTCCCACATCTGAGCAGAGCAGAAGGATTCAGGTTCTGGATGGGCATGAACGATCAGTGCGTGTGGCATGGATGTCTCTCCTGGGAAGCGAAGATGAATGGCGTGGATGGAGCGCTGAGGAGAGGCGGATGCGGGCAGCCGCAGGCGGACACTCCGCCAGGACAAAGGCAGCCAACTCAGCCCAGAGGTGAGAGCATTATCTCGTCCAGCGCGGCTAATGTCTTGAATAGATCAGGGCTTTAGGCTGCGGAAATCAGCATAGGAATCCACCTGATGTCTGGGCAGACCGAACAGCCGCGTCGGGCCAATCATGTCGCGTCACAGCTCCTTTTGTTGGTCGGAACACAGCTCCGTGGTCGCGCAGCTGACGCCGAGCCTCGTATAACCGCCGAACGCACAGGATTCGAGTTCATGTCACTATCGCCTCGCCACCTCCTATGCCAATTTCCGCAGGACATGCAGGTGAAACGCTCAAGACATTTCGCCAGAACTGGGGGACAATGAACAGCACTTCAACGTTCAAGGAGAACCGCGTGACCCACGCTGGAACCAGTGCCGTCCTCGCCGCATTCGTGGCGAATCCCCCCTTCATCCCGGGTTCCGCTCTTGAGGATGCCCGCCGAAGCGTCCTCGACGGGCTCGGCTCTCTGCTCGCAGGTTCGCTAGAACCCCCTGCCCGCATTGTTCAAGATCTGGTGCGCGGTCTCGGGCAGGCTGACGACGCCACTGTCTTTAGTGCCGGACGGGCCAGTGCTGCGGGAGCCGCTCTTGCCAACGGCGTCGCTACGCACATCCTCGAACTCGACGACATTCACAAGGGCTCCACCATTCATGCCGCTGCGCCCATCATCCCTGCCGCCCTTGCCGTGGCCGAACGTGAACATCAGAGCGGTGCCGCTTTTCTGCGGGCCGTCGTGCTGGGTTACGAAGCCGCGCTGCGCATCGGGGAAGCCGTCAACCCCAGCCACTACCGCCACTGGCACCCCACCGGCACGGTCGCCACCTTTGGCGCGGCGGTTGCGGCCGGCACCCTGATGGGCCTCGACGAGCGCCAGATGCTTGACGCGCTGGGTACCGCTGGCACTCAGGCGGCTGGCCTGTGGGAATTCAATGCGAGCGGTGCCATGAGCAAAACCCTGCATCCTGGCAAGGCTGCCATGAACGGCGTGATGGCCGCGGATCTGGCCCGGCGCGGCTTCACCGGCGCACCGACCATCCTGGAGGGGCCACGCGGGTTTTTTGCGGCGACCAGCGCTGTCCATGACGCCGAGCGGGTGACCGCCAACCTGGGCCAGCTGTGGAAGGTCAGCGAGAACGGCTACAAACTGTATTCATGCTGCGGCCACACCCACACGGCCATCGACGCGGTTCTCGCGCTGCGCCAAGCCCATGGGTGGACGGCCGACTGGGTGCTGAGCCAAGTTCGTGAAGTGCGCGTCGCCACGTACGGCCCAGGCTGGGACATCGTGAGTGAACGGAACCCCCACACGCCGTACCAGGCCAAATTTAGCCTGTCATATGTGGTCAGTGCCGCCTTGCTGGAAGGCGCGGTCGGCCTGACCCAGTTCAGCGAGAACCGTTTTGGCCCTTCCGGAGTGACGCAGGAGGTGTTGGCCCACCTGCTGCCGCGGGTTCAACCGGCCGTCTCTGCGGAGCTGACCGCCATGTATCCAGCGGCCTGGCCTGCCCGTGTGGAAGTGGAGTTGATTGACGGTCAGGTGCTGCGAGCTGGAGGTGACTTCCCCCGGGGCAATCAGGAGAACCCCGTCAGCACCGCCGAGCTGGAAGCCAAATTCCGCGCCCTCGTTGAGCCCCGCTTCAGTGAAGCAGTGGGTGAACGGGCGCTGGCGCTGGTTCGTCACATCGAAGCGATCCCCGACCTGGCGGTAGCCAGCGCGGAACTCAACACTCTCTGCCAAGGAGCGCGACATGAGTGAACCTGTCTCAACTTTTCAGAACCCCGCCGGAACTTGGTCCCAGGCGGTCTATGACGTCCTCAAAGCGCAAAACGTCCGGCTGGTGCCGTTCGTGCCGGATGGAGGGCACCGCGGCCTGATCGAGCACTGTCAGGCCGACCCGGATATGCGCGCTGTGACTCTTACCACCGAGGAAGAAGGCGTCGCCCTGGCGGCTGGCGCCTGGGTGGGTGGCGTGCGGTCCGTGCTACTCATGCAGTCGAGCGGCGTTGGTAACTGCATCAACATGCTCTCGCTCCTCAAGACCTGCCAGATGCCCCTCGTCACCTTGGTCACCATGCGCGGCGAGTGGGGGGAGTTCAACCCCTGGCAAGTCCCCATGGGTCAGGCCACTCCGGACGTGCTGCGGGCCATGGGCGTTCTAGTCCAGCGGGTGGATGATCCGGAACTTTTGCCTGGGGAGGTAGATGCTGCTTTGCGGCTGGCGTATAGCACCTACAGTCCGGTCGCGGTGCTGCTCTCGCAAAAGCTGCTGGGCGCCAAGAAGTTCGGAGGGAGCAAATGAACGTGTCCCGACTGGAACGCCGGGCGGTCATGGCTCAGCTGCTTGAGGAGCGCGGAGGCCTGCTGGTCGTCACTGGCCTGGGGGCTACCGCCTGGGACCTTGCCTCACTGTCCGACAGCCCGCACGACTTCCCGCTGTGGGGCGCGATGGGCGGCGCTGCCATGTTCGGGTTGGGCTTAGCCCTCGCCCAACCGGACCGACCGGTCGTGGTCTTCACGGGGGACGGTGAAATGCTGATGGGCCTTGGCGCACTCTCAACCATCGCCACCACGCGGCCTTCCAATCTGAGCGTGGTCGTGCTGGACAACGAACGCTACGGGGAGACTGGCTCCCAGCACACCCACACGGCGGCCGGAGTCGACCTCGCCGCTGTGGCCCGTGCCTGCGGGTTCGAGCGAACCACGACCGTCCGGGAGGAGAGCGACATTCCGGCTTTGCGGGTCAACCTGCACGCCGGTGGGAATCCTCTGCTGGCTGTAGTGAAAGTGGCACTCACGGCGGACCCCATGACCCTTCCGCCCCGGGACGGCACCTACCTGAAAAACCGCATGCGGGCCGCGCTGCTGGGCCCAAGGGCTATCTACGAGTGAAGGAAAGATGTTCGTCGACCTGAATGCCGACGTGGGCGAAAGCTTTGGAGCGTGGACGCTCGGGCACGACGAGGCGCTTTTCCCCTTCCTGTCTTCTGCCAACGTGGCCTGCGGTGTTCATGCCGGGGATCCCGTCACCATGCACGCCACCCTCAAGCTTGCCCGGCAGTTCAACGTGGGGGTCGGGGCTCACCCCGGCTTCCCCGACCGGGTGGGGTTCGGGCGGCGCATTCTAGAGGCGAGCCCTGAAGAGGTATACGCAGACGTGTTGTACCAAGTGTCTGCCCTAGCGGGCATGGCGGCCTCACTGGGCGTGCCCCTCCGGCACGTAAAGGCGCACGGCGCCCTCTCCACCCGTGCCTGGACACATGCCCCAACCGCCCAAGCCATTGCTCAGGCCGTCCACGACGTGCATCCCACTCTTCCCCTCTTGGTGCTGCCCACCACCTTGCTGGAGACCGAAGCGCGGAAGTTGAGCGTCCCCGTCGTGCTGGAACTTTTCCCGGAGCGGGCGTACCTGCATGACGGACGCCTGGCCCCGCGGAGCCTGCCAGGTTCCAGCATCCACGACCCGCACGAGGCGGCCTGCCGCGCCGTCACGATGGTGAAGGGAGGGCAGATTCAGACCCTGGACGGCGGCTTCTTCAAGTTCAAGGCAGACACCTTATGCATTCATGGCGACAACCCTAACGCCGTGGAGATCGCCCGCGCCATCCGCGCTGCCCTGGAGGCGGAAGGAATCGAAATCCGGGCCTTTGCCGTTCCCACCCTGCTCCCCCTGAGGTACCTGCATGACCCTGACCCGCTCGCCCATGACCTATCCTGAACTCCGCGAACCGGTTCGTGATCTCTGCGCCCGCTTTGATACCCAGTACTGGCTGGACGCTGAACGCGCCGGCTATCCCGAAGCGTTCGTCGGTGCCCTGACCCAGGCCGGCTGGCTCGCGGCCCTGATTCCCGAGGAGTACGGCGGCGCAGGCCTGGGCTTGACCGAAGCCAGCGTCATCCTTGAGGAAATCAACCGGTCTGGCGCGAATTCCGGTGCCTGCCATGCCCAGATGTACATCATGGGCACCCTGCTGCGCCACGGATCAGACGAGCAGAAAGCGCAGTACCTGCCCCGCATCGCCAGCGGAGAACTGCGCCTCCAGTCCTTCGGGGTGACCGAGCCCACCACGGGTTCCGACACCACCCGGCTCAAGACCACCGCAGTGCGCCGGGGTGACAGCTATGTGATCAACGGGCAGAAGGTCTGGACCTCCCGCCTTCAGCATTCCGACCTGTTGCTGCTGCTCGCCCGGACCACGCCCCTGGCAGACGTCCGCAAGAAAACAGAAGGCCTGTCCACCTTCCTGGTGGACCTCAGAACCATTGACCGCAGCCGCATGACCGTGCGGCCCATCCAGAACATGGTGGGACACGAGACCAATGAAGTGTTCTTCGATGACTTGGAAATCCCAGCCAGCAGCTTGGTCGGGCAGGAAGGGCAGGGGTTCCGATACGTGCTTGACGGCATGAACGCCGAGCGGATCCTGATTGCAGCGGAGTGCGTGGGGGACGGGTATTGGTTTACCGAGCGCTCCAGCCGCTACGCCGGCGAGCGAGTGGTGTTCGACCGGCCGATTGGTCAGAACCAGGGGGTTCAGTTTCCGATTGCCCGCGCTTATGTGAACGTGCGCGCAGCTGACCTGATGCGGTATGAGGCGGCGGCCCTGTTCGATGCGGGGCAACCCTGCGGCGCCGAAGCCAACATGGCCAAGCTGCTGGCCGCGGACGCGTCCTGGGAGGCTGCGAACGCCTGTCTCCAGACGCACGGAGGTTTCGGCTTCGCCGCTGAGTACGATGTGGAACGCAAGTTCCGCGAAACGCGGCTCTATCAGGTCGCGCCGATCAGCACCAACCTGATCTTGTCGTTTGTCGGTGAGAAGGTGCTGGGCATGCCGAGGTCGTACTAGATGCTGCCCCTGGAAGGTCTGCGGGTGGTCGCGCTGGAGCAGGCGGTCGCCGGGCCGTTTTGCTCGCGCCAGCTGGCGGATCTGGGGGCGGACGTCATCAAGGTGGAGCGCCCCGGCGAAGGAGACCTGGCGCGCGGGTATGACGGTGCACTTGATGGAGTCTCGGCGTACTTTGCCTGGCTCAACCGGGGCAAGCGCAGCGTGGTACTGGATGTGAAGAGCACAGATGGAGCGGCGACCCTGGAGAAATTGCTGGCCGGCGCAGACGTGTTTGTGCACAATCTCCTGCCCGGCGCAGTCGAGCGCCTGGGCTTCGGATGGGAGACGGTCCGCGAGCGCTTCCCGCGCCTAATCTGGGTGTCCATCTCTGGCTACGGCCTGTCCGGTCCATACGCACACAAAAAGGCCTACGACATGCTGATCCAGGCCGAGGCCGGGGTGATCGCCCTGACCGGCAGCGTGGAGGAAGCTGCCAAAGTTGGGATCTCGGTGGCGGATATCGCCAGCGGGCTGTACGCCCATTCCAGCATTCTCGCGGCCCTGCTGGTCCGTGGGCGCACCGGGCGGGGGGAGCGCATCGAGATCTCCATGTTGGAGGCCCTGACCGAATGGATGATGCCGCCCATGTACAGTCTGATCGGGCAGGGGCGTGCACCAGGCCGCGCGGGGTTGCGGCACAACATGATCGTGCCTTACGGCGCTTACCGCTGTGCAGACGGTCAGGTCATGTTCGCCGTTCAGAACGAGCGTGAATGGGTGAACTTTTGCGCCGACGTACTGGAGCGCCCTGACCTGACCAATGATGAACGGTTCGAGACCAATGCCCAGCGCCTCGCGCACCGCGCCCATCTGGAAGACACCATTGAGGTGGCCTTCGCGTGCCTGAGCCGGGATGAGGTGAGTGCTCGCCTGGAACAGGCTGGGATTGCCAGCGCCCGCGTCAACAGCGTGCAGGAGGTGGTGGATCATCCGCAGTTGCAGGAGCGTCAGCGCTGGACGCAGGTGCAGACACCAGCGGGCACCATCCCGGCCCTGTTTCCACCTCATAACCTTGGAAGTGAGCCCCCACGAATGGGTCGTGTCCCTGCTCTGGGAGAGCACACCGCCGAGGTTCTGGCCGAACTGGAGCGCGCGCCATGATTCCCGCACGACTGGAACGCAGCCAGCTGTACGTCCCTGCCCACCGCTGGCACATGATTGAGAAGGCCGTGACGAGTCCAGCAGACGCGGTGGTGCTGGACCTTGAGGATGCTGTGCCACTGGAAGAGAAAATCACAGCCCGGGCAAACGTCATCCGTGCCCTGACCGAGCTGGAGTTCGGAGGGCGGCTGCGGGTGGTTCGCCTGAACGGCCTGGACACCCCCTTCGCCTACCGCGACCTGATCGAGGTGATGGAGGCGGCCGGTGAGCGACTGGATCTCCTCATGCTGCCCAAGGCAAACGCTGCCCGGGACGTGCAGTTCGTCGAAACCTTGCTGACGCAGGTGGAAACGGCTCAGGGCTCCACGCAGGCCACCGGCGTTGAAGTTCAGATTGAAACGGCTGCTGGTGTCCTGAACGTCCGCGAGATTGCCGCGGCCTCTCCCCGTCTCGAAGCCCTGATTTTCGGGCCGGGTGACTTCGCGGCGAATGCTCAAATGCCCATCGAACACATCGGAGAACGCGGCGCTTACGACGCTGATTATCCCGGTGACCGCTGGCACCACGCCATGCAGTCGATCGTCCTGGCTGCCCGCGCCCACGGGCTGCGCTGCCTGGATGGCCCGTACGCTCCGCTGGACAACCCGGACGGCCTGGCCCGCATGACCCGAATTGCGCGCGGGCTGGGGTTCGACGGCAAGCAGTGCATCCATCCCAGGCAACTGGACGTGGTGAACGCAGCGTTTTCTCAGAGGCCAGAGGAGGTGGCGCACGCTCAGGCGGTGATCGCGGCACTGCGCGAAGCCGAGGAAACAGGTTGCGGGGCCGTCAGCCTGGAAGGCCGAATGGTAGACGCCGCAAGCATCCGCATGGCGCAGGTGACCCTGCACCGTTACGCTCAGGAAAGGAGAACCCTGTGACCACCCCCACCAGCAGCAGCGGTCGCTGCTTTGAGGACTTCGAGCCCGGCCAGGTCATTGAACATCCCCTCGGCCGGACCGTGACCCAGAACGACAACATCTGGTTTACCCTGCTGACCAACAACACCAACCCCATCCACTTCGACGCACATTACGCCGCGCACACCGAGTTCGGGCGGCCCCTGGTCAACAGTGCATTCACCATCGCGCTCGTCACGGGTCTGTCGGTCTCAGATATGTCGCAAAACGCCGTGAACCTCGGCTGGGACGAAGTGCGCCTCCCACACCCGCTGTTCGAGGGAGACACAGTGTATGCCCGCAGCGAAGTGCTTTCACTGCGTGAGTCCCGCTCGCGGCCCCACCAGGGGGTGCTGACGTTCAAGACCTCCGGTTACAACCAGCACGGCACGGTCGTTCTGGAGTTCAAACGCACTGTTCTGGTGTACCGGCGCGGTCAGGTGCCCAGTGTGACCTCGAGGCCCAGCATGAAGGAGACCCCATGACCCTGCCCGAGTACCCGCTGTACATTGGCGGCCAGTTCGTTCCCGCTCAGTCCGGCGCATTGGTCGACACCGTCAATCCCTACACCGGGAAGGCCTGGGCGCGCGTCCCGGAGGCTGGGGCGGAAGATGTGAATACCGCCGTGCGCGCGGCCCGCGCCGCCCTGGATGATGGCCCGTGGGGCCGCCTGACCGGGCGGCAGCGGTCAAAACTGATTCACGGACTCGCCCAGATTCTGGAACGTGACGCCGACCTGCTGGGAGAGATCGAGACGCGCGATAACGGCAAGCTGCTGCGGGAAATGCAGGGTCAATGCCGGATGCTGCCCGAGTGGTACGAATACTACGCGGGAGCCGCCGACAAATTGCATGGTGAGACGATCCCCAGCGACAAACCAAACTACTTCATCTACACCCGACGCGAGCCGGTCGGCGTGGTGGCCGCAATCGTGCCTTGGAACTCTCCGCTGCTGCTGCTCACTTGGAAGCTTGCTCCGCTGCTCGCGGCAGGCTGCACAGTGGTGGTCAAACCTGCGGACCAGACGCCGGTGTCGGCGCTGGAATTCGCCCGGCGGGTGGAGGAGGCCGGGTTCCCGCCGGGCGTGTTCAACGTGGTCACCGGCGGCGCGGCTGTCGGCGCGGCCCTGGTGGCGCACCCGGGTGTAGACAAGGTGGCCTTTACGGGCAGCACCGAAGTCGGCATTAAGGTCGGGCAGGCCGCGATGGGGCACCTGGCCAAGGTCAGTCTTGAATTGGGGGGGAAGAGCCCCAACATCGTCTTTGAGGACGCCGATCTGGAAGCCGCCGCCAACGGCGTGATCGCGGGCATCTTTGCGGCGGGTGGTCAGACCTGCATCGCCGGATCTCGGTTGCTGGTTCATGATTCCATCCACGATGAGCTGGTGTCCCGTGTGGTGAAACGGGCGCAAACCATCAAACTGGGGGATCCGCTTGATCCGGAGACCGAGATGGGCCCCGTGGCCTTCCGGGCGCATCTGGACAACATCCTGCGCCGCTGTGAGGCTGGAGAGCAGGAAGGCGCCACGTTGGTAACGGGTGGACGGCGTGCCTCGGGCGGTGACCTGGACGCCGGTTTCTTCGTGGAGCCAACGATTTTCACGGGTGTTCACAGCCGCATGAGTCTGGCCGCTGAGGAGATCTTCGGCCCAGTGCTGTCCGTGCTGACCTTCCGAGATGAGACCGAAGCGGTGCACCTGGCGAATGACTCCCGCTACGCACTGGCAGCGGGTATCTGGACCCGAGATGTTCAACGCGCCCACCGTGCGGCACACGCGATCAAGGCGGGCACCGTCTGGGTCAACGCTTACCGCGCGGTGAGTTACAACGCACCGTTCGGGGGGTTCAAGCACAGCGGCATCGGCCGGGAGAATTCCCTGGAGGCGGTACACGAATACCTCGACACAAAGACCGTCTGGTTGGAACTGAGCGGCGCCACCCGCGATCCGTTCACGATCGGCTGACCCGTGCGGCGTCTCGAAGGCTTCTACGTCGTGTTCAGTGCTGAACTGAACCGCAGTGACAATGGCCGTCTGCACGCCCTCCACCAGGCGCTGCGGGACGACTTGATCATTGGTGTGACGGATCTCTACCCAGGGTACGTCAACCTGTACGTGGAATATGACGCGGTCCAGACGGACCGGACCACGGTCTGCAAGTGGGTGAGGACCCATCTGCCAGCTGCTCTGGATGCCAAGCACGAGGCAGGCCGCCCAGTGATGCTCCCTGTCAGGTACGACGGTGAGGATCTTGCGGATGTCGCCGCCCGAACGGGGATGAGTGAGCGCGAGGTGATTTGCCTGCATACGCAGCCGGACTACCATGTGTACGCAGTGGGGTTCACGCCAGGCTTTCCCTTTCTGGGGGAGGTGCCGGAAGCCCTGCGCCTTCCCAGGCGGGACACGCCACGCCTCAAGGTGCCGTTCAACGCGGTCGCAGTCGCCAATGCACAGAGCTGCGTGTATGTGCTGCCTTCACCGGGGGGCTGGCACTTGCTGGGCACGGCCCTCACCACGATCTACGACCCGGGCCGGGACGCGCCCTTTCTTCTCTCGCCTGGGGATACGGTTCGCTTCGTTGAAGCCCAGGGGGACACGCCTGCTCCTCTCGGAATTCGCTCTCTGTGGCCCGACGTTCCTGCCCATCCCGCCTTGCGGGTTGAGAAACCTGGATTGCTTGACCTGCTCGTTGACGAAGGCCGCTTTCTTCAGGCCCATCACGGCATGGCACGCAGCGGTCCACTGGATGAGCGCACTTCGGCCCTGGCCAACCACATGGTTGGCAACCCGCCAGGCACCCCACTGCTCGAACTGACGCTCCTGGGGCCCACACTGACCGCCTTACAGGAGGTTGTGCTGGCTGCCGTGGGCTACGGTATGACCGGACAGGTTGCCGGCCGAGCGGTTCCCACCCATTCCCCTTTCGTGTTGCGTGCAGGCGAAACCCTACGGTTCACACCCACTGGGGAAGGTGCCCGCTCCTATCTGGCGGTGGCGGGCGGCCTGGAAACGCGGCCGTTCCTGGGGAGCAGCAGTGTGGACCGCACCGGCCGGGTCGGCCGCCCCCTGATGGCCGGTGACGTGCTCGGTCTGGGGAGTACAGCAGCCCTTGCAACGGCGTCCACCAGACTGCTGCCCAGAATTCCCGCTGACCTGACCTTGAGGCTCTTGCCAGGCCCTCAAGCGACTTACGAGGCGCTGGTGGCGCTGGGCAGCGCACCCTTCCGCGTCCGGGAAGGGGACCGAATGGGCATCCGGCTTGAGGGGCCAAGTGTGCCGGGGGGGCAGGTGATCAGTGAAGCCACGCCACACGGCGCGGTGCAGGTTACACCGGCTGGGCAGCCCATCCTGCTGCTCAATGACCGGGGTCGCATCGGTGGGTACCATAAGCCCGCCATCATCCACCCAGAAGACCTCCCCCTGGCTGCACAGTTGCGGCCCAATCAACTTGTCCATTTTCGCCCCCACGTGTCTGGCCAGCCTGAGCGTTGGCCGCGCCACTGGTTCATGCCTGCATGAAGCTTGAGGAGAACATATGACGAACACTGTTTCTAACCGCTTTGACAACCGTGTGGTCCTGGTGACGGGCGCTGCTGGCGGGATCGGCCGCGCTGTGGCAGAGCGGTTTGCCCGTGAAGGCGCCCAAGTGGCTGTGAATGACCTGAGTGAAGACGCGGTGCGGACCGTTGTGGACAGCATCACGGCGGCGGGTGGCCGCGCCTTGGCGGTGCCAGCGGATGTCTCGGATGCGCTACAGGTGGACGCCATGTTCACACTCGTCGAAGCGGCCTTCGGTTACGTGGACGTGCTGTATAACAACGCCGGCCTGATCGACACCACCCGGCATTTTCTGGAGGGTGACGAGAGCTGGTGGGACCGGATCATCCAGGTGAACCTGAAAAGCGTGTTCCTGTGTTCGCACCGGGCCGCCCGGATGATGACGCGGCGCCGCAGGGGCGTCATCATCAGCACCTCGTCTGGCGGCGCGACCCGCGCCCACCGTGGGAATGTTGCTTACGACGCCACGAAGGGTGCGATTGAAGCCATGACACGCGCCATGGCTCTGGACTTGGCGCCTTACGGCATCCGGGTCAACGGAGTGGTACCGGGATTTATCAACACCTACGGTCTGACAGAAGAGCAACTCCGGGTGCGTGAGAAAACCGTGCCACTGGGGCGTTACGGCGTGGCAGAGGACATGACGGGGGCCGCGCTGTTTCTGGCGTCGGATGACGCAGCGTATGTGACCGGGCAGTTCATTTCCGTGGACGGGGGTGTACTGGTACAGCAGCGCTCGGCGAACGTCGATACCTTTCCTGTGGAGGGCTTTCCTGTGGTCGAGGCTGACCTCACATGACCACCGGCAGAAGCTGGGACGTGGCGGTGATCGGAGCAGGCATCGTTGGGGCGGCCTGCGCGTGGCGTCTGGCCGAGCGGGGGTTGAAGGTTGTGGTGCTGGAGCAGGGCAGTCCGGCGGGCGGGTCAACCGGCAAGAGCGCCGCGGGTGTGCGCGCCCAGTTCACGTCGGAAACCAACATCCTCCTGTCGAAGCACAGCATTGAGGAGTATGCCAGCATGCCAGAGGCAAGCTACCACCCCGGCGGCTACCTGCTGCTGGTGCCTGAGGCGCAGTGGCCCAGCGCTCAACTGGGGGTGGATCTTCAGCACAGGTTGGGCGTGCCGACCGAGCGCCTGACGCCCACAGAAGCCCAGATGCATGCCGAATTCCTGCCAGATGGGTTGGGAGGATGCACGTATTGCGGCACAGATGGCCACGTAGACGCTCACGGCCTGACGATGGCGTACGTGAACCGCGCCCGGGAGCTTGGGACACGCTTTTTGTTGGATACCACGGTGACCGGCATCCAGCGGGCTGGGGAGATCTGGCAGCTGACAACATCGGCGGGAATGGTAGAGGCTCCTCTGCTGGTGAATTCGAGTGGGGCCTGGTCGGGGGAGGTGGGCGCGTTGGCGGGTCTGGAAATTCCGGTTCAGCCAGCGCGGCGGATGGTATTTACCACTGGGCCGCTGAAGTTGCCCCGGCCGCTGCCGATGATTTTTGACTTGGAGAGCGGTGTGTGGCTGCGTTCTGAAGGAGAGCGGATCATCCTGGGGCGTGCGGACCCGGTGGACGTGGGCTGGCGGGAGGGCATGGAGTGGGACTGGCTGGAGCCCACACTGGAAGCAGCCATGACGCGTTTTCCTTGGCTAGAAACTGCTTCGTTGGATCGGCGTGCCAGCTGGTGGGGGTATTACGAGGTGACCCCTGATCATCAGGCCATCGTGGGCCGGATGCCGGGCGTGGAGGGGTGGCTGAATGCCTGTGGCTTCTCAGGGCACGGGATAATGCATGCGGCGGCCATCGCCCGTGTGATCGCGCAGGAGGCTCTGGGCGAGACGCCCTTCATTGATCTCTCACCGCTTCGGTACGAACGGTTCGAACAGATGCCGCAGGACCTGACCGATATTCAAGTCTGAAAATGTCTAGTGGTGGGCCACAGGCCTATGTATAGCTCTGTGTGTGGTTAGCAGCAGGGCGCGCAGGGGATTGTTCATGCCGGCAGGGTAGGGAGGCGGGTCTTACTCAGCGTAAACTACAGTTTTAGATGACGCCATCCCAGCCGGCACTCGTGGTCTACATCGACGTGGATGAAACACTGATTCGGAACTACGGCTTATGGATCCCTTTGCTCCTGCCAGACCGGGTGAGGACCGGGAAGGGTGAAAGGGTCTCAATGGCCTTCTGTCGCCAGGAGGAGAAGCGGCGCTTCGACAAGATCGATCCGTCCATGCCGGATACAGCCAGCCGCCGTGTCAAGCAGTTGACTGCCCGGATACCGCCGTATGGCGTAGGGCCAGGGGCGGTGGAGCAGCGCTGGAATGGCCTGCTCGGGAAACCACGCGGAGAGGAACAGGCCCAGGTCACTCAGTCTGGCCTGCAGCAACTCGGAGGGCGCGGGGCGGTAGTCCTGCAACATCGACTCGAATGCACCCTGCTTCAGGGCAAGCAGGGTGCACACGGTGTGAAGCGGCCGGACATCACTGTACCCGTGGAGATTCGGCTCCATTCGGCGAAGGACGGCTGCGAGAGGGCGGAATCGCTCGTGGGAAGCGAACACACCGTACAGATCGACAGGGAGGACCCCGTGCGGGGCGTCTCGGACCGAGTCGACATCCAGGTAAGCTCCGCCTGGCCAGCAGATGAATTGACCGTCGCTTGAAACCTTCGGACACCTGACCAGACGCCGGAGCCGGAGTGTGCGGTGGGAAGGCAGGGCCAGCAGCGGATGGAGGCTGACCAGTCTGGTCAGGCCATCGTTCAGGGAGACCCAGACGCGGTCGTCACCTTCAGGCAGGACTTCAGTGATGAGCAGCTCAGTCATGGCGTGACGCTTCCTTGCAGAACAGCGCTGTGAGTGCTTCCAGGATGCGGTAGCGGGGACAGTCCCAGTCACCCAGGACGTGAACAGCGATCCGGCGTTGCCGTGAACGCACGGGGATGATCAGGAGGCGTGCCCGCGCGTCGCAGGTCTGGATGGTTCGGAGCATCGCTTGGAGCAGGGATGGAGAAGGTGAGTGGGCGACCATCACCAGGAGTAACGGGGACGGATAAAAGGAAGAGCAGCGAGGACGGCTCTTTCGTTGCGTTCTCAACTTTTCCTCCTGAGCGCTGTCGATCGCGTAGGCCTTGGCGTCCCTCTGAGCCTTTCGCGTTCGACGAGGATCTGAACAAGGTCTGCTTGGGCTTACGCCGTGTCTTCGGCTTTGGTGCTTCCAGCGGCGGTGACTGCCAGAGGATTCTGGCGGGTGGCAAGGATGTGTTCGACAAGGGCGAGGCGGCCATGGTGGATGGCGCTGAGGGGCGTGAACAGATGGGGGATCTGACGCCCAACCGGCCAAGGGGCGAAGAGCTGGTGGCGGGCGTGGGTGAGGCTGATGGGGTCAAGCACCCAAAGCAAGTCAAGGAGTCGAGCACTCAGGTCGTTGGGCTTGGCCGGATAACTGGCGACCAAGAGTTGAAATTGGGAGGCACTGTAATGAAGGGCATCACAGAGCAAGGTGGCCGGGTCGGTGGCACCCTGGTATTCCCAAGGCGCAAGGTCTCCGTACTGAGCCAGCAGAGGTCGGTACCAACCGTGTGGGTGAGACGACACCCGGCGAATGAAGGCACCTGAGGGACTGATCTGTCCAAGGGGAATCGATAGTTCGGCCAGGGGCAGGCAGGCTCCAGTTGGCCACTGAAGATGGGTCCCGCTCGAGTTGATCCGGCCTGCTCGGAAATGGTTCAGGTCCGTCAGGACGGTGCCGGACGTCCGCTCGATAAAGGGGGTGAGGTCAGCGTGTACCCAGCTCTGGTTCTGGAACCGGGCCCAGATCAGGCTCAGATCGTCCAGAAGAACTGTTTGGATGTGCGGTGAGATCAAGGAAGTCATAGGCTCCTCAGTGTGGTTATTAGCCACATTACAGTATGGAGCCAGGCGAGGAGAAATGGTGGCGTGGTACAGTCGCCGGCGTGGGACAACGGCGAGCAAGCGCCATTCGGCGTGAGCACAAGCGGAGCAACGTCATTGGAGAGCGGGTGCGGGCGGCTCGACATTTGCACGCGCCAGTCATGACCCATGAGCACACCTGCCAGCGCGCCACCAAGCTATCTGGATATGTCTTGACCCGGGACGCCCTCGTCCGCATCGAAAACCAGCAGCGCTCCGCCTACGACTACGAGGTCCTCGCGCTCAGTCTCGCCCTCGGCGTAGACGTCCGGTTCCTGCTGGGACTCACAGATGATCCTGGATCCATGATCTTGGGAACGACACCAGAAAATGCCTAAAAAGTGAACGTTCCAGCTGTAGCCCAGAGATAACGCCGCCCAAAATGGTAGAACTGAGCCGAACGGTGAGACGTAGAGTGGGCAACAAGTCAACGGTAGCTTCCCTCAGCCTCAGCCGCCAGAAGCGTCTTGAACGTCTGCTGACACAGTTAAATCAGCTCTTCGAGGAACAGGAAAGTGAAGACGGATTGCGAGGATAAAAAGCTGATTTTAAAGTCGCCTGAGACTGGGAAGAAGGGGTGGTTTTCGTATGAAGACCATCTCTCATGGGGCTCGACAGCGAGGATGTTGGAGCTCACTCGGTTATGCCCACCTGTGCACAACTGAGAGACAGCCATTTACCTTCCTGCTGTTTGGTGAATAAAATAGTGTGGCTATTTACCACATTCTGAGCATAATCGGGTACAATGCGATCCTAGTAGGTCAGCTGAATGGCTGACAGGCACGCCAATTTTCAGGCACCACTGCTGCAGTTCTAAACCGAATGGAGTCATGATAGGAGGCAGGCCGAGTGCAGGACCATTCGCCCTTGGCGGAGAACCAAGGAACCCAGAGCGCACGTGAAAAGAACATCCAGCCAGACCAGGTGCAGCGCCTAAAGTTTTGTCGCACACATGGCCGTGTTGAGAGCCCAGGACGGCGCAGGGAGGTAAGTGTGGGGCATGAGCGCAAAACATGGCGGGTCGCCGCTCTTATAGACCGTGCTGGTCAGGCCTGTTACCTCCTGGTCAAGAACCAGTCACCGCGCGTTTCCGTGGCGGTAGGCATCTATGAAGCGCACCTGCGGTCTGCGAGGAAGCCCCCGAACACGCGGCGCAACATCATTACAGAGTGTGCCTATCTGTATACCTGGGCGGAAGCGCGGCAAATCGACCTGGACGCGCGCCTGCTGACGGGAACAGGACTCAACGTACCGGAAATTCGCGGCTTCTTGCACTGGCTTCTCAACGTCCACCAGACGAAGTCGGGGACAGCGCTCAGCGCGGCAACCGTAGGAAACATCGCACAGTCGTGCTTCAAATTGACGATGTTTGCGTTTGAACAGTTTGGCGCGGTCCAGAACCGCGCGGAAGACCGCGCGGCCACCCACGCGCTCATCCGGGCCTCCCAACGCGCCGCCTGGAGCGGCGCGCTACCGCCCCAGCAGGAAGCGCTCATGGCCCCAGATTTGACCGACAAGGAAATGGACACCATTGAGGCCTTCCTGAATCCAGAGATGCGGGTTGACGTGCCTGCTGAAATCGCCGTTCGCGACTACCTGATGTGGCGACTGACGTCCAAACTGGGCCTGCGGATTGGTGAGGTCCTGGCCCTGCGGCTGCAAGATTGTCCGGATGGTCCCCGGACCCCGCTGAAAATTGTTCGCGTCGAGAGCCGGGGGCGGTCGTATGTCGATCCACGTACGCCGTATGCCCCGCGTCCCAAAACGCGCTCTCGAGATCTCAATCCGTGGGAAGACCTCCTGTTGCCAGGTCTGTTAGCGACGTACCAAATGGCGCACCGGCGGCGGCCTGTGTCCTCGATGCGTCCATCCGCCGAGGCGTGGCGTGTCGATCACGAGTTCCTGATTCTCAGCCACAGCAGCGGCGCGCCGCTGTCTGTCTCTGGCGCGCAGCGGATTGCCCGCCAGATCGCCGAGCACACGGGTGTGGCGTTCCACTGGCACCTTGGCCGCCACGCGTACTTCAACCGCGCCTACGCGAGCATCGCCGGCCAGCCGAACTACCCTGCGCTGCGTGACGTGCTGCAGTACAAGGGGGGCTGGCGCAATCCGAATAGCCTTTTCCTGTATACGCGCCGTATTGTTCACGATCAGGCCATGGGCTACCTCGATGCTCACCAGACTGCGCTGAACCGTCACCTGGAGGGCCTATGACCCCCATTCCAAATCTGGAATACGATCCCGAATCGGACACCTACACTGACCCGGCAACGGGCCGCCGCCACATCAAATGTGACGCCCGGTCAGGTCGACCCAGTTTTCTCGACATTTCACGCGATCAATGGGAAACCTGGGTGATGGGTGTCCGCTGTAACCTCGACTGGGGAGAGCTCGAAAGACGACTCCCCGCCCTGTTTGTGCTGCAAGCCCGTGAGGCCACGCTCCACTTGCTGCGGCAGCACGATCCGAAATACCTCAACCAGCTTCGCCTGGCCCTCACTCGTCTGGCCGCCGTGCTGCGCCCGTCGGTGGTGGACTGGACGGATCTCACCATGGGTGACTGGAACCACATGGTCGGGGCGTTGAGGCGCGCCGACCTGTCGACCGTTCGCGTCATGTACCGGCAGGTCACCGTCAACCTGGCAGACGAGACCATGGCCCGGCGGCTGGTTCAGTTGGAGGCTTACCGTCTGCAGTCTCGCAAGCAAGATGCACTGCGTGATGTGGCCACCTGGCAGCACGACCGCGGCGCCTTTGTCGACGAGGAACTGGAAACACTGGTGCGCTTTCTTCGCCCGCCCGCAGAGGAAAGCGCCGTGGATCAAGCCGCACGCCTGATCGCCCTGATCGCCCTTCACCTGGGCAAGCGGAGCAGCCAGATCCTCTTGATTTCCGACGACGGCCTGGTGACGCGCGAGGCGGGCGGCCGGCCCCGCTCTTACCTGCGCGTTCCAAAGGTTAAGCGCCAGCGGGGTGAGGACGCCGAACTGTGGGCCATCCCGGAAACCCTTGCGGCGGATCTCCAACGCTTTTCGGCACGTCCAGAGGTGCGCGCCCTTCAGCAGCACAGCGGGCGTCTGTTGATTTGGGAGAGCAAGGTTCTCTCGAGCGGCAGGGATCTGCACACAGGTGTGGTGTCCAAAAGCATCTCCCGTTTTTTCGGAAAAGCGCGGCTGACGACGCAGCGCGACAAGGCCCTGCCTCCCCGTCCGCTGATCTTCACTACCCGCCGGGCGCGGCACACCGTCGGCACGCATTTGGCGTTCAAAGGCGCGTCCTCTGCGCACATTTCACGGGTGCTCGAACATGACACGCCCGCTTCAGCCCAGACCTACATTGACGCGGTCACTGGCTTGATGCATGCGGCCATTGACGAGGCTGACCGCAAGCTGGGGGGCGTCTTTTCATCCCTCTCGGACACCTACTTCGCCGGACAGGTTGGCGACACTTTGACTGATCAGCCCATCTTGGTACCGAGTGCCCACTTGCAACCCCTACCGGTGGGATCGTGCACCGCCACCGATACCTGCCGCAAGCACCCGTTTTTCAGCTGCTACAACGGCTGCCCATCGTTTCTGGCCTGGCGGAGTGCCGATCACCACCAAGCCCTGGCGTATGTTGAGGAGGAGTTGGCGCAGTGGACAGCGCGCGAGTCGCATCCCAGCCGATCCGCGTTTGTCCTGGAGTTCGAGCGCCTGTACCAGGCCATTTTGTCGGTCATCAAGCGCATAGAGACGCACAACGGAGGTGGCCATGGGCCTTGAAGACGCCTTGCGCCTGTTCTCGTCGGAACAACTGCGCCATGAGCAGTTGTTGGCGCTGCAAAATGTGTTGCCCGCCGGCGTCAATTTTAACGACGACAAATGGGATGTGCTGAGCTGGGAGAGAATGCGGCACTCGAAAAAATCGCTCCATATAACTTTTCACCACATCCAGAACCCGCAGCTTCGGGCCGCCGCCAAGGTACATGTGCTTTATCAGCGGCTCACAAAGCGGCACATGGGTGGCAGTGCGCGGAACTTTGTGCACGCAGTAGGGTTTCTTGACCAGGTTATCGCGCCAGATCTGCCCTTACAGGGCCTATCGAACAGCGCATTTCTCCAGGCCCAAGCCTGTATCCTCGACCAGCTGGGCGAAGAGTCCACCAGGGGCGCTCAAGCCGCTGGCGCTCTCCAAGCCTTCGGCCTGTTTCTTCAACTGCATGCTGGCTTGCCCATCACATTTTTGTGTGGCTTGGTGCGCCCTTCCCGCGCTGGTCAGGACGGCACCACCGCCGGTCGGAACGAGCGCTTGGTTCCCACCGAGGTAATCCGCGACCTGTTGGCCATTCGCAGCCGGCCAGGTCTGCTTCTCAAAGACGAATTGTGTCTGCACATGCTCCTGGTGCTTGTGGCGACCGGATTTCGACTCAGTGAACTGTTGACCCTGCGGCCAGATTGCGTGCATGAGGAAAACGACGCGCTGTCGCTTCGGTACTTTTCAGTCAAACGCGCCCGTATGGATCTCAAACCCGTGGCCCGGGGTCTGGCGTCGGCAGTCAAGGCAGCGATCTCGCGCATTCGCGAGATCACCGAGCCGGGGCGCCAGGCGGCTCGCGCCCACCACGTGACGGAGATGCGCAATGAATCGGTGCTCGATTGGCGCCGGATTTTGGCAAACAAGGAGGCCACCGCCTACTTCATCGGCCGCTTCCTGCACCGATGGACAGCTGACCCGCGACACCAGCTCATCAATACCCAGGGTGCGTGGTGGGATAAGCGCCGCATCTACGTTGACGTATTGTCCATGCTGCAGCAGGAAGACGGCAACATCAGAGCCGTGGCCCGTCGCCTGGATACCTCCCACGGCAAAGTTTGTCATCTGCTGGCCATGCAACGCGCCGCGGTTAAGGGAGAGCTGCCGGTGAGTGCAGATGGTGGGCATCCTATAACTTCCTTTCACAAGGATTCGCGAGTGGTGACCGTCACGGCGGTGGTGCAGAATCTGAGAATTTTTGGAAGACACACTCACATCCATCCCCTGGTCAAACAGGCAGCAGCCCACCAATTCAACGGTACCATCTACCCTGAGCCTGATTTCGACTCCACTTTTGAGCAGTCGTATCAATTTAAGTCCAAGGGCATGGTGTACGACCGTGACAATCAAAAGATTCTCGAACCGTGGGACGCATTGTTTGTGACAGAAGATCGAACCTTGACTAGTAAAGGGTTTTTTACTCAACAAGGATACAAAAACGTTACACAGAACATTTTACTTAAGACTTTAGGTGGAACGACTAGCGGCCGAGAGGCTGAAGGTTCTCTATTTAAACGTTACGACGTACGAGACCCGAGAACCGGAGAAGTCGCGAAGTTTACCTCTAACCAATTGAGGCAATGGCTGAACACGATGTACCTTAGGGGCGGGTTGACGCACGAACAAGCAGCAGTGGTCATGGGTCATGATCCGGGGATCAATGCCCAGTATGATCAGCGGGACTACTTTGAGCGTGAATTGCTGCTTCAACAATCGGTGCGCGACGGCTACGCGGTTGGACACGTGGCCGACGTGTACATTAGTTTGGCCGACCATGACCCGCAAGAGGCAGAGGCGTTTCTCGTCGCTAGCCTGAGGCAGTACTCCCTCATGCCGCACGGCGCGTGCGTTCGGGATCTCAAACTTGATCCCTGCCCCAACCACCTGGCCTGCTTTGTGGATTACTCGAGTGCACAGCCCGACGTGTGCGCCCACCTGGTCGTTGATTCCCAACACCCCCAGGTCATAGAACATCTGAACGCGCTGTCAAGGCAACAGGATCTGATGCTTTCGATGTTGCCGGTCACCTCGCCACAGCACGGGCACGCTGCACTCGTACGCCGTAACATCCAGCACATCCTTACTGCCCTCCCACATCCTGAGGCTGGGCATGGGTAGTAAAGGTGTCAGACCAAGTACGGTAGCGAAAGTTGAAGCCGCATTACGCGAACTTCTTGGGGAAAATCCAGACGATTTCAAACTCAACCTGAGTGAATTAGAAAGAAAGAGTGGCATATCAAGAGCGGCACTCTATGACAAGAGCGTGAAGTCTATAATCGATAGTTTTCTCAAAGAACACGAGTCGATTACAAATTATAATAAAAGCAGACAAGACCTTTTAAAAGAAAATAGACGACTTAGGGAGGAGAATAAGGTGCTTGAAGATCAGAATCGCACACTTCTAACCCAGTATGCAGAGTTGTTCTCCAGAATCTACGGGGCGTCGGTGCCGGGGCAACTGCTTTTGCCTGAGCTGGAGGCCTCGGTGACTGCGGAGCACTAACCGTTGAGGTCAATGTCGGACGACTGGGACACGTGAAACTATACAGTGCGGGCTCAAGGTCAAGTAGACAGTTGCGGTAAAAGTTGTCGTGAAATTGCTGTCCTAGACAGCAATTTCACGACATTACATTTATCCATAGTGCTACTCTCCAGTAAAGTTAGTACTACGGAGTGTCTAGTTTTGGTTGCCTCAACTGGGTTGGGATAGGTTGACCGCTTCACACTCAGCTACCGGGATGTCCAGGCATTGCTGTACCAGCGCAGCATTCAGGTCAGCCACGAGACCCTCCGCGAACAGTGTCTCAAGTTCGGCCCGCTCTTGGCTGAGGAACCGTGCCACTGGGAACCCCGTCGGGGTTCCCAGTGGCATCTGGACGCAGTGTGGATACTGTCGGCCAATTCACGCGGTTAGGCGCAGGGAGGCAAACCGAGACGTCCTGGTCGTTATTCTTGGAGTGCCGGTCAGCCAGGCAGTCACCCTCACCACATTGATTGCGGCGGCGACGTTGGCATGTTGGAGCGCTGTTTTTGCCAGCCCCACATAGCGGGTACGCCGGAGTCCAAACGCCCGAATCCCCTGAGAAAGCGTGCTTTCAATCCCTGCACGCACGTGATACCGGACGAGCCACGCCGTGGACTGCGCCTCTTCTCGCGCCTGGAGCAGCGCTTCGTGCTGCTCTCTGGGATGCAGCACAATATGGCGTGGCGAGCTTTTTGCTCGTGTGCACAACGACCGAGCACTGCACGGGGAACAGTCGGATCGGCTGAACTGCAGTTGGATGATCTCGTTTCCAAAAGCGTCCTTTCCAGGACGCCATTTTGTTGAAGATTTGCCCTCTGGGCAGGTAGCCCGCTCCTGCTCCCAATCGATCGGAAAATGCGGCAAATCATAACCCTGACCGGCCTTGGCTTGCCAACTGCTGTTGACCCTCATCGGACCAATCAGGGTAATCTGCTGCTGCTGACTCGTGACCAGCAGTTGGGCATCGGTGTACCCGGCATCCACCAGATGCTCCTGAGGACACAGTTCTTTCTTGGCGAGCTTTTGTTGAATGGCATGTGTACTGGCCACATCGGGGATCTCGGCATAGCAGGTTTCACTGTCCACGATCAAATGGACGTCGTCCTGATCGCAGGTTTCTGTGTAATGCACTTTGTAGCCCAGCCATTTCACGCCCCGCTTGTCGCTGAAATGGGCTTCCGGATCGTACGGCGAATGAACGCGCTCACCCGTTGGCAGCCATTCCCCAGGTTCTTTCCAACGGCAAGCAGTGGCTTGCCGTTCAAAGTGGTGCTCCCAAACCCGTCGCAGTATCTGTACAGCAGGGCGTTCCCACAAGATGTTCAGCGACGGATCGATGTTATACGCCCGAATCGCATCCAGCAAGGTGAAGCCGTCCTGACCCACCTGAAGGAGATAGGTCGTGCGGGCCGGCGGGGCGTGTGGCAGGTGTTTTTCTTCGATCCGCCATGAATACCGTTCAAACCAGGCCGATGGGGCTACACCTTGCAGCCACATCGTCTCGGCAGTCGCGAGATCATTCAGCGCGGCCCGCAGCGTTTCAGCGATCAGTTCCGTTAAATGAATTTCACGCACCGCAGCCAACACATGCGTCGAGTCGGTTCGTTGTTTTCCTCGCGCTTTCAACAGCTTTTCTCCTCGAAACCGCTCCAACATCAAATCGAGCAGCAGCGCACAAGCGCTGCTGCCCACCAAGCGACCGCGAAATTCAGACAGCACGCTGAAGTGGAATCCGGGATCCGTCAGTTCAAGGGCCAGCGCATATTTCCAGTCAATCCGCCCCCGAACGGCATCGGCGGCTTGACGATCACTCAGATTCTCCATGAATTGCAGCACTGTCACCAAGGCCAGCCTCCAGGGGGAGAACGCAGGTGGGCCTCGCCGCGAGTACAGCGTCTGGAATGATTCGTCCTGATAGAGC
>Ga0160427_10000275_pt1 | contig 33409 bp, 25 predicted proteins | sample SolpanmetagenomL_FD_108194 | JGI IMG/M metagenome (GOLD analysis project Ga0160427, IMG submission 108194) | Solar panel surface microbial communities from Lawrence Berkeley National Laboratory, California, USA - L | ecosystem: Engineered > Built environment > Solar panel > Unclassified ...
CTCCCTACGCCCGGTTCCGAGCGTTCTGACCTTACCCGATCCGCAGGTGCACGCTGTCCGTCTGAAGCGGCTGGAGGCCCTGCTGGGCCAGACTGACCTCGCCAGGGTGCTCGGCCTGACTCTCACCACCTTCCTGATCCGACGTCTGGAAGTACAGTTCTTCCAGGCCACCCTCGACCGTTTTGAAACCCTGTCCGGAATTCTGGACGATCTGGAGACCGCCCTACCTCCGGCCCGCATCAAGCCCTGGTTTCTGTGTGCCAGGAAAGAACTCAAGGGCGTGAGTATCCTCACCACTCTGGCGTACCCCTGGCGCCCAGGCGACACGACCATCACCCTCGTCGAGCAATTGGCCAGGCGGGAACGCGTTCAGTCCCTCAACTTGGCGCCGTCCTCCCGGCGCCGAACATGACCGGTATCACTCCGGCCTTCCCATGGCTCACCGCCTCCTCTCCAGGAGACGCACCGCTCCTGATCGTCCAGCTCCCCCGCTCCGCCCATTGGCCGAGCCCACCGCTCCGCCGCGCAGTGCTCCTGATCGTCCAGCTCCCCCGCTCCGCCCATTGGCCGAGCCCACCGCTCCGCCGCGCAGTGCTCCTGGCCATCCAACACTGCGACCCTCGTGCGGAGCTTCGGTTCGTCCGGACGTCACTGCGCCGTTCAGGCACCGGAATTCACCTTCAAGGCGACTGGAGCTGCCCGGCCACCCAAGTGCTGTGCACCCTCAGCGAGGTCTTCTGTGATCACCAGCTACCCCACGACTGACCTGACCATCACCGAGGCCCTGCCTGAGGGCGACGACCGCGCCTGGATTACCCTCAGCGACGGCCAGACGCGCCTGGTCGGCTTCCAGGCCCTGATGGCCCTGCCGACGCACCGAACGCTGCACCTGCGGCGCCTGAGCCGCTGCATGCACGTCTCGCTGGACGGGACGTTCGTGCGCTGGCCGGGCGGCCTCCTGCTGGACGTCCAGTCGGTGGCATACGCGCCCCACGGCCCGCTGCCGCTCGAAATCCACGCCTTGTTACCGGCTCAACACCGGTACCGGCCCCTGGCCGCCCTGTTGCGTGCCTGCGAGCCGCCCCTACAGGATTACCTGGACGTCCGGCCCGCCCACGTGGTACAGGCCCGCCTGGGCCTGAAGACGGCCGAGCTGGACGGTGTCCTCACCGGGCACCGCCCGGCCGGAGCGGAGCAGGTCGTCGCTCGGCTCAGCGACCTTGCGCTGCTGCTCGCCGGTCTGGTTCCTGATGGACTGATCGGCGGTTTGCTGCGCCGGCCCTGGCCTTATGCCCGGAGGCATTCCAGGCCACTACCCCTGCTGGACACCGCCCTAGAATGCCTGTCTGCCGGACGGACCGACCTGGTCGAAGCCCCATTGATCCACCTGCTGCTGCCCAGTTCGGCAGGAGCGAAGTAGGCCGTGATTGACTTTCTGACCAGCGTGATACAGTCGCGCCATGACCGGAGCACCGCCCGAAGCGGGAAAGGGCAGGCGGATCAGCACCCTGAAGCAGCAGCCTGGGAACGCAAAATCCCGCAGCAACGTGATCGGTGAGCGGGTCCGGCAGGCCAGGCTCAGTCAGAACCTGACCCTGCAGGCCCTCTATGAACGGATCCAGCTCCAGTCCGGCTTCGAGATGGGGCAGCCGACCCTGACCCGAATCGAACTCGGCACCCGCAGCGTCTTCGACTTCGAAGTGGTCGCCCTGGCCTGCGCATTGCAGGTGGATGCCCGCTGGCTACTCGGAATCATCAACGATCCATTGGTCAGATGAGGACACCTGTTCCCAACGGAAGCCAGGGACCAACTTACCCATTATTGGAGCGTCCTGAAGCCAGACGCTACACATCTTCTCGTCTCTCCCCCTGACGTATATTCGAAGGCAGGATGTGCTTCGAGTCCGAACGCTGCAGTCCCTCCAACAACCGCTTTCACTTGGAGGCCGCCGATGAAAATATTTAAAAAAGATTACCTGCAGATCCAGTACCCGGAACGCCGTGATCCAGCGCCTGAAGCCAGGCGCCAAGCGACCATCAGTCGCAGCGAATAATTCAGCTCCCTGACGTCAGAGGCGCTGACGCACGACGTTCCGCTTCCACCGAAAAGCGTCAAACCTATATCCGAATGACATGACGAACTCAGATAAAACTTCTCACCTTGATTTGAAATCGTCAATAGAAGGACCGGGAGGGCGGGAGAGAATCGATGGGAGATCGAGGCCTCGAGAGGGCGGGCTAATGGGGCGCTCAGACCACATAGGACGGATAAGCCGGTACCCCCTTGCGGTCTCACCGATCAGCCCGCTCGTGCTGCACCCTCACCTATGCTGAGGTGTGCCGCGCTTCACCCCCTCCTCCCTTTCCGAGATCAGGAGTGCTTTCGACGACTGGCGGAACTACGATGCGCTTGACCCGCTCGAGACCCTGCTGAACCGGGTGGCCCTGGCGGACCTGCCACGCCTCGACCTGGTCCTGCGGGACGCGTTGTCCTCCCCGCCGATGCCGATGGACTCGCTCTTCACACCTGAAGGGATCCGCGCCGAGACTGAGTGGTTCAACCGCCACCCTGCCCTGCTCGCGGTCCTGGCCAGCCATCCGAGCGGCCATGTCCGCGAACTGGCGGTCGAACAGCTGGCCACAGTGAGCACACCCCTGGCCACCGGACTCCTGCTCGTCCGGCTCAACGACTGGGTCGCCCCAGTCCGCCGGCGGGCCGAGGACGCCTTGAGTGCCCTGCTCTCGGTGGCCGACCTGCCCCTGCTGCTTCCCAACCTGCCGCTCGTGCTGCGCCTGCTGAATGAGGTCCGGGCCCCCAACCTGGAACTGGTGCTGCGGGTGCTGGCCCTGCTCGACACCACTGGAGGCCTGGAGGAGTTGAGGACGGTCTTCCCGGGCCTGAACCCGGGAACCCGCCTCACGCTCGCCCGGCAGATGCTGACGAGAGAGAGGCTTCCTGCAGTGCTGACCCGACTGTTTCTGCGTGATCCTGCGGCTCCAGTCCGACTGGCGATGATCGAACGCCTCTCCGAGCGAGAGCTCCTCCCGCTGCTGAATGATCCGAGCGCCCGGGTACGTGCGACCGTGCTCTCCCGGCTGCTTCAGAGTGAGTTCGCGGAAGAGTTGCTTCCTCTGCTCCACGAGGCGCTGCTCGATCCGCGAGAGGCCGTGCGTCTGGTCGCCGGACACGCCCTGACGCTGCAGGGCGTGGATCTCCGGCAGCGCCTGCTGGAGATGGACCCCGCAACGCTCCCGGACGACCGGTTGCCCGGCTGGCTGGCCGGAGTGGCCGCTTACGGCACCGCCGGGGACGCCGCCCATGCCGAACCCTTCGTGACACATCCCCGGCGGCAGGTGCGCGCCGAAGCGTTGCACGCCCTCGGGCGTCTCGACGCCCGTCGGTATAAGGCACTTCTGGCCGAGGGCGTGCTGGGCAGCACGCTGCTCCACCGGGTGGCGAGCCGCGCCCTGGAACAGGGCGACCTGCTCACCCCAGACCTCCTCCATGAACTCTGGACTCGGGCCGAGACACCAGTCCAGCAAGCTCGGCTGATCTCGCTGAGTCAGCGGCTGGGAAGATTCGAGGCGGCCGCACTGCTCCTGGGTTGGCAGGACAGCATGCCGTCCGCGCTGATGGAACGGACGGACGAGGCGGTAGAGCGGCTTCTGACCGGATATGGACGCAGTTACGCCACCCTGCCGCCACCGGAACTGCTTCTTGCGCTTGGGGCAAGGGTACAGGGACTCTCCGTGAATCACCCGCTGGCCCGGCTGAATGTCAAGCTTACCCGGCTCCTATAGGACATCCGAAAAAGTTGAGAATGAAGCAGATGACGACAGCGACATACAAGCTCTTTCGAGTCAAGAACGGCTACTGCCGTTTCGCGGAAGTCAGTGTTGCTGTGGAAGAGCGCACCGTAGACGAGATCGTCGACAACATCCGCCAACCCATTCAGTGGGGGGATGGCGAGGTTGACCGAGCCGCACACTTGGACTGGATCGATGCTGCCCTTGTCGGATGCGAAGATGCGTTGGTCTTCTCGCGAGCTCAGGGTATTCAAGGTTCATTCGGTATCCAGGTGCAGCGAGTTCGAGGCGCGGAGGTGGACACGCTTCCAGAGGACGTAAGGATCGCAAGTTTTGCGGCGGTGTGGGAGGCGCTTACCTCCGGTGCGCGCCCTCTTTCGCTGGACTTTCAAGACCAACGCTGGATCGTTCAACTCCCTTGATTATGCTTCAGAATGAGGCAGGACAGCAGCCAACTCACGTCAGGACCTACTCTTCACCGACACGCCCTAGTCCAGCAACTCACCGACATTAACCTCAAGCGCTACTGCAAGTTTATCGATAAGGTCGATCCCGACACTGTTTTCCCCGCGTTCCATCGCGCCGATCTGGTTGCGGTGTAACTTTGCTTTTGCTGCCAGATCTTCCTGTGACCATTCCCGTTCGTCTCGCAGCCGCCGTAGGTTGTCCGCCAGGCGCAGGCGGATAGGCGTCGGTGGAGTAGGCATGCCCGCCATGATGTGGCAGCGTGCTCTTCAGCATCCACCCTATATATCGTGCCACTATACCTAGTGTAGAATGAAGTATGAAGCGTGCCAGACAGCTGTTTCTCGGCGTTCCACCCCTCGGTAGGCCCATGAGCGACGACGAGCATCTGCCGCTCGAGTCGGTTTCATTCGCCCCGCAGGCCTTGACGCCGCTGACCCGTCAGGTGCGCGTGCTCGGGCGCTGGCAGGGCGGTGCCCTGTTCGGTGAGCTGGTCGCTGGCAGTCTGACTGTGCAACAGAGTGCCCCACTCGCGCCGCCAGGCCACAACCTCCCGGTCCTGACACCACACCTGCCTTATCTCGTCGGCTGGAGCGACTGCCTCGAAGCGGACAACAAACCCCTGATCGACTGGTATGGCCATTGGATCTCTGCTCCAGACGGCCGCCTGCCAGACCCACGAGCCGACCTCACCTGGCTCGCCTGTGGCGGCCGCCAGGGCCTCTTCGACGAACAGCATGGGCTGGTGATGCTTGGAGTGGAAGATGGCCGCCTCGTGGGCCGGGCCTACCGCTGGGACGAGGGGCACCCGATCGAGGTCGAGTGTCACTTGATGCTCAGATCCCCTGACCTCTGATCAGGTTCTGGAAAGCGTTTTGCTAGAGTGCCCTCAGTTGTGCCAGACCACCCGCACGTCAATCACCCCGACATCGTCTTCTAGGGTCAGACCTACTCACTCAGTCACCTGAACGGCTTCAACCACCTTTACGAAGGGCTCGATACCGCCTCTGGCCAGATCACCCGGTTCGACGTCCGCGTGCTGTTCGATGATCACTGCTACACCTCGGGCCTGCCGCACGATGCACCCCACGATCCGGCCGAGGTGGTTTCCCGCTCGGTTCGCGAGATGCGGATCTTCAGCCTCGAACGCTACCAACTCTCGTTCATGCTCCCCGACCTCGTCCGTGGCCTGCTCGACCGTGCCTGTTACTTCGGAGATCAGGACAACTTCTTCACCGTCGACCTCTCGACGGGCGAGAAATACAATGTCTACTTCGTCGTCTCCAAAGTCGAGAAACGCGGCGGCCTGCGCCTTCGAATCCAGTCGGCATACCTGCGGCCCCGTGTGGACCGGTTGCAGAAGGTCCGGTTCGGGTTGATCCTCCGGGGCGTCCGGGACAACCGGCCAGTCAGACGCGTTATAGCCTCAATCGCCCGAAAACCCCCTTTAAGGGCTTGAACGCTGTTCCAGTCAGTCTCGAAGGCGGCCCAAGTCGAAGTGGTACCGTCCGAAGGGGTTGATGTGCTTGCGCAGCAGGGGCGTCGTGAAACCCAGCACTTCGTCTGAAAGTTCGTGCCCGTCGGCCCTCAGTCGGGCCACCACACTCTCGACTTCGATCATGTTCCAGGCCACCACCGCGTTGTGCAGTACGGCCAGGGCGCTGAAACTCTGGGCCTGATCCCCGAACTCCCGGCCCCGCAGCGCGCCCTCCTGTCCGAAGAACAGGAACCGGGAGAGGTCATTCGACGCCTCTCCTTTGTTCAGCTCACGTGCCTGGACACGGCGAAACTCCTCGCTCCCGGCGGTGCGTAGGATGTGCATGGTTTTCTCGGCCCGACCGATCTCCGCCAGAGCCTGATGCACCCGGTTCTGGCGGGCATAGGATCCCAGCCGGTGCAGGATCAGCGACGCCGTCGCTGTTCCGGTCTGGATCGAGGCCATCACCCGCACCACCTCGTCCCAGGCTTCGCGGACGACGTGGGTCTTGATGGTGCCCTTGAGAATCGGGTCGAGGTGCTCGTACACCTTGCTCCGGTCGAGCTTATACAGGGTCTGCTCGTGGACGTTGGCGATGCGGGGCGCGAGACCCCTGGTGAGTAGGGCGGCAGACGCCATGACCACCTCCGAGAAGCCGTGCGAATCGGTGAAGACCCGCTGTGGGTCGAGTTCGGTGCCGTGGTCGAGCAGGCCGTCCAGCACGAAGGTCGCCTCCCGCAGTCGGACTGGAATAGCCTGCTGGTACAGGCGCAGGGACGTGTCGGTGGTGTGAACATACATGTTCACACCACGTCCGCCGAGCAGGTGGCTGTAATCCGCCGCGAGGATGTTCACCGGCACATAGAACCGTATCCCGTCCGCGCTGCACGTATCTCCAGTGCCGTAGACAGCGGCCATCGGCAACTTTGAGGCGAAGTTCACCAGCTCGACACTGGCTGTCCGTAACGCGTCTTCCGTCAGCAATCCATCGGCAGCGGCAGTGATCTCGCGTACCGACAGTCCAGAAGCTGAGGCCATCCGGGCCGCTCCGATGTTGCAGCCGACTGCGATCAACGCAGCGAGCGCGTTGCGCCGCTGGACGCTGCGCGGCCAGGGCGATTTCTCGCCGTCCGGCAGGAACGCCCCGAGCAGATCCATGCGCGCGTCAAGGTCGATCACGATATCCACCAGTTCGCGGGCCGGAAGGTGCCGCTCGATCAGCGCTTTGGCGGCCCGGGCGGTGGACTGAATCCCAGCGGTCCGCAGAGCAGCCAGCTTCCACTCGCCCTTTACCGCGTCGATCCGCAGCGCTTCGTTATCCGGAACGCCGGTGTTGACCGCACCGGTGACCGCGTGCAGCCGCTGATCCAGGGTCTCCAGATAGTTGGCCACGTCCAGCGGCAGGTTCAGCTGCGCGTAGTGCGTCTCCCGGTCACTCTGCCAGCGGTCTTTGGGGATCAGGTAGTCCTCGAAGTCGGCCCACTGGCGGGAATGCTGCACCGTGACGTCCCCGGCCTTGAGCTTCTCAACCAGGGTCGAGAGCAGTGCCAGTTCGTAATGTGGACGGGACACCGCAGTGTCCCCGCCCTGCCGGGTCAGCACGCAGGGCTGCCACTTTGGTGGCAGCCAGCCGGTCGGCACGTCGTCCCCGAGTTTGCGTTTGCCAGACGCATTGAAGGTGCGCAGGTGAACGACCGCCTGACCGATCAGGCTCCCTTCGGCCCACTGGAACGGCATTACCCGGAGCAGGGTCGGGGAGAAGCGCCGGGTGTATTCCCACGACGACTCGGTCAGGCGGTAGTACGACCCGTCTCCCTCCCGCAACTGCCGGCTGCCTTCGACCAGCCGGGTCAGTTCTTCACGAGGGTACCGCTGCATGATTTCGGATCGCAGGCCGGTGTCGGGGATCGCTTCGTCGAGGGTGAGTGTGCCGAGCACTTCGAGCACGTCCACCGCGCGGCTGCGGGCTTCCTGGCTGGCCTGCAGCAGTTGCTGGCGACGTTTTCTGGCCTTGTTGTGGATATCGTTCATCACCTTGTCGAGGGCGTCGACCACCGCGTCGGTGGTCACGGCGGTTGCCATCGACAGGAAGCACAGCAGCACGGCCCGCCGTTTGGACGGCGGGAAGCGCCTCAGGCTCCAGGCGTCGTACCGATAGCCCCACAGCGCCAGCTGCCGACGCATCTCGGGGGGCAGGGTCTGGACGGCCGGCCAGCTGGACAGCCCCAGTTCCAGCAGGGTGGTGAGGCGCGCCAGCAGGAACAGCAGGGTGTCGGCCGATTCCTTCTTGGCCGGGAGTTTCAGCGCCTCGATCGGTGAGCGGGGCCAGGCGGACTCCTGGTCGTCCCCGGCACCCAGCAGCGCGTCGAGTTGACCTTCCTGCTCCGCCTTTAACGCCCGGGTAAGGGTGAGGTAGGTGGCCTCCAGGGCGGCGTCGCGGGCGCTGGCGATCAGGTCACGGAGGGTGGTGCGGCCCGGTCGTACCACCCGGTGAGTAAACAGCCAGGCATGGCTGGAGTGACGCAGCGACTCCGTTCGTGGCGTGCTCCGAGCCGCGACGCTCAGGTGGGCCGCAAGTCGTTCGCGCTCGACTTCTCCACAACGCACGTACCCGAGGTACGTGCGGAGCCGCTCCAGGTGCGTGTGCCGGGTGTTCTCGTCGCTGGGGTAGCCGTCCAGGCCGATCGACAGCAGGCCCAGCTGGGACGCCAGCGTGTCCCGAACCTCGTCCGGCACGTCAATCAGGTTGGGCAGGAAGAACCCATAGCTCCGCAGCGTGCACAGCTGGACGGCGAACCCGAGGCGGTTGACTGGCCCCCGGCAACGGGCGACTTCGCTCAAATCAGCGTCGTTCAGCAGAAACTGCCGCTGAACCAGAGCCTCAACCAGGCCTTCCGGGAGGCGATCGCTGCCCTGCTCGCTCTCCGGGAGGTTCAGCATCCAGCGGCCTAGCGGCGCTCAAGCGCTTTAAGGTACTGGTCGCCCATGTTCTTGGCGCTGGTCTGGGCGTAGATCTGGGTGGTGGTGATGCGCTTGTGGCGCAGGAACTTCTGGACCTGATCGAGCGGCATTCCCGCGTCCAGCAGCAGGGTGGCGACACTGGCCCGCAACCGGTGCGGGGTCACGGCCTGTTCGATCCCGGCGCTGACAGCAGCGTCGTGCACCACGCGCTGCACCATCCGCGGCGTATACCGGTCGGCACGCTTGCTCTCGAACAGGGAGCCGCTCGAGCGGCTCCCCAGATGGGTGCGCAACTCCTGTGCCAGGCTCGGCAACACCGGCACGTAGCCGTCACTGCCGCCCTTGGCGTGCAGGATCCGGATCTGCGGCGGATCGAGGTCGAGGTGCAGGTCGGCCACCGTGAGGTTCACGAACTCACTGACCCGCGCCCCGCTGTAGAACAGCGTCTTGAGCATCAGGCCGTAGCGCGGAGCACGCCGGTAGGCGTGCTTGATCAGCCGCTCGACTTCCTGATGGCTGAGGCGCTCCACCGTGCGTTCCCGGTCGCGCGGTGGGTGCAAGTTCAGCGCCCGGCGGGTCTGTTCCACCACGTGCTTGGTCTGGTCATAGCTGAGGTGATGTTTGCGCCAGAGTTTGACCGTCTCCAACACCACGGCCTGGAGGACCACCGAGTTCGCAATCTCTGGTTGACCGCAAACTTCAGCCGATTTACGGGCCGACCCAGCGGGGTTCATGGCCTCAGTGTAGGCAAAAAGTTCGCAGTATGTTTATTCTGCGAACTTTTCTCAAAGGATAAATTCAGTGTTGACGGAGTATTTTCTAGTTGCGACGCTTGATTATCATACTGGCAGTCGTGGCGTGCACCACGACCGCTTGGCCTCCATGAAACTGAAAAAGCAGGGCACCTGCCTCAACATGCTCGCCAGCCTTTAAGCTCAGGTTCTGAAAGTACGTAGTTTGCTGGGACGCGCCAAAACTCAGGAACCCAATATGTGCCAATGTCACGTCTTCACTCAAAGGCAGCATGGGATCACGGGCATGGATAGTAAGGTGGTCGACACCTTCAAATAAAATATGGAGTTCAACCTGCTCTACACCGAATTCAACAATCACCCACTCTAGTTTCAGCCTACTCTTCGCCACATCGTGCGATAGACCTTGAAACCGAGCGTTGTTGTGGAGATCGTAATCATGTCCGTCCTGCGTGACCTCGATCAAACTGTTCACGCCAAAGTTGGTGAGTGTCATAGCCGTCCACGTTGACTGGCTAGTTGCCTCTTTCAAGAATAATGCTTCTAACTCGACCTGTTCTTGTGCAGCGTCAGCACGCAGTTGAGCTTCGAATTCGTCGAAGACTTTACGAATCGTCGCTTTCAGCTCATTGACAGGCAGTTTGAGAACCCCGTGTAACAGCCGTGCCGATCGGGCAGGACTCAGGCCAGCATTTCGCATAACCCGAACAGCTGCTTCAGGCGTGATAGCTGTCCGTTCTAGTAAGGTTCTGAGAGCGAGTTCATCGGTGGTAAAGGTCATAAGGTACTTTAGGACAGGTTCCCCCAAAATTCGTCTGGGACGGTGTTTAAGTCCTTAACGGGGGTTTTCGGGCGATTGAGGCTACAACGCGAAGAGGCGCTAGCGGCACCGTTTGGAGTGATAGTGCCGGCTGTGGCAGTCCAGGTAACGCGAGTGTCGGCGGTGTTTGTCACAGTTGCGGTGAAGGTCTGGCCTTCACCTGGGGTGAGAGTTGCAGTGTTCGGTGTGAGAGTCACCGTGACGGGTTGAGAGGTGGGTCCACAGCCAACAAACAGGAAGGCAAGAAGTACGAGGATCTCCGAGATCTTACGTGTGAGCATTCGCTACCTCTTTAGGTGGAGCTCAGCGTGCTTTCGGCGAGTGCGTCGGGGTTTTCACTATTGCTGATCGCCAGACCCGACTCTGGGGCAGGAGCGCTGCCCTTGCAATCCACCAGCGTGGCATGGATCTGGAACTGCGAGGCCAATGAATTTGGTGAGGTTGCACGGTTTTATGCTTACCACACCGTCGTTCTTGTCCCATACCAGGGAGGTTGCGTGGTCCGAAGCACATCGTACGAATGGTGCTAGGAACACATGAAAGTGAATCTCCATGCTGACCTAATGTCTATGGATTGACCCGGAATCATCCCGTACGTATTACCAAGCAAACCAAGGCCGAACGCTATGCAACAAACCACAAGCTTGAATGCCTCAATGTCGACCAATATCGCCTCCAGACATCCCCTGGGTTACATTGGAATGAGCGAATTCCAGCGTAGAAGATGTCGGCGCAGTGGCGAAGGGGTTAGTGAAACCATTGTACACGTTCATTCAACTACCCTTTACATAAGGACTATCTGTCCTTGAAAAACGTTGGTGCACAGCCGGGGTGAAAAGAATCTGCGTTTCGTCTCGGCCGTTATTTTCGCCTCTGTTATCGCGCTGAACAGCAATGCTCGTCTTCCAAGGGTCAAGGGTGCCAGAAACTCCATTCGGTGGTGGACCAGTTTCGTGGGAGCAGGTCAACCCTATTGGTAGTCCGTTGAATCTTCAGCAGCAGGATGTTCGGCATGCACCCAGGGCAATCCTCAGTGTCTACGGAGGATCACGTGCAGAGCACGTCCTGTCATGAAGTCAATGGACTACCAACAATCGGTACTCTCCAGGGCGTGGTCCGTTCGACCTCGCTGGCCAACCACCATAGATACGAGTTGAACATCGACCTACATAACCGGAGAGCTGGTCGCCAGACCGCCAGGCCACCAACCGGTCGAGCTTCTGGACTCCCTCTTGTCGCCACCTATTCGCCAGCACCGGCCGAAGTGTCCATGACTTCAAGCCCTGCACGTGAGCCTGTAGGCCTAGAGAGGAGTTGATGCGAGCTAAATGAATACGCTGGTAAATGATTCACAAACTGGCGAATATAGATGACTTTTAACCCGTATGTTCATTTTTTTTCATCCCAGCCCTGGCTTCTGCACAAGCGCTGGGGGATTTCGAACCCGCATCTACTCAGAACGAAAAATACCCATAGCCCATGAAGTGCTTAGTACCCAGTTCTTCGTATAAAATATCTGCTTGTAGACCTTATTCTGACTGCAGCAGTTCTTTCAGAAACGCCTCGGCCCGCTGCTCCGCTTTGGCCTTGACTAGGCCCTTCTGAACAGACTGGAGGTCGAACAGTCCCTGACCGATGAGCGCGGTCAATCGGGCCAGATCCTTCTTATCGATGTATGAACGTGCCAATACCGATACTGTCGCAAGGCTCGCTTCGGGCTCAGGAAGGTCAAGAAGCGCCGGCTGCGCCACTTTGCGGGCAGGAGTCAGGGTCCGCGCTGCGCTGCCCCCTTCCTGAGGCTTAGGGAAAGAGTACCGGTCCTGGGTGTCGTTCAGGATGTCCCATGCCAATGCCCCACGGCTTGTCCGAAACGAGCGGGTCGAATTCACGACCGCCTCCGCCATCGCCACCCGCGTTTCGACCGCCCCACCTGCAAGGACGAACCGGCTCGCCTGCCCCGGCGTCACCCCCAGGGCCTTGATCCGGCCGATCAGTTGCAGCTGGACTTCCGTCAACGGCAAGGCCGGACTCTGAGCCATCCGCTCATAGATCACCACCTGCTGCCGGCCCTCTCCCTCGTATGTCACCCCTTTCAAGAACCGGCGCTCTACCAGTTCCTCATGCGCCGGTGTGAGCGTACGCCGGATTCGTTCTGGTTTGAGGTCAGACAGCCGGCAGCGTTTCCCCCACTCCACCAGGTTCATCTGCAACACCGTCTTCCCGCCCCGAAGTTCGGCATCCAGCAGCCGAAACAACCCACGCGTCGCGCTGCTGGTCAGGCTCAGCATGAAATCCAGGTCCAGCGGCTTGACGTTCCGCCGCCGGATGTTCTCCGCCAGCTGAGGTGGCAACTCGATGCTCAACTGGCTGCCGGTGCCGAACGGTTGGCCGAAGTGGTCCAGCGGCCCGCTCTCGATCTCCGTCACGTTCTTGATCAGGCGGAAGTTGGTCCGGATTTTCAGGCCATCGGCCGCGTTCACCCAGCCTTTCACCCGGTAGGTGGTCCCGGAAAGACGCAACAAGGACGCGCGCAGGGCGTCGTAGCTTTTTCCGCTGTCCGGCATCTTCAGCGCTTTCAGCAGGGCATACGGCGTGATCGTCACCGTGTCGGACGCCGGGCAGCCCTGCTCGACGAACAGGTTGACCAGTACGGCGTTCAGATCCTGATCCGCTCCGTGGGGTACGCCGAGGACCGGATCACCACGCGCCTCCACCTCGATGGGGTACCCGTCCATTTCGAACTCGTCCTTCCAGGTCAAGGCGTTCTTCATCCGAGACTGGATGCCGATCAGGCTCAGGAAGGCTAAATTCAGCTCATCCACCGCCACCGCTGAAGGAACGAGTTTTGACACACTGCACTTTAGGTCCTCTGTTGTTGTTTTTCAAATCTTTTAACAGCAGTAACTACTATTGATGACAACATCAAGACCCTGAATGTGAAGCGTGTCCTGGACTGTGTTTTTCGTATTCATGCACCAAAAGTATCGGGCGGAATGCACCAAAAGTATCGGGCGTCAGGCACTGAAATCGCACCAAAAGTATCGGGAAGTTCCCAGTGGACAGCGACCAAAAGTATCGGGCACTCTGCACCAAAAGTATCGGGCGAGGTGTCTGCAGCACACCAAAGGTATCGGGCGGACAACCATGGGAGCACACCAAAAGTATCGGGCGTATGTTGGTTCACATGCACCGAAAGTATCGGGCGAAAAAGGGGAGAGGCACCAAAAGTATCGGGCGAAGCACACCAAAAGTATCGGGCTGGTCATCGAACGAGTGCACACTCCATCCGCGCGACGGTGCATCGAAGTTCAGAGCGAGCCGCTTCGTTCGCCACCTCATCCTTACCGCGCTTTTAAGGCTGTTCTGACCACCTGGTTTCCAGTTCGTATCCTGCGGCGATCAGCCTTCTCGCCTCTCTGAGAGTCGCGACGAAGTAGATTGTCTGGTCTTCCGTACAGTCTCCCAACACGATGTAATGCAGGGAGCCACTGTTGTCGGTATATCGCCTCTGAAGCCGGCGGGCACCTTCAAGGCTGTAAGCGGTCGGGATACTGTGCATTCGGTACCTCTCCAAGGACGTTCCATCGTGTCCCGATATTCAAGCTGTGTGGCTCTCAAATACGGCCTATCGGCACTCAGCTCCAGCGGTTCTCGCTTGCGACTGCCGTCCCCGCAAGGTGCCCCGACGTCAGACTCAGCCGCTGTGGAATGTCGATTCAAGGCCGTCCGCATCATACGTCTCCACAGGTCCCGCCGCCCGGAGGCAGGGAGGCCTCCGAGGATCGCATGGCATCTCCGGCTGGTTCTGACCGACTCATGTCTTGAGTGGGCATACGCTGAACGGCTCTTCCTCTACCATGTGCTCAGCGTGACCCAGATTCCTTTGCCTCTCTTTGATCTTCCAGCAGTTCCGGGGACTTGGCCCGTGGCCTTACAGCAGGCTGTGGACCGCCTTGCGGTCAGTGAGGCGTCCGAGCGCGGTGAGGTGTTCACCCGGCCGGAAATCGCTGCGTTCATGCTCGATCTCAGCGGTTACACGGAACATCATGACCTGCATAGCAGTCGCCTGCTTGAACCCTCATTCGGGAGCGGCGAATTCCTGATTCCAGCAGTGAAGCGGCGATTGGCTTTCTACTTCAGGCATGGAGGTCAAGTTGAGAACGCTGCGGTCGAACTCAAAGAGGCGTTCCTCGCCGTCGAACTCCACCGGGAAACGTTCCTGAAGACCCGGGCGGTCCTGGTCACCGTGCTGGAGGACCATGGACTGCCGATGTCAACTCGGGCGACCCTGCTGGAAGCCTGGCTCCGTCAGGATGATTTTCTGCTGACCAGGATCGAGGGGGCGTTCACCCACGTCGTCGGGAATCCGCCGTACCTGCGGCAGGAGGCGATTCCGGCACTGCTGCTGGAAGCCTACAGGAAGCAGTACGGCACCATGACGGACCGGGCCGACCTGTTCGTGCCTTTTTTCGAGCGCGGCCTGGATCTGCTCCGGGATGGGGGCCGGTTGTGCTTCATCTGCAGTGACCGCTGGTTTCGCAACAAGTACGGTGGTCCGCTGCGGCGCAAGATCGCGGGCGGATATCATCTCCAGGCCTACGTCGATCTGGTCGACAGCGACGCGTTTCAATCCGAGGTCACGGCCTACCCGGCGGTCACCCTGCTGACCCGGGACACCGGGCACGATACGCGGTTGAGCCGGCGGCCCGAGATCGACACAGAGGCGTTGAAGGCCCTCACAGACGCCCTCTTGGGAACAGGAAGCCATCCGGAGGTGGAATGCATTCCCTGGGCGGTGCGGGACGACGAGCCCTGGCTGCTGGACCTCGGCCCGGCCCTGGCGGTGCTGCGGGAGGTCGAAGCCCGGATCCCGGCCTTGGAGGCGGTGGGAGTATCTGTCGGCATCGGTGTGGCCACCGGTGCCGACCGGGTCTATATCGCGCCTTTCGACGACCTCGACGTCGAGGACGATCGGAAGGTGCCGCTCGGGATGGCCGCCGATGTTCGTAGTGGCGTTCTGAAGTGGTCGGGTCTGGGGGTCGTGAACCCCTTTAATGAAGGCGGAGGCTTGGTGAATCTCCAGGCTTACCCCCGCCTGGCTGCTTACCTTAAGCAGCACGAAGGCGTCATCCGGGATCGGAATGTCGCTCGCCGCAACCCGGGAAACTGGTACCGGACCATCGACCGGATCACGCCTGCCCTGACCCATGTGCCGAAGTTGTTGATTCCGGATATGAACGGTCAGGCTGCCGTAGCCTACGATTCCGGCACGGTCTATCCGCACCACAATCTTTATTACGTCACTTCGGCGGAGTGGGACCTGCGGGCCCTCCAGGCGGTGCTGCGTTCCAGGGTGACGTCGCTGTTCATGGGGGCGTATTCGGTGAAGATGCGCGGCGGCACGTTGAGGTATCAGGCGCAGTACCTCAGAAGGCTGCGGCTGCCGCGCTGGGCGGACGTTTCCCCGGAACTTCAGGGCCAGCTGGCTGCCCTGTGCGAGACCACCGAGACAGATGCGCTCAACCAAGCGGTCTTCTCGCTGTATGGTCTGGACCGGCACGCCATCGAGGTGCTGAACGAGGTCTGACCATGCCCCTTGAACTCACCGATTACGAACATCGACTCCAGAGCGCCGTCAAACTCTTCTGGCAAACCCGTGAGGATGCGCGAACACGAAACACGGGAAGCGCCCGTCCAAATGCTGGCAGCCGCGGCTCAGTGACGGCCGGCAAACATCTCGATGGCTTCTTGGACCTGATCACCGCCATCGTGGTCGCCAACGGGTTAAAGGCGACGGACGTCAAGACACGCGCCTGTACTCTGCCCGGCTACTTCAGAGCCACAAAAGACTGGGACGTGCTTGTCATGCATAAAGGCGTGCTGGTGGCCGTAATTGAGTTGAAGAGCCAGGTCGGAAGTTTTAGCAACAATTTCAACAACCGTACGGAGGAGGTTCTGGGGAGTGCCACGGATCTCTGGACCGCCTTTCGCGAGGGCGCGTTTCACGGTGGAACCAGGCCCGGGGCAGGAACGCCCAGGCCGTTCGTCGGCTGGCTCATGATCCTGGAGGAGTCTCCCGAGGCCAGGAAGCCGGTGAAGAACATGAACCTCAGCTTTCCGATCTTTCCGGAATTTACTTCCACCTCCTATCAACGCCGGTACGAGTTGTTGTGCGAAAAGCTCGTCAGTGAACGGCTCTATCAGGCCGCGGCTCTCCTCGTCACTCCGCAAAGTGCCTCTGCGGATGGGGCGTATACGGACCGGGGAGTCAGGTTGTTTGTCACGGAGTTGGCCGCGCATGTGGCCAAGGTTGCCGCCCTTACAGAGGGCTAATATCCGCCCTACCGACAGTTCACCTGTTAATCAATTATCCAATTGACACTTTGACTGTCATTTGAGTACAGTGGGGTATGGATCCCCTGGCACGAGCTGCAGGCTGGGAAGGGACGGCAGAGGAGCTGGCCTCGCTGCTGGGCGTTCTGGCCGCCAGCCTGAACCTGCCCGGCGACGCGCCGAACGTCCGGACGTTGCGGCTGTGGCGGACCGAGCACGTCCTCAGCAAGACCAAACCCCGCCGATTCACCGAACGCGAGGTGTTGGAAGCGCTCGCCATGATGCGGCTGACGTCCGATGGCCTGCGTGTCAAGGCCGCCAGCGTCCGCATGGGCGGACTTGACAACGCTGGCCTGCGTGCCCTGATCGTCCAGACCGCCCCCACTTCACCCACCTCCGGTGAGCAACTGAGGCTGGCCGAAACGGCGGTCACGCTGCTGGCCCAGGGTGTTTCGGTGCTGTATCCAACGGTTGAGGGTGGACAACTGGTCCGGCAGAACAGCGCGCTGCCTGGACCCCTGCAGGAGGGCATGACCCTGCTTGGACGTCTTTATCTGGAAGAGGGCCAGCAGGACGCCGGCGCTTCCGTCCATCAGGTCCTGGATCTCTGCCGCCGACCATGTCACGGGTGGGGGCTGAACATCCTGAAAGCGCAGAACTTCCGCTACCGCGATACGCTGCTGATTGAGCCGGACCTGTTCCTGCCGACCGCCGAATGTGAGGACCTGGCCCGGCGAAGCGGCGGTCTGGGCCTGGAACACCTGCAGGAGGAGCGGCTGCATCTGGCCCTGCGGGAAGCCATTGCCACTCTTCCCGGTGCGCGTCACCGCGCCTATACCGAAATCCGGCTGTACCTCGGTGAACATTCCCTCACCACACGGCGGCACCTGCATGCCTTCTGCGACGAGGCAGACCTCAACCTGGCCTTGACTGATCTTCTCTCTACGAGGTTCTACCGCCCGGTGCCGGACGCCTGGTTGTTCGAGGGGGCGGCGGTCAGCTGCGCTCATTGCGGGACCCTGCTGCGTCCGCAGCCGGACCGTCGACGCTATCCGGAAGGCAAGTGTCCCCTTCGTGCCTGCCATGCGGTTCATCCGGCCGCCAGCGGCACGCGGGTACCGGCTGCGGAGGCGCTGGTCTGCCTGCCGGCGCTGCTGAACTACTGGGTCAATCCGGCCATCGATGAGCTGAAGATTTTCTACGAGGCGCAGCGGCAGCAGGTGCCGGCCGAACTGTACCCCCGAGGCGACGCGGTGGACATTGAACTCTGGGGAGCCATCGGCATCGACGTCAAGGCCTACCTCAATCCGGTGACCCTGGCCTTGCGGCTCAACGAAAGCGGTCTCGATCGTCTGCTGGAGTACCCGCCGGCGGGCCGGGTCCTGGCCATCCCGGATGTCCTGGCCAGCGACGCTTACCTCGCGGACCTGCGCGGCATGCTCGACCCGGTCCGGCTGCCGGACGTGCGGGTGCTGACCGTCGGTCAGGTGCTTCAGGCCCTGCGGGAGGGCCGCCATGTCTGATCAGGACCGCTGGACCGGACCGCTCAGGATTCAGTGGGCCTGCGTGCTGCTCGAACAGCTCGGTCAGCAGGATCTGAACCTTCTTCCACTGCTGATGACCGGCCTGGGCAGCGTGATGCGGCATCCTTTGGTTGCCGGGGAGGCTCTGGCCCTCAGCAGCCTGCGGGCGCTGCTGCCGCAGGTCACCACGCGCCGCGCCGTGTTGCAGGCCATCAGCGAGTTCACCATGGCCGTCAAGCGAGACCACCTGCGGCCCAGTTATGAACTGAAGGAAGACTTCTCGTTCAAACGTCTGGAACTGTTCGATCCTGTCGCTGAGGAGGCCTGGGCCGCTCTTCAGGCCGGGCCTCCCAGGTTGATCGGCCGCAGAGCCCTCGCCGACCCTGACCGCGAGATGATCGCCCGGCCCGGCCGTTCCGGAACGGTGGTCACGCCGATCTCTCCTCTGACGCTGAAGCTCGATGCAATTCCACAGCACGACACCACCCGACGGCCCGTCGGGACCACCGTGGTGCCGTGGTCCGAATTGGAACTTCTCGCCGATGAGCTCGACCAACTCGACCTGAACCGTGGCCTTCCCCGGCCGGGAAACTGGCGTGCGCGCTTGGACGCGTTCGAACTGCTGATTCCGGGCACCGAGGGTCTGCAGCCAGGGCGGCAGCTGACCCTCGGCGGGCTCAAACACCTGATCGGTCTGCCGGGTGTCGGGAAGACCACCCTGCTGGTGTTGCTGGGGGTCTGGCTGCACCGCCGGGGTCAGCGCGCCGCCCTGTTCTTCCCTTCGATCGAGGTCTCCCGGCAGTACATGGAGATGCTGAGCCGATACGACGTTCGGGTCGGCCTGCTGGTCGGGCAGAGCCAGGAGACCCGGAAGGGTCATGCGGAGCGTCTGGCCGAGACGATCGCCGCGGCGGGGGATGGGGGATTCGGTCATACGGTGTTCGGAAGCGATCTGTTTGCCACCAACTGTGTGCTGCCGGCCTTCTCTCCACTGGGACGCGAAGGCTGGCAGCAGGAGGACGCCCCCTGTGAATCGATCGGTCAGATGAGCCGCGGCCGGATGGCCGAGCATCTCTGTCCGCTGTGGAGCATGTGCGGCCGCAACAAAGCGCCGCGCGAGCTGGTCGGAGCAAGCCTCTGGGTGGGCCATGTGCTGTCGATGGACACCCGGGTGCCCCAGCACGCCCTGAACGAGCGGCTGCAGTACTTCGAGCTGATCCGCGAGACGTTCGACGTGGTGATCTTCGACGAATGCGACGATGTGCAGCGGACCCTGGATGGACACGGGGCGACCACCATGAGCCTGTCGGGCGCGAGGGAGAGCTTCCATCAGGTGATCGACGGTGAGCTCGTCGCCCGGCTCGCCGGCGAGGAGAATCATCTGATCGCCGACCGGCGGGTGCTGTCGCACGTCCGCGATTTCACGGAGTTTGGCCTGTACAGCTTTGAGCTGGTGCATGCGGTGCAGTCGATCTACGCCGACGACGTGACGGCCGCCGAGGCTTTCGCGGGCAAGTTGTTGACCACCAACCAGATCCTCACCGACCTCGCCCTGAGTGTGGAGGCCGATCGTCGGCAGGCCTACGCCTGGGCGAACGCCATGACGCGGTTCTTCGATTCGGCGGTGCTGACCGCCTTCTACGAACGCAGCGGCGCCACGCCCCGGCAGCGGGAACGGCTCTCGGAACTGACCCGTCCCCTCGGGCTGGATTCCGAGGAGCTCGAGGCCGGCTGGGACCGCCTGGTGGACCTCCTCCGGGACCACCTGAGCGAACCGAACGATGCCCGCAGATCCGCCTTCCTTGAGGAGGTGGTGAGGCATTTCACCGACCTGGCCTTCCCGCCGGGCCGGCGTCCGGTGCGGGTCGAGGCGGCCACGCGGCTGCTGGTGACGGCGGCGCTGGTGATCGCCGGGTATCAGCGGGTCTCCTACGCCACCCGGGAGTTCATCGGCCGTGGCCTGCTCGACCGGGCCCTCGTCGAGGGCCGGGCTTCCAGCGCCCTGCTCCGCGCCGTTCCGCAGAACCTGCTCGGGACCTTGTCGGGGGTCCGGTATCAGCTGCGACCGTCCTCGTCGGGGCGGCTGAATCAGCCGAACGTGCAGATTGACTACCTGATGCTGAACGGCGCCCCCCGGCTGCTGATGCACCGCTTCCACGAGCCGCTCAGAGACGGCCGGCCCGGGCCGGCGGTGCTGCTCGCGAGCGCCACTTCGTACCTGGAGGACAGTCCGGCCTACCATGTCGCCCAAGGTCCCGACTATGTGCTCTCCCGGGTGTCCGGGGCGGCGCCTGAGCCGGACACCCAGTTTGCGTTCACCCCCATTCCTGGGCCGCGTGGGGAGCACCTCCGCTTCAGCGGGGCCGGACCCCAGGCCAGCCGCAACCTGGAGCGGATGGTCGACGCGCTGGCTCAGGGCGGACCGCGCGGACAGCTGTACCGGCAGATCGCCTTCGCTGAGGAACAGGACGGCGTGCGCCGGAAGGTGGCGCTGGTGGTCAACAGTTACGATCAGGTCCGGCAGCTGAAGACCTACCTCAACCGTCAGCATCCGGACGTCTCCCGGCGCACCATCGGCATCGTCAGCCACCTGGCGGACGGAGAGCGCCCGCACGATTACCGTACCCCCGCGCAGGTGGAGGCACTCGCGGACGAAGGTGAGATCGACGTGCTGATCTTTCCGATGATGGCCCTCGGACGAGGGGTGAATGTGGTGTTTACCCGCGGTGATCACCGCCTTCAGGCGGCCATCGGGAGCGTGTACTTCCTGACCCGCCCCCACCCGGGCACCGATGACCTGACGTTCCTGGTCAGCCTGGCCGCCCGCGCCACCCAGCACTTCGACACGCTGGATCTGGGTGACTTCGACCTTGCTGAAACCGACGCCCGCTGGAAGGCCCACAAAACGATGGCCTTTCGTCAGGCGCACCGGCTGCTGCGGGAGCCACTCCGGGCATCGCGGCTTCCGCCGGAGTTGTTCCGGGCCTTCACTGCCAACCAGATGGTGCCGGTCCTTCAGACCATCGGGCGCGCCACCCGCGGTGGTCTGCCCGCCTACGTGTTCTTCGTGGACGCCGCCTGGGCACCGAACAGCGCCCGAGGGGTAGCCGACACGCCGCAGAGCTCGATGCTGGTGATGATGCGCCAGATCCTCACAGAACGTCTTCAGGATCCCGACCCGGTGATCCGGGCGACCTATCAGGCCCTGTACGGTCCAGCCTTCGCGGCGCTGGGGAAGGCAGACGGTCTGATCGGTGTCGACACGCCCATGGAGACCGACGAACCCGCAGAGGATGCGCCCTCGGCCTACCTGTTTGAGGACCATGCAGATTACGACGCTTTCTCGCCAGACGATGACGACGCCATCGACAACGGAGACGACCATGACTGAACCGCAGCACCCCCTGGATCTGAACCGGCGATACGACCTGAGTCCTGTTGAGGTTCAACATCAGGCGCTGACGTTTACGCTCCCGACCGACGCCCGACCGCTGGAGGCTCACTCCAAAGTGGTCGTCTGGACGGTTGAGGGCGCGCGCGCCTTGCAGCGGCTCGGGCAGGCCCTTCCGGAACGCCGTCAGCTGCCGCACCGAGCCCTGGCTGCCCGACTCGAACATCGCCTGCCGTTGATTCAGCGGCTGCGCACCGAAGAGTCCTTCCGGGAGATCTTCAAGGGTGGGAGTGGGAACCCGCCGGCGTTCCTCTACACCTGGGACGCTGAGCAGGCGCTGGCGACGGTGGATCGGCTGGTGGGCCTCGCCGTTCGGGACTGGCTGCAGGATGATGTGGCCCGGCCGTACAAGAACAATGCGGAGGTGCTGGCCGCGGTCCAGGTGCTGCTCGAATGCAGAAAATCACGGCAGCTCTACCAGGTACGCTCCCAACAGGTTCGCCTCCTGCCCTGGAAGCAACATGGCAACGGCACCACCGATCCGGCCGAACCGCTCGGCTACACCTTGCTGGCGGACTTCCTGGCCCGGCGCCTTGAAGGGAAGGAGCTGCTGCCGGGGTTGGGACCGGTCCACCGGATCGTTCCGGACACCTGGTCTGCCAAAAAGGTGGAGCTGATCACGGATCCCGTTCGCGGATCGGACTTCAGCCTGGTCATCACCCTCCAGGTCATCAGTGTCCCGGGGCTCCGCCAGCCGCTTATCAATCTGGATGTCCGGAAACGACGCTGGGTAAAGACCCTGGACACCGCGTGGGACAGCTCAGCGGTCAGTGGCTACGTGCTTCCTCGCGAGTCGGGCCGGTCGGTGGCGTTCCAGTTCGCCCTGGAGCCGAGACGCTTGGGTGACGACAGAGGACGAACGTACATGCCGGGAGAAGGCTTCAGCGCCTTACAGCGGGCGCTGCAGCTCCCTGCAGGCCTGACGGGTCTGGAGATCGCCGCTGGTGCAGCCAGCACCGCGGACTGGCAGGTGCTCGTCAACTACCGGACCGGCACGGCGTCGCGTCATTCGATCGGCGGAGGTGTGCCTGAGGTCGACAAGCTGGCCGCCTTCGACGCGGTGGCCGCCGTGTTCGCACCGCTCGGACTGATGCCCGGGATTCCGATGACGCTTCTGAAGACGCGCAATACGCTCGCGTCTCTGTCGGGGCAGGTCACCAGCATTCATCGGATCGGTGAGGATCTCCAGCAGCCGGTTCGCCTGGCGACGACTGTCAAGGCCAATCAGGACGCGCTGAAACGCTACCACGCGGACGAGCCGGAGCTGATCTTGTTCCACGCTCCGGAACTCGGACGGGAAGTCGGTCATCTGGAGCAGGTGGTGCAGGAGGTGATGGGTGGCCACCTGCGCGTGACGACCATCGAGCTGCCGAAGAATACGCATGGCCTCAGGGGGGACCTGCCCGGAGTGGATGAGAACGATCCGGGGAAACGTGGGCTGGAACGCCTGACGGCCTGGAGGGGCCGGACCGACCGTCTGGAGACCTACCGGCAAAACCATGCGCTGGTCGGCTGTATGGTCCTGGCCTCGATGTTTCCTGGCGGAAAAAGGGAGGACATCATCAATAAGGTGGCGGGACGGCGGGCGCTGGCCCGGATCGGGTTGCCGTCCCAGTATCTGCTGCCGTTCAACACTCGAAAACGCATGATCGAGGCCGATTTCCGCACCCGCGCAGAGAACGCCCTGCGTGATCTGGTGTGGAAGCACCATGGCCGGATCGACGGCCTGCAGGCGGCCGCGAAACGGAGTTTCGCCAGCGGCACCGAGCCCCTGACGGTTCTCGGGGTGAGTGTGTTGCAGACGAACAACCGGCGCGACCGGAGCAAAGGCTCACTCATCCCCGTCGCCTTCCGTCATGACCTGAGAACGGGCCAGACTTCACTGTGTTACATCCGGGAGGTGGGGAGAACACTGCACCTGGAGCCCTGGCGGCCGTTGTCCGAAGCGCTGACCAGGTTGGCCGGGCACACCCCTGCGCCGATCACAGGCTGGCCTCGCCAGAAACAAGCCCTGCAGGAGTTGTGCCGAACCGTCATCACCCAGGCCTGCGAGGCGGGCGAGCGGCCCCTGGTGCTGTTGCACAGCAACAATGCCGTGACCCTGTGGGGTTGGTTGGCGGACTCTCGGATTGATCCGGACCACATCGGGTTCGATGCGCTTGGGAATGGTCAGGGGTACGAGCAGCTCTGGAAAGAGGCCCGGATCGTGCGTGTCCGGACAGGCAACGCACCGCAGCTCGTGATCCGCAAGGAGCAGCAGGTGATGGAGGGCGGCGCCGTCAAGGCCCACCTCTCCCTGCCTTCTTCACCGAATCCCGGCCTGTACCGGCTCGACCTGCCGCTTCACCTGCCTACGTATCTGTCTGTGGGTGGGAAACTCGGTCGGAAGACCAAAAAAGGCACCTCCAGCTATGCTGCGCGGCTCGTGGTCAGGAAAGGTCCTGGTGTCACCAGCGCCAAGGGATCAGGCGTGCTCGAGATGCGTCCACCGGACACCAAGAACTGGCCCACACCCAACCCGATCGAACTGGTGCTGGTGCAGCTTCAGGCAGGCGATGACCAGGATGCCGCGGCCATGTTCGTCGAACGCCTGCGCTCCGGATACGGACATCACCATGAATGGAGCACACTGCCTGCACCACTGTCTTTCGAATCGGCTGCCAGAGATTACATCATTGGCTTTGAAGATGAGATCATCAAAGAAAACACGAATGACGACTGAGGCAAAATCGAAGAGGCTGCGAAGTCGCAGGTCGATATGCATTTTTACAGGCATCCCTGCTGGAAGTACAAGAATACAGGACAAACTTAGTAGATATCAGTGATATTCAGAAGAATAGAAAGGTCGAGCCTTTGCTTCGACCAACACTTGGGACATTGATGTCTGAAAAGCAGGCTACGATGGGATATGGCGTATGCTTTTACGACGGCAAGCACCGAGGAAATGACTCGGTACGGCTATTTTCCTTCCGGACTGCCGCCGTTCCTGTCCTCAGCGAGTTTCTCCAGGTATCTGGCCACGCCTGCTCATTTTACGGCTCTGGCCGAGGGAGCCAAAAAGCACATCTCTTCTTCGGCTCCTTTTACATTTCCGAAAAACTATCGCACGCGGCGCACTGGAAAGCTCCTCAACCCCATCGCCCACGTGAAGCTGGTGCAGACCCTGCGTATGCATGCCCGACTGATCGACGCTCAGCTTGCGAAATCCACATTGAGCTTAAGCCGTCCGGTTCTGTTCAGAAACAAACCGGACAATGCGCCGTACAGCACGCATTCTGCTCGGCGATGTTACGAACCTCAACAGCGTCATCCTTATGTTCAGGAGCGTCGGCTGGAATATTCGTTGAGCAAGCGGTACCTGCTTAAGCTCGACCTGAGCAACTTCTATTCGACCTTGTATGTTCATGCGGTGACCTGGGCAGTCTGCGGCAAAGTTCAAAGTAAATCGATGTGGCGATATGGGTCAAAGACCGCTGAATACAACTTCGCTCAACAGCTGGAGACCGCCTTGCGGAACGGCCAAGACCAGGAGACGCGTGGCGTTCCCATGGGGCATGACGCTGCGTTCATCACAGCGGAACTAGTGCTGTGTGGGCTGGACACAGAAATCCAAACCCTGTTGAACATAGGAACGAAGGTGACAGGATTTCGTTCGGTGGATGACTACGAATTCTTTTTCGATAAACGACAGGAGGCCGAGGAGGCCCTCGAGACGTTACGCATTCTTTTTGAAGAGGTTGGCTTGCACCTCAACGAGGAGAAGCTTCAGCTACTCGAATTTCCTTTTGAAATGGATGAGACATGGCGTGACGACCTGGTCAACTTTATGGTGCCGACGACTCCCCAGGAATACGACGTCTTTTTGCGCCGCCTTATTAAGGTGGCGACGCGATACCGGGTTCAGGATGCGAACGATAAGGCTGTGAAGTACTGTTTGCAAATCTTGCGGCCTCACGACGGCAAGGTGAACCTGGAGAATTACGATCCACTCCATGGGGGAAAGCTCAAGTGGCCTGAATTCGAGCAGGCGGTGGCCTACTTATTGAAACTCGATTATAAGAACGTCAACATTGTGGTCGATATTTTGAGCTACATGCAGAAGAAATACGGCCCTCAGCTGGCACCCAATATTCTCGATGTCGTGCTGAGCGAAACCGACGCCATGAAAAGCACCGCCTGCTATGAAATTTCATGGACGTGCTGGCTGTTGCGAGAGCATTGGCGTGATCTCCATAAGCGGCCGGACGCCCTTGCTGTTGTACGTCGACTGGCCCACCGCACGCTGGTCGATGGATCATGTGTCGCGGCTGTGTCCGCCCTCTGGCTTGTGCACGACCTCGGCCTGCTCGATGCAGCTTTCACCACGCTCCTGAAGCGGGCCCTGCGGTTGCGGCTTGGCTGGAAGCTGAAAGATGCTGCTCCGAAGCGCAGGGCGGTTGTGGAAGCGCAGCTTTCCGGGTCCGACTGGCTGCTGATGTACACGGTGTGTGCCAGAGGCTGGTTGGGTTTTGAGGTCCGCCACCTGCCCGAACCGTACCTCACTCTGGCGCAGCAGGACGTGCATTTCGTCCAGACACCCTCAGTGTTTTCGCCGGCAGATACTAAGTATGGACTCTCCGCCCTGGGGATCGGTGGCTTTTCTTCGCTGGCCTATAGTCCTCAGTGACACCGAGGTTGACTGCCTAAGTCTCCTGGAGAAATGCCGGTACCTGGAGTCGGCAATGGGACTTCAGGGCCGGGGCGCGCGAAGGCGAGGAACAGGCGGAGCGATCGGAAGGGGCACAGGCAGAACCAACAGTCCCAGCATCAGCCGAAGTCGACGGGTGTGTCTTCCCGGATCGGCCGGCTCGGGTAGTGGGGAAGCCGGTGAAGAGCTCCCAAGGGAAAAGGCCACCGGTCGAACGGGAGCGGCAGTCGCAGACCAGCGCGGTAATCCGCGTCCGCGGCTATAGGATCCTGATGCCAGCTGCGAAGGCGTGCGCTGCCGCCTTGCCTGGCTTCATTGAGCACGTTGTCGATTTGTGAATCGTTCAGGCCTTTGTCTGGTAGAGCCAACTCCTTCCGGTCGAGGCGACGCCTGAGATTGAGCAGCAACTTACCGAAGAAAATGATTTGCGGACCTCCGGAGTAATATCTGAGATACCGGCCATAAGCTTCGAGGTCCATGGTTCCCTTCGTATTGTTGCAACGTTTACAGGCCACAACGATGTTCTCGGGCCGAGCGACGTACGTCCATTCGCGTGATTTCGGGATCAGATGCTCTTCCTGAGCTTGTCTGTCGCCGTCGACCATGTTCATGGTCTGTCCGCAGTACCAGCAACGCCCGCCGAGGAGCCGGGCTTTTTGATGGGTAAGGTTGTTCATGCCGCAGGATAGTCGTCATGGGTCCAGGGCATACCCGAAGCTGTCCACCTGACAAGGAGCCGGCTGAACCTTTGCGACCAGGTGTGGAAGCGTAGACAGGGACCGCCTGATGCCAACAACCGGGTTTGGGTCCTTCTGCGCGTAGAGGCGCTGTCGGCCTGGCGCAGGCATCCTCCAGGGGCAGAGAGCGTGCCTATGCCTGCAGCGTATGCCGAGCCCGGATTTCTGCGTACATTCAGAATGCCGTTTTGGTACCGGGTCAGGCTTCCATTCTTCAACTTTCTGGCAGGCTCAGGGAGGCTAAAATATCTCGCCCTTCATGCTCGATTGAACCCTTCAGAACATCCCTCGCATGCCCGTGTTTGTCCTCTTCCGAAGATCGACTCAGAAGCGTGTGTCCGAGCATGGAACGTCGCAGCTGATGTGACTGTCTGAACTTCAGACGGCCAGGGGTCCTACTTGAATCATCGTTGGTGGGCTCGCCATGACCTCCACGCATCCCTGTTCCTCACTCGGCTCCGAAAAAGGACGACCACCCACTGGGAGATTGAAAGACTCAGTGTGGAGCGATCAATCGTCGTTCGGGGGAGGAGACAACAGTTCCTGGACATCAATGTCCAGCGCCTGGGCCAGCCGGTCGATGTTGTCCAGGGAGATATTCCGTTCTCCGCGCTCGACCGAACTGACGAAGGTTCGGTGGAGTCCGGACCGGGCGGCCAGTTCCTCCTGGGACCAACCGTGCTGTTTACGGAACAGCCGCAGGTTCGCCATCAGGCGGCGTCTCGCCCCACTTGCCTTCGAATTCACACTCCACCATGCCCTTAAATGCCCTGTTTCCGTCTACAGCATTTCCGTCTACAGCATTTAAGTTTCATTTTCGCTACACTGCCGGCATGCGTGCCCATCAGGTATTTCTGGGAAGAGTCGAGGAACGCCGTTCCGTGGAGGACACACCTGAAGTCCGTACGGTCACCTTTACGCCTATGGCTCGGAGGCTGCTGCAGCGCCAATTGTTCATTTCCGGTCGACTGCGTGGGGGGCTGCTATACGGCTGTAGGATCGGCGCGGAACTGGAAATCCGGCTGGTGAGTTCCCTGGGGCCGTACTGGTGGCTGAATCCGCTGCGGGGGCCTCTGGAACTTGACCCCGGCTATGTCCTGGGATGCACCGATGTGCTGGAAGCTATGGAAGGGGGACGGGTGGATTGGGTCGGCCAATGGATTGCTCAGGCGGACAGCCAGTTGCCCGGCCTACCGGACACCCTCAAGTGGCTGAACCAGGCAGGCCGATCTGGTCTCGTCGACAGCCTGCAGCCGTTGGTGGTAGCCGGCTGGGACAACGGGCTTTTGACCGGACGTGCCTACGCATATGAGGAAGGAGAAGCAGTGGAATGGGCCTGCCGGTTTGATGTATGACGCCGCCAAGTCCTGAACACCGCTCGTATGGGCCTCGTCAACGGGAACGTTAGATTCCCGGTAGGTTCATCACCTGGAGCCATAGCTTCAGGTGTGACTGCAAGTCAATAATTTAATGGTGACTCCGGAGGGCTGCTCAAGACAGTAGAATATGCGAGCGGCTAACAATTTGATGTGGATGCGGAAGGGCCACTAGATCAACTCCTGAAATTATGGTGTAGTCCCTGCATTACCTACAAAAAATTCTCAGGACCACCATGTACAACTCCAGAGATACCCTCGACTTCTCAACATTCAACGACGATGAGTTTCAGGATCTCGTGTGCGATATTCTGCGCGAACGGCACCTGATTACAGACGCTCAAATATTTGGTGACCGTGGTTACAAACAATATGGGATTGATGTCATCGCGCCCTATCATGGAAAAGAAGGAACGCACTGTACAATACAGGTAAAGAAGTATGCTAAGTACACCAATAGAGATTTAGATTCGGCGGTAAAAGAGTTTCTCAAGCATATTGATCTCTGGAAATCAATGGGTGTTGGTTTTTTTATCATTGCCTTTTCGTGTAGAAACAACACACCAGGATTCCTGCTCAGGGTCACCGAGCATCGAAATCTCTTGCTTCAAAAGTACGGTATACGGTTCGCAGTGTGGGACCAAGTCTCAATAACAGAGGGCGTACGCCCCTACCGTCACGTGGCTTCAAAGTACATACGATCCTTTGAGATTCTCGATTTGCTCTGTGGTCCGAATCCGGAGGAACGGGCGCACATCCGGTTGATCAGACAGGAAAGGGGAGGGCAGGCGCTTCTTCCGGTCGAGATGGATTGGGAAGCGGACGCCAGTGACCAGCTGCTGCAAACCATGAGGCAGAGTATTCAGGCTGGCCGGGCAGTGTGGGTTTTGACTCAGCTTCAGGCGATCCGGTCCGAGCCGACTTGGCAGGAGCGCAGGCCTGACACGGCAGCCGCCTTCCTACGATTAGAGGCCAGCCTGCAGCTCAGTGTGCATGGCGACGAACTGGCAGCCCGTCAGGCTGCGGCTGAGGCCCGGACTTTGGCGCCCCACCCGAATGATCAGGTGTTTGATGTCAGCCTGCTGCGCCACCAGGGCCATCCAGTTGAGGCGCTTTCGCTTGTGAAGACGCTGGATTCTGCCGCTGGGGCCCTGGTGGCGGCCGCGCTGCTGCTGCAACTGGAACGGCCAGACGAGGTGCTCCCCCTGCTCGAAAAGCATGTTCATCCGGATCACGACGTGGAAATCGACCGGCTGCGTGCCCTGGCGCTCGCAAGCACCGGCAAGCACCAAGACGCGCTTGACCTCGTGCAGGCGCGGCTGAAGGTCACACCACGCGCGGCCCACCTGCGTTTCCTGCACGGAGTTTTGCATTATCAGCTGGCCCTGAGTCCTGCCCTACGAACGCCTGCACGCCTGTACACTCCGCTGCCGATTACCCCAGCCCTCCTCAGGGCCAACGCCGAGGGCCTCTCGCACCTGATGTTGGCGCAGCGGACGTTCAGAGACCTTCACGAAATGACCGAGCTCGACGAGTCACTTCGGATCCGCAGCGATCTCTGGTTGATCGCCAGCCTCTCGGCGGACGAAGCAGGCGAGGCCGGGGCACAGGCCCTCGTGCACGAGCATCTGCGAGGTGGCACCCTCTCTCCGGAGATGGCGTTGTGGGTAACGTTCAAGCACTGGGCGGTCAACTTGGAACCTCACCTCGACCTGCTGCAAGCGCATGCGTCGCCGAATGGGCCATTGGCGGTTATCTCCTGGCATCTCAACCTCAATGATTTCGACAAGGCTGAGGCCGTGCTGAACGCACATGCTCAGCGTCTGGAGGAGGCAGACGCTCTCGTCTTCCAGACTTGGCGAGAAGTGATCGCGCTGCGGAAATGCCCGCCAGCGCCCACCTTGCATAACACGCTCATGGCCATCGACCGGGCCGTCCAGCAATTGCGGAGGTTTGTCGCCGGTGACGGTGAACTCGGGGAGGCGGTGCAGGAGCTCCTGACCCACAGGGTTTGGTGGGCCTTCGAGGAACTTGGGGACGCCTTAATAGGGCGGCTGCAGACCCCCGGGGCGGTCTTCCTGGTGATGTTGGCAGCCGCCCGCGCCGGAAGCCACGCCCGGGTGCTTTCACTCCGGGAGACCCATGCCTCGTTGCTGGAAGGTGCCGCCCTGCCGATCTTCATTCGGCAGGCCATCACCCAGGCCCTGGTGCAGCAGGGCGACCTGCCCACGGCGTTGGAAGACGCTGAGTTGCTGGCCCGGGAGGACCCAAGCGCGGCCCATCTCCTGAACCTGATGCGGCTCTACAGTGCTACGGCCCGTATGAACAGCTTAGCGCCGTTGCTGCAGCGCCTGTTGAAGGTGGACGACGCGGCCCTCTCGGACTTACTCAGCGCCTGCTCGTTTGCATTGGCTATCGATGATTCCCGACTGGCGCAGCGGCTTTACGACCGGGCTGCCCAGATGTGGGAGGCCGACCCGTTTCTGGAAAATCTGGTGCTTCACGGGCTGCAACACGGCTTGCAAATAGGGGAGGCGCGGCTGGCACGATTCCACTCTTTGGTGGCGGCCGGGCAGGCCAAGCACGCGCAGATGGTTACTGTTGATGAGGTAATGACGATGGTTCGGGGGCCTGACCCGGCCGCCGACCTTTACAGCAGAGGTGAAATAAGCGTGCATCACTGGATGGACTCGGATCCGGTGACATTGCTCCGGATAGTCCTGGGTGACGAGGGCTTTCCAGGGTTGTACGCTCGTTCTGGGACCCTGCGCGGCCGGCGAAGAACTGGTGATGACCGCCCTGGTGTCCTGCGAATAGATCTGACGGGTCTCCTGACATGTGCACAGCTCGGATTGCTTGATCTGGTTGCCCGGCACTTCAGCATCTGCGTTGTGCACGAACAGGTGAGCGTCCTGACCCAGATGCTGGCTGGGCTTAGCCGTGACGACCCGCACCGGGCACTGCTCCATGATGTCCAGGGCTGGCTGCGCGACCTTGAACAGGAAGGTCGTCTCCGCTACCTGGCGATCCCTAAGAGAGCGTCGGAAGTGCAGGCAGGAGGGATCCTGCGCGGCATGGCGGTACTGGTAACCGGACAGGTTGGCACGGACGAGCAGGTGTGGGTGGATGACCGCTGGACCCAGCAGACTGCCCATCGTCACGGCATCGCCGTTACCGACACCGTGGGGGTACTGCACGATCTTCACCAGTTGGGTGAACTGAATGATCATGCCTTACACGGGCATCTGCAGGCCCTGCGCCGCAATGGCAGGCGTTTCGTCCCCGTCTCTGAGGAGGAGTTGGTGCACTGGTGTGTCCAGGCGCCGGTGGAGGAAGGGCGTTTGCACGAGACCGAAGACCTCGCGCTGCTGAGGCGGTACTACGCCGGTGTGTTCGGGCCGGACAGTCCGCTGCAGGCCGTGAAGATGGTGGAGGGTGAGGTGATTCCAGGTGAGCTGCCCTTCGTACTGGAGTTCTTCCACGAGTCCCGGCACAGTCTGGCGCTCGCGTTCCGTCACCCCGGGCGCGCTGAGGCTATGGCTGAGTGGCTGTTCAGCAATATTCTTCTCGATCCGGCCGCGCTGACGGTGTTGCCCTGGGCATTTCATCCGAACGGCCGGGACATCGACACCCTGCGCGACCATGACGTCACGGACCTGGCGATGGCGGCGTTGACATTCAGCAAGCCGCAGGCTGACCAATTTCACCACTGGCTGGACCGGATTCTGATCCAGCCTCGGATCGCGTTGGACCCGCTGTTGCCTCGGCGGGTGGCCCGGGCCTGGCATGCCCAGGTGGCAAACCTGATGCAGGATACGGCGTTCCCTGAAAAGCGGGCGATCGGACTCCTGGCGAGCCGCATCGAAGATCGGCTGCCCTTCCTCCATACCGCTGCCCTCAGGGACCCGACTTACCTGAAAGATACCGGCCGGGTTCAGGTCCAGCACGTCACCTGGGACGGGGTATCGTTCTCCGCTCCGGATCTCTGGCGGACCTTCCCACATTTGGTGCGGCGTCCGAGAGTACCGCATCACCTGACCGACCGGAGAAAGCGTCGGTGGACACTGGTTTGGTTGCCAGACGACGCCAGCGTTGAGGTGATACCGGACGGGTTTGACGGGCAACCCTTCCGTTTTCTGCCGGATGAGTTATGGCTCTCGATGCCGAAGCAGTCCGAGCGGGAACCGTTCGTTCGTGAGAGCCTGTCCACCTTGGACCAGCCGGCCTGGGAAGATCCGCGGGTCCAGAAGATGCTGACCGGACGGACGGCACTGGCGCGGATGGAAGCGTTCAAGTCCCTGGAAGAGGCGAGCTCCAGCCGGTATTACCGGATGCTTCAGGACCGGTTGACCTCCGAACCGCTCCAATACCCAGTTTCGATGTCCGGCTGGATTCCGGATGATCCGGCGCTGATCCTCAGGCATGCCCGCCTGGAGGGGTTGCTGACCGACCCGGCGCGCCCGTTCGCCGAGCAGGTGCAGCAAGCGGCCATGTCGTTGATTGCCGATTTCGGCGCCGTGGAGGCTGCCGGGCGCCTGTTGCCATTACCGGTGCCCCTCCCAGGGGAAGTGGCGACGGCCCTAAAGGCCGAGCAATCCTTGTCTGATCCGTCGGTCCTCTGGCCGGTCCTGAAGGCGCCGGGCACGCCGGTAACGCTCGCCCACCTCGTTCGGCTGCTGGGGGAGTCGGCCCTCGACCCCAAGCTGAGGACACGGCTGACCCGGATGCTTCTCGGCCCCGGTGCCCATGTGGCGACCCTGGCCCTCCGGAGGGCCTTGGTGTGGAGCGCCGAACGTCTGCATGCCGCGGTTCCCGACTGGCCCCTGTCGGCTCGCCTCGTTGCCTCGTGGTTGCATGGGCACCAGCTGTACACCTCACTCTTGCGTTCCGGGGTGCCGACCGAGCGGATCGTCGCTTTGTTCAGTGAAGACCGTTCGTTCCTGCCCCTCGAAGCCCTGATGACACCATTCGACGAGACGACCGATCAGGCCCATCCCCACCTGATTGAGCCGGAACGGAC
>Ga0160427_10000276_pt1 | contig 33381 bp, 32 predicted proteins | sample SolpanmetagenomL_FD_108194 | JGI IMG/M metagenome (GOLD analysis project Ga0160427, IMG submission 108194) | Solar panel surface microbial communities from Lawrence Berkeley National Laboratory, California, USA - L | ecosystem: Engineered > Built environment > Solar panel > Unclassified ...
AAGGCCAGCAGCTTCCAGATGAGCGGGGCGGCCTTGTACTGGCGACGCTCGGCACTGCGCTTGCCACTGGCCACGATGCCGAAGAGGATGAAGCCCAAGTAGGCCGGGTTGCCGCCGAGCACGTCGAGGAAGGCCTTGGGGTTACTCGGGTCGAAGGTCTGGGCGCTGGCCCAACTGCACAACCACAAGCCAAAGAAGATCAGGGTTCTGTAGAACACGAAGCCTCCACATGGATGCGCCCCGACCGGGAGGTCAGGGCGGTGAAAGGTTGAATTGTCAGCAGCCCATAGGGCTACAGCGGGCCTAACTTGTGAGCAGGCTCAGTACCCGCTCAACCTCAGTCGCTCGAGCATCCAGGTCTGCACTGCTATCTCTCAACACATTCAGTTGCAGGGTGTCACCCATCAGTCCCTGCCGCTCGGCCAGCAGGGCACGCTGGTACAGGCGCTCTCGGTCATCGAGGCCGATCAGCCCACCATTGATCGCGCGCGTAACGGTGCGCACATCACCCCGATCAGCAGCTGCGTTCAATCCAGCGAGATTCCAGAAGCTGCCAGCCGCCAAGAAACCGACACCGTATTGCAGCAATAGCTCCGGCTGGCGCACCAGGTCAAAGCCGATCCGTTTGCCGTGCTTCAGATAATTCTCGTAAAACGTCAGCTGAATTGGCCCCCGCCCGTGGTACAGCCAACCCATGTTCAGCGTGTCATTCCCACCACGACCGCCGTAGACCTTGTTTGCCAAGGCCCTTGGGTTGAAGGCAAACGGTACAGCGCTTTCGACACTTGGAAATCGGCCGGGCCACACTTGAGTAATGCGGGCCGCCCGATAGTTCAGGTTTTCCTCAGCCGGCACGAGCCTTGATTCATGCGCGATTTGACCGAGAAACATCGCGACCTGGCGTGGGGTAGTGATGCCCCAACGATCCGCGGCCACCAGAATCCTGGTGGCCGCGATGTTTGGATCAGGGTGGTTAGGGCAGATGGCGGTGATGAGTTGCTTCGTGATCACGGTGTCCCTCCTGGGGGGTTGAGTGGCACGACCGGATCGTCCGGCCACACCGTCTCCGGTGTTCCCGCAGCCCGCTCAGCTGCCTTCAGCAGGCCTCTCGCCTCACCTCGGGTCGTCAGCACGTGCAGGTACAGCTGGTGGATGCGCCGCATATCGCTCCGAGCCTCGTCGATCTCGTCATGGGCAGCCGTCAGCGCGATCTGCAACTTCGCCCGCTCTTCGGCCAAGTCGTTTCTCAACTCCCGTTCCTGCCCGCCGGTGCCGCTCATCCAGCCGCGTAGCAGGCCACCCAGCAGCTGCACCAGGGCGACCAGACCTGCGAGCCCTCCTACCCCTAGTCCGGCCGTCTTGGCGATCTCGGTCAGGGTGGGCCCGTCAGCCATGTTGCAGCTCGCTCTTGTCTCTCAGCCGACGGAACCACTCGCGCCGCTCCAGCCAGCGGGGTGGCCGGGCGCGCCGGTCCCAGTACCAGTCCTGCTCACTCAACCACTCGCCGAAGGTCTTCGCGAACAGCCCCATGGAGACGAACCCCAGCCATGCCGTGACCGCCGCTGTTGGAATAATGCCCACCCCCAGGGTCAGCAGGCCAGCGACTGTGAACATGGCGCAGGAACTGATCAACTGGGCGATCATCAGCAGCAGGCTGGCCCGGTGCGCCATCAGCAGCACGAGTGCCAGGGCGCCCAAGCCCACCCCCCAAGCGGTGACGTTCTGGAACGGCTGGTACGCTCGGAAGATCAGATCCAAATTCGGGCGCAGCAGGCAGGCGCAGGCGAAGGCGGCGTGGCTGCCTGCAATGGTCAAGCGCTGGTTGATCAAGGGCTCGATCAGGCCGGTGAAACGGGTGCGGCGGGTCACGGCAGCGCCCGCAGGTACGTCCAGCTGCGCCCGTCGAGTGAGTACTCGAGGTGGGAGACGAAGAGCCAGAGACGAGGCAGGAACGTGTTGGGGCTGGGCACAGGAACCTCCAGAGGGGCTTCCGGCAGGCCGGAGAGATTGCTGACCTTGCGCACCAAGCTCGGCCGATTACAGCCGGGCACCGGGCGCACCAGGACCGAGCGCCCGAAGACGACCTCGTAGTCCCGGTAGGCCACCGGGAGGCAATAAGTGGCACGGGTGGGTGGCGCTGAGGCGGTCGAAAGGATGGCGGCAGCAGAAGCGGCCCCGAGAATCAGGGCCGCAGGTAGAACGTGTTTCATGGAGTCTCCGGAGGTCAGGCAACCAGCATGTCTTCGAGCGTGACGTTCCTGATCGGCAAGGTCATCAGGTAATCCAACACGGCGATCAGGTTTGTCCACTGCGTTGTACCGGGCGCGTAGTCGGCCTCGTAGGCGTGCGTCATGAACACCAGCCAATACCCGTTCGTGTACGCCTCTAGCACCCGCGCCTTGTAATACTCCAGTGAATCGGTTGTTTTCGCACCTGCAGGTTTATCGCTTCTGGTCGGATTGTAGTAATCCGTTCCTCCGACGTTTGCCCCATAGTCGAAATACTTCCCGATGCTGACCCGGTGAACGCCCATGCGGTTCGGAACGGGCAGCGAGTTCGTTGCGCCGTCCACCGCCACGCCGAGGGAGAAATACTGAGACACGATGGCGTCAGATGTTGCGTCACGCCCGCCGTTCGGGTAGACGATGGCCCGAATCCGCCGGCCCGTCATGGTGGTCAGGAGGTCGCGGCTCGTCTGCAACTCGTTTCTCAGGTCGGTCTCGCTGAGGGTATTCACCGAGACGTGGGTGTGCGTGTGGCTGGCAGGCGTGTGACCCTCTGATACCAGAGTTTGAACCTGCGCCGTTGTCAGGCTGCCGCCCGTGTCCAGGCGCGAGGTAATGCACGCCTCGACGTACTTCAGACCACGGGCGTTGAACGCGGGGCGCAGACGGTCAAAGGCCACTGCGTAAGAATCATCGTTCACGAACGACACAAACCCTTGTGTCGCCTTCAGCGGGCCAGCCACCCGACCCATGAGCCGCATGGCTGCCAGCCAGGAGCGATTCTCGGCGTACTCCGTCGCCTGCGAGACGACGCCCAAGCTGGTGTTACCACTCGCCAAGTTGCCCTCTTGCCCGTTCGCCGGAAAATAGAACTGGTAGTTGCCCTCGGCCGATGCCCCGTGCGTTGCGTCCCGCTGGATGTTCGGAGCGCACCACCACGACGCCTGATTGTTCTGTACCACGTTGTTCGTGAAGCTCCCGGTAAAGTGATTTTTCGCGTACTCCTGCTCATCGAGATAAATGCCGATGTTGTTCCCCCAGATCGGCGTCCCGTCCTCCAGAACACTTGCGGCCATGCAGCGATTGTTCCGCACGATGTTGTTGCTGCCGTGCGCGATCCCGATTCCCGCATTGCTGGTCCCGATGATGGTGTTGTTTTCGATCAGCAGCCAGCCGATGACAGCGGCCTCCGTCGTGTTGGCTGGTGCGCCGTCGCAGATAATTCCGCACCCGGCATACCCGCCAGTTGCTATCAGCGTGGCGTAGCCGCCATAGATCAGGTTGTGATGAATCCACAAGCGGTTCGAACTCAAACCGCTCGACTTGAAGAGATTCAAGACATCCTCGATATACCCGATCCACGGCTCTTGCGTGACGCGGTTGAATCCGAACTCACCGTTGGTAAGGCTCTTGCATCCGTTGAGCTGCCACCAGTGGGCGACTGGATTCGCGCGGTCATTGTTGTTCCCGCTGCCGTCCTTCGTGTCGTAGGCGTACCCGGTGGTGCCGACCGTGCGGCGGCCTTCGATGTTCCGGCTGATGTTGTCGAGCACCGAAAGGTACGTCAGGAGCGCACTGGCCGCGCCCCCGACCTGACCGTTGATGTAGCCCTGGAAGCGCCACCCCTCGGTGTAGTTGTGGACAAACGTGACGTTCGTACACTGCGAACCGTTGAACGCAAACCCTTGAGCCGAATTGTCCACGCCAGGATGCTGCCCCCACATCCGACGATTGGAAATCACGACCCGGCTGTTCCCGGCAGTGACACCGTGCCGCTTGGAGGCGATCCGGCCACCCGTCAGGAACACCGCTGTCAGGTTGTTTGCCACCGTCACAGCGTCTACGTTCGGGTCGAGGCTACGGTAGTTGCCAGTGTACGTGCCGTTCGCAGTAATCGTGATCGGCCCATCCCAGGAACGGGCGGGTTGCGTACCCGAGGTCTCCTGAATCAGATACTCGGCCCCGTTCACGATGGCGTATGTCTTGTACCGGGCCGTCACGCCGTCATACACCTGATCGTCGTACATGGTGCCCGGCGTATCCATCTCGGCTTGCAGGTAGCGCGGATACCTGCTCTCCGGGCGCATCGAGTACACCCGGTATCCGCTGACCGTGCCAATGCCCACGAACGCCTTCACCTGCAGCGCGAACTTGTCACCGTCATTCGTCAGCTCTGCAACTGGCGGGGCAGTGGTCGCCCCGAGGCCGTCAAAGATCTTTTGGGCGATGACGCCAACGCCGGGACGCCCAGACCATACGTGAGCGAGCACGTTCGACAGGTCGGTCGTCTGCACTGTCAGGGTTGAGCCGGGCAGCGTCGTGATGGCGCTGGCCGGTGCCGCTTCAAGGAAGTGCAACCGGCCCTTCTTCAAGACGACGTAGAGTTTCGGCATCTCAGGTTGCCCCGGTCAGCGCGGCCTGCGCCCCGTTCCCGACCACGCTGGACATGCCGCTGATCTGGAGGTTGCCATACGTTGACGCCCCACCCGCCAGACCGGCCGCGTTGACCACCGTCTGGTGCCCGAGCAGCATCCAGTCCCTCGGCATGGCCGAAGCGGCAGGCCAGATCTTCGCCGCGACGAGCGGGCCGTACACAGCGATCAGGCCACGCATACCGTTGGCGTCTACCTGCATCGTGATCTTCTGCCCGACTGGCGCTTCTGCACCGTTCACGAGCGTCACGAGGCGGACATTGTTCGGCCCGGCGCCGGTTGTCGCCCGCAACGCCACACCTGTCGGCGCAGTGGGCGTACCACCGGCCCGCACCACCCAGGCCAGTTCGCTGCCACCCGCCGCGATGGTGAACTCGGCCTGCCACTGCCCGTCAAGAAAGGGACCTGTCACCTCATCAGAGGCCAGCTTCAGGTTGTTGTTGACAGGCCCGACGAACTCCAGCAGTGCGCCGTGCGGGTACTGAGTGTTCGCAGTCGTCGGGTAGGTCTTACCACTCGTGAACGCTGCCCAACGGTCGATCCGAGCTCTGCCGACCGGCACATCGGCGTTGCGAGGATAGTTCGCTACGAGCAGCGAGTCATACCGGCTCACCGGGTTGGGCGTCAGGGCGTACGCGGCCTTCGGATCGAACAGCCACACCCCAGGCTGCACGTTCTTGCCAACCTCCAGATACGCCCGGCCGGCGGTCGGCGCAACGTTGGCGGGCGTTTCGGGAACCGGGTCGATGTCGAGGAAGTTGGGATCGGTGTCTGCCTGTTTCTGCACGGCCACCCGAACGTAATCCACCTGCAGGTTGCCAGCGGCCTCAAGGATCTTGGATTTGGGCAGGTTGTAGACACCGTTTCTGTCTTTCCAGAGCAGTGTCTTCGTGCCCGCCACATCCAGCAGTGCCGGGTCAAAGTCTTCACAAGTCAGGCCATCCGACTTCAGCCATACAAGGCTGTTGAGGGAACCACCAGTCAGGCCGGTCAGGGTCATTCCACTTGGGCCGACCGCGCCATCAGCACCCTTTGCGCCGGCCGCACCATCAGCCCCCTTTGCGCCGGCCGCCCCATCAGCCCCCTTCGCACCGGCCGCCCCGTCTGCACCCTTCGCCCCGTCTGCGCCCCTTTGCCCTTTCATATATGCCACGAAATCCGCATCCGAGCCATTCGCCGGAAACAGCCCTGCCAGGATGGCCAGTTGCTTCAGCGGCTTCGGTGTCGGCAGTCCTTTGTCAACAGCCATCAGTTCACACTCCTAGTCCAGTTGCCGATGAGCCGAGGTGCGCCGTTTTTGATCGTGCAGCCGAACGCGGTCGCGTCACTCAGCGGCGTGATCGTGACTGGCGTGGTGTCTTCGATGTAATCGCTTGTGACGCCTGGAACCGTGCCAGTCGTCGTGTAGTACAGATCCCCGCCACTGACGCGGAAGCTGACACCGGCCGCCCCTACCGGTGGGGCCGGGAGCTTCGTGACGCCGTTGGCGGCCACCAGCACGTTGAAGTCCGAGCCGGGAATGGTCTCGAACAGCGTCGGATTGGACGGCCGCACCACTGGCGCGGGCGCGAAGCCGACCACCTGCCAGGCTGAGGCGGTCAGCCCTCCGAGCTTCCGGTGCCCCCGGATCGTGCCAGGCGGGAACCGGAGCGGGTGAGTCTTGTCCAGAGGGCCGTAGTCGGTGGCGTAGTCCGACCACGCAGAACCGTTGACGAAGAAGGTTTTGTATTCATTCGCCAGCGTTGCGATTTCATAGGAGAAAGACCCGTCGAAAGGGACCATCAGACAGAGAGCGGCAGCGGGGTAGCGGGCCTGAAGGTAGTTCAGCAGCTCCCGGTATGACGCCGTGAACTGAGCCGGTGTGACGTTCACAGGCGGCGTGCGGGCCGCCGCACCCTTGTCGTTCGTGCCAATGACGATGCAAATTTTCGTCGGGTCGCGCGGGCTGAAGCTCCGAAGGGGCCGCCCCTGCATGAAGTTCTTCAAGTTCGTCAGCGTGGGCGGCATTCCGCCACTTCCAGGAACCAGCAGGCCAGTCCCGCCATAGGTCGCGTTGATCGAAATGAAGCCGACCTGGTCACAGGCGATGTGGGCAAACGACTCTTCGGAGTACGTCACGCTGGGCGTGCTGTCCGGGTTGGGCAGCGTGTCATGCCCACCGGCCACGTCGCCAGCCGGAATGCTGTCTCCGATGATGAGGCAGGTCTCGCCGCCGTAGGGTGTCGGGCGAATCGTTCCGCCGTCAGACACCACAAGATCGACCAGACAGACGCCCGTACCCTGAAGGTATCCCGGTTCGTTCTCGTCAAGGTTGAACTCGATGTCAACCTCGTACTTCCTGGCCGGGTCAAGCCCGGTGATCACGTCCGTTCGCTGCACGGTTCCGGCTGTGCCCGCAGGGTTCGCTGGGGTTCGCACAAAGTCCGTCCAGGTCAGCCCGCCGACTTCCCGGTAGCGTGTGGCAATGACTGGTCGGTAAGTTTGATTCAGCGGCACTGCCAGCAGCGCGGCAACACCGGCCGTATCGCTCACATCGCTTCTCGCAAGTGCGCCTGTGGTGATGCTCGTCATGGTCATCACGTTCGCTTCCAGGCGAGGTTCCCACGGGCCGTACAGCGTGGTCTTTGCCTGAATCTTGTTCGGCCCGGCCTTCCAGTCGGCTACAGAGATGCCCTGAAACGTGGCAATGCCCGCCAAAGAGCCTAGAACCAATGGCCCCTCGGGAAGGATCGGGACACCGTTGACGCCGTAGGCCATCGCCAATTGAGGTTCGGCCGGTATCGCTCCATCTGCCGGGTAGGCACGAAGGTTGTACGTGCTCCCAACGAACGCGGGACCGATTCTCAACTCGACCGCATAAGGGCCGGTCGGCGTCGTGAGCGTCACGCCAGCCGTAATGACATCCTTTAGGCCGGGGCCTTCATTCGTGGTGGCCGATCCAAGTTGAATATGGCCGTCGTCTCCCCAAGCGATGTAGTGACTGCCGGCTCCGGGCGGCCCGCCCCATGAAACAATCCACCGTGAGCTCGGGCCAGGAAAGCAGAAGCGATAAATACCATCTGAGACGAGATATGGCGTGACAATGCCCCGGTTGTTCGCAAAAACGAAATCGCTGTTGATCGTCAGCACGCCCGTATCATTCATGGTTGCTGTGCCACTCAGGACTGAGAATCCCCGCTGCCCAGCGATGCTGCCGGCCTTGAACTGAGGGACCGAGAACATTTCTGTGGCCGGGGGACGTTCCACGATCGGAACTGTCACGGCAGCTTGAGCGGACACCATGAGCTGAGTTGCGAAGCTGACGAAGGCAGCCTGCTGGCTGGCCGTCATGGTGCTGACCTGATTGGTCAGGTTGGTGCGAGAGGTATCAGCCAACACCGCCATGGCTTTCGCGTGCTGAGTCGCCTGGGTGAACTGACTGAATTCGTCGGCGTCGGCCTGGACGAACTTCCGGCTATTGGGATTGGTCATAGGTGGCCTCAGTGGTTCGTAGAGTGAAGGTCTGGCCATCGGCGCCGGCGAAGGTGAGGGTGCTGTCGGTGAAGGTCACGCCCCCGACAGGCAGGACAGCGTTCCCGTCGATCACCTGTAAGAGGCCGTAGGGGTACTCCCCGATCACCGTCTCGAAGGGGTATCGACGCGGCCTCATGTCGTCGTCGCTGAGGAACCACAATGGGTCCTTTACCGCGAGCACGGCCGTGAGGACCGCCCAGCGTGAACGGTCGATGCTCAGCACCCCTGAGACCTTTCGGTAGCGGGCTCCGGCGTACCAGCGGGTGGTGCGCTCGAGCACGCGTTCCCACTTCTCCAGTTCGTTCTGCACCGCAGGCCGGCTGGTCCCGGAGGCGGTCATCGGGATCTGCACGGTCATCTGCATCGGTTTTTTCGTGCCATTGCCGCTGGTCCAGCTCTGCCCGCTGCCCGCCGTCTGCTGCTGGGTCCGGTTGAATTCGACCTTCTCATCCTGATGCCCTGCCGGGAAGGGCGCGGGGTAGAGCACGCCGGTATACGCTGCGCTGCTCAGATACGAGCTCCTCATCGAATTGGTCCTCCTAAGTCGCCATCACGGCGCTGACGGTGGCCTCACGGGCGCGCCGGGCAATGATGGCCGCCCGGGCGCTGTCCTCCGGCTGATCCGCCTCACCGATGGCCACCTCGACCGAGTAGTCGCCCTCCTCGCTCACCTGGAAGCGGTAGAGACTGATCGGCCGCACGCTCCGGCTGCGCTCCGTGCCGTCCGGCCAGCGCCGCACCAGCTCGGCCATGCCCGCCTGGGCGTCGAGCGCCCAGGCAGAGCGCGTCTGGGTATCAAATACGGTGGCCTTCGTCGGATTCACTGCCGGGAGGCGGAGCATGGTACGGACCTCAGCCAGCAGGCCGTCCATCCTCGGCAGCAGCGGGCAGGCGGCGCGGATCAACATCAGCTTCGAGGCGTCCTGGAAGTCCACGCTGTACGTGATGCTGCACGGCACGGTGGCCCACAGGGAGGCCAGGAACTCCTGCGCTTCCGTGGAGAAGAGCAGGAAGCCGCCCTTCCCGGTCGGGTTCTGCACCGTGACCGCCCCGGCTTCGCTGTCGATGGTCAGGCTCCGCAGGGTCGCGTTGTCCGCCACCCATTCGAGGCCGAGCGGCGCCTGATCGGGACTGCCCCGGGCGTACTGGACCGTCAGTCGGAGGTTTGTGACTGTCCCACTGCCGGTGTTGCGAAGACTGACATAGGTATTGCGGTCGGCATCTGCCAGCGCGGCGTCATCTCCATCAGCGGTCAGGTCGGCCGTTCCACTGCCCGCACTGAGCGTGATACCCGGGACGACGTCGATGTCCCCGACGTGCAGCACCCGGTCGAAGAACTGGCTGTCCACGACGAGGGGCAGCTTCTCCCAGGCCTGCCCGAACGTCGAGCCGTCGTCGAGCGCCAGGGGCAGGGTGGCGATACCTGCCTCACTGTCCATAAGCACCTGGACGTTCTTCCCGTCACGCTGGACCGGTCCGGTGCGCAGCAGGACGGTGCCGCCCACCACGCTGCTCCAGAACACCCGCACATGCGTGCAGAGCACCTCGGCGTTGGTGCTGGTGTCCTCGAACACCACGCCCTCCGCCTCGTCCAGCAGCAGCGTGCCGGTCGGCGTTCCGAAGACCACCTCGCGGGCCGCGTTGACCCCGAACACCAGCCCCTCGCGCTTGCCGACGAGCGTCCCGGTCACCAGCGGGCCGACGTTCCGGAAGCGCGGCAGCACGCGGCCGTTGGGTGTGCCGCCCACGTCGGGAATGCGTTCGGTGCTGGGAATCTGGATGGCGTTTCCGAGCTGGCGGCTCCCGCGGGCGTCGTCGATCGCCTGCCGGACCTGGGCGCCCACGTCACCCTGCGCGAGGGCAGACCGGGTCTCGACCTCGTTCAGGCGCAGCAGCCCGCCCATCAGTTTGTAGGTGCCCGGGTCGAGGCTGTCGGTGTTGCCGTTCTGGACGGCCACGCCGCTGTAGCGGGCGGTCCAGGTGATGCCGTCGGTGCTGTACATGACGTCCACCCAGTCGCGCGGGCCGATACCGAGCGTCGAGGGGTCGCCGGTGAAGGTGGCCTCCCGGCAGATGCCGAGTGGGGCAATTTCCAGACCAGGACCACCGACGAGGTTCAGCACCTTCGTGAGGCCTTGCTCGTCGAGGCCCAGGCTGTCCTTGAACACCCCGAGCGGGGTATAGATGTCGAGGCGGTAGAAGGTGGGAATGGCGTCGGGCATGGAACGGACCTCCTAGAGGTTCCTGAGCGAGCCGGTAGTGCTCTGGTAGCGGACGCTGTCGGCCTGGCGGCTGAGGGCGATGTCGAGGGGGATGCCGCGGTCGGTCAGCACGTCGACGGCCGATTGCAGGCGGGTGACGGTCTGGGAGAGGGTGCTGACGGTGGCGGTCAGGGCCTGGGTATCGACCGACTGCACGACCGGATCGGGGAGCGTGCCGATCAAGCCCAGGTCGCTCGCGGCACTGCTGGTGCTGCTGGCCGTGTCACTGCCGTACACGCCGAGCTTCTTGCTGGTCGGCACTAGCACGTTGGTGTAAAACTGCTTGAGCTGCCCGTTGCCCTTGTCGATGGCCCCGCTCAGGTCACTCGCCGCGGCGGCGAGTGCTTCACTGTTCCCTGACTTCATGGCGGCGATGTACTTGTCCAGGAACGGCTGGATGGTCGCCTGGAACACCGCACTCTTTAGGAAGCCGTCGATCAGCCCCTGCAGGATCTGGGTGCTCAGGCTCTTCTTGATGTCGATGCCCAGCTCGCCGAAGCTGGCCTTGCCCGCCTTGATGCCGTCGAGCATGCCGCCGCTGATCGCGTCGTAGAGGGCATCTCCAAGCGTCTTTGCGATGCCAATGCTCTCGGTGTCGATCTCCGACTTCTTGAAGCCCAGGAAGCCGAAGAACCCACCGGCCGAGACGGTCTTGGCGTACTTGCTGACGTCGAAGAGCTTGACGTCCTTCGTCGCCGAAGCGATGTCGGCCGCCGCTTTCTTGGCGCTGTTCGCGCCGCCGGTGAAGATGTCCACGATGGTCGAGACCACCGTGGCGACACCGCTGATGATGGCCCCAACGGTATCGCCGGTCGCCAGCTTCGAGAGGACGCTGGTCACGCCGTTCACGAAGGTGTTGGTGACCCGGTCCATGTCCTCGTCACCGGTCGTGAAGACCGCCGCGAGGCCGGAGACCAGGGCCGCCGCGCCCAGCAGGATCGACTTCTTCCCGCCTGAGCTGCCGCCCGCCTCGAAGTACGCCCCCAGCCCGTCCAGAGCGCTGCTCACACCCGCAGACAGGGCATTCGCCTTGCCCACGATGCCCGAGGCGTCCTTGAAGGCCGAGGCCAGCCCGCCTGTGGACTTGGTAGCCTGCACCTTCGTCTCCAGATCGGTGATCTTCTGCAGCGCGGCCAAGTACTCGGCCGTGCCCTTCGCGTTCTCGTCCATCCCGAGCAGCCGCGCCCGCCAGTACGCCAGCGCCGCGTTCAGCCCGGCGATGTAGGCGGGTGAGCCGTCCTTGCCCTCGACGTCGGCCAGGGCTTTCTGCGCCTCGACCAGGTTCAGGGCGGCGTCGGCGTCCGCATCGTTTTTCGCCTTGGTAAACGCTTCCGATGCTTTGTCGCCCGCCTGACCGGCAGCCAACACGACGTTGTCATACAGTTCCTGGTAGAGCTGCTGCGTCCCGAGCAGGCCGTCCCTCATCCTCTGCTGATCCGGCGTCAGGTCCTCGTCGCGCTTCTCCTTGAATTGAGCCAGCCCTTTCGCAAGGTCAGTCAGGGCCTTCTGGTATTCCTCCTTCTTCGAGCTGAAGGCGCTCACGGCTTTGTCGTACGCGTCCTGAGCGTCCTCCGGCTTGCCGATCGCGCCGAGGTCGGTGGCCGCCTGTGCCCGCACCGGCCCCTGGTCATCGACGATCAGCTTGCTCGCATCCTCACGGGCTTTGTCGCCCGCCTGGTCGAGCTTCTTCAGCGCCGCGTTCACCTCATCCAGCGCTGCTTTCCCGGCCAGCCCCATGCCGGCATAGGTGGTGCGCCAGAACTCCAGGGTGTTCCGGGCGCTCTGCCGCTGGGCCGCCTCGGCCGTGTCCACCCCGCCCAGAATGTCGTCCGTGTGCCCCCTCGCCTCTTCGAGTAGGCTTGCTGAGGTTTCCTTCTGCGCGGCCAGCAGCTGCTTACCGGTCTCGCGCTTCACGCCCAGCCGGTAGTCCCGCTCTGAGTCGTCGAACTCCTGGTTGATGCGGCCCAGCTCGGCGTTGTGCACCTTCAGGAGCGTGGCCTCCTGAGTGGCAAGCGTGCCGTCTTTCCGGGCCGCCTCTACTGCGTCGTCGTATCGGTCGTTCTCCGCCTGCACCTCGATGGCCCGAGACGCCTGCACCTCTTTGGCCTTCTGGTCCAGCAGCAGCTTCTGATACCGCTGCCGGATGGCCAGCTTCTGCCCCTCAGTCAGGTCCTCAGCATCCAGCTCCTCCTGCTGGTGGGCTTCGGTCTCGGCCGTGTCCCGTTTGAACCCGTCGAGCAGGTCCTTGCGGATCGTCGCCTGACTCTCTCGGTTCATGGTCCGCAGCCGCTCATCGAGCGCCGTCTTCGCATTGACCTCGGTCGTCGCGCGGTCGCTGGCGTTCTTCCCGAGGGTGTTGGTCAGGGCGACGCCGATCGCCTCGATCTCCCCAGCCTCGTCCGCTTCCAGCTGTACCCGCTGCTCTGCCGAGATCCCCGCCAGGCTCAGCAGCTTGTCGTACTTCTCCTGCACCGCCAGGATGTCCCGGTCCGACGCCACTCGCGCGGCCTCGTCGCGGGCCTCCTGGATCTGCTCGCCGTACTGGACTTCGAGCCGGTAAATCTCCGCTAGGTTGCCCTTCGCGGCGGCTACCGCGTTGTCTCGCTGACCTTCCAGACCGGACGCTGTACTCCCGGTCTGAGCCACCTGAGAATCAAGGTCCGCCTGATCGACCTGCGCCGTGGTGAGCTGCTTGTACTTCCTGATCTGGGCGTCGATCAGATCGAGCTTCTTCTTGTCGCCGCCGTTGGCCTCAACCCGGGCACGGGCGGCCTCCAGTTCAGCGAAGGTGTAGTTCTTGACCGCCTCCTTGAGCTTGCCGAGCTCGCTGTTGTAATTGGCGACGCCCTGCCCCGTCTTCGCCAGCTGCGCGCCCTGGGCGAGCAGCGCTTGCGCGTTGCCCCGGAGGGCCGGGGGCAGCAGGTCGACCTTGTCTTTGGCGTCCTGCAATGCCTGCCCGTAGGTCTGCAGGCTGTCGGCCGTGACCCGGCCCTGCGTGACCTGAGTCTGGAACCGGTCGTTCAGCTGTTTGATGTCCTGGCTCAGAGTCTTGGCGGTCTTGGACTGCTGCTCAGCCTGCTTCTTCGCCTCATCGACCGCGACCTTCGCCGCGTCCCGGCTGACTGCCAGGTTCTCGGTGTAGGCCTTGTACGCCAGCGTGTTCTCGGTCTGGAACGCCTTGTCAATCGCCGTTAGTCGGGCATTCAGCTCCCCAGCGTTGGTGATCTTGTCGTTGGCCTCCTTGATCCGCTGGGCCTTGAGCGCCTCGTTCGCGGCCTTCCGGGTCTGGAGGACCGCCAGCGCCTCGTCATCTGCTGCCTTCTTGATCTGGGGGGCGTAGGCCTTCTGGATGGCGAGCTGCCCGGCAGCGTTGCCCTCGGCCAGCTTGAGCTGGGTGTCCCGGCTGCGAGTCAGGGTCTGACCGATCAGGCGGGCCGTCTCCTCAGCGTTCGCCACCTGTTGCGCGGCCAGCTCCCGGCCCTGTCTCGCGGCCTCCTCCGCGTTCGCTGTTGCTTCTTTCCTTAAAGCATTCTGCTTGGCATACACCGCGTTCTGGGCGTTTGAGATCCGCTCCGCCTGCGCCGAAGCATTGGTGCTGAGGGCCGCTTGGTAGGTGGCCTCAGCTGCTTTATTCAGCTGAATGAGATTCTGGCTGATCAGCGTCTCAGCCGCCGCCGGTACCTTGCCACCGTTGGCCTTCTTCTGCTTCAGTCGCTCTGTCGTCGCGTCTGCCAGATTCTGCTTCTGCGTGGCCTTGAGCACCTGCAACGCCAGGGCATCCTCACCCTTCTTGATCTCCCCGCCCAAGTTCCGCGCGAGGTTCAGGCGGGCCGTGGCATTGCCCTTCTGTGCCGCCAGCTGAGCGTCCAGTGAAGCCCGCAGGCTGGCGAGGCTGCCCTCGGCCGCCGTCCGGTCGCTGGCTGCCAGGTTCTTCCGCAGGGTGCTGACCGTAGCCGCGTCGTTGATCTCCGCCTGTACCGTGCTCTTCGAGAAGCCCTCGATCTGCTTCTGGGCGTCGCGTGCCAGGTCGACCAGCTGGCTGTACTTCTCGCTCTGCCCATTGGCTTTCAGCTCGACATCAGCAGCCTTCTTTGCCGCATCTCGCACGGTGGTGAGCGCTTTCACGGTGGTGGCCGCACTCGTCCCCAGGTCCTTCAGGCTGACGCTGATGTTCAGGCTCCGACGCAGGCGGTCGTAGACCGCCCCGTACTTGCTCACTTCAGTGATCGGATTGTTCTTGATCAACGTGGCATAGGCCGCCTGGTTGTTGGCCGCGAACGCCTTAACGCTCTTCAGCGCTTTGGCCTGCCAGACCTCGTTGCCGCTCAGCAACGCCGCGTTGTAATTGGCCAGCAGCGCCTTGCCTTTATCCAGAGTTGCCTTGAGGTAGGCGTCCGTCCCAGGCTTGGGCCCACCTGTCCCACTCGTGCCAGTGCCGGTCGGAGCTGGCTTGGGCGTGGTCGCTTTCGCCACCGCGGCCGCGACTTTCACCCCATAGCGGGTGGCCAGTTCAGACGCGCTGACCACGCCAGTCGGGTTGCCGAGCGCCGTGATGTACACGTCACCCACCACCTGCTTCCCACCGGTGGCCCGGGCCGTGACGCGGTTATTGCCGCGCACGTAGCCATCTTTCAGATAGATGCCGACGTGATTCTGGCCGCCGTCCGTGTAGAAGACGGCGTCACCCTCATGCAGGTCGCCGAGCCCAGTGTATTTCCTGACCAGCCCCGCCTTAGAGAAGTTCTGGTAAGAGGTCTGCGCCGTGGCGTACCCATCTTTACCAGGGTTGGACAGGAACAGGGCGTTGAGTTGATTCGAGATGGTCGGGAACGCGCGGTTGAACGCCAGCCGGACGTACCGGTCGCAATAATCGACGATGGCGTCGGCTTCTTTGTTGTTGAAGGGCTTCTCGGTCGCCTTGACCACCGCGCTGCCCAGACGCTGATCCACAGCGACGGGCGCCCCCGCCGTGCCCTGCACCGTGAAGCTCGGCGCCTTGCCTGACTTGACCGCGCCAGTCACACGCTTGATCTCGGTGGTCAGGGTCACGAGTTCGGCCTTTAGGGCCGCGTACTGATCCTTGAGGTAGGGGGCATTCTTGAGGTCAATCAGGCCCCCGTCGGCCGCGTCGAAGATGTTCAGCTTGCTCTGCACCGAATCACGGCGCTGCGTCAGCCGCTGCAGCTTTTGGGCCGTCGCTTCGTCCAGCTGGGTCCCGTCCACTCCCGCTTGCTGCAGGAACTTGCTGAATCCGGGAATACCGCCGTTGAGCTTGGTGATGATGTCGTTCAGGGTCGTCAGGACGTTCGTCAGCGGCGTGGCGACCAGGTTGGTGATGTTCCCGCCGAGGTCGGACAGGGAGGCCTTCAGCTTCCGCTGATTGCCGTCCAGGGTATCGAGCATCGTCTTGCTGTAGCTGCTCAGCGAGCCGTTGCTGTTCTTGATCTCCTCGGCGTAGTTCTTCCAGTCGCCGGTCAGGTTGAGCACGGCGGCGGCCGCACGGGTGTCCATGATGCCCGACACCTTTTGCAGGGCGTCGCCGTTGCCGATCAGCTCACCGGTGCTGGCGTCCGCCTTGATGCCCATGTCGCGCAGCTTGCTCGACAGGTCCTTCATGATGTCGCCGGCCGTCCGGGCGTGGCCGGTCGTGTCTTCGGTAGCGACGCCCAGGCTGTGCAAGGCCTCGCGGCCCTTCGGCGTGATGTCAGCCAGCGCCGCGAGGGCGGCGCGCAGGCCGTTGGCGCCCACGTCGGCCGCGCTCATCCCCTTGTTGTCGAGCTCGACCAGCATGCCGAGCAGGTCATACATCTCGACCTTCGCGGCCCGGCCGGTACCAGCCACGATGCCCAGGCCGGTACTCAGGTCGGCCACGCTTCCAGCGGCCAGGAGGCCCGCTTTGGACAGCTCGTCGCCGACCCGGGCCGCATCCTTCACGCCCAACTGGTACTGACGCAGGTTCTTGAGCAGCATGCTGCTGCTCAGCGTCAGGTTCTGGTTCTCGGAGGCCGCCAGCTTGGTGCTGGTGGCCACCAGGATCAGGGCATCTTTGGTACTGACACCGGCCTTGACGATGTCGCCCAGCGCGGCCGCCAGTTCGCCCTTGGTGAAGGTCTCGGCGGCGGCATTGCCGCTCTGCTTCAAGCGGTCGAGGCCGACACTGATACCCGCGAGGTTGGTCTCGCCGTTGGCTTTCAGCACCGCGAAGGCGTTCTCCAGCTGCTTGACCTGACCGATGCCGGCGATCACGGCCGTGACGAACGCGCCGAGCGTCAGGACCACGGCCCCGATGGCGATGCCGAGCAGCCCGGCCGCGCCGCCCAGGGCCCCCATGCCACCCGCGAGACCGCTGGCCTGTCCAGCAGCCGCGCCGAGACTGCCGCCCATCTGTTGCACCAGCGGGAAGGCGGTGCGCAGGGCGTTCAGGACGTTGCCGCCCAGACCGAGCGGATTGTTACCTCCCTGGAGAGTGGCCTGCTCACGGGCGAGACGGGCCTGCAAGTCGGCCAGCTGCTTGGTCTGCTGGGCGGTGAGCGTGGTGCGCTGGCCGAGGGCGGTGATGCGCTGGGTCAGTTGCTCGACTGACCGCTGGTAGTCGACGAGGGCGTTGCGGCGCTGCGTGTAATTGCCCGCCGCGGCGGCTGCCTGATCGAAGGACGCACGGGCCTGGGACAGGCTCAGTTTGAGTTGATCGATGCTCTTGCTGTTGATGCCCTGAGTGGCTGTCCGGAGTTTACCGAACACCGACTCGAGCTTCTGCGCTTCTGTGCTGCCGGCTACCAAGCTGCTGCGGAGGGCGGCTCCGGCAGTAGTGATGCGCTGCTGCTCGCGCAGGTAGTCACGCAGCGTGATGTCGCCGCGCTGGAAGCGGCTGTTGGCGATGTCGAGCTCCCGGGAGAGCTGCGCCACACTGGCCGCTGGGCCCGTGCCCAGGCCCTTCAGCGCTGCGCCGGTCTGGCCGCTGCTGATCCGCAGGGCGTCGAGCTTCTTCTGCTCATCCAGCGTCAAGACGCCGAGGCTGCGTAGGGAGATGATCTCCGCGTCGATGCTGGCCTTCAGCGCCTTCGTGGCGGTCTCGAACTGGGTACTGTTGATGGCCCCGCTCTTCAGGTCCGCCTGCAGGAGCTTGAGCTGGGCCGAGTAGCTGCTGACACCGGAAGAACTGCCGCTGCCGCCACCTGGAGGGCCGTTCGGTCGTCCGCCGGAGGCGTTGAGCTGGGTGATTAGGGCGCGGAGGTCGGTGATCACCGTGGCGAACCGGGCGAGCATCGCGTTGCCGGCCGTCAGGACGGCGTTCAGACCGGTGGTCTGGATGTTGAACAGGCCCCGGACCGTGGTCCCCAGGTTAGAGAGGATGGTCCGGATGTTGGCGAGTCGGGTGGCCGCGTCGGCGCTGTCCACCGTGATCTTGATGGTCTTCTCGGCCTTCACGCCAGTCAGGGCGGCATTCAGCGCCTTCTGGGTCAGCGGCTTGACGGCGATGTCGATCTTGACAGTTGCTGTCACGCCTGCCAGGGCCGCCCGAACGTCAGCCACCTTGGGCTTCTGGACGGTGGTCTTCACCTTCAGTTCGACATTGGTCAGCGGTTTAAGAACGGCAACCGCCTGGGGACTGAACGACCGGAGAGACGCCAGGGCCTTCGCGGTCGAGGCGGTGAGGTCAAGGTGGGCACTTCCGACGCTGATGGACATAGGGCCTCCAGGAACAAAAAACCACCCTGTCGGGCGGCAACGTCTGCATTTGGGTTGAATTGATTCAAATCTCAGGCCGCATGGGCGCACACACGGCCTGAGTCGTGGAGGCAGGACTTATCCCTCGAATTCGAGTTCGCCTGCTTCCTCCTCGCGATAGGTCCTTGCCGTCTCGACCACACGGTCCCACGGCGTTTCGGAATTGATGATCTGCACCACCCAACTGGCGTTTTTGAGCAGCCCCGTTTCGGCGGCCTCGACCAGCCACGCACAGTGGTGCGGCTCGAGTACTGGCGGGGGTGGCCCAAAGCCCTCCGGTCGGGCGAACCAGGGCAGGAATTCCTGCGCCGTGAACGTCTTGCGCGGGTCCGCCTTCTTTCCGCCGTCGGCCTTGCCACCATTGACGTTGCCGAGCATCGCTGTGAGCTGCGCGAGGGGCCAGACCCGGCGCAGGTACACCATGGGTAGGCCCTCCCACACCATGGCGCTGACGAGGCTGGGCGTTTCCATGCAGCGCTCCCAGCTCCATCCACACTCGGTCATCAGATCAACGAAGACGATGTTCCAGAAGTCGGTGTCACTCAGGCGCTCAGTTCCTCCGCGCCTTCGGCGTTTGGGTCTTCTTCCTCATCCTCACCCTCACCTGGAAGTTTGCTGGAGGCAAGGTAGGTCATCAGTTGCGTCATCTCGGCAATCTGGAGATTCTGCAAGAGCCAGCGCTCGTCGAGGGAAGCACCCTTTTTCAGGCGTGCGTTCAGCAGGTCAGTCACACAGGCGGCGACGAGTTTCACCGTCTCCAGCGACTCGGCGTCGCTGACTTCCTCGGGGGCTTCACCCTCTTCGGATGTTTCGGGGTCCGCTGGGGTGGCGTCCGTCAAGGCGATCTGCTCGTCAAAGGACGTGGCCCGGGCCGCGAACTCATGCTCGTCCTCACCCTCTCCGATCACCAGCGGATCGCCCCACTCGGGCAGGTCGAAGGTCTCATTCTGGAACTCGGCCGGGCGCTCGCCGGTCCGCCAGAACTTCACCAGCTCGAGCGTGTTCGAGGTGCCGAGGTGCTTCAGAGCCCACTCCTGATCGATCCGGATGCTGTGATCCTGGAGGCGGTGGGTCAGCAGCTCGGCCAGGTGGACGGCCTGCTGCTTGAGCTGGTCACTGGAACTCAGGGTGGCGTCCCCCCCCTCGGCCATCAGCAGCTCTTCCTCGCCGGTCAGGCGCTTGCTCCAGAACAGGACGCCCCCGATGGTGAACGGCAGGGTCTGGTGCTTCTTGCTCGCAAAGACGAGATTCTTCTTCATTTGGTCAGCTCCATGCGGAGATCGATGCCCGGTACGATGCAGGCCTCGTCGAGATGCTCTTCAGGGATGTGCAGCAGGAAGCTCTGCCCGTCCGGGTCCGTGACCCGGACAGGACTGGTGGTCTTGTCCCCGAGGCAGAGGACGGCGTCCACCAGCACACCGTCCTCTGCGCCTGTCTCGGCGATGACAACCACGTCCGGCATGCCGTCCCAGACGTCACGCAGGACGTAGATCACTAGGCCTGAATACCCTTGTCCGGCCCCTGCTGCACATAGACCTCGTGGTCGACAGTGATGACACCCTTGCTGGGCGCTTTCAGCACCCACTTGCGAACGTCGATCTGGAGGTCATACACCGGCTTGCCGGTGCCCACACCGAGCGGCATGACCTGCACCCAGACGTTACCGCCGGTCTCCGTGGTGTCGAAGACGGCCGCTTCCATCAGCATCAGGGCGGGATCGTCCTCGGTCCAGGTCATGCCGTCGAAGCCGCCGAGCGTGCCGTTCTTGCTGCCGTCACGGACGCTGATGGTGCGGCCGCCGGTGCAGAAGTTCTCGATGTCCACCGTGCCGTTCTCCAGGCCGACCTCGATGCTGTTCCCCCGGCAGAGTGTCTGGAAGGTGCCGGCGGCCGGCTTGGTGGGCGTGCCGTCCGAGGCGTAGGCGATGATCGGGGCGACGCGGGTGATGGTTTTGACGCCGAAACGAAACTTGGGAGCCATGTCAGTCCTCCTGGGACGAGTAGTCGATGACCGTGAAGGTCACCTGTTCGGGGTAGTCGGGGCTGGCCTCCAGCACGCGTGGGTCTTCGCCGAAGGGAAAGAAGGTGTCTGCAATGGCGTTCACGACGGCTTCGAGGTCGGCGCTGCCGTTCCAATTGACGATTCGCACCGGCCAGTTCGCAATGCTGCCGAGGTAGGCACTGGTGTCCAGCTGGACTAGCTTGGGGGTCGAAGCTATGAGCACTTCCAGCCCGTCGACGATGGTGCCTTCCGGCCAGTCGCCCACGTTGATGGCCGGTGTTTCGCCGCCAGTCTGAAAGCGGGCGGTCCCGATCTGGATCTCTGCAGCGGTCAGCGCCTGAGCAATCTGTGTGCGGATAGTCAGGGCGCTCACAGCCGGACCCGCATGTGAGCCGCGAAGCGCTCAGGGAAGTTGAACTCCCGGACCGCGACCAGCGGAACGTTACGGGCGGGGAGGGAGGACGAGCGCTTTTTGAACACCGCCCCCAGGAACACGGCGGCGGCGTAGGAAACGCTCCACTCCAGCCGGGCATTCAGCGGCCCTTGAAGGTCGAGGGTCTGGCTGCCTTTTAGGTCGCCGGAGTCCACCACGTCGCGGGTGGCTCCGGCCACCTGGCCGTTGTGCCGCTTGGTGCTGTTGGGCCAGCGCCAAGTCGGGTCATCGAAGGTGGCCAGCGTGAAGCGGTCGAATTCCTCGACGGTTTCCTTGAAGGCCGCTTGGGCCGCGCGCTCCACCTTGGTGAAGTTGGTGCGGATCTCGACCGGCACGCTAGACCTGGGCGGCCCGGATGGTCTCCAGTCGGGCTTTTCCCACGCCGTCGACGGCGAGCAGGTCCTCGTCGGTGGCCTCCCGCACCGCGCCGAGCGTGCGGAAGCCGGCGGCGCGCAGCCGCTCGGCTTCCGGGAAGTCGTCCGGCAGCTGGACCTCAGCAACCGGCGCCTGCACCTGCACCTCAGCAACCGGCGCCTGCACCTGCACCTCAGCCTCCGGCACTTCCGGAAGCGTCGGGGTCAGGTGCACGAGCTCTTCGAGCTCCTGCCTTGCCTGGGCGACCGCCTCGTCGAACAGGCTCTGTTCGTTGTCGTAGGTGCCGTAATTCCGCGTGATCTTTCGGTTGTAGCGGCGGAACGGCTCGAGTGCCGCCTCAATGGCCGCACGGATCTTGTACCCTTCTCGGGCGTCCTCGGGCACCAGGTCCGGGTTGAGGGTCAGGTAGGCGATGTCGGCCCGGCTGGTGGGGTCGACGCGGATCTGCGCCGGCTCTTTCTGGGCCGCTTCATCAGTCACGATCACGCGCCGGAGGGCCTGCGGGATGGTCTGGTTCATGGGTTACCTCTCTCCGGCTTTCCAGACACCCAGGAAGGGTTCTCCATGGATGGCCGTCTGCACGGGGTCGTCGTCGGAGAAGGCGGTGCGGATCGTCAGCGTGCCGATCACGCCCTGGAGAGTGAGAGGCGAGGTGCTGCCCCAGTGGACCCCTGCCGGTCGGAACTGCGGCTGTCCTGGTGCACCCCAGCGGCCGAACAGCGGAACGCTCAGCGGATCGGCCCCGACGAGCTGCACCACCTTTGGGTCGGTGACGGCCTCCAGGCGGGCGCTCACCGACAGTGGCACGCCTGGGCTGGGCTTCCGGTTACCAGTGGCCACGTCGGTGATCAGGGGACCGGGAGTGACAAATACCAGGGGATAACTGGCGATCCTGGCCGGGCTCACCAGTCGGCAGATACCGGGCGCGGTGCCGGTGAAGTCGCCGGTCTGGGCGTAGTGCTCGACGAACAGCACGCCGTCTTCCCAGGGGATGCAGGCAGCGAGGGCAGGCCTGGGTGCGTCGAACGGAAGCTTCAGCACGCGGACGTCCGGCGCGTCAGGCCTGGACCTGAGCGAGCGATTCAGCGCGCCGTCCACCTTGTTCGGGTCCTGGACGCTGAAGCGCACGCTTGTGCCGTCGCTCCAAGTGGCGATATGACGATAGAGCAGTTCCGCGTTCTCCCGCAGCTGGCCCTGTGCCAAGGCGCGGTACTCGTCGAGAAGGCTCAACAGTCCACCCCCCAGCCGCCGACCACTGGCCCGAACAAGGCCAGACCCGGTACCTCGATGGCCGCCGCGCTCTGCGCCAGCAGCAGGTCCGCTTCCAGCAGTTCAATGCGCTTGACCACATCCTGCTCGACAGTGATCTCGCCTTCCGCTCTGAAGCGTTCCACCTTGCGGCTGAGTGTGGTGATCCAGGTCCGGAGCAAGTAGATCTTGACGGCCGGGTACCGCTTCGTGACGTCCGGCTGGGTCTCCTCAGCCAAGGCCTGCCAGATGGCCAGCCGTTCGAGGTAGTCGTCCTCACTCAGGCCGAGGTCGTTGGGCGTCACACCGAGTTCCGCCTGCAACCGCTGCTGCATGCTGACGGCCATGGCTCAGTCCTGCGCCGGAGCCGGCAGGGCCGCCAGGATCTGGTCGGCGGTCGTCTCGGCGATGCCATCGATCTCGATCAGTGTCGCTTTCTCGACGCCTTCGAGCATCGGGAGGGTGTAGTAGCCGGCCGTGAACAGCTTGGCCCTGCCGGGGAAGCTGGTGGGCAGCAGCTCGCCGAGCGTGTCACGGTACTCGGTCAGGGCCGCCAGCTGGTCTTTGAGCGCGGCCCCGTCCAGGCCTTCGAATGGCTTGAGCGCGTCGGTGGCCTTATCGAGCAGCTTTTTGAGGTCGGTCGCCTTCTGGCGGGCGGTGTCGCGCTCGCGAGTCAGCTGGGCGGCCTGGGTGCGGAGGGTGGCCTCGTCGCTGCTCGGCTCGGCAGGGGTGGAAGCTGCGGGCACGGCGGTCTCGGGCTCGGGATTCAGCACCTCGGAGCCGTCCTCAGCTTCGAGCATGCCTTTGCGGAAGGCCTTGGCATAGTCGAAGCCCGCAACGCTGAGGGGAACCTCGGCGCCCGGCTGGAGCCACCGCCCTGCGATGAACAGGGCGGTCAGGGTAATGAGTTTTTGCATGATGCCTCCGTGGTGAGTGGGGAGAGGTCAGGCCCGGAGGCCTGGGCCGCTCAGTTGCCCTGAGCGATGGCGATGGCGTACGGGTCGCGCACACCTGCGCCGACGTTGTCGGAGACCTTCAGGGCGATGGTGTGGTTCTCGAAGCACCCTTCTAGGTCCTCCTCGACCACGTTCGGCGCGCGGGTGAAGGTCTTCGGCCCACCCTCGTAGCCGGCCAGCGTCGCCAGCTCAATCGGCTGGTTGCGCGCGTCCATCACGATGTAGTCGGCATCGTCGATGTTCTTGGCCGCGTAACGCTCGGGGTACTCCTCGAGCAGGTCCGCGATGATGTCTTCGACGTGCACGGCGCCCAGCTGATAGACCGGGTTCCGGCTCGGCGTCAGGGCCAGGGTGCCGCTGCCGCCGCCGGTGGCGATCAGTGTCTCGGCGGCCATGCTGGCAGCGGCCTTGCGCTCCCACATGACCGGCACGAACAGGTCACTGATCCGGCGGCCGACACGCTTCCCGTCGCTGTTGGTGCGGCTGCCCATGAACTGGGCGATCTGGTCCAGATTGTCGGGGGTCGGGCCCTGCTCGCCGTTCGTCAGCGGGATGCGGTCCGCGTTCCGGAGGATGGTGTCGACCATGACCATGGCCCGAGTGCGTCGGGCCACGTTGCCCAGGTCGGCAGCGGCAGCAGCGAAGTCTCCCAGCTCGTCATTGATCCAGGCCTCGAAAGTGAACGGCAGGCCGAGCTCGAAGTTCGCCACCGAGTAGCCGTCCTCGGAGGTAAAGAACTTGGTGTACTCCAGGTTGGTGCTCTCGGCCCGAACCGGCAGGAACTTGTGGCCGATCGCTCCGGGCCGGTGGCCCTTGAGGATCTTGAAGTTGGGCGCCGTGCGACGTGCGGCGAACTGCGGCAGGTCGCTCTCCGGATAGATGTAAGAGGGACGCTGGGCCACCTGACGCGCGTACGCCAGCGCCAGCGGGAAGTCGCTGGTGGTATGGACTTCCTTGTGCGAGCGGCGCGTGCGCTCGATGTCGAGGATCAGTCCTTCCATGCGGATCATCGCCTCTTCCTTGGCGCTGTGGTCCATGGCACGGACGTTGTCGATCTCCTTGTCGAGAATGGTGCCGAAGTACGCGCGCTGGAAGTGCTGCTGGGCACTCTCCAGGATCATCTGCATGGTGAGCGGAATCACGCGGTTCTCCTGAATCACGCCTTTGTCGGCGAGGCGGGTCAGTTCGTGCTGGATGTCTTTACGGCTCATGGGGCCCTCCTGTGGGCATGGGAAGGCCCCGCCTGTGAAAGCGCGGGGCGGGCGGAGGTCGAAGGCTCCAGCTCAGTTCGAGCGGAGGGCCAGCGTGGTTGCGTTTAGCCGGTAGCCCACGAACGTGTCCGTAGTGGTCGCGGTGTAAGCGCCAGCCGCTGAGCGGTACACCTTGGCGTAGTCGGCGAAGGCGGTGAGGTCGGTCTTGGCGACCGCCAGGGTCAGGACGATGCCCGGCAGGAACACGCTGGCCTGACCATCGAGCAGGCCCTGAGCGCTGAGGCCGGCATTGATCTTGTCGGTCGTGGCGCGGTCGGTGGTGGCCACCCCGTACAGGCCAGCGGTGCCTAGCACGACGATCGCGCCGCTGGTGACACCTGCGGCGACTGCCAGGGCGAGGGTGACGGCTCCACCGGTGTTGGCGTGATGCTTCTTATTTTTCATGGTCTGTTCCTCCAGGAGAAAGCCGCTCACATCGGAGCGGCTTCAGGTACTGCAGTGCTTGCTTTTGAGAGGGCGAAGGGCCGAGTTCAGTACGGGAGGCCGGCGCGGCTGCGGATCTGCTCGAGCTGCCGGGTGGTATGACCGTCCTGCTTTTGCTCGCTTTCGGTCTTCGAGCGGCTGTTGTCGCCGATCGGCAGGCTCACGCCGTTCACGCCGGGCTTCTTGCCCTCGGTGGGGCGCTGACCCAGGACCGCCCGGCGATCCACGATCTTCAATTCCACGGCCGAACGAGCGGCCTCGTCACTTTCGGCCTGGCGGGAGATGCCGATCAGTTCCGCGCGGAAGCTGGCGTCAAGGTCGATCTCGGTCTCGCCATTCTTGACTTTGCCGGCACTGGGCAGGCGGGCGGCCTCCAGGGCGGTGATAGCGATGCCGTCGCGGGTGGCGTTGTGGTTCTGGTCCGTCAGGTTCTTGACGGTCTGGTTGAGGGCCACCACGGTTGTCTCCAGAGCCCGGTAGTCGCTCAGGCTGACCGTGCCCGGCTCGGTCTGGGCAGCAGGTGCGGGGGCCGGGGCCTGGACGCTTTCCTGGGCGATCTTCTCCAGGGCTTCGGTGTACTCAGTGGGATGATCGGCCTTGATCTGCTCGATGCTCTTCCCAGCGAACTTCTCCATCAGGGTCTTCAGGTGCTTGTGCATGGTCCCCTCCTTCGGGGTGGTGAGGGGGCGATGGGCCTGTTCCTTCTTGCGAGCCGACCCGCTGGCGTCGCCCGGGTCACTGACCATATCGATGGTCAGCAGGCGGAAGTCGTCCTGAATCACGGCGATGTACGCTTCCGGATCCGGCCACTCGGGGGCGACTTCGGATGCCGGGAAATACTTGGCGGTAGCCAGGCCGTTGCTGCTGACCGCCACGGCAATGCCACCTTCGATCAGGGCGCGGAGATCGTGTCCGGCGGCGGTGTCGACGATGACGGCGGTGGCCTTGACCACGTCACCGTCCATGGTCAGCGTCTCGTACCGCACGCAGATCGAAGCCAGTCGACCTTTCAGGGGGTCCCAGCGGTCCCAGCCGTCTTCAGGGTGTTCCAGCAGGCCCCAGAGATTCCCGGTAGGAATGGCCGCCTGGGCCGCAGCGACAGCGCTGGCCCACACCTCGCGGCTGTAGAGGCGCCCGTTGCGGTTGACCTTACCGGCGGTCGCCACGGTGATGTCCAGCAGCGTGACAGCAGTGTCTCCACGCGCTTCCTGCCGGACCTGGAGGTGTGCACGATCAGGACTGCGGACCTCGCGGAGGCTCACGCCGGACTCGGTGCGCGGCTGGGCGTTCTCTTGCAAGCTGAGGAAGCGGTTGGGCGGGCACGGCGAACGTGAGTTCAGGTCAGGCATAGGACCTCCATGAAGAAGCCCGCACGATGGCGGGCAAGAGCGGATCGGTTGAGCCTTCGTCAGTTGAAGACAATGCCCTTGTTTGCCCACATGCTGGCCTCTTCCAGCTTGGTGATCGCCAGAGAGCGCTCACGGCTCGGCGGCAAGGTCTCTAAGATCGTGTCGTGGACAGTCTTGAGGGCATTGCGCACCGTCTCGATCTGCTGGACGTGCTCGGCGGTGGGGCGCTGGTACTCGAATGGATGTTTCGGGTTTTCAGGCATCGTTGCTCCTCACATGTAGTCCCAAGAGGTGGGGGGAGGCGGTGGTGGGTCACCACGCGGACCGCGCATAGTCCCGTTGGCCTTGTCGCGGGCGTTCTTACGGTCGCGGGCAGCGCAGACCCGGTAGTAGTGGTCCATGTCCCAGTAGTTCGACATGACGCAGTATTTCGGCTTCCTGTTGCGTTCCTTGAGCAGGTGATCGACGAGGAAGCTGCCGCCGAACCCGCCTCCGGTGCGGGCCACGGCTACTCCCGGATGACGCTGGGGCTCTTCAGGCTCTCCAGCAGCTTGTCTCCGGCGGTCCTCGTCAGCTCGCCTTCCCTGACTTTCCTCTCCACCTCCTGGCGCTGGCGCTCACGTTCGCGTTCACTGATCGGTCTGGTGCTGTCCATGGCTCCTCCTTCAGGTGGTGGCGTTGGGGTCGCCCTCGTTGTCGGCGGGCACCGGGTCGTTCCCGGTTCCCTTGGCGGTGGGTGTAGCCGTGACCTGCCCGAAGTTCAAGCCCGCGGCCGCCATCAGGTCGGCTTCTGCAGCTGGGTCGAACCCGAGACTTCCGCTGAGGGTCTGCGGGCTGGCGAGGCCCAGATCGCTGGCCGCCTCAGCCTTGGCGATCAAGTCGGCAAGGTTCTCCTGCGTAATGGCCGGGAAGACCCAGGGCACCTCGATCTGGTCGGCCAGGACCCAGCGCGTGCGCTTCTTGCGGGTCTTACCGTCGTCTGCCACCTCGTAGAAGGTGACCCTGTACTTGCGGTCCAGCCCGTTCCGGCGCTTCAGTTCTGCCCGGAAGAGGCCGTCGAGGTGGCTACGGAGCGCGCCTTGAACCCGCTTCACGCTGCGGATGGCCGGGAGCGTCATGCTGGTCGCCGTGGTGCGCGTGACTGTGCCGCCCTCGCCCAGGTAATGCTCCGGCATGCCGATCACGTTCAGGGCCACCAGGCGGACGTAGCTCCGTGCATCGGTCTCGGCGTTCGAGGCCCCACCGCCTGGGCTGGTGAATGTCAGTTCGTCGCTGATCACCTTGCCGTCTTTGCCCTCGACCATTGCCAGGGTGACGATGCCGCCATTCTTCGGCAGCCGCCTGTACGCGCCCGCCTTCTCCTGATAGATCGCCCTGGAGTTGGGGTCCTTGCGGTCGATGAAGACTTTCTGCACGCCGAGCAGGCGGCCCTGGAGGGCGTGCACGTTCAGCCTGTGACCCATCAGCGCCAGATGGGCGTTGGCTGGCCCGACCGCACGCATGGCCACCGGCCAGCCGCGCGGGTCATTCCAGAGCGCGTTGTGCGCCGTGAAGACGAACTGGCCAGCCTCCCAGGTGATCGGCTGGCCGTTCGAGCCGTTGGTCTTCACGCTGGTGATGCCGTTGATGGTGTCGGCTTCGATTCGCACGCCGGTATGCATGTCCAGGTGGGCCACCCGAGCAGCAACATCGCCAAGGTCGTCCTGGGGGAACACGGCGCACAGCTCACCGTCAAGCAAGTACTCGATGCACAGGCGACTGCTGACCAGGTGCCCGAGGTTGTTGGTGGTCCAGAAGTCGTCGAGCGCTCCCTTCGCGGTCTTGTCGGCGTTCAGGGTGCCGTACGTGAACTCGTCACCGATCAGCAGGGCGGCGGCGATCTCGATGGCTGCGCCGAAGAGGGGATTGTTGAAAAAGGCAGCGCGGGTGCGCTGCCTGACGATTGCCCGGTCCACCCCATAGATACGGGGATCGACGGTGTTGCCCATGTCCCAGGGCAGGCCCTCACGCCACGCCTCGCCGCGGTCTTCGAGCAATTGTCCGTCTGGTCCGTACAGCTCCATGCTTCACCTCCTTCATTCGTCCCAGCCGAGCGGGTCGAGTTCATCCAGGAACGCGATGGCGTCGCTGTTGGTTGGGGCGGTGAAGAGCCGCTCCGGGGCGAGGGTCAGCACGGCCGCGTCGCCGTCGTCGGGTGACTGGCCTTTGTGCCGCTTCTTGAAGACCTTCTTCTGCTCCAGCTTGCGGAGATCCCGGTCGCCCTTGGTCACGTAGCCGTACCGGCGGTCGGTCAGGTCGCGCCGCAGGGTCGCCCCCGGCTGCACGATCTGTACCACGCTCAGTACTTCGTCGGCCAGCGCATACATTTCGGTGACCACGTCCGAGTACTGCTCACGGTCCTGGGCTCCAGCACCGAACTGCACCTCGTGCACCGTGAAGCCCAACGGGAAAAGCTCCACGAGTTCCTGGAGCTTACGCAGGCCGTCCACGATGCCGCCACCGTACCCGCCGCTCCCGTCCACTCGAACGCTGGCCTGCCGCGCGCCGCGGGCATGTGCAGCTTCGAGGGCCTTCCTGGCCTCCTGCACGTAGCGGTCGGTGCGCGTGAACTCGTCGGCCTCCTGTGCCCCTTGGATGGCCGTCTCGTACCGCAGCTTCCTGGCTTGCAGGCTGTACAACACCCCGGAGTCGTCGCCGTACCGTCCGCAGTCGATGCCGAGCTGCACCACCTCCGGGCTGGCCTCGCCTACGTCGCGCTTCAGGGCGGCGTCGAAGCGGCCACCACTGATCAGGGTGTCACCCATGCCGCCGCTTGGGGGGATGCCTAACGCGCCGTACAGGAAGCCGCGCCTCGGGGCGAAGATGGTTCCGACCGGATACATGCCGCCGCCGGTCTTCGGCACTTCCCAGGGCAGCTCGAAGGTGTAGGCGGCCTCGTCATGCTCGCCGACCACCGCGCAGCCGAAACGCTTGTGGTCCTCGATCCAGTCGTTGAAGGTGCTGCGGTGCATGCCGCCGGGCACCTCGTTGGTGCCGTTCCAGACATTCGGGAAGCCCAAGTGACTGAGACGGTAGACCTTCGCCCTGGGGTGTTCCTTCATGCCCTGGAAGGTGCTGTTGTCGGTCTTCGGGTTGGCGAGCAGCAGCCAGATGCGTACCAGGTTGCCGGTGAACTGCCGCGAGACGCCGTCGTACATGAAGTCCGGCACGCCTTCGGCCTCGTCGAAGATCACCAGCTGGAAGTCGTTGTGCTGCCCCTGCGCGCGCTCGGAACCCTGGCCGCCCGCGTCACTGGTGGTCATGCCCAGGGCGAAGTGGTTGCCTCCCCGCTCGGCGAGGTTCTTCTTCGGCAGGAGCCCAGGCATCACATCGCGGCCACGCTGGCGGGCCGCCTGCACGTGGGTGCGGATGTCTTTCCAGAGCAGGCGGGTCACCTGGAAGTCGGTGGGCGCGGTGGTGATGATCACGCTCGGGGCGAAGCAGCGGTAAAACCAGGTGGCCACTGGTGCTTCGATGCCGTAGGTCTTACCGACCGAGTGGGCCGCTTCGACCACGAAGATGTAAGGGGCTTCGGTGTCGCCGGCCAGCTGGCGGTTCACGCTGTCCTGAATGTCTTCGAGGATGTCGAGCTGGCCGGCGTAGCCATTCACGCCGCGCCAGGGGGTCATGCCGAGAATGCGTTCACAGTACCCGACCAGGTCGTGCCGGTATTTGTTCCAGCGGTCCTGCTCACTGCCTTTGCTCCGGTCGGGGAGTTTGCCGTTCTGGCGTAGGCGCTTGCGGGCGATGGCTTGCAGCACGACTTCGCGGGTCATCCACTCTGGAGGCTTAAAGGTCATCGTCGTCATCCTCCGGGGGCAACACGCCCGCCACCTGCCACAGCTCGGCCTCGCTCAGCTTGTCGAGGTCGTCAGGCGACTTGATGCGGCCCAGACGCACATTTACTTCTTCCATGCCCAGCGCTTTGCGCTCCAGCTCGGCTCCGATCTTGGCGAAGCGGGCGATGTCCACCGGCTCCAGCGCCTCGGGATTCTGGTACTGCAGCGCAGCTGTGGCGAGCTCCATGAAGCTCTGCCCGGCCTCCTGGTGGCGCTTCCGAACTTCCACTTTCAGGTCGAGATCAAGCTCGAGCGTCTTGGTCATGACTTGGTCACGGAAGTCGCGTCGCAGATCGACCCACTTCTCGCGTGCACCACGATTCTTGATGGTACCTGGGGTGGGGTAGTCGGTTTTGTGACCCAGCGTCTCGAAGGTCACTCCTTCGTCGCCGCGGATGTACTCCCGTCGGATGGCGGACCAGTCGTATTTGGGTGCTCTGCCCCCGGCGGACTTCGGGGTGCTCGTCTTCGGCTTGGCGGCTTTGGGTTTGGCGGCCTCGGTCTTCTGGGGCATGGCTTCACCTCCTGGGTTGTAGCCTTCACTCATGGAATTTCTGACGTTCGAGAGGGTGGAAGGGAACAGGGTGGTCTTCAAGAGCGACGAGGGGGGTGAGCGCTCGTTCGAGATCCGGACTGGTCGAGAAGGGCACATGTACACGGCCTACTTCGCGCCGGAAGACGACTTCTCGTTTACGACTGGCAGTGAGCTGATCTTTGCTCACCCCCGTCATGTACGCTCGCAGGTCGATGCAGAGGACGCTATTCGCAACTTGCTTGTCCGCTGCGAAAAGCATGGCGATGTGATTTACAGCGCGCCGGAAGAGGCTGAGGAGCGCTAATCGATTTGAACTTGCATCACTGACCACCTACTGTTGGCGAGTTCGGGCAGGTCAGGGCGGTGAAGGGACGGGGTCGTCCAGGCCGGGTGTTTACCCGGGTGGGCACAAGGATTCGTAACGGGTGCGGCGTGTCCGGGCACAAAAAAACCCGCCGAAGCGGGTCGAAATCGAGAATTCAGGTCAGCGTGTACGTTACTGAAGGGCTGCAATTAAGTTTTCAGGCTTTCGCCAGACCAACTTAAAAGAAATGTGCTGAATTCAATGCGGAAGGTCAATGAACCAGTTTGTTCTGCTGGAGGCTAAAGTGCGCCTGGTGTAGCGCAGACCGCACCAGGCGCAGGATCATCTGCTCCCGGTTTTTGAATCTCAGGTCGGCAGGTCCTGAGGAGGCGACGGCGTGTTTGCTGTTCCTGAAGGCCACGACGGCCGAGTAATGAACAATGGTACGCCCACTGTCGCTGGCCAGCTCTTTCTTCCGCCAGATCAAGTCCATCCCTGAGGCCTTCACTTCAGACAGCAGCAGCAGGTCCTTCGGCGAGAGAAGTGCTTGCCAGTCATCAAGGGGAGTGTCCGTTTCCCGGTCCAGGTTGAGCGGGATCATGCTGCCGCCTGTTCCTGCGGTGCGTACTGTTCGTCCGAAGCGACTAGGTCTGGCAACGCGAGGAGAACCAGTAACAGGCTGGCCAGACCACACCCAATGGCTATAGGGAGGAAAACGAAGATTATGAACAGCGTAATCAGGGCGAGGACCATCGCGCCGATCAGGAGGAAGAGAGTGGACGACTGCATACATTCAGGGTACGGAATGTATGCAGCCGGATCATGCGCCGTCATTGGAAAGAGCTTCAGTTTGCGGGGGTAGATCGGCCTCCCTTTTAGGGGGACCTCCTAGATGAACACTGCTCCATGATTCGAGCGCTGAAAGAGTGCTGTGTCATTGAAGTCACGGTAGTGAAATCTCTTGAGCATCGACTGGCGTATCCCATTTCATGCTTGGTCTTTTGGGGTATCCATTTACCTCCTATGTGCAGTCGTGGGCGTGGGGGCAAGACGGTAATCTGAGTGAATGGAGTTCAATCCTCAGGAAGTCGTCATGAGTACGCAAAAGCAGCTTCTCGATGTCTGGTTCGAGGTGTATCTCCTCCAGGGGCATCGCGTCTCTCAGGCGGCCAGGAGGTCGCATGCTCGTTGTCTGGACTACCTTCGGGCTGTGGGCGTGCCAGAGTCGAACTTGGCGACCCTGGTGGTTGCGGAAGAGGAATGGGTGCAGGCGATGCTGACGGCGAACCCGATCAAGAAAGGATGATGCAAGAGCGGGGTGTCTACCCAGGTGGACATCAAGATTCGCAATGGGTGAGGTGTGTCTGAGCACAAAAAAGCTCGCCGAAGTGGGCAACACTTTCTATACCGGTGGACTACTCAGGCATATCGTGCCGTATGAGTAAAGAACGACAGCTCACAGAACTGCACAGCGAACGGCATCGGGGCCGGATGATCACCCTTTTTCAGGAGGACTTCACGGTCAATGCTCGGCATGGCTCGGAAACGGTCGTCAGATTCATCTCTCGAGTTGAACCGAAAGAGCAGGGCGGCTTCATGCCTGAATGTTCAGCGAGTAACCGCTTCGAGGCGATGAGAGCTGCTCAGTTGCTCATCGATCGAGAAATTCTTTGAGTCTCCGCGAGTGGAGCGTCAGTCTGGAGTCTTCTCGCCAAGCGCAGCACTGTTCTCCCATGAAAAAGCCTCCACACCGAGAAGGATTGGAGGCGGTCTTGCGTCGGCAACACACGGCCGGGTTGGGTTGTGCTTCTCCTAGAGCTTAGAACACACTGTGTCACACGTCTATGACGGGAGATTTCATGAAGAAGCGCCCGCTGGGACGGGGAGCGAACGTTGCATTTCTACTCCTCAGGAGCGATAACCACGAAGTATCTTCCCTCCCTATTTGACGTGTCACTGACTGACAGCACCGTACCGACAAACGGTTGCACCGGGCCGGAGAAGCAAAGCACGCGCTGTTCGGGAGCCAGCAGCGCTTTCTGCTCCACAGTGACAAGCGCGACCATCCACCGATCACTAGAGTCACCTACCTGATCATGGGGCGAATTGAACGTGTGGTTAAGTTCGACATGCTGCATAGCTCAAGGTACCAGCAACTGAAAACGCCCTCCGCTTCCGGGGGCGCTGCTCTAGGTAGAGTCTGTGACGTTAAATCGATGATGCCGAATTATGGACGTGGCGTCAAGCGGTCTCCTCTCCAAGCTCGCCTTCATCGTCTTCTTCCTCCCACTCCAAGTCTCGTTCCTCAAAGGCGCTGAGCGTCCCGAGACTCTCGTGAGGTGTTGAAGTGAGAGTGCGGCGCAGCGCTTCAAAGGCGCGAATGGCGCCGGGATAGGTATCACGGATAGATTCACGGGTCTTGAGTGCTCCCTGGTGGTCGCGATAGATC
>Ga0160427_10000277_pt1 | contig 33256 bp, 23 predicted proteins | sample SolpanmetagenomL_FD_108194 | JGI IMG/M metagenome (GOLD analysis project Ga0160427, IMG submission 108194) | Solar panel surface microbial communities from Lawrence Berkeley National Laboratory, California, USA - L | ecosystem: Engineered > Built environment > Solar panel > Unclassified ...
CTTGATTTTGAAGTCGAGGGGCACGAGGCGGTCGGGGGCCAGCCAGCGGCTCAGGTTGGGGTCGCGGGCTTCGGTTTCGGCGGGGGCGTGGTCGTCGGTGGCGCGCAGGTTGAGGTGCTCGCGCCGCGTCACGCGGGCCGTGAGCGTGACTACGAGCGGCGCCGTGGGCACGGCCGCCGGCTTGAGGTGCAGCGCCTGGTTGCCGTACTGGTCGGTTTCGATGGTGTAGGCCGCGCCGGCCTCTATCTTGAGGTCGCGGATGTCCTGGCTTTTATCGCTGTGCGGCACAGGCATCCACAGTTCCAGCGAGCGGGTGCCAGCCGCCGGCACGGGCACCGTGGCCCGGCACAGCAGCTGAAAGGTGCGGCTGCGCGGCGCGCTCGGCGTGGTAGCCGGCGCGGCGGCCGTGAGCAGCAGGGCGGTGGCGGCGAGGAGTGCGTGCTTCATAGCTGAACTTTCAACGGATTAGCTACAAAATTACGCCCAAAACCGGGGCCGTTAGCCGGCGGCCTGGTTAAGCTTGGCGCCGGCGTAAGGCAGCATCAGCGCGGGCAGCACGGCGCGTGGGCACCGGGCCGCCCTGCCCGCGCTGCCGTATACCCGCTGCGGGCCGGCCCCGGCCAGCCGACTGGGCGGCCCGGCTTCCTTTTCCAACCTCCTCTTTTAGTATGAAATCCTCTTCTGAAAAACCCAAGCGCGTGCTCGTGACCGGCGGCACCGGCAAGCTCGGCAAAGTGTGCGTGCAAGACCTGCAAGCGCATGGCTACGACGTGTTTGTGGTCGATACCGTGGCCCCGGCCAAAGGCATTCCGCACATTATCGCCGACCTGTCGGACTTTGGCCAGACGCTCGATGCGTTTTCGTCGGTGGGCATGGAAATTCACGCTGGCGTGGGGGGACCCCAGGCTTTCGATGCCATTGTGCACCTGGCGGCCTTCCCCACCCCGCGCCAGTACCCGGATGCCCATTTGTTTCAAAACAACCTGATGGGTACCTACAACGTGTTTGAGGCGGCGCGCCGGCTGGGTATTCACAACGTCATCTGGGCCAGCAGCGAAACCACGCTGGGCGAGCCTTTCGACGGCGGCGAGCCCTATGCCCCGGTGGACGAGAATTACCCGCTGCGCGCCAAAAGCGCCTACGCCCTGGCCAAGGTGCTGATGGAAGACATGGCCCGCCAATTCGTGCTGCAAACGCCCGCCCTGAAGCTCATCGGCTTGCGCTTCTCCAACGTAATGGAGCCCGCCGACTACGCCAAGTTTCCGGGCTACGACACCGACCCCGAGGAGCGTAAGTGGAACATGTGGGCCTACATCGACGCCCGCGACGGCGCGCAGGCCATTCGCAAGGCCATCGAGTGGGAAGCCACCGGCATGCACCCCTTCATCATCGCCAACGCCGACACGGTGATGTCGAAATCCTCGACCGAACTCATGAAGAACTACCTGCCCCAGGTGCCGGTAAAAAAGGCGCTGGGCGAGCACGAAACGTTGCTCTCCATCGATAAGGCCCGCCGCGTGCTGGGCTACGAGCCCGAGTTTAGCTGGCGCGAAGCCAAGTCGCGCTAGGCACGCTTTGCCGCAAGTAGGCAACCAACGATAGCACACGAAAAAGCCCTATCAAAGCAGCAATTGCTGCTTTGATAGGGCTTTTAGGCTTTATAAGCTCCTTACTGCTGGCGCAGTGCAGGCAATTAGGCGGTGATGGTTACGCTATCCAGGCCTTTCTGCACGGCCGTGTCCTGCACACCGGGGATGGCCAGGCCTTCGGCCCGCACCACGGTTACGTCGGTCATGCCCAGGAAGCCGAGTACGGCTTTCAGGTAAGGCGCTACGAAATCGTAGCCGGCCGACGGGCCTTCGGAATAAATGCCGCCGCTAGACATAGCCACGTACACTTTCTTGCCCTTGATGAGGCCCTCGGGGCCGTTGGCGGTGTACTGGAACGTGATGCCGGCGCGGGCAATGTGGTCAACCCAAGCCTTGAGCGTGGAGGGAATGCCGAAGTTGTAGAGCGGCGCACCAATCACGATTACGTCGGCATCCTTAATCTCCTGGATGGCGTCGTCCGAGTGCTTGGCAGCAGCAGCCTGCTCGGGCGTGCGGCTCTCAGCCGGCGTGAAAAACGATTGCAGCTTAGCTTCTTCCAGGTGCGGGAAGGGGTGCGTAGCCAGGTCGTGCACTACTACGTTGCTGCCAGCGTGGGCAGCTTGCAGCTTAGCAATGATACCGTTGGCGAGCTGAATGCTGGCCGAAGCCTCCTTGCGGGGGCTGGAAATGATGTGCAGAATGTTCACGGGGAAATTTGGTAGTGGCCGCTAGGCCGGTGAGGGCAACGAATGCGCGGGACTAGCCGCGCTTCAAATGTACATACATTTAATGTATCGACATTGTTCTTACCCAAAAGAAAAACTTTCGCTTACTCTAAGTTTCTCAGCTGGCAGGCGGTTAACTGTTTGCGCTGTCCGTTGTTTTCCGGCCACCAAACTGCGCCGGCTTCCGCTGCTGCGCGTCTAGGGTCACGATTTCGGCCAAGCGGCGCTGGCGGGTTTCGGGGCGACGGGCCAGCACCAGCCATTGCAGCATATTGCGCCGGTCGGTGCGGCTAAGGCGAGCAAAATATACCCCGGCCGCCGGGCTAGCTTGCAAGGCAGCCGCCAGGTCGGGCGGCACAACCAGGGCGTCCACCTCGTCGAGCAGCGTCCAAGAGCCGTTTTGCCGCGCCGTTTCGATAGCGGCCAAGCCAGTGGGCATCATCTGGCCAGCGGCCAACAGTTGCTGAATCTTCTCCTTATTCACCCGCGACCAGCCGCTGCGCGGCTTGCGCCGGCTGAATAGCTGCCGGTAGGTATCGCCGTCGATGGGCTTGGCCTGGCTATCTATCCACCCAAAGCAGAGCGCTTCCGACACGGCCTCGCCCCAGCTTAGGCTGGGCGTGCCGGTGTGCTTCTTGTGGTATACCAGCCACACGGCCTGCTCCTGAGCATGGTGGGCTAGCAGCCACTCGCGCCAGTGCTGCCGGCTAGCGGGGCAAAAGGTGAGGATGTCGGGGTTAGGCACAGCTTATTGAATAGTGAGCCGAGCGTAGGTAACCCAACTTTTCGAAAAACCCTTATCCCAGTGCTTTTCCTTAAGTAGCAACGTGTTCTTCGTCAGCCACTCTAGCTGCTCAACCTGCCAGGTATTCGGCTCTATTTTCCAACTCTCCCGCCAAGTGCCATTATTAAGCTGAAAAAGCTGAATAATCGGTGCTCCTAGCCCGTCCAAGGAACCGGAGGCCACTACAAACTGACTTGTGTCAGGAGAAAAAGAAGGTGAACCATCCAGCTTCAGTTGCTGGCCACCTTGAGTCACCACATTCGTACTATACACCTCGCCATAGTTGTACCCTTCTACCAAGTGCCAGTGCAGGCTGGGCCAGTAGCCTAGGTAGGTGTAGCGGGCATCCTCATCGCGCTCCTTTCCAATCCAACCGTCTTGAAATGCGCGCTGCCCTTTCGGAGTCGGAATTACAATACGTCCACGCTGCTTTTTAAGTGGAAACGTCACACTCGGCTTAACCTCAACAATGTGCTTGCTGGCTGATACATAAGCTGCCTGAGTCAGCGGGCTAAATACCACGCGCACGGCGGGCGGCTTCGGTGGGCTGGCAATATCAAGTAGCGATAGCAAAAGCAGGATTAACCCTTTCATCAGCAGAATTAAGTAGCAGCAAGGTAATGCCCGCCCCATCTTTGCGCCCATGCCCGACGCTGCCCCACTTCTCCCCTACCTCGTTTTCGATTTCGACTCCACGTTTACGCAGGTCGAGGGCCTCGATGAGCTGGCCGACATTGCCTTGCAAGGCCAGCCCGACCGCGCCGCGCGCGTAGCCCAAATCAAGGCCCTCACCGACCGCGGTATGGCCGGCGAAATCGGCTTCCAGGAATCGCTAAGCCAGCGGCTGGCGCTGCTGGGGGCCAACCGGCGGCACCTGGCCCCGCTGGTGGCGCACCTGCAAACCAAGGTGAGCGCGAGCATCCGGCGCAACGCCGATTTCTTTCGGCAGCACGCCGACCGCATTTATGTGGTGAGCAGCGGCTTCCGCGAGTTTATCGAGCCGGTAGTGGCCGAGTTTGGCATTCCGGCTAGCCACGTGCTGGCCAACACGTTTACGTTTGACGCCGAGGGCAACATCACCGGCTGCGACCCAGCCAACGTGCTGAGCCGCGACGGTGGCAAAATCCGTCAGCTCGTGCTGCTCAACCTCGACGGGCCGGTGTATGTGCTCGGCGATGGCTACACCGACTACCAGATTCGCGAAGCCGGCCTGGCCCACCGCTTCTACGCTTATACAGAGAACGTTAGCCGTCCCAGCGTGGTAGCTCATGCCGATGAGGTGCTGCCCACTTTCGATGAGTTTTTATACCAATTAAAACTACCCATGACTCTTTCGTACCCAAAAAACCGCATTAAGGTGCTGTTGCTGGAGAATCCTGATGCTCGCGCTGCCGAGCTATTTCGCCAGGAAGGCTACCAGGTAGAGCAAGTAAAAGGCGCCCTGGACGAAGACGAATTGATTGCCCGCATCGAAGGCGTAAGCATTCTGGGTATCAGGTCGAAAACGCAGGTAACGGCCAAGGTACTGGCTGCCGCCAACCGCCTCATCGGCATCGGCGCGTTTTGCATTGGCACCAACCAAATTGACCTTGCCGAGGCCATGCGCCGGGGCGTAGCCGTGTTCAACGCCCCATTTAGCAACACGCGCTCGGTGGTCGAATTGACGCTGGCCGAGCTGATTGTGCTGGCCCGCCGCATTCCCGAGAAAAACCCCAAGATGCACCAGGGCGAGTGGGACAAGTCGGCCAGCGGCTCGTTCGAGATTCGGGGCAAAACGCTGGGCATCATTGGCTACGGCAACATTGGTTCGCAGCTGTCGGTAGTAGCCGAGGCCGTGGGCCTGAAAGTCATTTACTACGACATGGCCGAAAAGCTCCAGCTCGGCAACGCCGTGAAGGCCAAAACCCTGGACGAGTTGCTGCCCCAGGCCGACATCGTGACACTGCACATCGACGGTCGGCCCGACAACCAGGACTTCTTCGGCGCTAAGGAATTTGCCCTTATGAAGCCCGGTGCACTGTTCATCAATAACGCCCGCGGCCACGTGGTAGACGTGCCAGCCTTAGCCGATGCCTTGCGCAGCGCCCACCTCGGCGGCGCGGCCATTGATGTATTTCCGCACGAGCCCAAGACGAACAGCGAGAGCTTCGAGAGCGAGTTGCGCGGCCTGCCCAACGTGCTGCTCACGCCTCACATCGGCGGCAGTACGGCCGAGGCGCAGCGCAACATCGCTGAATTCGTACCCGAACGCATCATGGAATATGTCAATACCGGCAACACCCAGCAGAGCGTCAATTTCCCCAACATTCAACTGCCCACGCAGCAGGCGCACCGCCTCATTCACATTCACGCCAACGTGCCCGGCGTGCTGGCCAACATTAACAACGTGCTAGCCCAGCATCACGTCAACATTCTGGGCCAGTACTTGAAAACCAATGAGTTGATTGGCTACGTCATCACCGACATCAACCGCGAGTACGACCACGACGTGATTCAGGCCCTGCGCGAAGTGGAGCACACCATCAAGTTTCGGGTACTGTACTAAGCGTAGCCAAAGGCTGCGCGGCCGGTGGCCGGCCGCGCAGCCTTTGGCCGGCTAGCTTTCCTCAGTGGCCGGCGCCGGCTGCTGGCCAGCAGCCCACGCGGGTGGCAGGTAAAGCGCCTGCTGAAAAGGCACCTGCCGCAGCTCGCCCACCGGAATGCTCGTTTTCAAGTCAATCAGCAATTCGCCCAGCGACTGCATGGCCTGCGGAGCCGGACAGCGAAACTTATGCGTGATGTAGTTGGTAGCCAGGCCCACCCACTGGTCGATGCTGTGCTGCACAAGCTCCAGGTCGGCGTCGGGGGCGGTGCGTAGGTGGGGCTGCTGGGCCAGGCGGTCGTCTTCCTCCAGGTGCAGCCGGATGGCATTCATTGCCAACTTAAAAAGCGTGTTGTCGCGGCGCAGCTGGCGCAGGCGGGGCATAGGCATAGCGGCTCGGGTAGCTAGATGGGTAGGCCGCAAAGGTAGCCGGAGCGCCGAAACCAGGCGCCGGGCGGCCACATGCTGCGCCGGGCCACCACTACTGTTCCTTTTTGCACGGGCCGCAGGGCGTTTTGCCCGGCCGCACTATCGTCCCCGCTCGTCCAGCAAGGCGTTGTATTTCTCTTGAAGCTCAGCGTATAAGCCGTATACGTGCAGGAGCTTATTCTTGCAATCGTCGAGTGAGTCGAGCGCGTAGCCGGGGACTGGCTCAGCGGCCAGGCTGGGGGCGGGCGCGGCTAGCTCCCGAAAGTCTTCGGCAAAGTCGTGGTAGATAAGCTGGCCCACGCGCTTGATGAAGTCAAAATCCAGGTTAGGGTCTTCGAAGCGCCGGTAGAGCGTAGGCCGGCTGATACCCAGCGCCCGGTGCAGCTGGCTCAGCTTGACGCCGCTTTTGGCTACGATGGCGGCTACTATCTCACCGCGGTGCTGCATTGTCATTCTTACTTCTGGGAAAAAGACAAATTTGCGCAAAGCCGGCTTAGAAATTTGTGCGACTTTTTTTACATTTTTGATTCAATATGACGCGTATTTGAATCACATTTGTAACGAATTTTCACTTTCTGCTTCATCGCTATGAATGGCCGCAGCCTTGACCTTACCACTACGGCCCTCAAGGGCTTGCAGCAGCTTTTCCCGGAGGTAGTCAGCGAGGGGCGCGTCGATTTTGAGCAGCTGCGAGCGGCCCTGGGCACGGCCGAGGCCTTGGCTGCCCCCGCGCCCGAGCGCTACGAATTGAGCTGGGCCGGCAAGGCGCAGGCCCGCCGCGAGGTGCAGCGCGCCACCACGGCCACGCTCGTGCCCGACGCGGCCGCCAGCGTGGCATGGGCCACCACCCAGCACGTAATCATCGAAGGCGAGAACCTGGAGGTTCTGCGGGTGCTGCAACGCGGCTACTTCGGGCAGGCCAAAGTGATTTACATTGACCCGCCCTATAACACGGGCTCCGACTCGTTTGTGTACCCGGATGACTACTCGGAGCGCCGCACCGCCTACGAGCAGCGCACGGGCCAACGCGACGAAGCCGGCTTGCTGACCCGGCAAGACCTGTGGCGCCAGAACACGCGGGAGAATGGCCAGTATCACTCGGCCTGGCTGAGTATGCTGTGGCCCCGCCTCTACCTGGGCCGCAACCTGCTGCGCGAGGATGGCGTGCTGTTCGTTTCCATCGACGACCACGAGGTGCACAACCTGCGCCTGCTGCTGAACGAGATTTTTGGGGAGGAAAACTTCATTGCTGAGATTATCCTCGAAACGGCCACCGACAACAACCCCAATCAGGTATCGAAAGAGCACGAGTACCTGCTGGTGTATGCCAAGAACAAGGCGCTGCAACCCGATTGGTTTACCGAGTCGAAAAAGGCCCGGCTCATTGAGAAGCAGTACCAAAAGCTGCGCAAAACGCACGGTTCCGACGTGGCCGCCATCCAGGCCCAGCTGCGCGCCTGGCTCAAGGAAAACCGCGCCGACCTACGCGGCGCCGAGCACTACGACAACGTGGATGCAAAGGGCGTTTTTCACGATGCCGACGTGGCCAACCCCAAGTTTGGCGGCTACGTGTACGATGTGCTGCACCCGCGCACCGGCCGCCCCTGCAAGGTGCCCGATAAAGGCTACCGCTACCCCGAGGCCACGATGCACAAGCTGGTAGCGGCCGATGACATTGTTTTTGGCGAAGACGAGACGACGATTATCAAACCCAAAAAGCGCCTTGCCAACGCCAAGGACCAGCTACGCAGCCTCATCTACAACGATGGCCGCGCCGCTTCCCGGCGCCTGAACGACCTGCTGGGCCGCGACATCTTTCGCTTTCCCAAAGACGAGAAGCTGCTGGCCAGCCTGCTGGCCTTCGTGACGCAGGCCGACGATTTGGTTATCGATTTCTTCGCCGGCAGCGGCAGCACCGGCCACGCCGTGCTCGACCTCAACGCCCAGGATGGCGGCCAGCGGCGCTACCTGCTGGTGCAGCTGGCCGAGCCGGTAGCCGAAAAATCGGAAGCCTACCAGGCTGGCTACCGCACCATCGCCGACATCACCCGCGCCCGCCTGGCCAAGGCCGGCGCGCAAGTGCAGGCGGCGCAGGCCGGGCAGCTACCCCGGGGTGGCCCCGCGCCCGACACCGGCTTCCGGGCCTATCGGCTGGCCGAATCCAACTTCCGCGCCTGGCGGGCCGACGTGCCGGCCGCCCCCGACCTACTGGCGCAGCTAGCGCTGTTTCAGGAGCCGCTACGGGCCGAAAGTGAGGAAGCCGCCCTGCTCACCGAGCTGCTGCTGAAGCTGGCGGGCGGCCCCGGCGTGTGGCCGCTGTCGGTGCCGGTAGCGCGGCGCGAGCTGGGCGGCGTGGCCGTGCACGAGGTAGCCGCCGGGCAGGTGTGGCTGGCCCTGGCTGGCCTCACGGCCGAGGTGGTGGCCGCCGCCGTGGCTGCCCGGCCGCAGCGGGTGGTGGTGCCGGGCCGCGCCTTTGCGGGCGCTGACCCCGATGAGCAAGTCAGCAATGCCCGGCTGGAACTGGCCGACGCGGGCGTGGTTTTACAATTGATTTAACGGGCTATGCAGCTGCAATTCGACGCCGAACAGGCGTATCAGCAAGCGGCCGTGCAGGCCGTGGTGGCTGCTTTTGAGGGCCAGTCCCTGCGCCCCGCCCCGCTGGAAGTGGCCATCAATGCCACCGCCGGCTCGCTGGCCTACTCCGAAACCGGCGTGGCCAACCGGCTGGTGCTGGCCGATGCGCAGCTGCTGGCCAACATCCGACAGGGGCAGGCGGCGCGCGGGCTGCCCCTGTCGGATGCGCTAGTGCCGTGCGTTTTTCAGCCCCCCACCGGCGGCCCCGACGCCCACAGCCTGCCGCTCAACCTGACGGTGGAGATGGAAACCGGCACCGGCAAAACCTACGTGTACCTGCGCACCATCTACGAGCTGCACCGCACCTATGGCTTCCGCAAGTTTGTGGTGGTGGTGCCCAGCGTGGCCATCCGGGAGGGCGTGTGGAAGTCGCTGGCCATTATGCACGACCACTTTCAGGCGCACTTTGGCTACCCGCCGGCGCAGTACGGCCTGTACGACAGCAGCCAGCCGGCCCGGCTGCGCAGCTTCGCGCTGAGCGACGCGCTGCAAATCCTGGTCATCAACATCGATGCCTTTGCCAAGGACTCCAACCTCATCAACAAGGCCCCCGAAACCGGCGTGCGGCCCATCGAGTACCTGCAAGCCACCCGGCCCATCGTCATCGTCGATGAGCCCCAGAACTTAGAAACCGACGCCCGCAAGGCCGCCCTGGCGGCGCTGCACCCGCTGGCCACGCTGCGCTACTCGGCCACCCACAAGCACCTTTACAACCTCGTTTACTCGCTCAACCCAGTGCAGGCCTACGACTTAGGCCTGGTGAAGCAGATTGAGGTAGACGGCATCACAACCGACGGCCACTACAACGCCGCCTTCGTGCGGGTGAAGGCCGTGACTGCCGCCCACAAAACGCTCACGGCTAAGCTCACCATCTTCAGCAACGAGCCGGGCGGCGTGCGCCAGAAGGACGTGACCGTGCGCTTGGGCAGCGACCTGTTTGCCCTCAGCAAGGAGCGCGACCTCTACCGCACGGGCTTTATCGTGAACGAGCTGGACCCCGAGGCGGGCAGCGTCACGTTTGCCTCGGGCCTGCGCGTGGCGGTGGGCCAGGATGTGGGCGGCCTCACCGAGGCCGTACTACGCTACCAACTGGAGCGCACCGTGAAGTGGCACTTCGAGAAGCTGCGCCAGCTCAAGCCGCGCAGCATCAAGGTGCTGTCGCTCATTTTTGTGGACCGCGTGGCCAGCTACCGGCACTACGACGCCGCTACCCGGCAGCGCCGGCCGGGCCTGTTTGCCCAGTGGTTTGAGGCCATTTATGCCGAGTACGCGGCCAAGCCGGAGTATGCGGGCCTGCTGCCCTTCGGGGCCGGGCAGGTACACGATGGCTACTTTTCGCAGGATAAGGCGCACCCAGCCGGCCGGGACACGCGCGGCGACACGGCGCTCGACCGCGACACCTACGCCCTGATAATGCGCGACAAGGAGCGCCTGCTGAGCCCCGACGAGCCGTTGCAATTCATCTTCTCGCACTCGGCCCTGCGCGAGGGCTGGGACAATCCCAACGTGTTCCAAATCTGCACCCTCAACGAGACGCGCAGCGAGGTGAAGAAGCGCCAGGAAATCGGGCGTGGCCTGCGCTTGCCCGTAGATGCCAGCGGCCGGCGCGTGCACGACAAGGCGCTGAACGTGCTCACCGTAGTGGCCAACGAGAGCTACCAGGATTTTTCGGCAGCCTTGCAGCGCGAGATGCACGCCGAAACGGGCGTCGAGTTTGGGGGCCGCACCCGCGACGCGGCGGCCCGCCGCACCCTGCGCCGCACCAAGGAGCTGACGCCCGCCAACTACCCCGCGTTTTTTGCCATCTGGGAGCGCATCCGGCACCGCACGCGCTACCGCGTAGCTTTCCGCACCGAAGACCTGATTGCCGGCGCCGTGGCCGAGCTGCGCGACCCGCTCAAAACGCCGCCCACGCGCCCGCCCCAGCTGCACGCCCGTAAAGCCCGCCTGCACTATGCAGAAGCCGGCCTCACCGGCCAGCTGGCGGCCGAGGCCGAGCACACGCTGCACGCGGCCACGTTTGCCGTGCCCGACGTGTACGGCTACATCCAGAGCCGGGTGGACATTACGCGGCCTACCATTTTTGAGCTGCTGCGGCGCTCGGACCGCTACGCGGAGCTGCTGATTAACCCGCAGGTTTTTCTGGATAACGTGGTGGGGGCCATCCGGCGCACGCTGCACCGCTTGCAGGTGGCGGGCATCAAGTACGAGCAGCTAGACGGGCAAACCTACGAGATGCAACTCTTTGACGACGAAGAAGTAGCGCAGTACGCCCACAACCTGTACGAAGTGCAGAGCCAGGGCCGGACCCTCTACGACTACGTGCCCGTGGATAGCCACACCGAGCGCAGCTTTGCCGCTAGCTGCGACGCGGCCGAGCAGGTCGAGTTCTACTTCAAGCTGCCGCGCGGCTTCCTCATCCCCACGCCGCTGGGCCACTACCGGCCCGACTGGGCCATTGTGCTGCGCGGCGCGCAACGCATTTATTTCGTGGTCGAAACCAAGGGTTCGGCCGGCCAAACTACGCCCATCGACCAGCAGGCGCTGCGGGGCCGCGAGGCCCTGAAAATCGCCTGCGGCACCGAGCACTTCGCCGCGATGGAGCCTTTGGGTGTGGCCTACCAGGTAGCCGCCAGCTTGCAGCAGGTGGGCTAGCCCACACGGCACTAGCCCCCAGCACTTGCCGCTTCGCGCAAGCTGCTGGGGGCCAGTGTATAAACTTAGTATACTTAAGAAGTGGAAGAATAAGTAACTTATTGACGAGCAATTTTTTGGGTAGCTATACCGGCGACCGTAGTGGTGCGCAGCACGTAGAGGCCGGGGGCCAGCACGGGCAGCTCGGCCAGGGCCTGGGGCGTGGTGCTCAGGGCCAGCGTGCGGCTGTACACGGTGCGGCCGTCGAGGGTGAGCAGGGCCACGGTGGCGGCCTGGGCTGCCTCAGTGCCGAGCAGCACCACGCTCAGTTCGGTGGTAAAGGGAGCCGGGAAAGCCACCGGCTTGGCGGCGCCCAGGCTACCGGCGCGGCCGAGGCTGACCACCGGTGAGTAGGTGCTGGTGCCATCCTGGTCTAGCTGGCGCAGGCGGTAGTAGCTGGCGCCGGCCGGGGCAGCGGCGTCCAGATACTGGTAGCTGCGGGCGCTGAGGCTGCTGCCGGCGGCGGCCACCGTGCCCACCGGGCCGAAGCTGACGCCATCGGCCGAGCGCTCGATATCGAAGCGGGCGCTGTTCACTTCCGAGGCCGTGGCCCAGTTCAGCAGGCTGCCGCCGCTGCTGGCCTGCCCGCCAAAGCTCGTGAGCTGCACGGGCAGCGGCGAGGCCGTGAGCGGGGTTTGCTGCGACTGCGTGTAGAGGTAAATCGTGCCGTTCTGGTCACCAATCAGCATATCAAGCTGGCCGTCGTTGTTGATGTCGGTGATGATAGGGGCCGCGTAGCCCCCCTCGTTGTTGCCGGTGGTGCCCATGTTTACGGCCGTGCTGCCGTTGGTAGTCAGGTTGCCTTTGCTGGTGAATGTGAGCGCGTAGCGGGCACTCTGCTCATAGCGGGTCACAGCGCCGAGTTGGCTGCCTACTACCATATCGAGCAAGCCGTTACCATCCATGTCAAAAATCAGCGGCTTAGCCGTGCCGTTGGTGGCTGTGCCATCGGCCTTGATGTTAGCCCCGTCGGCCTGAATATTAGCGGCATCGGCCACAAACGTGGTCGAGTTCACAGCCGTGGCTTCGTAGCGCTTCAGCAAGCCCGAATAGTCGCCAACGAGCAGGTCGAGCCGGCCATCGCCATCAAGGTCCGTGATGGCGGGGCGCGGAAAATAGGCACCCGTAACTAGGTCGGTGGTGGCGGTGTTGTTGGGCACTTGCAGGTTGCCCTTAGCCGTGAAGGTGACGGCATTGGCAGCCGTTTGCTCAAAGCGGGCAATGCGCTGATTGTCGCCGGTGCCCACTAGCAGGTCGAGCAGGCCGTTGCCGTCGATATCGGCCACGGTGGGCTTGGCAAAGTCGGTCACCCGGATATCGGTGCCCGAGCCCAGCTGCAAGTTGCCAATCTTGCTGTAGGCGGTGCCGTTCACGGCCGTCTGTTTCCAGTATTCTACGTTGCCGTTGGCCGTGCCAATGAGCAGGTCGGCGCGACCGGTGTTGGTAAGGTCGGCCACGGTGGGCGTCGAATAATAGACCGGCGTGGCGCCGTTGGTACCGCCGTAGTTGGCCTTTACGGTGGCATCGGTGGCGGCGGCTACCTTAATGGTGTTGTAGCTCGCGCCCTTGGTCGTTTGCTGCGGAAACGTGACGCCCGAGGTGCTGCGCGTCACCCCAAACTGCGTGCTCGCCACCACGGCGCCGGCGCCGGTCGTCACCACCAGCTTACCGGTGCTGGCCGCCACGGGCACCGTCACGGTAATAGAAGCGCCCGTGGCCGGGTTCAAGGTAATTTTCAACGACTGCCCGTTCAGCATTACCGACTTGGCTCCCGCTAGGCCGGAGCCCAGAATGGTAATGCTCGTGCCGGTTGGGCCGGTAGCGGGCGAGAAGCTCGTAATAGTTTGGGCAGCCCCCAGGCTGGGCATTACCAAGGCCGACAGCAAAGCTACCCGGCTGAACAGTTTCTTAACGGGAATATTGATAGCGAGCGACATACAGCAGAGAAGGCTAGCAACTGGTGAAAGAGAACGCTGCAAAATTCTCTCATTAACCTCCACCATTCGCGGCCTGCTCGCCCAAGCCCGCCCAAAACTGTGTAAACAATGCTCCTGATTAGCTAAACAGGAAATTTCTTACTTCTTCCTACTTTAATTATACTCTTTAGCCACGGTGTGCGAGCGGCCTACAGCCGCGCCCGCACCTCCCCTAGCAGGTGCTGCATGGCGTTGCGGGTGGCCTGGTCGTCGCCAGCAATGCTGTTGTTGAAGAACGTAACGGCCACCAACCGGCCGCTTTTGCAGCGCACAAAGCCCGCCAGGTTGCAGGTGTGGGTAAGCGTGCCGGTTTTGCCCCAAAACCACGTCACCTTGGGCGGCCCTGGCTCAAAATAGCGCTTCCGCAATGTACCCTGCCCCCCGCCGGCCGCCAGCAAGCTCAGCAGGCGTGCCTCGGGCACTTGTTGGTGCAGGCGCACCAGCAGTGCCGTGAGAGTACGCGGCGTGAGCAGGTTGAGCCGCGAGAGGCCCGAGCCATCGACCCAATCGGGCCGGTCGGGCAGGTTTTTCAGCTCATTCTTCAGCAAATGGCGAATAGCGCGCGGCCCGCTCAGCGAGTCGCGGTAGCCCACGCGGGTGCTGGCCATCAGCAGCAGTTGCTCGGCCAGGAAGTTGTCGCTCACGCGTAGCATGCGGCGGTAAAGCGAGTCGGCGCGCAGGCCGCGCAGCGTGCGCAGGCTGTCCTGGCCAGCGTGTGGATGCCAGGCCGCCCCCACAATGGCCCGGCGCAGTGTATCGCCGAGCAGGCGCAGCAGCAGGGGGCGGCTGGTGCGGTAGGGCACTTCATCAATCCACTTTTTGCCGGTGGGGCGATAGGTAAAATGGTTGTCGGCCTGAGCGCGGTACACGTGCATCTCGTCGTCCTGGTCGGGCGAGAGGTGAAAGTCACTGCCAGCCCGCTCGGTGAGCGGCGCAAACTGGTGCGGCAGCACCCGCACCCGCTGCGGCAGCATGTGCACCGCCGCGCCGGGCCCCGCCCGCATGGCCTGCGGAGCCGCCGCGTAAAAACGCACCGTGTTGCCATACATCGGAAACGCCGTGCGCTCGGGCTGAAAGTAATAGCCAAAATCGTCCCAGGTCCAGCCCGGCCCATAAGCCGGTACAGTAGCTATGTCGCAGTAGGCCAGCACCTTTTCAGGCCGACTAGTTAGAAAGGCGTAGGCCCGTCGCGAGGGCACATCGCCGTGTAGGAAAGTAGGGTCGCCGGTACCCTGGAAGAACAGCGTATCGCCCCGCGAAAAGTAGCGCAGGCTGGGCAACGAGTCGGGCAGCAGCGTGAGGCCGGCGTACAAGCTCAGCAGCTTCATGGTGCTGGCCGGGGTAAAGTACTTGCCCTCGTTGTAGCCAAAAAGCGGCGCGCCCGTAGCAGCATCGGCCAGGGCCACGCCCACCTGCTGGCGGCGTAGCGTGAGGGAGCTGTCGAGCTGCTGGCGCAGCCAGGGCATATCCGTTTTGCCGGTGGCCGAGTCGGTGACAATGGCCGGCGGCAAAGCCGGCGCGGTGGTTTGCCCGCAAGCGGTGGTGAGGGAAAGTAGCGCCGGCGCCAGCAAGGCAGCGTAGCGCCGCGCCGAAACATTGGCAAAGGCAGTGGGCAGAGTAGGCACGGGCGCAACTTAAGCACGAATGTGGCAGTCGTTGGCCCGTTCACGCTGGTTTCACCGCTTGCTTTCTTTTGCTTTGCACCCGCTCTACCTTGCTGCTCTTGCTACTAGCCAGCCCACTGACCGCCCACACCCAGCCCAAAACGCCCGCCGACTTTGGCTAGCGCTACCTTACCCTGCGCTACCAACGCGACACGGTCAATAGTGTAGGGCTAGCGGAAAAGGGTGGGCAGCTGAAGCGGAAGCCCATTTTGTGTGTGCAAGGCTCGACGCCGCAGCCCGTCAATAGGCATGCCGAGGGCGGCACTTTCCCCTTGCTGCCCTCGAGCTAGCCACGCTCCTGACGCGCTATCATTTCGTCGAAATCAGTAAGCCCGGCATCTCAGTCATTGCCCACACCAAGACCCTGATGCCCGGCTATGCCTACCTAGCCCCAAAACCGGCCAAGCGCCGCTAGCCTGTATTGGACCCGCGGGGCCCGCGACCTTTTTGCTTGCACGAAAATCAAATGGCACAAAGCAGGAACTTCGCGCTATTTCATCGTCAGAAATTTCTGCTGCATCACTTCCTGTACCGAGCGGCCCGAAAGCTTGCTTTCCAGCCACGAGATAATGTCAAAATACAGAAATGGCCGCCGCTCAAAGGGCTGCACCGCGATTTCTTCCAGCTTGGCTTTCAGCTTACTAAACTCTTCGCGTAGCTGGCTGGGCGCCACGCTCCCCACCCGCCGCAAAAACCGGAATACCGCCACCTGCATGGGCTGCTGGTCGTTCATCTTCCCCAAAAACTGGTACACCGAGCGCACCTGGTATTCCAGTTCGGCATCCTGGCCCGCTTCAAAGTGAGCCACCAAATTAAGGATGCGGGCAAAGCACTGCAAGTCTTCGCGCAAGCTCAGCTCCTTATGGTCAATGATACGATTTAAGTACTTGATAGCCTGCTTATATTGCCCACTCCCGAAATAGAGACAGGCAATTTTGTAGTAGAACACCAGCGTGCGGTGCAGGTCGAGTTGGGCCTTGTACTGTCCCAACTGCTCCAATAATTCGGGGATGATTTCGACGCCCTCCGTAAAGCGCGCCTCCAGAAAGCAGGCGTTGATACGGTTGGTCCAGATGTACTGAAAAAGCAGGATTTCGGTGTTGGGCGTGGCGCGGCGCGTCTGGTTGGCACCGAAGTCCTCCAGTGTTTGCAGTACTTCCTTGAACTTGCTGTAGTACTGCATATTAAAGAGCACCGCCAGTAAATTGTGCAGGCCCTTGATGTAGAGCATCGTTTGGCTTTCCTGCAAGTCGGGCTGATGCTCAAACAGGTCTACCCACTTTTGCGCATAGCGGTAGCAAGCCCTAAAGTCCTGATTTATGGTGTGATACCACACGTGCGCCTGGTAAAAATAAAGCTTCTCCCAAAACCCACTGCCCTCCTCAATACCGGGCGGCACATGCGCCCGAAAATACGCCGTAAACTGCTCATGGTCAGCCTGGTTACGGGCGTGGCCAGCTTGCAGATACAACCCGTACAGCCGCAGGGAGGCGTTAGAGAGGGCGTGCTGCTGGCTCAGGTGTGCCGCCGTGGCCGTAGCCTCGGCGGCCAGCGACTCAGCCCGACCCTGCAAGCTGCGCGTGATGTACTGCGACTCGATAAGCTTCTCAAAATCAATGGCCAGCAACGCCACGTGCGGTAGTTCGGCCTGCTGGGCGGCGAGCTTCACGCGGGCCAGCATCCGGAGGCTTTGCTGGTAAAAGCCTTTGTTGTAGAGCACGCGGGCGTAGTCGAGCTGCTCGTGTAGCTGGATATCCAGGTTTTGGCCGGCGTGGTAGAGACGCAGGCTGGCCAGTAGTTGCTTGTATAAGTTAGCCTTGAGATTGGCCAGTTGGGCCCGCTTGAGCGTGGGCACTTGGGTTAGCACGCGCTCCTCGTCGGGATGCTCTTGGGCGTCGAAGGCGTCGAAAAGTTGCAGAAACTTTAGGCCTTCCGTGGAGCCCTGGCGATTAGTGAAGAGGCGAAAATGACGTTTTTCGGACTGCGTCAGGGATTTTAAGAGCTGAAAAACGGGGTCGCTGAGCTTGTTAGGCATCGTATAAGAATGAATAGCAAGTAATTTATTGACAATAGCTTAACTTAAAAAAAAGCCGACCTGGAAATCATAGAAACCATTAAAAAATGTTTTTGCCGGGTCAACAAGCACCCCTACTTGCAGGCCATTACGACAAGCTAGCCCCGCACCAACGGGTTTATCCTCCTTATGGCAACGCAAAAAATTCAGATTTTCGATACCACGCTCCGCGACGGCGAACAGGTGCCGGGCTGCAAGCTAAACCAGCAGGAGAAACTAGTGATTGCCCGGCAGCTCGAAGCCCTGGGCGTCGATGTCATTGAGGCTGGCTTCCCGGTGTCGAGTCCCGGCGACTTTGCCGCGGTGGCCGCCATTGCCGCTCAGACCAAGGATGCGACCGTCTGTGGCCTCACCCGCGCCGTCGAAAATGACATTCGCGTGGCCGCCGAGGCGTTGCGCGGAGCGCGCCGGCCGCGCATCCACACCGGCATCGGCACCTCCGACCTGCACGTGCAGCAGAAGCTGCGCACCACCCGCGAAGATGTGGTGCAGCGCGCTATCGCCGCCGTGAAGCTCGCCAAGAGCTTTGTGGAAGACGTGGAGTTTTACGCTGAAGACGCCGGCCGCACCGATAATGAATTTCTGGCCCGCGTGTGCGAAGCCGCCATCGCAGCCGGGGCCACGGTGCTGAACATCCCCGACACCACCGGTTACTGCCTGCCCCACGAGTACGGTGCCAAGATTAAGTACTTGTACGAGAACGTGAAAGGCATTGACCGGGCCATCCTCTCCACGCATTGCCACAACGACCTAGGGCTGGCCACGGCCAACTCCATCGCCGGCGTCACCAATGGCGCGCGCCAAATTGAGTGCACCATCAACGGCGTAGGCGAGCGCGCCGGCAACACGGCCCTGGAAGAAGTGGTAATGATACTGCGCCAACATGCTGACCTCAAGCTTACTACGGACATTAACACGCGCCTGCTGGCCGAAACCTCAGCCATGGTATCGCACCTCATGAGCATGCCCGTGCAGGCCAACAAAGCCATCGTGGGCGCCAACGCCTTCGCGCACAGCAGCGGCATCCACCAGGATGGCGTCATTAAGTGCCGCGAAACCTACGAAATTATTGACCCCAAAGAAGTTGGCGTGGCCGATTCGAGCATCGTGCTCACGGCGCGCTCGGGCCGGGCCGCCCTCGCCTACCGCCTCCAAAAGCTAGGGTATGACCTGGAGCGCCCGGCCCTCAACGCAGCTTACGCCAGCTTCCTGCAAATGGCCGACCGCCAGCGCGAAGTATTTGACAACGACTTACATAGCCTCATCGAACAAGAAAAATTAGTAGCCGTCGGCTAACCGGGCCAAGGAAACGGGGCGGCAGGCGCTGCCAGTGGGTGGGAGCAGGGAGGTCAGGGGGTCGGGCTAAACCCCATAAACGCCATTCTTTCACACTATTAGCTCGACCAAAGCTTCCCCCTGTTGCTTCGTTTCCTTAGCCTTTTTTAGTAAGCTAGTAGCTGATAGCCGTTCGCCAGCAGCTTCTTGGCCCTTACTCAATTGTCTACGAAAAGCTAACGGCTACCAGCTAGCCGCTAACAAGTTATAAAAATGTCCCGCACGCTATTTGATAAAATATGGGATGCCCACACCGTTCGCTCCATCGAGGGGCTGGACGTAGTGTACATCGACCGCCACCTGATTCACGAAGTCACTAGCCCCCAGGCTTTTGACGAGCTTGCCACGCGCAGCCTGCCGTTGTTTCGCCCCAGCCAGATTCTGGCCACGGCCGACCACAACGTGCCGACCCTGCACCAGGACCAGCCCATCCGGGAGCCGCTTTCGCGCCTGCAAGTGGAGAAGCTCACGGAGAACTGCGAGAAATACGGCATCGAGTTATACGGCCTGGGGCATGAGCGCCAGGGCATTGTGCACGTTATCGGGCCAGAGCTGGGGCTGACCCAGCCGGGCCTTACCATGGTGTGCGGCGACAGCCACACCTCCACGCACGGCGCGTTTGGTGCGGTGGCCTTCGGTATTGGCACCAGCCAGGTAGCGCAGGTGATGGCCTCGCAGTGCCTGCTTCTGAGCCGCCCCAAGCGGATGCGGATTTCGGTAGAAGGTGAGCTGCGACCCGGCGTTACGGCTAAGGATTTGATTCTCTATGTTATTGCGCAGCTCGGTACGGGCGGTGCCACGGGTCACTTTGTGGAATACGCGGGCAGCGCCGTACGCAGCCTGAGCATGGAAGGCCGCATGACCATTTGCAACATGAGCATCGAAATGGGCGCCCGCGGAGGCCTTATCGCGCCTGATGCCACCACGTTTGCCTACGTCGAGGGCCGGCCTTTTGCCCCCAAGGGGGAGGCCTGGCACGACGCTATGGCCTATTGGGAAACGTTGTATTCGGACGACGATGCCACGTTTGAAACCGAGTATACTTACCAGGCAGCCGACATCGCGCCGATGATTACCTACGGTACCAACCCTGGCATGGGCATTCCGCTCACCGGCCACGTGCCGAGCGAAGTGCCCGCCAGCGAAGCCGAAAGCTTTGACAAGTCACTAAAATATATGGGTTTTGAGCGCGGCGAGTCGCTGCTCGGCAAGCAGATTGACTACGTATTCATCGGCAGCTGCACCAATTCGCGCATCGAAGACCTACGCGCCGTGGCCGCCTACGTGGCGGGCAAGCAGAAGGCCGAGCACGTAGCGGCCTTCATCGTGCCCGGCTCCAAGCAGGTTGAGCAGCAAGCCATTGCCGAAGGCATCGACAAGGTGTTTGCGGCGGCGGGCTTTGAGCTGCGCGAGCCGGGTTGCAGTGCCTGCCTAGCCATGAACGAAGACAAGATTCCGGCTGGCAAGTACTGCGTAGCTACCTCCAACCGCAACTTCGAAGGCCGCCAGGGCCCCGGCTCGCGCACGCTGCTGGCTAGCCCGCTGGTGGCGGCCATCACGGCCGTGCAGGGCCGCATCGTAGACATTACGCAGTATTTGAACTAATGGAAAAATTTCAAACCCTGCACACTACCGGCCGGCCGCTACCGCTGGAAAACATTGATACCGACCAGATTATTCCGGCCCGGTTCCTGAAAGCGACTACCCGCGAAGGCTTCGGCGAAAACCTGTTTTGCGACTGGCGCTACCACGCCGATGGTTCACCCAAAGCCGATTTTGTGCTAAACAATCCGCGCTATAGTGGCTCCATCTTGGTGGCGGGCAAAAACTTCGGCTGCGGCAGCAGCCGCGAACACGCCGCCTGGGCGCTGTACGACGCTGGCTTTCGCGCCGTTATCTCTAGCTACTTCGCTGATATTTTTCGGGGTAATGCCCTGAACACCGGCCTGCTACCGCTGCAAGTGAGCGACGCAGTGCTGGCCCGCCTGCTGGTCGCCCTGGAGGAAAACCCGCAGTTGGAACTGGTTGTCGATTTGCCTTCGCAGACCCTAGCCGTGCCGGCCTGGGGCGAAACGTTCAGCTTCGCCATCGACGGCTACAAGAAGGAGTGCCTGATTAACGGCTATGACGACATTGACTTTTTAGTGAATCAAAAATCGGCCATTGAGGCCTTTGAAAAACAACGCGCATGGACTTGGTAACCAAAAAAATAGCCTTGCTGCCTGGTGATGGCATCGGGCCGGAAGTCTGTCGGCAGGCCGTGAAAGTGCTCGACGCCGTAGCTGAGCGCTTCGGCCACCGCTTTGAGTTTACCTCACACCTAGTGGGCGCCTGCGCCATCGACGCCACCGGCAACCCGCTGCCCGATGAAACGCTGGCTGCCTGCCGCGCTTCCGATGCGGTGCTGTTCGGCGCCATCGGCGACCCTAAGTACGACAACGACCCGACTGCCAAAGTGCGCCCTGAGCAGGGCCTACTGCGCATGCGCAAGGAATTGGGCTTGTTTGCCAATATCCGCCCCGTAACCGCCTACCAGGCGCTGCTCAAGCATTCGCCACTGAAATCGGACCGGATTGAGGGCACCGACCTGATAATTTTTCGGGAGCTGACGGGCGGCATTTACTTCGGTGAGAAGGGCCGCAATGCCGACGGCTCAGCCTACGACCACTGCACGTACTCGCGGCCCGAGATTGAGCGCATCGCGCACTTGGCGTTTCAGTCGGCCGCCAGCCGCCGCCAGCACCTCACGCTGGTAGACAAGGCGAACGTACTGGAAACTTCACGTTTGTGGCGCGAAGTGGTGCGCGACATCGCTCCGCAATACCCAGAAGTAGAGGTCGATTACCTGTTCGTGGACAACGCCGCGATGCAGATTATTACCAACCCCCGGCAGTTCGACGTGGTGCTGACCGAGAACATGTTTGGCGATATTATCTCGGACGAAGCTTCGGTGATTGCTGGCTCGATGGGCCTGCTGCCCTCGGCTTCGGTGGGCGCGGCAGTGGCGGTGTTCGAGCCCATCCACGGCTCCTACCCCCAGGCCAAGGGCAAGGGCATTGCCAATCCGCTGGCCGCTATCCTATCGGCCGCCATGCTACTCGACCATCTGGGCCTCCCGGCTGAGGCTGAACTGGTGCGCGAGGCAGTAGACGAGGCCTTGACCAACAACATTTTGACGCCCGAGCTAAACCCTACTGCGCCTTATACTACCGAGCAAGTAGGCAGCTACGTGGCCTTTTGGATTGCCGACTCGAACGAGCAGCAGTGGAATGCCCACAACATCGCGGTGGGCGTGAGCACGATTATTTAAAGGTATCCTGTACTCTGTGCGTTCGCACAGGCAACCACTACCCTACCAAAACCAACCACACGCGGACTCGCAGAGTCTGCGCTGCAACTTACCCTCCATGCGCCTGCTACCCGTCATTTCCGTGGTCATTACGCCTACCCTCACGGGCTAGCAGGTACTTCTTACCCCCAAGAAAACCTTCCTAGCCCCGGCTCAGGAAGGTTTTTTTAGGACCAATCGGTTTTTCTTTGCTGCACTAACTTCATGGCACTCAACAAATTCAGCCGCATCTATACCCAGGACGACAGCCTGCCCGCCTCGCAGGCGATGCTCATCGGGGCGGGGCTTTCGGATGCGGATTTGCGCAAGCCGTTCGTGGGCATCTGCTCCACCGGCTTCGAGGGCAACACCTGCAACATGCACCTCGACGGCCTCGCCGATGAGGTAAAGCGCGGCGTGGCCGCCCAGGGCTTGGTGGGGCTGCGCTTCAACACCATCGGCGTGAGCGACGGCATCACGAACGGCAACGCGGGCATGCGGTTTTCGCTGGTGTCGCGGGAGATAATTGCCGATTCGATAGAGGCTATGGCCGGCGCCCACTACTACGACGCCATCGCCACGGTAGTGGGCTGCGATAAGAATATGCCGGGCGCGCTCATCGCGATGGCGCGGCTGAACCGGCCTTCCCTCATGGTGTATGGCGGTACCATTAAAGGGGGCGAGTTTAAGGGCCAGCAGCTCAACATTGTGTCGTGCTTCGAGGCTTACGGCAAGAAGGTGAACGGACAGATTTCGGATGAGGATTACCAGGGCATCATCCACAATGCCTGCCCCGGCCCCGGCGCGTGCGGCGGGATGTACACCGCCAACACGATGGCCGCCGCCATCGAAACGCTGGGCATGACGGTGCCCGCCTCGTCGTCGCTGCCCGCCGAGAGCCGCGCCAAGGTGCAGGAATGCCTCGACACCGGCGCCTACCTGCGCCGCCTGCTGGAACTGGATTTGAAGCCCCGCGACATCCTGACGCGGGCGGCGTTTGAGAACGCGCTGGTTATCATCACGGTGCTCGGCGGCTCGACCAATGCGGTGCTGCACCTCATCGCCATTGCCCACGCGGCCGGCGTGGCGCTCACCATGGAGGACTTCCAGCACGTGAGCAACCGCGTGCCGGTGCTCGCCGACCTCAAGCCCAGCGGCCGGTATTTGATGGAGGACTTGTCGAAAATCGGCGGCATCCCCGCCGTGCAACGCACGCTGCTCGACTACGGCCTGCTGAATGGCGACCTGATGACCGTGACCGGCCGCACGCTGGCCGAAAACCTGGCCGACGTGCAGCCCCTGGGCGCCGAGCAAGACTTACTGCGGCCCTTGAGCAACCCCATCAAGGCCGATGGGCACATCCAGATGCTCTACGGCAACCTCGCCACCAAGGGCAGCGTGGCCAAAATCAGCGGCAAAGAAGGCCTGCGCTTTGAGGGCCCGGCGATAGTATTCAACTCAGAGGAAGAACTGAATCAAGGCATTATCGACCACAAAATCAAGGCTGGGCAGGTGGTCGTGATTCGCTACGTGGGGCCCAAGGGCGGGCCGGGCATGCCCGAAATGCTGAAACCGACCTCGGCCATTATGGGCGCGGGCCTGGGCGATAAGGTGGCCCTGATAACGGATGGCCGCTTTTCGGGCGGCACCCACGGCTTTGTGATTGGGCACGTCTGCCCCGAGGCTTTCGACGGTGGCGGCATCGCGCTGGTGCAGGACGGCGACTGGATAGTGCTCGACGCCACGGCCAACACCATCGACGTGCAGCTTTCCGACGAAGAGCTGGCAGCCCGCCACGCGGCCTGGCGCCGCCCGCCGCTGCCCGCCAAGCAGGGCGTGCTGCTCAAGTACATCCGCACCGTGAGCGACGCCAGCCACGGCTGCATCACCGATTTATTCGAAGAAGACTATGTTCCAGCCCCAGCCCTCAGCCCCGCCCACCACTAGCCCCGCCGCGGCTACCCTAGCGCCCACCACGGGCGCGGTAGCCACGCTGCAAGCCCTGGTGGCCGAGGGGGTAGACACGATTTTCGGTTACCCCGGCGGAGCCATCATCCCGATTTACGACGCGCTCTACGACTTCCAGGAGCAGCTCAACCACGTGCTGGTGCGCCACGAGCAGGGTGGCATCCACGCGGCGCAGGGCTATGCGCGCAGCTCGGGCCGGGTGGGGGTGGCGCTGGCCACGAGCGGCCCCGGCGCTACCAACCTCGTGACGGGGCTGGCCGACGCGCTGATTGACAGCACGCCGCTGGTCTGCATTACGGGGCAGGTGTTTGCGCACTTGCTGGGCACCGATGCATTTCAGGAAACCGATATTATCAATATCACGACGCCGGTTACGAAGTGGAACTATCAGGTGACTAACGCCGAAGAGATACCCGAGGCGCTGGCCAAGGCTTTCTACATTGCGCGCAGCGGCCGGCCCGGCCCGGTACTGGTAGACATCACCAAAAACGCGCAGATGCAGACCTTCGATGCGCCGGCCTACGAGCGCTGCACGCACATCCGCAGCTACCGGCCCGCGCCGGTGGTGCGCGCCGAGTATATCGAGCAGGCGGCGGCGCTGATTAACAGCGCCAAGCAGCCGTTCATCCTCTGGGGGCAGGGCGTAGTGCTGGGCAAGGCCGAGCGCGAGTTTCAGGCGTTTGTGGAGAAAAGCGGCATTCCGGCGGCCTGGACTATCCTGGGCGTGGGCGCGCTGGCCACTGACCACCCGCTGAACGTGGGCATGCTCGGCATGCACGGCAACTACGGCCCCAACGTGCTCACCAATGAGTGCGACGTGCTGATTGCCATCGGCATGCGCTTCGACGACCGCGTGACCGGCCGCCTCGACAAGTACGCCAAGCAGGCTAAAATCATCCACCTCGACATCGACCCCACTGAAATCGGCAAAAACGTACCCACCGCCGTGCCGGTCTGGGGCGACTGCCAGGAAACGCTGCCCCTGCTTACGGCCCTCATTGAGCCTAGGCAGCATGAGGCGTGGCTAGCCCGCTTCAACAACTACGCGGCGCAGGAAGTGGACGCCGTGATTCGGGAGGAGCTGTTTCCGACTTCGGAGGAATTGACGATGGGCGAGGTTATCCAGCAGCTCAACGAAATCACGGGCGGGGAGGCAGTTATCGTCTCTGACGTGGGGCAGCACCAGATGATAGCCTGCCGATACGCGCGGCAAAACCAGTCGCGCAGCCACATCACGAGCGGCGGGCTGGGCACCATGGGCTTTGCGCTGCCGGCGGCCATCGGGGCCAAGTTTGGGGCGCCGCACCGGCCGGTAGTGGCCGTAATTGGCGACGGGGGCTTCCAGATGACCATTCAGGAGCTGGGCACCATTATGCAAACGGGCGTGGATGTTAAAATCATCCTCCTCAATAACCAATTTTTGGGCATGGTACGGCAGTGGCAGGAGCTGTTTCATCAGCGCCGCTACTCGTTTGTGGATATTCAAAGCCCCGATTTTGTGGCCGTAGCGGCGGGCTACCGCATTGCCGGCCAGCGCGTGGACGACCGCGCCGCCCTGCGCCCAGCCCTGGAAAAGATGCTGGCGCACCCAGGGTCCTTCCTGCTGGAAGTGATGGTGACGAAGGAGAACAACATCTTCCCAATGGTGCCGCAGGGATGCAGCGTAGCCGAGATACGGCTGCGCTGATTTCCTGCCGACCCTATCCCATCCATCCTTGCCGCACTGCGCTCGCAAGAACAGTAGTTTAATCACCCACGAAAACATGGAACGCCAGGAATATAATATCACCGCGTACACCGAAAACCAGGTGGGTTTGCTCAATCGCATTGCCATCATTTTCTCGCGCCGCAAAATCAATATCGAAAGTCTGAACGTGTCGCCTTCGGAGATTGAGGGTATCCACCGCTTCAACATTGTGATTTCGGAAACGGAGGAGGTGGTGGAGAAGCTCGCCAAGCAAATCGAGAAGCAGGTGGAGGTGCTGAAAGTATATTTCAACCCCAACCAGGACGTGATTTGGCAGGAGATGGCGCTCTATAAAGTGCCCACCGACGTGATTGCCGAAAAGGTGCTCGTGGAGCGCCTGCTACGCGAAAATGGGGCCCGCGCCGTGGTCATTCGCAAAGACTACACGGTGTTTGAAACCACGGGCCACCGCGAGGAAACTGACAATTTGATTAAGGCTTTGCAGCCTTATGGGCTGATTGAATTTGTGCGCTCGGCGCGCATTGCCATCATCAAGGCTAGCGACGGCTTTCATAGCAAGCTCCAGGAGTTTGAGCGCCGTGAGCCGAGCGAGGAAGTGGCCGAAAACGAATTTCTGAACGACCGCAAGCAGGTCTTCACGATGTAGCACGGGCTTTCAGCCTGCGAATTCAACCGATTTTATACTACACCTTTTTCAACCCAATCGCGGACTACAAAGTCCGCGCTACAAACACCCCCAACCCTTATGGCAACCATCAACTTTGGCGGCGTACCCGAAACCGTAATCACCCGCGACGAATTTCCGCTGCAAAAGGCGCTTGAATTTCTGAAAGACGACACTATCGCTGTAATCGGCTACGGCGTGCAGGGGCCGGGCCAGGCGCTGAACATGCGCGACAACGGCTTCCGCGTCATCGTGGGGCAGCGCGCGGGCACGCCGTCGTGGGAGCGGGCGCTGAAGGATGGCTGGGTGCCGGGCGAGTCGCTGTTTTCGATTGAGGAAGCCGCCGACAAGGGCACCATCATCTGCAACCTGCTGAGCGATGCCGGGCAAATTGCGCTCTGGCCCACGCTCCAGCAGTACCTCACGCCGGGCAAGACGCTGTACTTCTCGCACGGCTTCGGCATCACGTTTAATGACCAAACCAACATCATCCCTGCCCCGGACATTGATGTGATTTTGGTGGCGCCCAAGGGCAGCGGCACCAGCCTGCGCCGCTTGTTTGTGGCCGGGGGTGGGCTCAACTCGTCGTTTGCGGTGTTTCAGGATGCCAGTGGTAAAGCCTGGGAGAAGGCTATTGCGATGGGCATCGGCGTGGGCTCGGGCTACCTGTTTGAGACTGATTTTAAGCGTGAGGTATACTCCGACCTCACTGGTGAGCGGGGCGTGCTGATGGGGGCTCTGGCCGGCATCATCGAGGCCCAGTACCAAGTGCTGCGCCAGCGCGGCCACTCGCCTTCGGAGGCGTTCAACGAAACGGTGGAGGAGCTGACCCAGAGCCTCGTGCCGCTGGTGGGTGAAAACGGCATGGACTGGATGTTTGGCAACTGCTCGGTGACGGCCCAGCGCGGCGCGCTCGACTGGAAAGGCAAGTTCCGCGAGGCTACCCTGCCCGTGCTCAACGACCTCTACGACAGCGTGGCCAGCGGCGCCGAGGCCCGCCGCACCATCGAGCGCGGCAGCACACCCAACTACCGCCAGGAGCTGGAAGCCGAGTTGAAGGAAGTACGCGACTCGGAGCTGTGGCAGACCGGCGCCACCGTGCGTGAGCTGCGCTCGCGCAGCAGCGCCAGCGTTGAAGCTTAGCCGCCACGCCCGGGCCGAGGCCGTGCCCTTCGCGGGTGCTCCTATTAGCCGCCCGGCCCCAGCCGGGGCCAGGCGGCTAATAGGAAATTTTTGGGCAGCCCGCTGCCTTCTTCGCCGCCGGCCGCCTGGCCAGGTCGCCGCAAGCCCCTTTCTTATGCCCTCTTTAGCTACCCCGGCCGCTACGGCCGTGACCCTGGACAATGTGGAGGCCGCCGCCGGCCGCCTCAAGAGCGTGATTACCGAAACGCCCCTGATGCTGAACCTGGGGCTGTCGCGCCGCTACGACGCCACCATTCTGCTCAAGCGGGAAGACTTGCAGGTGGTGCGCTCGTATAAAATCCGGGGGGCTTATAACAAGATTGCCACGCTGCCCACCACCGTGCCGGAGCGCCAGATAGTGTGCGCCAGCGCCGGCAACCACGCCCAGGGCGTGGCCTACGCCTGCCAGCTACTGGGCTTGCAGGGCGACATTTTTATGCCCGCCCAAACGCCCGCACAAAAGGTGGACAAGGTGCGGCTTTTCGGCAAAGACCGGGTGACGGTGCACCTCACCGGCCGCACTTTCGACGACTGCTACCACGCGGCGCAGGCGTTTTGCGACGCGCGCGGCAGCACGTTTGTGCACCCGTTTGACGACTTGGCCATTGTGGAGGGCCAAGCCACGGTGGGGCTGGAAATCCTGCGAGCGGCCACCCAGCCGATTGACTTCTGCTTTATGCCCATCGGCGGCGGTGGGCTGGCGGCGGGCTTGTCGAGCGTGTTTCGGCAGCTAAGCCCGCACACCAAGCTCATTGGGGTGCAGCCGCTGGGGGCGCCGAGCATGCACGCGGCCCTGGCCGCCGGGCAGCGGCAGGCGCTGCCCAGCCTCGACACCTTTGTGGATGGCGCGGCCGTGAAGTGCCCCGGCGAGCTGACGTTTGCCATTTGCCAAGCCCTGCTCGATGAGGTGCACCTCGTGCCCGAAGGCCAGGTGTGCGAAGACCTGCTGAAGATGTACAACGAGGAAGGCATGGTGCTGGAGCCGGCCGGCACGCTCGCCATCTCAGCCCTACACGCCTACGCCGACCAGCTACGGGGCAAAACGGTGGTGTGCGTTATCAGCGGCTCCAACAACGACATCACCCGCATGGAGGACATCAAGGAGCGCGCCCAGCGCCACCAGGGCCTCAAGCACTACTTCATGGTGCGCTTCGACCAAGCGCCCGGCGCACTGCGGCGCTTTGTAAACAACGTGCTGGCCGAGGGCGAAGACATCATCCAGTTTCAGTATATCAAGAAGAATAACAAGGAGAAAGGCCCCGTCTTTATCGGCGTCGAAGTTAAAAACCCGCACGATGTGGAAGGCATCAAAACCCGTATGACGGCCGAGGGCTTCGGCTTTGAGTACCTCAATGGGCAGCAGGATTTTCTGAGCCTGCTGGTGTGAGCAAGCCAGCCAAAACAACGTTTCTCTGAACTCAGAAAACAGCGTTTTACTAAAAAGAACGTCCTGCCGCGCAAGCGCGGCAGGACGTTCTTTTTATACGCTACTACCACTACTATTCCTTCGTCATCTTGAATGACTGCGTGAAATCGGCGCCCGTGAGGCGCACCACGTAGAGGCCGCTGGCCAGGCCCGAGGCGTCGATGACGTTTTGGGTGCCCGTGTTGGCGTAGGTGCGCGTGAGCACGGTGCGGCCGGTGGCATCGGCGATGGTTAGGGTATGGGCCTGGGTGCCGGTGGGCAGCGAGTAGGTGAGGCGGCTCGCTACGGGGTTGGGGTAGGCCGCGAAGCCAGGGGCGCTGGCGGCGCCGGTGGTAGCCAGGGCGTTGCTATCGCGGGCGGTACCCACCACGGTGTAGCGGAAAGCCTCCCAGCCCGAGATGGTCATGCGGGTGCAGGTGGCGGCCTGCGTGCCGTTTTCGCTCGATACGTAGCGGCCGTTGTAGCCGCCTAGGCTGACGGTGCCATCGGCGTTCACAATCCAGTCGAAGGCTTCCCACCAGCCGGCGCTCGCACGGCTGGCCGTGATGGCCTGGGTACCGTTTTCACTTGACACGTACTTGCCCTGGCTGCGCAGGTATACCTTGCCGTTGCCCGCGTCGAGCACCGAGAATTGCTCCCAGGTGCCAGCGGTGGTGCGGGTGCAGGTGACGGCCTGGGTGCCGTTTTCGCCCGAGAGGTAGGCGTTGTTGCTCACGGCACGCAGCGTGATGAGGCTGCCGATGGGCGCGCGGGTGTTGCGCACGGTGCCGCCGGGGTTGGGCGCAATGGCGTTGAGCACGCCCGAGTTCGAGACGCAGTTGGCAAACTTGATATTCTGCAACGCGGCCGGGATGTTGCCGGCCCCGTCCACGATGTAGGGCGACGGGATGTGGAAGAGGGCCGCGTTGGCGCCGTCCTCAAAGCGCTTGTAGGTCCAGTGGCACCAGCCGATGCCCACCTGGGCCAGGCTCACGGTGGCGTCGTGCAGCCAGGTGTTGTCGGTTTCGCCGGTTTCGCCCACCCAGATGGGCACGTTATTGTCGGAGCGGAAGCGCGTCATGTTGCCAATGGTGCCGAGTTGGTTAGCGTCGCCCTGGTTAGTGGCGTTCACGTCGTTGCTGAGCGGGTAATTGGTGGAGGTGTAGCGGTGGGCATTGTACACCAAGTTGGCCTGGTTGGTGAAGGTGCGCTTCTCCATGTAGCCGTAGTTGTTGCCCCAGCCGTTGCCTTCCAGCAGCACGAGGTGATTATCGCCATTGGCCCGAATGGTGTTCACGAAGCGGTTGAGCACATCGTGGATGCGCTGGTTGCCGTTCTGCGTGCTCGTGTTGGGCACGTTGTTGGGCTCGTTCAATATGTCGTACATGGCCACGCGGGGGTCGTCTTTGTAGCGGGTCGAGATGGTCTGCCACAGCCGGTTGGCCACGTCCTGGTTGAGCGAGTTGTTCCAAAAGTCGTTGCCATTCTGCACCAGCGCATCCGCAATGTTCATGTCGCTACCCTGCGCACCGGGCGCGGCGTGCAGGTCGAGCACCACGTACATGCCGTTGGCGCCGGCCCAGCTCAACACCTCGTCGATGAGGCGGAAGCCTTCGAGCGTGCTGGGGTCGTTAAACAGCTGATTGTTGTTGTACCAGCCCGACAAGCTGCCGAAGTACGTGCCGTATGAAGTCGAGCCCTTGCTCACCCCGGTGCGCACCGCCCGCTGGCTGGCCGTCAGAAACAGCTCGTAGTGCAAGGGCAGCCGCACGCAGTTGAAACCCTTGTCCTTGAGGTAGTCGAGGTCGGCCTTGGTGAAAAAGTTATCGCGCCACTGCTGGTAGAAGTTCTCCACCTGGGTATCACTTTGGTTTTGGTTGAAGAGATACTTCTTCACCAAGCTCTGGGTGCCGCTGTTGTTGTTGCCGTAGCCGGGCTTCAGCATATAGCCTTCCTGCACCTGCCAACCACCGAGGTTCACGCCCCGCAGGATGACTTCCTGGCTGCTGGTGTTCACGATTTTGGGGCCGCTGGCTTGCAGAAAGCTCTGGGCGAAGGACGTTTGCCAGCCGAAGCAGGCCATCGACAGGGTGACGCCGGCCAGCAGACGCTGCGCCAGCACGCGCACAGCGGCGCGGCCAATAAAATTGGGCATAGTGGGTGGGAAAAGGAGGTGGAAAAAGAGTGGCAGCCCCGCAAACGTTTGGGGAGCTGCCACCTTTAACTACACCACCAAAGGCGCTCACCCTTAGTGATACCCAGATAATATTTTCATATTTTTTAGGTTGCCCGCTTTAAAGCCATTTTAACCCGGCATAATGCCATTGAACAGGCGACAGTTGACGCGCCTAGTTGGGCCTCCTTCCCTTGATGGCGTGAGCGGCTAGGCGCAGGCGGCCCCGGCCCACGGTCGTGACGGGCGTTTCGGGGTCTACGTAGAAGTAGGCACCGTCTTCTACCACCAGCTGGCCCGCGATGGTTACTTTGGTGTGGCGGGCTACCTCCAGCGCCGCTCCTTTCTTGAGAACCAAGCGCGAGGTGGGGCCGATGTACAGTTCGGTCACCGTCCAGCCCAGGTCATTGATAACCATCTTATTGCCCGGCCCCAGCACCACGCTGGCCGAGTCGCGGGTGCGGGCCGGATTGCGGCCAATGTCGAGGCCCGCCACCACGGAGTAGGCGCAGTTGGTGGCCAGCAGTTGCAGGCTGCCCGGCGCCCGCACGGCGGTAGAGCCCGAGGCTGCACCGTTGCCTAGCGTCACGTTGGTGGGGTGCATACTGGTGCGGTGCGGCCCATCGCGAAACACGTTGGCCCCGGTAAACACCGCGCCTTGCAGGTTGTCGTACGAGCCCTGCGTGGGCTGGGTGTAGTCGTAGAGAAACGTGCAGCGGCGCAGGTGAAAAAAGGTGGTCGTGTCGGGGTTGCCGCCCCCGTCCATTTTACCCACAATGGCCCATATCAAGTAGTTGTGGGTGCCCACGAAACGGCAATCGGTAAAGCTCATGGAGCGCGCCCACCCGTCGGTGTGCATCGTGAAGGCGCCGTAGGCCGCTTGCCCGTGATAAGGGCGGTCCTCGAAGGTGCAGCCTACAAAGCGCGTGCCCTCGACGGGCGTGCGGGCTTGGCAGCCGTGCACAAAGGAGCCGTAGATGCGGCAGTTGGTAAATAGAAAGCCCGGCTGCGTTACCCAGGCCGACCAGTTGGTGAGGCCCCAAATCAGGCTGTTAGCTACCACTATATTTTTCACCGTGTTGGGGTGGTTGCCACCCGGCCGGTCCGACACCAGGCCCTGCCCGGCGTTGTCTACCAGGCGGCAGTTGTCGAGGCGCACGTTGGCCACGAAGGTGCCCTGCGGCTCCAGGTCGATGCCCGCGCCGGGGGCCGAGTACAGGGCCTTGCCCAAAGCTGGAATAACCACCCGCCCGGTGTGGCTGAAGCTCGAATTGACGGCCCGAAACCCGTTGACGCCCGTGACGGACAGCCCCTGGCGGCCGTTATAGTTGCAGGTCGAGTTTTCGAGCACAATATCGTCGCGCGCTGGGTCGTCGAGGCTTTTGGCCAGGCTGTTGAGCACCTGGATGCCATCGCGGCCGAAGTGGTGCACCGCCAGCCGCCGCAGGCTGATGCGGCGCGAGCCGGCCACAAAAATGCCATCGCCCGGCAGCTGAATACCGGTGTCGCCCCAGTGGCCACCCACTACCAGCTGCGGGCTGTTGCCATTGAGGGCAAGGCCGCTCACCGTCACATTTTCGCACTTTACCAGCGAGAGGCAAGTGCCGAGCTTGGCGGCGTATTTCCAGTCGGTGAAGAAAGCAGCGGGTGCCTCGTAGGGCTTTTTCGTCACTGGGTCAAAGGCGCCGTAGCGCAGGCCGGCGATGTAGCGAATCTCAGTGCTGGCGCTGTCAGCGCCCTCGATAGCCAGGTTGTGGCAGCCCACGAGGGGCAGCACGTCGGCCCCGACGCCATCGGCACCCTGCCGGCCCACGAGGTACACACCTTTTGGAATGGCCAGCACAGCCGGGGCAGCGCCGGCGGGCGTCTGGGCACGCTGGTTGAAGAAGGCCGCCGCCTTCTCAAACGCCGCCTGGTCGTTGGCCTTGCCATCGCCAATGGCCCCAAAGTCTTTTTTTAAATCCTTGCGCAGCACAGCGGGCGCTGCCTGGCCATGCGCCACGGGCACCGGCAGAAGCAGCCAGCTGCTGAGCAGCAGCCAACTACCTAATAACTTACTAGCAATTAATAATTTACTTGACATTCGCTGCATTTGTTTCATCATCCTATAGCTTAACTACACCTCTCTGGCAACTAGTGTGCCCGGGGGTAAAAATACCTGTGCCTACCGCCCCTAGGCCGCCCCTTTTGGGGTGCCGGGTAGGGCACACCACCACCTGCACCGTACTTTTGTCCCCCGTCATGCCTGAACGCTCCACCCCCTCCCCCACAGCGTCGGCCGCGAAGTATATCTTCGTCACCGGCGGTGTCACCTCCTCACTCGGAAAAGGAATTATTTCCGCC
>Ga0160427_10000279_pt1 | contig 33207 bp, 33 predicted proteins | sample SolpanmetagenomL_FD_108194 | JGI IMG/M metagenome (GOLD analysis project Ga0160427, IMG submission 108194) | Solar panel surface microbial communities from Lawrence Berkeley National Laboratory, California, USA - L | ecosystem: Engineered > Built environment > Solar panel > Unclassified ...
GAGCCTTCGGCCCCAGAACACGCTGTCACGCTGGGCGTTCGACGGCGACGGCGGTATCCAGGGCATGTACCAGAGCACCGAGCGGGGCGAGGTCTTCATTCCGATCCAGCGCGCCCTCCACTTCCGCACCACCGAGGCGGGCAACCACCCCGAAGGGCGCAGCATGCTGAAGAACGCCCGGCGGCCCTACTACTTCCAGAAGCGCCTGGAAGAGTTCGAAGCCATCGGCGTCGAGCGCAACCTGACCGGCATTCCGATGGTCGAGGTGCCGATCGGCATGCTCAGTGCGGAGGCGACAGCCGAAGAGAAGGCCTCACTGAATCTGATCGTCGAGCAGGCCAAGGCGCTCCGCCGGGATGAACAGGCGGTGGTGGTGGTGCCCAGCAGCACCTACATCGAAACCGTCTACGACCCGAAGACGGAGAGCCGCAAGCCGGTCGAGCTGAATACCGGGTACAAGTTCAGCCTACTCGGCGCGCCCGGAAGCACGCCCATCGACGTGAACCCGATCATCACTCGGTACAAGCGCGACGTGGCCGTGACGATGCTGGCCAGCTTCTTGATGCTGGGCATCGACGGCAAGGGCAGCCTTGCCTTGTCTACCGACCTCACCGATCTCTTCGAGCTGGCGGGCGCGGGCATTCTCGACGGAGTGGCGGCCACCTTCAACCGGTTCGCGGTGGCCGGCCTGATGCAGCTCAACGGCGTGCCGCCGGAACTCTGGCCGACCCTCGAGCACGGTGGCCTGAGCGACGCGGCTCTGAAGGGCCTGATCGCCTCGCTGAATGGCCTGCTGACGAGCGGCGGTATCACGCCCGACGAGAACCTGGAGACCGAGTTGCGCGAGAAGCTCGGCGTTCCCAAGAAGGCTGAGACCGCCAAGCCGGACCCCGCCGTGCAGACCGGCTCCGGCAGCGGAGACGGCACGCAACAGGATGGCCAGCCGCCAGGGCAGCACCAGGCCCTGGCGTTCGACCACACGTTCTAGGAGGTTCGTATGACACTCAACCGCAGCCCCACCCTGAAGCTCATCACCAATGCCTTCCTGACCGATGCCTGGGCATTGACACCCACGATGTTCGAGCGTGTCCACGAGATCATCCTCGAACGCGGGCGAGGCGAACGCCCGGACCTCGCTGAACTCCAAGCGAGGATTGATGGTCAGACCTACGGCGCCGATCCGCAGGCCGAGACCCAGAACGGCGACGTGCGCGTCGTCTCTCTCCATGGTGTGCTGATCAGCCGTGCCGGAATGATGGACATGATCAGCGGCGCCACCACGCCGCAGATGTTCGCCACGCTGGTCCGGGCCGCCGCAGATGACCCTGCGGTCAGCACGATCGTTCTGGATGTCGATTCGCCGGGCGGCACGGTCAGCGGGACGCAGCTCGCCGCTGAGGCTGTGAGCTACGCCCAGACAAAGAAACCGGTCATCGCCTGCATCAATGACATGGCGTGCTCCGCCGCTCTTTGGATCGCTTCTCAGGCGGGCGAGATCGTGATCCCAAGTAGCGGCACGATCGGCAGCATTGGCGTGATCGGGACGCACGTCGACCGCTCTAAAGCCCTCGCCCAGGCGGGCCTGAAACACACGGTCATCCGCAGCACGCCCGGCAAAGCCCTCGGGCAGCCCTCGGAGCCCATGACCGGCGCGGCCCTGGAGCAGACCCAGGCCCGCCTGGACGCCCTGCATGCCGAGTTCGTGCAGGCCGTTGCCACCGGACGGGGAGTACCGCTCAAGACCGCGCAAGCCTGGGGAACCGGGGACACGTGGCTGGGCGCGGAGGCCGTGAGGATCGGCCTCGCGGATCGCCTCGGCAGCATCAGCGAGGTACTGGCCGAACTGACCGCGCCCAGCGAAGACGCCCCAGATGACGCCAGCTTTACTTACGTCCCCGCAGCGGCGAAGGCTGAAACACAGCCGACCGCCACCGAACCGCCACCGGAAGCCGAGCCCATCGCACCAGACGCGGCCGCGTCTGAGGAGGAACTGACCATGAACATCCAGACCATCACCGCGAAACTCCAGAAGGGCGAGACCCTGACCGCAGAGGAAAGCACTTTCCTCGCCACTCACCTGAGCGGCCTCGAGCAGCCGGGTGCTGCCGCTGCCGCGACCCAGGCTACCCCCGTGCCTGCTGCTCAGGCCCAGCCTGCCGCTGCGGCCCCCGACACCAGCGCTTGGCCGCCTGAGGCGCGCGCCGCCTTCGAGGGCCTGAGCGGCCGTGTGACGGCGGCCGAGGGCCGCGCCCAGAGCGCTGAGCAGGCCGCGGCCGCGGAGCGAGACATCCGCCTGACCGGGCACTTCGAAGCCAAGGCCCGCGACCTCGGCCAGCCGGTGGCCTTCGCGGCCACCCTCCGCGCGGCCCACGACAAGCTGACCAAAGACGAGTACGAGGCCTACGAGAACGCCCTGAAGGTCGGTGCTCAGGCCGCCTCCGGCCTGATGCACGAGCGCGGCAGCGCCACCGCCCAGGCAAGCGGCGACGTGTCGGGCGAGCTGACGACCCGCGCCAAGGCCCTGATGGCTGCGGATACCCGTCTGACCCTCGTCGACGCGCAGAAGCAGGTCATGGCCGCCGACTCCGCCTTCGCCCACCGCTACCACGCCGCCCTGCGCAACTGAGCCCGACCGCCCGCCCCCCACCCGGCCCTCTCGCCACTCACCCGGCGCCTGCAAGACGCCCAAGGAGCATCCATGTCCACCGTCAAGCCCCTCCAGAAAGATGTCGGCCCTGCCGCCGGCGACCTCACCGCCCATCAGTGGAAGGCCTGCAAGCGAACCACCAGCAACCAGGTGCCCAGCATCGATCTGGCCGACACCACCGAGTCTGTGGCCGGCACCATCGAGCTGCCCGGGCACGTGGCTGGCGCCTCGACCACCTATCACACCCTGGGCCGCAGCAAGGTCCATGTGGGCGCGGACGTGGTGAGCGGCGACTTCGGCAAGATCGGCGCCACGCCCGGCGTGGCCGTGAAGGCCGCTGTCGGTGAAGCGTACTTCTGCAAGTTCGCCGAGGCGGGCCCCAGCGGCTCCATCGTCGCCTGCGAGCTGGTGGCCGGCCTGCGCCACGCCTGAAAACCTGCACAGACCAGAGCGGGCCGCCTGAACTGTCAGGCGGCCCGCGTCCAGTTCCCGTCCCTCCACCCTCTCCTCAAAGGACGTGCCCACCATGACCGGATCCAGCGCACCTACTCCCAGCCAGTACAACAACACCAGCGGACCGCTTCCTGCCAGCCACAGCGGTGGCCGGGTCGATCCGTACCTCACCAACATCGCCATCGCCGACCTGCAGGCCGACCAGGACTTCCTCGCGCCGAACACCTTCCCGATCCTCCCCGTCACCCAGCAGGGCGGCCGGTACAGCGTGTGGGACCGCGGCAGCCTGCTGCGGCCCGAGATGCGCCTCAAGCCCTACGGCGACCGGCCGGTGCAGGGCGCCTACAAGCAGCACAACGACTCCTTCTGGTGCGAGAACTACGCACTCGAGAAGGTGATCGACCCGGCCGACATCGCCAACTCGCTCGACCCGATGGCCCCCTTCGAGGGCGCGGTGAACTACCTGACGCTGAACGCCAAGCTCAGCATGGACAAGGACTGGGCCGAGAGCTTCTTCCGCACTGGTATCTGGGCTTTCGAGTACCACGGCACGAGCAGCAACCCCAGCAGCACGCCCGACACCGCCGACTTCCTGCAGTGGGACCAGGCGGGCGCGATGCCCGCCCAGTTCATCCGCAGTCGCGCGACGCGCATGAAGCTGATGACCGGCCGCAAGCCGAACGTCATGGTGATTGGCGAGAACGTCTACAACTACCTGGTCTTCTCTCCGGACTTCGTGGACCGCGTGAAGTACGTCCAGAAGGGCATTGTGGACATCGACCTGATGGCACAGTTCTTCGACGTGGACCGGGTCATGGTGGCGGGCGGCGTGTTCAACAACGCCAAGGAAGGGCTGCCCGACGATTTCCAGTTCATCATTGACGCCAACTCGGTATGGCTTGGCTTCGTAGCCCCCCGGCCCAGCAAGGACATTCCCTCGGCCGGGTACATCTTCAACTGGCGTGGCCTCACCAACGCCATGAAGGGCCCCCGCGAGGACGCCCAGAACACCAGCGGCCTGGCCGTCATCCGGCGCGGCTACGACGACCGCGCGCCGGCCGACTGGATCCAGATCCACACCGCCTACGACATGAAGGTCACGGCCCCGGACCTGGGCATGTTCCTTACCAACGTGGTCGGGCAGAACCTCATCGCGCAGTAACTGAGCGAGCGGGTGAGCCCGCTCGTCTCCATGGAGGCAGGATGTCCGAGAAACAGTACGTGGCCCTGAAGCAGATCCTGCTCGGGGACAGAACCATTCGGCCCGGCGAGGACGTGCCGATCCTCCCGGGCCGTAGTTACCACCAGATGCTCAGCCTCGGCCAGATCGCCGAGAAGCCCGAAGCAACCCCGGCCGCATTGCCCGACGGGGCCTACTCGGTGGTGTTGCTGATCGGCAGCCGGGTGATCTTCGTCGACCACGAGGGCCAGCCGACCGAGGTGACCTACCACGGCCTTCAGGAGCCGGACGAGGCAGCCCGAGGAACGCTGGAACTGGCAGTGGGGCAGCTCGCGGCGCTGGTGGCGTTCCCGGACGATCCGGAGCCCGCTCTGGTGACGCTGGGCAGCCTGACCTGGGGCGACGCGGCCGAACTGCTGGCGCTGCGACTCGAGGCGGCCGAGACCGCCCGAGCACACCTGGAAACGCAGCTCGCCACGGCCACCGAGGCCGGTCAGGCAAGCCAGGTCCAGATCGATCAGCTGACGACGCAACTCAGCGTGTCCGCCGAGACTGTCAAGGGGGCGGTCAGCCTGCAGGCGCAGGTGGACTGGCTCACCCTGCTGCTGGGCGCTGTGCAGGCCCAGGGCGAACCGCTCGCCGAGGATGCTCCGGGGTTCAAGGAACTGGGGGCGGTCGGCGTGCACACCCGTGAGGGCGTGCTGCTGCTGGCGGCCGAACCGGCGAACCTGATCAAGGTCAAGGGGATCGGGCAGGCAACGGCCGACAAGCTGCTCACCTGGCTGAATCCACCTGAGCCGGCTGGAGGCTGACGTGACCGCGCCTACTGCGGTCACGGCGGAGCAGAAGCGTGACCTGCGCCAGCTGGCCGGGGCTGGCGCCTATGACCTGTGGCTCAGCCTCTACAAGGATGCGAGCACCAGCGAACCCCAGGCGCTTGCCGCTCTGATCAGGCGCAACGCGGGCGATGTCCGACTCGCGGCGGCCGACATGCTCGACGGGGTGATCGATGGGGCCGAGACGATCAAGAAGCTCAAGATCGAGGGCGAGCTCGACGTCGAGTTCAACCCGGTGAGTTACGCCACCAAATCGGCCAACCTCCGCAGTCAGGTCGCTCTGAGCGCCGGTCAGGCCAGGCGCTTCGGACCGCCACTCGCCGGCATGGCTATCGGGCGCAGTGATGTGCCGCAGGCCTTCCGCCTCTCGGACAGCCAGCTGCCCAGTGACCTGGACCGGCTGGGCACCGTGGCGGGCGGCGAGAAGATCGACCGGGAGACGCCGTGAGTCTGCTCGGCAAGATCCAGGCGGCCGTCGGAAAGGTCCAGAGCAACCAGGACCTGAACGAGGTGCGCTTCCAGCGCACCCTGGTCTTCGAGTACTCAGGGCACACCTACACGGTGCGGTGCTCGATCACCGACCCGAATAAGGTGGACAACAGCGTGAACCGCGCCACCCTGATGGACGTCGAGGTAGACGTCCGCCGGGACACTCGGCTCCTGCGGGTGCATCCGGAAGATCTGGAGGAGCGGCCGCCTGTGGGCGCTGAGGTGGCCTGGGACGGTCGCACCCTGCGGGTGGTCAGCTGGTCTCAGGCCAGCGAGTACACCGGCCAGACCCTCGGCACCTGTCTGCTGGAGGGCTGATGGCCGCCGACCCGCTTGCCCACGTGGTGCAGCGGTTGGAGGAAGCGAGCTTGAAGGTCCTCGGCCCCGAACAGCTGGACGAACCCGCCGAGTACGTGCCGACCGCCGCTGGCACCAAGCCGAAAGCGGGGGGAGGGTCAGTGCCAACCGGCCTGCACGCCTACCTGACCGACAAGGGCAGCTATCTCCAGGTATACGAGCTCGCTCCCACCTTCACGGCCTCCGGTGTCTATGACACCTACTTGCTGACGGTGGATGCCCTGGCCATCGGACGCGAGCCCGCCCGCACCTTGGCCGCTCAGGCCAGAACCCTGCTCTCCCGCACGCCACGTAAGGGTGGCTACATCACGACCTTCCAGCCGGAACGGATCGAGCCCCTCACCCGCGACGTCTACCGCGTCACGGTGCAATACGAGGTGCGCCAGGTGCGCACCCAGGAGTAACCATGCCCCTAGAGCCCGTCAACACCAACGTGACCGACGCCGGAAATATCCAGACCCTCGGCCGCCGTGGCTACTTCTACAAGCAGGGCATCGGCTGGATCGACCTCGGCCTACTGGAGAGCGTCGCCATCGCCCGAGCCAACACCCGCAAGACGTTCAAGAACAACCGGATCGGCAAGACCCAGACGTTCAAGGACATCCCCGACGATGACACCCAGACCTTCACCATCCAGACCGGCTCGACCGGTGACAGCGCTGTACGTGGCCTGTTCACCGGTGGAACGGCCATCGCCACAGGTGGCACGGTTCCGGCAGCCTTTGCCGCCACGACCGACCTGGATCTGGGCGACTACGTCTCGGCCAGCGGCCGATACTACGAGGTGACGACCGCCGGCAAGACGGGCGCGGCTGCCCCGGTCTGGCCCAATGTTGCCGGTCAGACCGTCGCCAGCGGCACCGTGACGTTCACCGATCGGGGCACTGCGGCCCCTGCTGCTAGCCAGACGCTCGCCTACGCCGACACGGCTGCGGTGACATACGGCGGGTTCATCCTGGTGCGCGAGACCAACGAGGCTGGCGGCTCGAACATCATCCGCGGGTACCCGACCGTGCAGATCGCCGGCAACGGGGAGCCGGACATCCAGGGTTTCGACGGCCTGGAGTTCCTGCTGACGGTGCTGGGTGCCAAAGAGTTCACTCCTCCGGCCGCATACGGGAACTTCGGAACCGTCAAACCGGATGGTGTGGTTTACCAAGTCTCGAAGGCCAACAGCAAAGCGCTTGAAGACGCCCTGGCAGACGCCATCAAGACGGCGGTCGACGCTTCCTGAAGCTCACTCCGGCCCGCGCTGGGACAGGCGGGCCACCCCCAAAACGAGAATCCACAATGTCAGAACACGCCCAGACCGTCCCCCTTTCGAATGGCGTGACCATCACAGTGGTCGCCTGGTCGCTGGACCAGATCGCCGCCAACAGCGCTGACTTCCTGAACCTGCTGCGGGCCTTCACCGCGAGCCTGACCACCGACCAGCCGCTGAGCCAGGAGTTCGCGGCCTTGGTGGTCCGGACCGTCCGGCTGAGCCTGCAACGGCCAGAGGACGCCGCGCACGTTACCGCGCGGGACTTGCCGGAGCTGATGCAGGCCGTGTGGGACGTGAACGGTCTGGGTGATTTGGTAAAAAAACTGTTGTCCCTGCAGCTCCAGGTCAGGACGGGGTTGCAGGAGGCGCTGGGCCAGTCCTCGACCTGATCGACCAGGCCCTGGAAGTGCTCAGCTGGGAAGAGATTCGGCAGACACCGGAACCGATCCTGAGGCGCCGCTTGGCCGCCCTGGAACGAGCTCGGGCCAGAACCCGGGCAGATGCCCTCGAAGACGCAGCGATGTCGGCCGAGATCAACTGGGGACAGGAAATCATCGGGCAGGTGCCCAGATCGAACCTGCCCTACAAGGTCGTCGATCGGCCGTTCAACCTACACATCCACAAACTGCGCCGGTCTGGCGCTGGCCTGCCGCTCGAAGAATTGCCGGATGAGCGGGCGGAGCGGATCCAGGCTGAAAACGAACGCCTCGACGCCCTGTTAATGAACTGAGGTGATGTATGGCAGCACCCGCATTTCTGGACGGCTCGAAGACTCAGAAGGCCTTCGGCAAGCGACGGCAGGCTATTGAATCCCAACTCCAAGCGCTGGCCGAGTCCGCCGCGATTGCAGGCGAGCAGCACGCCCAGCGGGGCCTCCAGGCGAACGTGTACGGCACGGCGCCCGGCGCCTACCGCCGCACCCACCGCCTCAAATACAGCACCTACAAGGACGGCACTTATGCTGCTGGGCTTCTGCGCGTGGTTCTCGGCGACACCGCGCCTTACGCCGACAAGATCGAGTACGGGACCGGCCCGCACGAACTCAGCCCGGCTCAACTCCAGCAGTACCTAGAGACGCTCCCGAAAGGTGGGCTGCTGAAGTTCGGCCGCTCAGGCAAAGCATATTTGTACCCCGGTCCATACATCGGACCGGGGCTGATTTTCGCGCGCTACAAAGTGCGGGAGCAAATGGCACTTCTCGTTCAGAAGACATTTGCATGAGCAGGTGATTCAGGGGGTGGCAGGTGGGGTGCTCGACACCTTCTGGCTGAAAGCAGAAGCGGCGTCGAGTTCTCCAAGGTAAGTGGGCAAGGCATGGGTGGGCGTGGCGAGTCCCCGCTCGACGAGGATCAGGTTCAGAAGATCGGAAGTTTGCCATACGAAGGCGGTCGGGCGGTTGTTTTCGTATTTCCCCGTCATTTCCAAGTACACGACAGAGCCCGGGGGCATGAAGTACTCAAGAGACTTTATGGCCGCAGCGTTGCGCTCGGGCAATACCTGAATGTTGGCCAGACGAATCTGCGTAGGGACAAAGTTCATCACGCCCTCTATCGTTTGCCCGTCGGCAACCTTATCCACCCTGAACGCCACCAGGGGGGCAGTTTCAGGCAGCCTCAAATCAGGGGCGCTCAACATTTGCTTCACGGGTAGCGGACCATCCAACACGCCCGCCCTGGGAGTTGTGTCGTCAATCATTTTCTGGATTCTGACTTTATAAGCGCGAGCATCAGACGGATTGTTCAAGTCGTAGCACTGCTGAACCCGAACGCCAGCAATCGTTGGATAAAAACAGCTCATCGTGCCCAGGCTCGTGCCTGAGCACCCTAAAAGAAGCAAGGCAATCAGTTTTCTTATCATATCTGGATGATATAGCCGGATTTCTCTGAAAGCTGGGCATTTTTGTGTTTTACGAGGGGGTGACTCATGGCAGACCTGAAAGACACGCTACAGCTCGACGTTACCCAGTATCTGAAGCAGCTCGACACCGTAGACAAGAAGATCGGCGACCTGTATCGCCCCCGCCCTTCGCCGCCGCTGCCGCCTGTTCCTCCTCTGCCGAATGGCGGCGGCGCTGGTGGCAACGGCAACCGGGGCGGGCAGAGCGCGGCGCAGAAAGAACTGACTGAACTGGCCAATCGACTCAAGATCGCGCAGAACGAGATCAAGCAGCTTGGGGCGGCGGCCACACCGGCCCAGCTCACCGCCTATGCCCAGCAGCTGGCCACGATTACCACACGTGCTCAGGCTCTTGGCCCGGGCCTGGCTGCTGGCAGCCGCGAAGCCCGGAATCTCAGTGGGCTGCTTCTCGGCCTTCAGGGCACAAGCGGACAGGTCGGCGCGGCCCTCAATGCCCTGGCACAAGGTCCACGCCCGGTCAACGATCCGGCCTTTCTGCGACAGCTGCGCCTGGAAATCACCAGCGTCAACAACCAGATCGCCACCGCGCGCAACAACTTCATCCAGCTCGACGGCGCGGCCACTCCCAGGCAGATCCGCGAACTGGTCAGACAGATGACCGATCTGAAGACCAAGGCGAACGATCTGGCCCGTGGTCTGCCGCAGGGGAGCGAGGAGCTGCGCCGCCTTTCCCTCGCCGCCGCCACTGCCGAGCGCAGCATCGCTGGTGCCACTGGGCAGATCAGCCGCCTGGGTCTGGCCTCGCAGGTGCGCTTGGGCACGACGGCGAGCCTGAACGACTTCCGGGGTCAGTTTCAGGGCGTGACGAGCGGCATCACGAACTTCGCCAGGTTCACTGACACCGCACGCCTGGCGTCGGCACTGTTCGATTCACAGCTGCGTCGCCAGAACATCGGATTCGACGAGGGACAGAAAGCTGTCACCGGCCTGAGCAACAAACTGAAGATCCTGCCCAGCCAGGCGCAAGACGCCATTCAGGTGCTCTTGCGTAACGGATTCGACCTGAATCAGGCTGTTGATGTTTTGAGCAGGGCTGGCGCCTCTGCAATTTCACGCGGACGCACTGCAGCCGACGGCGTCGATCTGTTTTCGCAGGCCATTCAAAGCCAGAGCAGCACCATGCTCAACTACATCGGAATCGCTGGCAACCTGAGTGATTTCTACGTGCAGTACGGCAAACAGATCGGAAAAACCTCCAATACCCTGAATCAACAGGAGAAGGCCCAGGCGGCGGTCAACCTGGTCACGAAGGAAACCAACGAGGAACTTGCCAACCTGCCCCTGCTGCAGGCCAGCCTGTCCGGAGGGTTCAGTGATCTTTCGATCAGCTATCAGAACTTCCAGAAAACCATCGGCAAGAGCTTCATTCAGCCGGTGGCTGATACCGTTCAGGGCCTGAACAACGCCGTCTCCTACTTCTCGAAGCTCCCACCGGTAGTGCAGGACGGCACAGGAAAACTGGTCATCTTCGGGGCAACCACGCTGGTGGTAGCGAAGCTGCTGCTGTTCGGCGTGCAGAACGTCTACGCCTTCAAAGCACAGATCCTCGGCATCGCCCCGGCTGCGGGAGGAGCGAACGCAGCACTCAGCATTTTCGGAGTCGGGATTGGCATCTTCCGGAAGTCGATCCAAGGTGCAGTTGCAGAAATAGGGCTGCTGAAGCTCGGCATCCTTGGGCTGGTCGCCCTCCCAGTGGCAGGCCTGACCGGCTACGCCGTCGGCCGACAGATCGGCGAGCTCGACACTGGCAAAGGCACGGTCGATCAGAACGTCCAGTACGACGTCCTGACGCGCGACCGCACTCTTCAGAAGATCCTGGGCATCAGCCCGGCCGAGTCCGACGCGGCTGCTGCCCAGCTGGCCCGTGATATTGACGGCATCACGGCGAAAGCCGAGAAGCAATACGAGGCGGCACGGGTTAAGGGGGGAACCCTGTATGCCAGTTACATCAGGTCTGCCGGCAATGCCCGGGAACTCAGAACCGATGCCACGGCCCGCTACAACACAGCGCTAGAGACTGGCGATACGGCTGGCGAGGAGGCTGCCAAACGTCAGATCGATCTCCTCAATCAGCAGATCCGCAAGATCGACCAGGCGGCCGCAGCTCTCCTGAAAAAGAAGGCCGTCACCAAGGCCGATGAAACCTCGACCGTTGCTCAGGACGAGGCCTATGAGAAGCTGGTCGGCTCACTCTCTAACCTGGGCCAGCAGTTCGGAGCGGTCAAAACCACTGAATTCCAGGGGCAGCTGGTCGCCGCGCAGAAGGCCTTCGACACCTTCCAGGGCAACATCACCAAAGCCTTGAAGGCCGGAGACATCACCGCCAAGCAAGGTGCGGCCCTTCGGGAACAGTTCAGGACAGGTACGCAAAACATCGTCCCCAACCTCGTGCAGCGCCAGCTCGACAGCAACAAGGAGGCCACTCTCACCGGTCAGCGCGATCTGGAAGCGGCCCGGATCGCTTTGATCCGCGATGCCCGGGGCAAGCGCGAGGGCGAGCTGACCATCGAAACGGAGCGTATCCGCGACGAGTACAAGAAGCGGATCGACGAGGCCAACCAGAATGCGGGGGCCAGGGGGCTTTCTACCGGCCAGGGCAAGGCGCTGGCGGCCGAGGCCGTGCGCCTGGAAGGCGAGCGTGACGAGAAGATCCGGCTGGCCCGGGAGGGGGCGAACCGCGAGCTTGAAACTCTGGAGCGCGAGTCCCAGGGCAAGGTGCTCGATGCCCAGCGGGCCAGCCTGCAGGAACAGATTAATGTCATCACCACGGGTACGTCGGAGCTCGAGCAGCAGCGTGACCGAGCATTGTCCCGGACGTCCGACCCGGGCCGGCAGTTGGCCATCGAGCGGCAGTATCAGACCCAATTGCTGGATCTGAAGCGGCAGGGCATCGAAGCGAACCGGGTGCTGGCCGAGCAGGCGGCCACCCGGCAGCTTTCGGATGACCTGTTTGCGGCAAAGGATGCTGGCGACCGGCGGGTCCAGCTGGAGACCGAGGCCCGAGACCGCTATGCCCTCGCCATTCGCGCGATTGAAACCGGCGCCCGAACCCAGACCAACGTGGAGGTACTGGCCCTAGAAACCCGCCAGAACGAAGCCCTGGCGAAGATCTACCAGCGCGACGTGGAACGGGTATTGAAAGGCATCAAGGATGTTGAGGGGGCGGAGCTGATCAGCCTGAAGCGGCGGCTCCAGGCTCGACTGGCGACTGCACAGGCTTCAGGCAATGCCCCACTCCAGCAGGTGGTTCAAGGGGCCCTGGACACCGTCACGGGGCAGATGGTGCAGAACGCCTCGGACTTTCACGATCGTCTGGTGCAGAGCCGGCAGGCGGCAACCGACCTTCAGGACAAGCTGGCCGACGTGGCTCGCACTCCACTCCAGAAGGCCGAGCACACCGCCGCCAGCCCGTTCAATGACATCCTTAAAAGCGCCCAGGGCGACCTGGACACCTTGCGAAAAGCCTTCGGAAAGATCGCCGACCCAACCCCTGAGCAGGTCACGGCGTTCCGCAGCCAGCAAGCCACCCTGACGGGGATCATTCGCGGAGCCAACCAGGAGCGCAATCAGGCGATCCTGACGGCCGACCAGACCTTCTACCGAGCCCGAGACGACAAGGCCGCCGAGGCCGCCCTCAAGCTCGGCAAGACCCAGTTCGACAACGAGACGCTCACCGGAGCTGGGTACACCCGCCTCCTGAACGCCGATCGCCAGTACTGGACCCGGCGCCTTGCGGTAGCGGTGAAAGGTTCGGCCGATGAGGACACGGTTCAGCAGCGGCTGGCCGACAACCAGTCGGAGCGGGACCGCATCCGAGACGTGACGCTGGCTCGGCAGACTGATGGCCGGTCGCTGACCCGGGAAGAGCTGGAGTCACAACTGGCTCTGGCCAAGACCGAGGCTGAACGCGTTCGGCTCCGGAAGCAGCTGGTGGATGGGGACAGCACGCGGCTCGCGCAGGTGGACCGCGAACTGGCGACGCTCAATGCCACCGGCGGCAAGATTGAGGACATTCGCAAGCTGGAGCGCGAGCGCCTAACCTTGCGGGGCAACCTCAATACGGCGACCGAGGAGGGCCGCCAGCGAGATGCTGACAGCCGGACCTTCGTCCGCGAGCAGCTGGTCGGAGAACTGGCAATCACCAAGACTGAGGACGAGCGGGCCCGCCTTCGAGGGCAGATCCTGGCCGGGGATCGCCTGCGGCTGCTGACCGTTCAGACCGAACTGGCCGGGCAAATCGCCCTGGGTGGGCCAGTCGAGCGTATCCGTGCCCTCAAGGATGAGCAGCTCAAGCTCGAAACGGACATCAACACCCAGCAGGAAGAACAGCAGCAGCGAACCGACAAGCTGGTCGCCTCTCAGCTCAGCCTGGCAGCAGCCGAAGGGCAGCGGCAGGCCGCCATGGCCCGCAGCAATGCCGAGGTGGCTGCTTCAAAGGTGGCCGCTGTAGGGCAGGCCTCGCAGGACCTGGGGGATGTGGACGGTCGAATCGCCAAGGCCCGAGCAGATGGGAAGGCCCAGTCCGAGATCAATGACCTGCTGACCGAACGCGAAGGCAAGGTCACAGCGCTTTACCAGGCGCAGCGGGATGCGGCCCGCTTCGGCGTCGAGGTGGCTCAGCAGCAGCTGGACCTGGACGAGGCCAGAGTCCGAGCGGTGGCTCAGATCACCGGGTCGGCGGATGACGCGGTGGCCAGCGCAGTGATCGACCTCGACGTGACCCGGAAGCAGGTCGAATTCATCGACCAGCAACTGGCCAACCGGGACAAGCTCAAGCTCACAGACACCGATATCAACGACCTGCAGGTCAAGCGCCTCGGACTGCTCGGACAGGAGGCCGAACAGCAGCGCAAGCTCATCGAAGCCGAGCGGCAGCGGCGGGATCTGATCGAGAACGTCAACCTGGGCGCCGGGACGCTCGGACGGGAAGCTGCTGGTGGGAGTCCAGGCACCCGCGCGCTGTCGGACGCCGAAGGCGCCGTGGCCGATGCCCGCACCCGGCTTGCTCAGGCGACCCGCGCCTACAGCGAAGCCCAGGCGGACCTGAGCAAGAATCAATCCAGCAGCAACATCCAGAAGTTCGGCCAGGCCCAGGACGCCCTCACCAGCCAGATCGCCAATCAGCGGAAAGCCGTCGAAGGGCTGGCCTCGGCCTACCGTGGGCAGCTGTCCAGCATGGACGGCGTTCGGGACGCGACCGAGAAACTGCGGGCCGTGGTGCCTGGGAGCACACCGGACGGCAAGATCGCGCAGGGCGATGAGGGACAGGCCTACGAGCGCCTGTACGCCATCCAGGCCCGCCGCGATCAGGCCCTCAAGCAGGTGCAGGAGGCCATCAGAAGCGGAGACGCCAAGCTGATCGCTTCGAGCACCCAGGAATTGACTGCTCAGCAGGATCGCTACAACAAACAGGGTGATCTGCTGAAGAAAAACGGCTTGCAGTTCACGCCGTCCAATGACACCGGCCTGAAGGACACCCTGAAACAGCTCGACAAGTTGGGTGTGACGTACGACCAGGAGGCCATCAACCTCCAGCAACGGGCGGCGGCCGCGGACAAGGAATCGGAAGCGGCCATGACCTTCAGCTCGGCCACCGACCGCCTGCCGGACATCTTCAGCACCGGCGCCCAGCAGATTCAGGACGCGATCTTCCGCGGCGTGAACTACATGCTCCAGTCGATCCGAAGCCCCACGATCAGCAGTCCCACCGTCCCGGCCACGGCGGGCAGCACCTACTCCAGAGGAGGCGACACCATCACCTACAACGTCGAAACCCACGTCCACCCAGCACCGGGCCAGCAGCTGGGCCTAGATGACGTGCAGCGGGCGGTGGAACGGGGCATTGATGACCGCATTGGGGCGGCCCGGCAGCAGAAAGCCTGGAGCGCCAGCAACTGTAAGCCTGGTGGCGGCTGATGCCCCTCTTCCCGCACGTGTTCAGGGTGCAGACGCCGGGCGGCCTTGTCGATCTGGCGGGCTTTGAAGTGCCACCAGAGGCGGTCGTCAGTACGGTCGAGCGGCCGGCCGAGGTGGTACAGCTGATCGACGGGCGCGGCGTGCCGCGTGTGGCCAGCAGCAGCACACTGACCCGCCTGCGGATTTCCAGCCCCGAGGGCTTCGGGTTACCGGGCGATCGCGCAGCGCTGCTGAAGCAACTGCACATCGGACACAGCTGCACCGTGACCGAGAACCTCACCGACCGTGAGGCGCTCACCGTCTGGACGGACGCCCTCGTTTGGGTCGCCCCGGTCGTGACCCGCATCGGGTACGACCCGGGCACGAACACCGAGTACTACAGCTACCAGCTGGAATTCATCAGCACGGAGGTCTCATGACGAAAACCCTCGCATTTCTCAACCCGGACGGCTCCCCAATTGACAGCACCACCTTCGGGAGCGTGCTGCCCGGCACGAACTCGGTCAGTCGCTCACTGATCCTGCAAAACACCGGCAACGAGTCGATCCCGAGCGTCCGCATGTGGATCGAGCAGGCGTCCACCGCAGACGGCGAGTATCACGCGACGGTGGGCAGTCTCGCACTGACTGGCACGGCTCAGGAGGTGCTCAGCGTGCCGCTCGATCCGGGCGCGAGCGTCGCCCTGACCGAGTACGTCAGCACCCCGGCTGGCCTGAGCAACACCGGCCCGGACAGCGCCACGCTCGTCTTCGAGTTCGATCAGTAACACGCCACCGGGAGGTGAACCATGCCGATCATTCTGAGCAGACCCCCGGAGAAGTTTCGGGGAACGCGGGCGGTCACGTGGACCTCCCGAGCGGTGGTGCAGGGCGAGCGCCTCGTCACGTGGACGTCGGCGAGCACCGTGCGCGGCGAGCTGGCCGTCACGTGGACGAGCGTTCACCCGGTGCAGGGCACGCGTCAGCTCACGTGGTCGAGCGCCCGGGTCGTGCAGGGCGCCAGGCCGATCACCTGGACCAGCAGGCCGACCGTGGTGCGCGGTACCCGGACCGTCACCTGGGAAGGCAGCCGCCCGGTCCAGGGGCGCCGGACCGTCACCTGGAACGTGCCTGACGCCTGGCCTGTACGGGTGCGGCAGGGCCAGCGCGCCCGCGTGCCCTCTATCCGGAGCAACGCCGGGCAGGTGGTCAGTGCGCAGTACTCGCACACTGGCACGCGCGAGTCGCTCAACCTCACCGTCCTGGGGCGCGTCACTCCACAGGTGCAACTTTCCCTCACCGTGAGCGACGCCGGCAGCGTGTCGGTGGTGCTCGACGGCGACCTGTTCCAGTACGAGCCGCGCCGCACGCCGACCGGTTGGGTCACGACCCTGCACGGCTACAACAAGGCCGCCAGCAGGCTCGGCAGCGTGCGGCTCGACGAGCTGATTCCCTGGCAACTGAGCCCGACGCCACTGCCCGACCGGCGCGTGCCCTGTGCGGCGAGACTGAAACCGCAGTCGACGAGCGTCTCGGGCATCGTCACCGAGGCGTTCAAGTCGGCGGGCATGCTGCTCAGCTTCCCGGCGCGCGATCCGTTCACTGGATTGACCTTCGAGGAGGGCACGCGGGAGTATTCGACGCTCAACAAAACGCCCGATCAGGTCTTCGCCGACACCTACGGTCAGATCGGCTGGGCGTACGTGGTGCGCGGGCAGATCGCCGCCGCGCTTCCGGCCGGGGGCGGATACCTCTCCGGCACCGTGAGGGTGGACGATCTGGCCGACCTGTCCCAGCGCTTCGAGGCGGCCAACACGCCGAGCCTCGTGACCGCGACCGGGGCGGATCTGCTGATGGACAAGCCTGACCTCATTCAGCTCGTCTCTTCGGCTCCCGACCCGGCGAGCCTGCAGCGCGAACTGCTGCAGGAGGCCGAGTGGTTCGTCACCACGGCGACCGACACCGGCGAGACGATCAAGGGCTTCCGGAAGAGCCTGGGCGTGATCGTCGCGACCGCCGAACTGACGCGCAGCGACGTGACCGTGCAGGAAACGGTGGACGGGCAGCTTAAGACGCGAACCTTCAGCCGGGTCGTCACCGGGTTCACCAGCACCGAGACGACCTATGACCCGTCCTGCACCGACGCGGTGATCCGGCAAACAACCATCAAGCAATCGTTCAGCTACACACTCAACACCGACACCCACTCGCGGGTCTTGAGCGGCCCCGGGTTCATCGGCGGCTACGAGGTGGGCACGCCCCTGGGTGACGAGACGCAGACGGTCTTCCAGACGTACAGCCCGGAAGGCTACCTCGCCTCCCGCACCACCAACACCCAGAAGCTCGTCAGCGTGAAGCAGGAGAACGCCGACGCCGCGCCGAAGGACCGGGGCGAGATCACGCCGAACGAATACCTCGACACGGTGCTCAGCGAGACCTTCCAGCCGACCGGAGGCGGCGACTGGCTGCGCCTCTGGAATCTCTCGGGAGCGCAGCAGGTGCCGCTGTACGACGCCGAGAGTGGCGACGCGGTGCGGCTGAGCACCAAAGGCGGCGCGGTGAACGGCGGGCAGGAGACGCTCGACAGCGCGCCGCCCCAGGTGCGCTGCCCGGACCCCTGCGCGGGCCGGAAGGCGGCGTACCCGCAGGTGGCGCGGCGCTCGGTTCCGGACGGCCGCGAGGGGCAGGAGGTGAGCCGGTCGCTGCCGTTCGTGGAGAGTGGTCAGCTGCTCGACAGCTTCGCGGCCGGCATTGCCGAGAGCCTCAGCCCGACCGTGGGCACCGACGCGACGCTCGCCTCTGTGCAGGACTGGCGACCCGGCACCACGCTCGGCGGTGAACTCGACGGCGTGGTGGAGTCGTACACCCTCGACGCGGCGGCAGGCATGGCGACGGTCAAGCTGACGGCCCGGAAGCTCAACCCCACTGGGAGTGAGGCGCTGACCGGCGAGACCGGCCCGGGGCCCTACCGGGACCTCGTGACATGGCGACTGCCGGGCGGCGTGGTCGTGAACCATTTCAAGGGCGTGAAGGACAACGTGCCGCAGTTCGACCGGGTCTTCGTGCGCGTGACCGGGGCGAACCTGCCGAACCCAGGCGACGAACTCGAGTGGCGCCGAGATCTGCGCTTCGGACCGACTGCAACAGGCAACTACGGGAACTGATCTCCGGACATCGAACATCGAACACAGGAGGTGAACCATGAAACGACTGACCGACGCCGAGGTGCTGCTGAGGCTGCTGGGCGAGACGTGCGATTGCTGCTGCGAGTGCGAGCACCAGCAGGGCACGGCGACCCGTACAGAGGCCGCCCCGGCGCGGCCGCAGATGTTCAGCAAGAAGATGCCGCCCCTGACAGTGATCGACACCGATCAGCCGTTCGTGCCCTCTTATCCCAGCTTCGACAGTCCTCAGCGAGCAGCGAATCTGGGACTGCCCCACATCCCACTGTTGATCGATCCTGACCCGGGGAGCGACAGGGCGCACGAGGGCCGCTTCGAAGAACTCCAGGTGTCCGGCTCCCTGAGCAACCGAACGATGGTTCTGAACGACGGCACGGTGACTGGTACCGGCTCCATCGGCAACGGTCCACTCGTCATCGATCAGGACGCCCGCACGGTGCTCGGTGGCCCGCGCGAGTTCACGAACTTCGAACTCGCGGGCGCGCCGATCACCGGACTGGTGGTAACGCCCACCCAGAACGGCTCGCCAGGATACGGCGTCACGACGGCGCAGCCTCAGGCGGGCTACCCCGAGCAGGGTGGCCAGGACGTCCCGCTCACCGACACCTCGGGGAACAAGACCTCTCCGACTGGGACACTGCCGAGATACAACCTGCTCGACACCCGCACGTACCTCACCCAGTACGAGTGGCAGGACGGCATTGACTGGGACGGCCGCCCGGTTCGAGCGACCGAGCCGACCGAGACGGTCGATTCCGGCCGTCGCTTGCTGGCGAACGTCTCCGCCACGGTGCATGTCCGGTATAACTCGCCCGACGGCAGCCAGATCAGAGAAGGAACTGCCACCGCGACCCTGTTCCAGCAGCGCTGGCTGGGGCACGCGGTCACGCTTGAGGGCGGCACACCAGGCTTCTCGACGGTCCAGGCCCCCAGGCTCTACGGCAACGCCAACGTCGATGGGAGCGGCGCAGTGCTGATCTCACCCTATGGCCTGAGCAACACTACGGGCACGTTCCAACCGCTCTCACCGAACGACCCGGGAAGCCGGCAGCAGTTCGCGGTCCCTGAGGGCGCGACGATCACCGGCACCAGCAGGGACGGCAGTGATACCCAGGTGCTCAGCACGGCGTACGCACCGCTTTGGGTGCAGGTCTTCGCCAGCGAGCTGCTTCCGAAGCTTGGAGAAGCTGAGCGGTTCAGGCGCCATTTCAAGGGCCAAGGCATCGAAGTCTGGGGCGACGCCCGCACGTGTACCGGGCTGGCCGCGGGCAATGTGCAGGACCTGACCGGGGGCGCCGAGCTGCGGGTGAATGGCCGGATCTACCGAGCGGGAAGCTGGGCCGCGATCCGCGTGCGCCAGCCGGACGACAGCATGAAGATCTGGGTCCTGCACCTGGACGGCGTGCTGACCCGAGAGATTCTGGGTGGGCAGGTCAGCAGCTGCACACTGACTGAGCTGATGACGATCTGCCGCAGGCCGGATCTCGCCCCGCTCTTCCTGAAAATCGGGGTGCTGCACACCAACTGGCCCCATGACCGGGCCGCGCTCGAGACCAGTGGGCCGACGCTGCATCTCACCGACTGGCAGCCCTGGCGGGACGCCACCCGGCAGGAATGGGGGGCCGCCCAGGCCAGTCGGCCGAAGTGGGCCGAAATGATCACCGCCGAGACGAAGCTGCCGCCGGTGCCGCCTTTGGGACTCGCGCTCGCGGACGCGGCCACCACCGGGCAGTGGGACGCCGTGCCCCGGAACGGCAGCCCGCACCTGCTGCCGACGATGGTCGAGGTGTACAGCAGGGCGAATGGTTGGCAGGTCAGCAGCGCGGCACTCAGTGCACTGGCCAAGCCGCTCGCCTATCCCGGCGTGACCCCCAAGCTCGACGACCGCACCAGCGCGAGCGGCCGCCTGCGCGTGACTTACCCCGCTGCCCCCTGGGCCCTGGCACAGCGCCGCCTGGTGCTGAGCGCCCGCATCCGGACGCCGATCAACCCGGTGATCGTCAGCGGCCTGAGTGTCGACCCGCTGATGCTGGGCCGCGAGGTGCAGACGAAGGCAAGCAGGCTGCTGCCGGCACGCGGTTGGCATCCGGCGGCACTCAACGTGCCAGTCGGCTACGACCCCACACAGCCGCTTGTGCTCGAACTCGACACCCGGGGGCAGCGGCTCTCGCGGCTGCTGCTGTCTCTGGTCGGGCCGGAGAGCGGCGGTATCGAAACTTAGGAGATCCATGAGACAGACCACCAATCAGCTCACCCTGCAGAGCTACCACCTGACGATCGCCGAGGGCCTGCTCGCCGGGCAGACGCTGACCGGCACGCCCGGCTGTACGGTGACGATCAACGGCGCGGCCCCCGCCCTGCCTTACCTGCTGAAAGTCGGGGACGTGCTCGCGGTCACGCACAACGCGGGCAGCGATCTGTCCGGGTTGACCCTTCTGGCGGCCCTCGTGCCCGATCCTGCCACTCCCGGCACGCCGGCCGACCCTGATCCCTCGCAGTGGACCTGGAGCGACACCTTCAACCGCACCTTCCTGGGCGGCGACTACACCCCGGCGCTCAGCTCGACTATCGACGGCGATCAGGTGGCAAGCATCAACGCCAGCGCATTGCTCCTCGGTCAAAACGTGCTCGTCGCCAACCAGGGCGGCCAGGGGACGACGCCGACGATGGACTTCGCCCGCGTGCGGCTGGGTGCCGGACGCTGGAACAATCCGAGTCCCAGCGTTCAGTACGACTGCTCCTTCACTATTGCCACAGGAGTCTATGCGCTCCCGCCCGTCCTGGGCGTGCGGATCGTGGGCGCGTCGAAGTCGCTGACCTGGGACGGCACCCATCTGATGTGGGGCTCGGTGCAGCTCGCGCGGATAGCCGATCTGATGCAGCCGGGCACGACGTACCGCAACCGGCTGACGGTGGACACCGCGAGCGGGCGCATCCAGATCTCGCGCGACAGCAACGGCGTCGTGGATGTGCCGCTCCCGGCAGACTGGGCGGCGTCGATGGGTGGCCAGGGGCTGGTCGAGCTGATCCATGAGACGTCACCGGTCAACACCGGTGCCGGCGTGAACACCTCGTACACCCGCGCGACGTTCGACAACTTCGCCGTCAGGGACGGCTCGGGCAACAGTCAGCAGAGCACCGGCAGCACCGGGAGTCAGGTGCACGTCGGCACGCTCTGGCGCTTCGCGGACGGGCCGCCCGACGATACGGTCGGAAACGATACCGATGTGTGGGTCGAGGGCAGCACCGGCTCGGTCTATCAACGGGTGAACGGCGCCTATCAGGTGCAGATCAACCTGCGGGGACCGCAAGGCGAGAGAGGCGAGCCGGGCCTTCCGGGCGCCTCCGGTGGCGGCGTGGCGCGGCTCAGCTCGCCGGAGGTCGGCTATCCGAGGGTCAGGGGGAACGGCGGCTTCTCAGGCTCGGTCACGCGCGGCGTGCGCAACGTCTCATTCACCTTCACGGCAGACGTCACGCTGGCCGCCGAGGGGCTCATCATCGGCGGCGTCGATCAGCTCGGCGCCCAGGGCATCGATTCGGCCTACATCCAAGACGCCGACGGAGTGGTGGTGGCTTCCGGCGTCGGCTCGATCAGCACCGAGGCCGACACGCTGCGCATCACATTCGAGCGGGTCGCCAACCTGCCGCGCGGCACCTACACGGCCGGGATCGGCTTCTCGGACGGCACGCGGCTGGTGCTCAGCAGCCCGGTTCAATTTCTGGCGGGCGCCGATTCGTTTCAGGTGGACGGCGACACCTCGCGCGCGCCCACGGTGGCGCTCCTGTCCAACCGGGGGAACACGGTCGGCCAGCTCGGGCTGCTCTCGATGCGCGTCGTCAGTCAGCCGACCCCCTACCCGGCCTGGACGGACGGCGCCTTCGAGCTCGTCGCGCCCGCTGGCGGGACACCGTACCTGCGCACCCGCTCGGAGGGCGTCGATTACACGCTCACTTTCACGCCGGTCAGCAGTGGCGGCGGGGGCGGCCAGGAATCGTGATCGATCAGTCCCGCTTCGGCGGGACGTTTCTTGCATCTGGGAGGCAGTTATGAATGAGGCACCGACGTACATCTGGACGCCGCTGGCCAGCGAAGACCAGCCGTTCGTCCTGGACACGCCAGCCGTGGTCCGGTACGGTGCGGACACGCGCTGGACGGAAAAGACGCTGGCCGCGGGGCGGTACACAGCGAACAATCTGCTGTTCGGTGATCCGGCGGTGTTCACCTACAAAACCGCGCAGATCCGCCAGGCCGTGTCCTGGGTTCAGCTGGCCGCGGAAGGCCAGCCGTTCACGCTGACGGCCGCCAGCACCGTCCGGTACGGCGTGGACACGCGCTGGATCGTGCTGGACCTGCCGCCTGGCACGTACGCGGCCACGAATGTCCAGTTCGGCCTGGACCCTGCCGTGGGCGTGGTGAAGGCCGTCTACCGGCGCGCGCTGACCAGTACCGTTCCGGCGCCAGTGGCCCCGCCTGCGCCTGTGATCATCCCGCCGCGGCCGGCGCTGACCGTGAATCAAAACAGCGTCACGCTGTCCTGGCCGATGAATCCGCTGTTCGTGTCCTTCCGGATCTACCGGCAGCGCGGCGGCCGGACGTTCCTGCTGGTCGGGGTGACGCGCCAGCCGGTCTTCACGGACCAGCGCCTACCGGACGGGGAACGCGCCAGATACCAGGTGTTCGGCGTGGAAGCCAACGGGAAGGCCACGCTGATCTTCGACGGCGCCGGCCAGCAGGAAGCGCGCATCTGGAAGGACGAACCGCTGGCGATCACGGAAGGCAAGGTGTACTCCGGGAACTACCGGTCCACGGACCCGAAGGTGGCCGCCGTGACCGTGGCGCCAGGCGTGAAAGGCTGGTCGCTGCTGAACACCCGGCTGCGAAGCCGCGGCCACCTGGTCAGCGTCAGCCAGGGCAGCGACGGCCTGGTCCGGAACGTGATCGGCTGGGGCGACCATCCCGGAACGGCCGGGACCACCACCGGGAACTTCGTGAACGCGTACCGGCCGGCCGGCCTGACCGTGGAACAGGTGGACTTCGAGAACGTCACGCTGGGCTACTACGTGAACGGAGGTGGCACGCAGGACGTGAGGCGGCTGGCGTTCCGGCGCTGGCGCAGTTTCAACATGAATTCCAGGCTGACCAGCGCGGACGGATACCTGCCGGTCCGCGGATACGCCGGCCATATCTTCCAGGCGGATCACGTTTTTTACTGTCCGGAATATGACGTCCAGGACGGCGAGGGCATCCAAGAATACGGCGTCGGGATGGTGGAAGACGGAATCAGTAACTACGTGTCCAGCGGCATTCCGTCCAGGCGTTTCCGCTGGGAGAACCTGTGCATCTTCGGCATGTGGCCGTTCGACGCCACCGCGCATCCGGACACGCCGGAAGGCTATAACGCCGGCTGCGGCCTGATGATCGGGGACGGCACGGCGCCGCCGAACGCGACGGACGCGAACGGATACGGTGACGTGATGCGGAACCTGACCATCGCCTGTGGAAACGCCGGGATCGGGGTGGGCGGTGGCAGCCACCAGGACGTCCACCATAACCGCGATATCGCGTCCGGATACCTGCCGGACGGCGTGACGGTCAACCCCGGAATGAACGTGGGCATGTACCTCAGCAGCCAGAACGGCCTGGCCGCGGGAACCTTTGACCAGAACAGCCTGCGCGACAACGCGTCCATGCACTGGTGTCTGCCCGGCAGCAAAAACAAACCGGACGGCGGCGCGTACAACAACGCCTTCGACCAGTCCGGCGCGGACCCGGCGCGCGGCAACGTGGCCGCCAGGAATGAGTGGCTGACCGGGGACGCCAGCGTGGCGCGTGAACACGCTGAACACCTGGCCTGGCACGTCCAGAACGCCGCGGCCGGGGTCATCCTGGGCGCGCAGACTTCCGCCTGATTCACCTTCGGAGAACACACCACATGCCCATAAAGACTTCCGTTTCCTTGATGCGCCGCGCCTTCAGTTCTGCCATGTGGGAACTGTTCGCCGGTCTGGTCGCGCTGTTCAGCCTGCCCACGGCGTACTCCTTCATGTTCTATCCGGACGTCTTCAGCGTCAGTAAAGGGTATGCACAGCTGGAAAAGATGTTCCACATTCCGCAGCCCCTGGGCGTCTTCGTGCTGGTGGCCGCGCTGCTGGTCCTGCTCGGAATCGGCACTCAGTTGGGCCGCTGGGGATTACTGGCGCTGACGCTGTTCTGGTTCTTGATGGCGCTGGCGTCCCTGGCCAGCGTGGGCGTCAGCGGCGGAACTATCTGGTTCGCCGCACTCTTCAGCTTGGCGCTGTTCGGCTTCCTGCGAAGCGGCGGCGTGCAACGGCCACACCGGAGCCCCTGATGGCGTTCGATCTGACGACCGCGCTGATCGGGCTGGGCACAGCCGCCTTCGGGTTGCTCGCGGGCATCTTCGCGCCGAAGTTCAAGCGCGACGAGACGAAGATGAGCCTCGAAGTTCAGATGGCGCAGATGGCCGAAGGCTCGCAGGAAAAGTATTACGCGATCCTCTCGGCTAAGCTCGAAAAGTACGAGCAGCGCTTCGAGGCGCTGCTCGAGAAGGTCGGCGTTCAGGGCGAAGAGATCGCTTCGCTGAAGGCCGAGCTGAAAATCCTGCGCTACAGCGAGACGGCGCTGAAGGCCGAGAACGGCGCGCTCAGAACCGACCTCGGGCGTCTTCAGGCCGCCCGGGACGCGCTCGACTTCGAGAACGACCAGCAGGGGCAGGAGATCGCCCGGCTGAACGGCCGCATTCAGGAATTGACCCAGAAGCTCACCGAGAACGAGACGCGACTGGCGGCGGCGCTCGCGCAACTCGCCGCGCAACTTCCCGCCACAGGAGGGCCATGACACAGACAGCAAACATCCCGGGCATCACCATCGTCCAGTCACCCGCGAGCCCCACGCATTACGACAAGGGCCGGAACGGACACCACGTCTCGAAGGTCGTCATCCACGTGGCGGACGGCACCTATCAGGGCTCGCTCGAGTGGTTCAGAGACCCGCGGTCGAGTGTCAGTGCCCATTACATCGTGTCGAGTCTCGGGGAGATCGCGCAGGCGGTCTCGGAGGCCGATACGGCGTGGCAGGCGGGCGACTACCTGACAAACGAGACGACCATTGGCATCGAGCACGAAGGGCGGCCGGCGCTCGGTCCCTGGACGCCCACGGCCGCGCAACTCGAGGCGAGCGCGGCGCTGGTGGCGGACATCTGCAAGCGGTACGCGATCCGCCCGAGCCTGGGCAACGTCGTGCCGCACTCGAGCATCAACCCGAAGCACAACTGCCCCGGCCCGACTTGGCCGTGGGCGAAGTACATCCAGATGGTCTCGGCGATCCTTAATCCGCCCGCCCCACCGAGCCCGCCTGCGGTTGCCCCGACCGCGCACTCGCCGGAGACTGGGAAACGCACGATCACCCTGTACGATCCGGCGACGAACAGCCCGGTCGGCCTCGCCTCGCTGATCGACGGCACCTCGAAGGCGTATCTCCAGCGCAAGGGGCAGCCATGACTGAAGTCGATCCGAGGCGCACGGTGCGCGCCGTGCGGGACCGCGTCGAGGGCGGCCTGGGCGGGACCAACGTCTTCCAGCCGGGCGAGATGCGCCCGGTCGTCGACGTGCAGGAACGCCTGGTGGGATTCGTGCTCGCGTGCCCCGGGTGCGGCGAGCGCCTGTCCCTGCGAACGGTCGGCCCGGAGGCGCACTGGGAGGCGACTGGCGACCTCGACGCGGGCACACTGAGCCTCACACCGAGCATTCACCACGAAGAGGGATACGGCTGGCACGGCTGGCTGCGGGACGGTCTGCTCGCGCCCATTTAGGTTCGCCTGACACTTCACCAGGGGCCGCCGAGAAGATCTCGCGGCCCCGTTCATTTCCCTCTGGAGGGACCATGAAAAAGTACAAGAGCCTGTTGTCCAGCAAGACCTTCTGGGCGTCCCTGTTCGTGGTGTTGGTGGGTGCATACACCGAGCTCGCGCACGCATACGGGTGGGATGTTCGCTGGGTGCCCGGCGTAGTCACGATGCTCACCGGGCTCGGGCTGTACGGCATTCGTACCGCCGACTCGACGCTGGTCCTGCCCGGGCAGACCCCGCCGAAGACCGACGACAACGTCGTGCCCTCGAAGGGTCCGCAGTGAACCTGCTCGCGCTGGTCGAGCACCTGATGGGCGCGAACTGGGGCAAGATCACCCCGGGGCTTGCCGTGCAACTTGGCCTGAAGCTCGCGGGCGTCGTGCCAGAACTGCTGCACTTGCCCGCCGACGCGCACCTGAGCCCGGAGGCGCGCCTGAAGATTGAGGACGCCATCGCGCAGTTCGAGACCGAGGTTGGACTATGAAGAGGCTTCTGCTGCTGTCCGTGCTCGCGCTGAGCGCCTGCGCCCCGTCTTCCACGTCCACCCAGGCGACCACCGCCACGCTCACGCTCGATGCGGGCGCGCTCACCCTGTTCAACCCCGGCCCCGGGCCGCTCACCGAGGCGGTGCTGCGCGTCGACGGGCCGGGCCTGATCCTGGGCGCGCCCTGCGCGGCGCGGGCGCCGAACGTGTACGGCTGCGTGCTCGGCACGGTGGCCGAAGGTGCGTCCGTCACGCTGAAGCCAATCCCTGACCCTGCGGGGCGTCTGGGAACGATCTGTGACGCCGCGGCGAACTTCTATCAGGGCGCGGGCGTGCTCTTTCGGAGGGTGGAGCTGCGCTGCGGCGGCAAGCCGTGACGCCGGTCAAATTGGATCTCACGCCGTGGGGGTACAGGGGCGACGCGTTTGTACTCGACATCCCGCTTCAAAGTCCGGGGCCAGGCGGCGAACAGGAGCCGATCTCAGTCGCCGAGGCCGAGACCTTCCGCGACACCTACACCTTGATCCGGATGATGGTCCGGGTCGACGGGGTGCCCGAGCCGATTCTGCAGGCGTCGCACGCGGACGGTGAGCTCTTCATCGACCCGGCGCACGTTCTGGAAGACGGCTCGAGCTGTCCGGTGTTGTCGATCCGGATTCCCAGCTCGAAGACCGGGACGTTCGTCGAGGACGGGGTGTACGACATCGAGCTGGATTACCCGGGTAGCCTCGGGCCATACACGCTCCTGCGCGGGGCGTTCGCGCTGCCCGAAGACGTGAGCTATGACTAGCCCGGTCGATCCCCGGCCGCTCGCTCGTCTGGTGATCGGCCTCGCGCCGGGCGTAACCGTGCCGAAGGGTGTGCCCCTGGCGGGCGGCGTCTTGGTGCCCGTTCCTGGCCGCCCCGGTCGGGACGGTCTGCCCGCGAGTCAGGAGATCCAGCCGGAGCAGGGCACGTACCCCGAGCAGACAGTCGGCGCTCGCCTGCTCGATCTGATCGAGCGCAAGGCTGAGCGCACCGACCTCGACACCCTGCGCACCGATCTCGATACGGTGATTCACCAGCCGCGCGCGCTTGACTGGGCGAACGTCACGCTCACCCAGTCGGCCTATCTGACGCCCGACCACACCGAAGGGGGCGGCACGCTCGGCGTCTACAACATTCCCGACGCGATGCACGGCGCCCAGATCGTCGGCGTGAGCGTGGTGTCCGGGGACAGCAGTTACGCCCAGTTCCAGGCGACGAACAGCCTGCCGCCGACCGAGCCCGGCACCACCTCGGTCTACGAAGACCAGCTCTATGTGATGTACAGCCCGGACGCCGCGCCGCCCGCCACGCTTCAGGTGAGCTACACCAGCACCCTGCCGGCGCTCTATGCCGACCTCGGTCGTCAGATCGCCGACCGGGCCACGCACGCCGAGCTCGCCTCCGCGCTGGTGTCGGCCACGCCCATGCACGTGCTCGAGTGGACGCGCACCGAGAATTACACGCTGTCCAACGTCGTGCGCAGCCCCGAGGGCAGCCCGACCGAGGGCGCACTGGTGTCGGCCGACGTGACGTGGCCGACCGGCGCCACCGGCCGCCTGACTTCGACCGACGCGAACGCCGAGAGCGCGAGCTTCGATGGCTACCGGATCACGTATGCCGCCGACTACTCGGTGGTGCAGCCGCCGCTGGTGCGGGGTGCTGACGGCAACGTGACCAGCGTCCCGCCTCTTGAGCTGACCTTCGAGGACAACTGATGGCACCGACTGACCCGAATCCGATCCCCGCGCTCCGACAACTGCGCACCGACCTGCACGCCGACCTGCTCGAGCTCATCGAGCGGATCGGCGCGCAACTCTCCCCGGCCGACCTCGAGGCGCTCGCCACCGACGCTAGCGTGCAGGCGATTCTGGCGCGGCTCGATCGCCCGCTCACGGTCGATACCGGCCTTACCGGGCTGGCGAGCGAGCAGACACAGGCGCAGGTGCTTCAAACGCTGACCGGGCTGACGGCGGTTCTCGGCAGCACGGACGGGCTGGAGCAGATCGGCGCGCAGCAGATCGCGCTTCAGACGGCACTGAACACGTACATCCAGCAGGTGACGGGCTACACCGATGGCCTGGAGGGGTTGCTCGGCACGCTGGGCACCAACACGGACGGGATCGAGACACTCCTGGCGCAGCTCGGTGTGAAGGATGACAACGTGCTGGGCAAGCTGGAGGCGAACCGGGTGCTGCTCGACGCCGTGCGCCAGCTGCTGACCGGGACCCTGTCTATCGGTGGGACGGTGGCGATCAGCAACCTGCCAGCTACGCAGCCCGTCAGTGGCACGGTCGCGGTGAACAACTTCCCGCTGGGCTTCACGGTGAGTGGGATGGTGGCCGTGAGCAACTTCCCCGCCACGCAGCCGGTGTCTGGGACAGTGAACGTCGGCAACTTCCCGGCCACGCAGCCGGTCAGCGGAACGGTTGGGATCAATAACTTTCCGGCAGGCTTCTTGGTGAGCGGCGCGGTCAGCGTCACCAACTTTCCCGGCAGCTTCGCCGTCAGCAACTTCCCGACGACCCAGGCGGTCAGCGGCACGGTGAATGTCGGCAATTTTCCCGCTACGCAGCCCGTCTCCGGGGCCGTGAACGTGAACAATTTTCCGGCCACGCAGCCGGTCAGCGGGTCGGTGAATGTCGGCAATTTCCCGGCCACGCAGCAGGTCGGCGGTTCTGTCAACGTGGGCAACTTCCCTGCCACGCAGGCCACCACGCGCGCCGCCCAGGCCATCGTCTTCGATCCGGGCACGTTCGCGGCGGGCGCGAGCTACTCGAGTTCGGTGTTCCTGAACGGGCGCGTTCTGTACGCGGTGCAGCTCGGCTCGGTCTGGACGGCCGCGAACATCACCCTTCAGCGCAGCTCGGACGGCTCGACGTGGTTCGACGTCTACGACGAGTTCGGCAACGTGCTCACGCTCACGGCGGCGGCGTCGAGGGAAATCGCCCTGACCTCGGGGCCGCTGGCAGGGACGGCGTATATTCGCCTGCGCAGCGGCACGCCGACCGTGACGGTGGCGCAGCCCGCTCTGGTCAGCTTCACGCTGGTCAGTCAGGTCGCATGATCCCGAGAGGCCGACCGAGGCTGCCACCGGGCGCGCTGTGGAGCTACGACTTCGCGCGCCGGAATCTGCTGTACGCCCCCGAGGGGCCGCTCGTCGCCTCGGCCGCCAGAAGCGGCACGCCCGCGATCGCTGATGCGCAGGGCAGCGACGGCTTCAGCGATTGGATCGTTATTCCCGGTGCGCCGACGACCGCCCAGTATTACTACCTCGCATATCCAGGCCTGACGGCGGGCACCTGGAACTTCAGTACCTTCGTGCGAATGGATGACGGCACCGCGCCGAAGCCGGGATTCCAGGGGGACGCCACCGCCGACTTCACGCTCGTCATGAACGGCAGCGCGGGCAACAATATCGCCTCCGGGGTGCAGGACTACGGCGGCGGCCTGTACCGCGTCTGGGGCGTGTTTTCTCTATCTGCTGCCAGTTTGACAAGTAACAATGGCATCGTCCGGTATCTGGGGCAGAACACTAAAGGGTTCAGAGTCACCGGCTACCAGTTGACACTTGGCGCGGCGCTGCTGCCGTACGAGTACCCCGGCGCGGGACAGATGGCGACTGATCGAAGCGTGAGCGGGCGAAACATCTTGCCGAGCGCCGATCTGACCGATCCCGCCTACATCAAAGTCGGCTGCACCGTGACGGCGTACGGCACGCACCCGAACGGCAGCCCAACGTACAAGATCGCGTACCAGGACGCGCAGAGTCAGAGTCCATACATCACCATGCCAGCGGCCACCGATACCGTCGCCATCGCCAGCAAGCGCACCATGCGCTTTCTCATTCGCCGGATCAACGGAACGGCGAATGTGACGTACAGGACTGGCATCGGCACCAGTCCGGCCAATATCACCAGCACGGTCACAGATCAGTGGCAGGAGTTCTACATCACGCAGACCGGCGGCGCGGGCAACACGAGCCGCCAGTTCATTCTCGCCAGGCAGGGAAATACGGGCGTCGATGAGTACGAGGTCTGCGAGGCCATGCTCTATGAAGGCGACTACACGCCGACGTACGAGCGCCCGCGCCAGGGAATGACGATGGGCACGACTACCAGCGGAACGTACGTGGACGCCGCCGATCCGGTCTTCGTCTCGCAGGGGTTGGGCTTCACGCCGTCTGCGAACACGTTCCTCACGTTACCGAGCCAGCGCGGGACGACCGGCCGGGACACGTTCGCGTTCACCGTGCCGGGGCCGGGGAACGCCCCGGCGCAGGTCAGCACGATCTATAACCAGAACCCGCAGGCGCTGACGAAGGGATATATCTGGATCTACCGGAACGCAGCCGGGGCGCTGATCCTTCAGTGGACGGATGGCACGGCGTACCGCACCAGCCCGAGCATTCTCGGCTTCAATACCGGCGACGTCGGCGCCTTCGTAATCGACTGGGTGGCCCTGACGTGGCGGTGCTTCTGTAACGGCGCGCTGGTGGCGAACGGGAATCTCAGTGGCGCCACGATGCCGCTCGAGGCCGGGGTCGGCTATGTCGGGCGCTATCAGGCGACCGGAACGAATCTTGCCGCCGGGGTGCTGTCTGAACTGACCCGCTGGCCGCGCGCGCTGTCTGACAGCGAGATCGTGCAGCACTACCGCTACGCCCGCGCTTCGGCCGGGCGGCGCGGGGCGCTGAACTTCGACCTTCCGGGCGGCCCCTACGCGGTCTGGGACATGCTCGACGGCAGCGGGCAGCTCGCGCGCGACTCGTCGGGCCTCGCGCGGCATCTGACGCTCGGCGCGACGTCGAGCGCAGAGACGACCGATCCGACCTGGGCAGGCGGTGGCCTGACCTTCGATGGCGTGGACGACGCGGCCACGCACGCGCTCACGCTCAGTTGGGCGGCGGGCACGGTGATGATCGCGGGCAAATACACCTTCGTCTCGGGCAGCTCTTCGCGCGTGCTCGCCATCGGCAGCGGCACGGTCAACAACCGGCTCACGCTCTGGAACAGCGGCGACGGAAACCTGTCCTGGGAGTACACCAACAATGCCGGGACGACAACCACCATCGGCCTCACGGTTCCCTCTGGAACGCCGTTTCTGGTGTTTCTGCGCTGGACGGCGGCGGGCATCTCTGGTCAGGTCGGCACGGCGGCCGTTCTGAGCAACGCCGTGACGTTCGACGCCTTCACGCCGACGTACCTCAACCTCGGGAACAGCGTGCAGGCCATCGGCTTGAATCGGCCGCTGACCGGCACGCTCTACTACACGGCCGTCTACGGCCGAAGCCTAACCGACCTCGAGCTGTCCGTTGCCCACCGCGCGATCAGAGGGAAGCTGGCCGCGCGCTCGATCACCATTCCCGCGTAAGGAGCACCCCATGACCACACTCGAGCAACTGTCCGAGCGCATCACCTTGCAGCCCCTTCACGCGCGCATGGCCGCCGCGCTCGCGCGTGTGGCGGGCGCCGACGTGCGCAAGCCCGAGAGCAGTCCCGAGCGCCGCACCTGGGCGAATGGCGTGCTCGCCGATCCCTTCGCCGCCGCCGACGCGCGCGTGATGAATCTTCTCCTGACGAACCCCACGGTGTCCGGCCAGCTCGACCAGGCGCCCGATGGATCGAGCACCCCGGACAGCGACCTGGAGTATGTGCCGGCAGTGGAGATCCTGCCACTGATCGCGCCGGAGTAACCTGCCCGCTTCGGCAGTCAGGTGTCGGACACCTCGCGCCGTCAGGAAGCTGTGACACTGCGTTCGTAAACTGTTCTCAGGATTCCAGATAGGGACTCCATTCATCGACGAAGCCATGGCCTGCGATTCCGCATTAGGGCCATGGCTTTTTGCTAGGGTGCACAAGCCCGATCGCACGGTCGGGCGAAGGTCGAGGCGCTCCCATCCCCAGCGGGACGCGCCTCCCTTTTCTTGCACCCCCCGTGTACTCAAGTGATAGTCGAAGCCCCCGCCCGCGCTGAGAAGCGTCTGGGCGGGGGCGTTTTTATTCCGGTAGCCATCGTCAGCACAGGGCTGTCCACGAAATCCAACCTTTCTGAACTTACGCTTTCTTAAGAAGAAGGTAGGTCTGTCCCTGGTTCACGGCCTGCCACTTCCAGACCTCGCCACTGCAAGGCAACCATTTGAGTGTGGCCTGGGCATGATCCTGACAGGCTGTTCTGGCTTCATACGCCGTGTGAAAGTTGCCGAGCCGTTGCTGTTCGCCATCGTTCGAAATCAATGAGACTTCTATGGGGAGTGCCATGGGATAATGTTAAAACACTTTTTCCACCCCCTTCAAGCGTTGGCGATCCCGCCGATCACCACGCTATCCAACCAATACCGGGCGCGTTTTCTCTGCGCTTCCGACCAGCTGGCCTGGACCAGCTGAGCTTTCCAGGCTTGCCAGACCTGCTCGAGCACGTCCGGCCGGGCATCGAGCGCACGGGCCAGCGCTTCGAGGGTGATCGGGTCCGGATTGAGCAGCCCCTTCCCGCCGAGATCGACCAGGTACGCCTCACTCAGCAGCGAGACCGCTTCCAGCACCGTCCAGTGCATCCGGTTCATCGGCCGTCGATGACCCGGTACCAGCGCTCCACGCCCTCGGCCTCCCACACCCC
>Ga0160427_10000280_pt1 | contig 33180 bp, 31 predicted proteins | sample SolpanmetagenomL_FD_108194 | JGI IMG/M metagenome (GOLD analysis project Ga0160427, IMG submission 108194) | Solar panel surface microbial communities from Lawrence Berkeley National Laboratory, California, USA - L | ecosystem: Engineered > Built environment > Solar panel > Unclassified ...
CGACTTCATGTCTGCGCTCATCTGGGTGCCCACTGAAATGGGTTTGGTATAACGTTTCATTCGCTTGAGACGCGATGGAGTCGTGTTCGCCTGCGTCGTGGGTGGCTGGTGCCTCGCACGGTTGCCCCTGGCAGAAGGCCTGCCCGAATCACTTCGAGGTCAACTGAAAGTCCCATACCGCTCGTTCATGCGTTTCGCATCTGTTCCACAACGTACGTGAGCGCTGGCTCACCGCATTCATGGGCGCGGCAGCGGCCTGACGGGTAGCCTCGGTGCCCATGAAGACGATGTCCTCGACCGCCGTATCCCGGCAGCAGCCTCCCCGCCTGGGGGCGATTCCCCTGGCCGGCGGCACCCTGTTTCGCCTCTGGAGTCCCGACACGGCGCGGGCGGGCGTGCAGCTGTACGGTTCGCCCCTCGACACCAGGACGGTGCCGCTCGAAGACTGTGGCGACGGCCTGTTCGAGGTCTGGCTGCCCGGAACCCTGCCCGGCAGCCGCTACCGCTTTGAACTGGACGGCACGGTGGTGCCCGATCCCTACGGCCGCTGGTATCCGGAAGGGGTGCACGGGCCGGCCGAGGTCTGGGAGCCGGGCTACACCTTCCTGTACCCGTCGCCGGACCTCGCGCGCGAAGATTTGATCATCTACGAACTGCATCTCGGCACCTTCACGCCCGAGGGAACCTACCGCGCCGCGCAGGGGAAACTGGCCGAGCTGCACGACCTGGGCGTCACGGCGGTAGAACTGATGCCGCTCGCCGGGTTTCCCGGTCGCCGGGGCTGGGGCTACGACGGCGTGACGCTCTCGGCCCCCTTCGCCGGGTACGGCACGCCGGAAGAGCTGATGGCCTTCATCGACGAGGCCCACCGCCTCGGTCTGGCAGTGCTTCTCGACCTGGTGCTCAACCACTTCGGTCCGGACGGCAATTATCTGGGCGCGTACAGCCCGGCCTACTTCACCGGCCGTCACAAGACGCCCTGGGGCGACGCGCTCGACTACAGCGAGCCGCACCTGCGGCGGCTGGTGCTGGACGCCGCGCGGCACTGGCTGGAAGTGTACCGCTTCGACGGGCTGCGCCTGGACGCCACGCACGAGATCTTCGACGAGAGCGAGCCGCACGTCCTGAGCGAACTGAGCGCGAACCTGGAGTCGGCGGGAACACGCGCGCCCTTCCTGTTCTGCGAGGACGACCGCAACGACCCGTTTCTCGTCACGCACTTCGGCATGGACGGGCTGTGGGCCGACGACTTTCACCATCAGGTGCACGTGCTGTTGACGGGCGAGCAGGACGGCTATTACCGTGCCTACCGGCCGGAGGTGGCCGAACTCGCCCGCTGCATCGAGCGCGGCTGGCTGTACGAGGGGCAGCCGTGGCCGCTGGGGGCCGGGCAGCCGCGTGGGCAGCCTGCCGGCGCACTGGGCGCGCCCAGTCTGGTGTACTGCATCCAGAACCACGACCAGATCGGTAACCGCGCGGTCGGAGAGCGTCTGCACGTCACCGCCGGCCACGAGCTGTTTCTGGCGGCCAGCATGCTGCTGCTGTTTCTGCCCGCGACCCCGCTGCTGTTCCAGGGTCAGGAGTGGATGGCGTCCACACCGTTTCTGTACTTCGCCGATCACGCGGGGGAACTGGGGCGGCAGATCACCGAGGGTCGCCGGCGGGAATTCTGGGCGTTCGAGACGTTCGCGCAGACGGTGCCCGATCCGCAGGCCGAGGCGACCTTCACGCGCAGCACGCTGAACTGGGACGAACGGACGAGCGGCCTCCATGCCCGCAGCCTTCAGCTCTACCGGCAGCTTCTTCACCTGCGCCGAAGTGACCCGGTCCTGGGATCGCGCGGGCCGCAGGAGCTGCGGGCGGGCGCGCGAGACTCGCTGCTGTGGGTCTCCCGCCGCGGTGAGGCGGGCGTCCGACTGCTGCTGCTGAACTTCGGCGCCGATCCCGTCGATCTGGCCGAGGTGCTCGGCGCCTCTGCCTCCGTCCTGCTCATGAGCGCGGAGGGGCAGGCGTCTCCGGTGCTGCCAGGACAGGCGGCTGCCATTCTGCAGCTCGAAGCCCTGCCGCCGCGCCTCACCGAAACAGAGGCCGCAGCCGGGGGGGCGCGGGCATGACGATCCGGGTGGAAGTGGCGCGCGACTGGCTGCACCTGCTGGAACTGCTGTATGCGGGAAGCTGGAACGGTGATCTGCGCCGACACCGCTCGCCCTACGTGTTTCACGGCTCGCACGACGCCTCGTTTCCGCTTCAGACCTCGCTTCAGCGTCTGGGCGGCGACCTGCGCGCGTCCGAGCGGCACCTGCTGCGAAACTTCCGCAAGTACGCCCGCCACGACGCCGGTGGCGACTCGCTCTGGCACTGGCTGGCCCTGGGACAGCACCACGGCCTGCCCACCCGGTTGCTCGATTTCACCTACTCGCCCCTGGTGGCCCTGCATTTCGCGACCCGGGAGCCGCAGCACTTTGCCCACGACGGCGCCATCTGGATGGTGGATCACGTGGCCAGCAACGCTCACCTGCCGGGTGTGCTGCACACCCTCCTGACCGACGAAGGCTCACAGGTCTTCACCACCGATCTGCTCGGTCGGGCTGTTCCGGCCCCCACGTCTCCGGGCGTCTTCGACGGCGCCGAACTGGGCCACCTGGAGCGGCTGAGTGCCAGTGATTTCCTGCTGTTTCTCGAGCCGCCGTCGCTCGACGAGCGCATCGTGCAGCAGTACGCGCTGTTCGCTTTTCTGTCCTCACCCGAGCCGTCCACCGAGGCCTGGCTGGCCGGACGACCCAGCACCTGCATCAAGCTGATCATCCCAGCGGCCCTGAAATGGCAGATCCGCGATCATCTCGACCAGTCGAACGTCAACGAACGCACGCTGTTTCCCGGCCTGGGCGGGTTGGCGCGCTGGCTTCAGGTGTATTACTCGACCCCGCCGTCGGATGCCCGTCTGGAGGAGCCCGGCCACCAGACCTGAAACGGGCGGCACAGAGAAACGCACTGCACTGGAGCCGGAGCGTGGGGTCACGGACACCATTCGGTCTCGACTGGCTGTCGGCCCCCAGAGCGCTGCGGAGATACCGTGAAGTACTCGGTTCATTCCGACTGCACACCTGCGGAGACACCGCCAATCGGGTTTCAGTTCCTAACCTCGAGCCGTGCCAAGGCGGGAAGGCCAAGCTGGGTCTCGCCTGTGCGCTTCACTTCATTTTCCGAAGCGCTTGGAATTTACAATTCTCGTCATGACCAAGGCCGGTATCTCTCCCAGCACGCTCCCCCGGACGGTGTCAGAACCAAGTTCACTGATTCGCCTGACCCTGCTGACCCTCTCCGCGCTCACGATCATGGCTGGAGCCACCATCTCCCCGGCGCTGCCGGCCATGCAGGCCCATTTCGCCGGAGTGGCGAACGCCAACCTGCTCGTCAAGCTCGCCCTGACCATCGTGGGCCTCGCCATCGCGCTGAGTGCACCACTCTCCGGCATTCTGGCCGACCGCTTCGGACGGCGTCCGGTGCTGATCGGCTCGCTGCTGCTCTACGCGGTGGGCGGGGCCAGTGGCCTGATCGTGAGTTCGCTGGGCGCCCTGCTGCTGGGACGCGTCGTGCTGGGCCTGGCGGTGGCCGGCACCATGACCGCCACCGGCGCACTCATCAATGACCTGTTCAGTGGGCCAGGCCGAGGCAAGTTCCTCAGTCAACAGGCGGCCTTCAACAGCTTCGGCGGGGCGGTGCTGCTGCCGTTGGGCGGTGTGCTGGCCGGCGTCGGCTGGCGCGCTCCCTTCGGGCTGTACCTGATCGCGCTGCTGCTGCTGCCGCTGGTGCTGCGTCTGCCGGGCGGGATTCCTGGAGGCCACCACGCGGCCGACGTTCAGGAAAAGCCCCGCTGGGGAATGATCGGACTGGTCTACGGCCTCGCCCTGCTGTACATGGTTGCCTTCTACCTAATGCCGGCGCAGGGTCCGTTTCTGCTGCGGTTTCTGGGCATGTCTCCGGCCGCCACCGGTCTGATCCTGGGCGGGTTCACGCTCGTCGCGGCCATCACGTCGCTGAGCTACTCGCGTCTGGCCGGCCGCTTCGACGCCCGGCGGGTGGCAGCGTTGGGATTTCTGCTGCTGAGCGTCGGTTGGGCCACCGTGTCGCGGTCGGACAGTCTGGCGGGCGTGCTGCCGGGCCTGCTGATCGGTGGTCTGGGCAGCGGCCTGGTCTTCCCGAACCTCTACGCCTGGCTGGCCGACATCACGCCGGCGGCCTGGCGTGGACGCGTGACAGCGGGCATGAGCAGCGCGGTGTTTCTGGGTCAGTTCCTCAGCCCGCTGGTGTTGACCTCGCCCGCCACCCACCCGGCCATGGGGTTCGTCTGGGGCGCCGTGATGGCGGGCGTGGTCGGAGCTTCGCTGCTGGGCTTCAGCTTCTTCGGTGAGCGGGAATCCGCTGCTCCGAAACCGATTTGACGCACGGCTGAACCCACAGTGTCCTCGACAGCGGCGCGTCATTTTCGCCTCGATTTGAACTGCAGACACGCCAGATGGCGGATGCCGGGCAGAACAGGGGAGTGGCAGACTGTGGCATGAACCTGATCCAGGCGGCACAGGCGCTCCGGACGGGACAGTCGCCGACCCTGCGCCCCTCCGGACATTCGATGACCGGGGTGATCGCCCACCGTCAGCGGGTCACGCTACGTCCGCTCTCGGCAGACGACGTGCTGACCAGTGGGCAGGTGGTGCTCGTCAAGGTTCGGGGGCAGTGGCTGCTGCACCGAATCAAACGCGAGGCGGCCGGAAAGCTCCTGATCGCCAACGCGAGGGGAAAGGAAAACGGCTGGGTGTCGCGCGGCGCAGTGGTCGGCCTGCTGCTTCAGGTGCATCTGGATTGAGGCTCTGGCACGCCGGAACCTCAGAACTTGAGTCTGGTGCCGAGCATTCCGCCGTCGACGTCCAGCACACTGCCCTGCACGAACAGGGCTTCGTCGGAGACCAGAAAGCGCACGCCATAGGCGATGTCGATCGGGCGAACCGGACGGCCGGCAGCAGTTCCAGACGTCATCGCGTCGAGCACGGCACTGAACCCGGCGTTGCCGGGTGTGAGGGTGGCACCGGGCGCGACGGTGTTCACCCGGACACCGCGCAGGCCGTACTCGGCCGCCCAGTTGCGGGTCAGCTGCTCGGTGGCCGCTTTCGAGGCGGTGTACATCGCTCCGCTGGAGGTGCCCACCCGGCCCATCCACGACCCGATGTTCACGATCGCCCCGGAACCGCGCTCGGCCATGCCCGGAGCGATGGCGGCCACCAGCACGTGGGGCGCGCGGATGTTGGTTGCCAGCACGGCCTCCAGGTCGCTGTCCGGCAGCGCCTCGGTGGGCGTCACCGGATAGACCCCGGCATTGTTGACGAGGATATCGACCCGGCCTCCCAGCCGTTCGGTCGCGGCCTGAGCAAAGCCGCGCAGATCTGCCGAGGAGCCGGAGAGATCGGCAAACACGGCGTGGGCCCGGCCCCCTGCGGCGACGATTGTATCGACCACCTGCTGCGCCCGGGCGACGTCGCGGCCGCTGATGACCACCTCGGCTCCTGAGGAGGCGAGCACCCGGGCGATGGCCTCGCCGATGCCACTGGTCGAGCCGGTAACGATGGCGGTCTGGCCCGCAAGGCGCGTGTCCGAAGGAAGGGAGGTCAGAAGCTCGTCGTTGGTCTGAATGGATCGCATGGAAAACCTCCTGGAATCTGGCGCTGCTGACCGCTCGGTCAAAGCGGTTGCATTTCACAACCGGTTGCACCATATCCGAACCGATGCAATACTGCAAGCAGTGAAGACGACCGCGACCGACCATCCCAGATCCGGCTGTCCTGTGAGTCTCGGTCTCGACGTCTTCGGGGACCGCTGGACCCTGCTGATTGTCCGCGACCTGATGTTCGGCGGCAAACGACATTACCGGGAGATGCTGGCCTCTGACGAGCACATCTCCAGCAACATCCTGGCGGACCGCCTGAAGCTGCTGCTGTCCGAGGACATCGTTAGCGCGGCCGGCGACCCCAGCCACGCGCAGAAAGTGGTCTACAGCCTGACCGAGAAGGGAATCGCTTTGTACCCGGTTCTGATGGCGATCAGCACCTGGAGCCACCAGTACCGTCCGGTCGACGAGCGGTACCGTGCGGACCATGAACCGACGGACGACGCCCGACAGCTGACCGAGCTGCGCCGCGTGCATCTGGGTCAGGTCGATTGAAGGTCGCTGTGCCCGGACGCGCCGAGGGTGGTGCGTTCCATGTTGAAGCGGCGCGCACGTCTCTGCGCAGATTTGCTGAGCAGTAGGTCGCCTAGAATCTGGGCCAGACGAACAGAGGGTCTGTCCTGCTGCGCAGATCGGAGAGGGTGCGCCGTTGTGACAGACCCTTCCATGCGTCGGTGTAAACCTGCCGGTACAGGTTATGCTCGCTCAGGTGCTGTAGCGTCTTGGCGCGAGCCAAGCTGTACGAAAGACAGCTTCCATTCAGACGTATTCGGCCCACGACCTGAGACGTCCTGAGCCAGGCGGGCAGCTGTCGCCTCCAGGCGCTGTGGGAGCCTGCCATGCCTCGTTCGCCAGAACGAGAGCTGGGTGACCAGGGAAAGGGGCACACAGGAGACGTCATAGGCGAGCAGCACTGGCACAGAGTCTGTATGTAGGCTTGGACGATACGCTCATGGACTCCATGCTGTTCCGCACCTTACTGGCCCGTTCAGGTTCTTTTTCTGGAGCGGATTCTTCGGCGGTCTCTTCCGCGTCGCCGCTCTCGCTTTGCAATCAGGCCAATCCCCTGGACCATCACCAGAAGGGCGAGAATTACGCCGAACAGAGAGCTGCCGTTGCCGCGCTGGATAGAAGGAATCAGTCCGCCGACGATCACTGCTCCGCCGACCACCAGAAGAAAACCGATCAGCTTGTTCAGTCGGTCCCGGGCCAGACGCGCGTCGGGAGTCCGGGCACGGGTAAGGAGGCCGAGTCCGTCTTGCTTCCGGCGCTCCCCGTGGCGACGATCTCCCGGAGGAAATGAATTTGCCGAGCCGCGCGCCATCATCCTGCTCCTTTCCGCTTGTGTATCGGCCTTCTTTTGACCCGTGTGGTCAGGCCGCTCAGTGTCGTGACCGTGCGACTCCAAGCTGCTGAGATCACCTTAAGCGGTGTTCTGACACATCCAGCGTTGCCCTGTAACCCTCGAAGGGGTGCAGGTCCACTTTCAAGTGGTCATCCGCATCAATTCTTGAGCACGTCGCAGCCTCCTTGACTTTGCCCGGTCTGGATTTCGTGAGGTTCTTTTCTGCTCCCGAAGACTGCTCATGGGCCTCGCGCACCGGCTCCTGGTCTCAGCGGTCTGTGGCATTCACACCGGTCAAAAGGAGCCTTCAGAAGGGCGCGTCCGGACGCGCCCCTGCTCCTCCACCGCTTCTCTGCACTCGGCAGCTTTTAGCGGTTGCTGCGGCTCCCCGGTTCTGGCCGGGTCGGTCCGAGTTCCAGCCCCTCGACAGGACTTACCGAAATGGCCGCGATGTCAGATGTCCGGACCTGCATGGAAGGCAGGGTCCGGACCGCCATGCCGATCAGACGCACCCGGCCCAGCTCCAGCGTCTGCCCGGACTGGATCGCGCTCTCGGGGCTGACGCCTTCGGGGAGATTTCCTTCCAGCACCACGCCCTGAACGATCATTACCACTTTTGTCATTGATGATTCCTCCTGTCGTTCAGCCTACCGGTGAATCACCAGCCTATCGGCATGGCACGTCCAATATGGTTCCTGGGCATCGCCTTTTTTGCGGAAACCTCGCTCGCCGAGCACGCCGGAAGGGCCATGGGTGGAAGTGGTCGGCCATGTTCGTTCCTCCCATGGACCGAACATATCGAAATGCCGGGTCTTCGGGGAAGACGTGCGGGGTGCCGGCGAATCGTAGGCCGAGCCGTCACCACGGTCACGGCGGGGTTGAGGGCCTGCGCCGAACCATAATGCCGAGATCACATGAGAGTCTTGACACCCTGAATAGGTTCGAGGAGTACGAGCGGCTTGACAGAACTCCTAAAAATAGAGTGCCGAAACGTCGCTTCTCCGTTCAGTTCCGCTGTATTAAATGAAGGTGTTCAGTAAGGTGCCATTTTCGCAAGTGAGTCTTTTGAAAACAACCTACTGTCAATACTCTTCATGAACAGTATCGGGTGACAAAATCCATATCGTTGCCTTTCAAACGGTGGTCTCCTTAACCTATGAATTTTCCAGGCGTCGTTCCTGCTCTTGATCTACCGATGTCGCCATGACCACCGATGGGCAGGCTTGTCGCCTCTGTCAAAAACCGTCTCAGTTTCACCTCGACATCTCGATGGCTTATCAGCCGATCGTCGACGTGATCAGTGGTGAAATCTTCGCGTACGAGGCACTGGTGCGCGGGCCTGAGGGGCAGTCGGCGGCGTGGGTCTTCGAACAGGTGACCGAGGAAGACCATTATTATTTCGACCAGAAGTGCCGGGTCACGGCCATCAGAACGGCGGCGCGCCTGGGAATACGCACGCGTCTCAGCATCAACTTTCTTCCCAATGCCGTCTACGAACCCCAGAACTGCATTCGGGCGACGCTGCGGGCCGCGCAGGAGACTGGATTTCCATTGAACGACCTGATCTTCGAGCTCACCGAGCATGAACAGGTGGTCGATCAGGGGCACATCCGCCGCATTATCGAGGCTTACCAGTCGTTCGGATTCACCACGGCACTCGACGATTACGGAGCGGGCCATGCCAACGCGCAGCTTCTGCTGGCCATCAAACCCGACATCTTCAAGCTGGACATGAAGCTGATCAGAGACGTCGAAACCGATCCGTGGCGGCAGGCGATGATCCGCTGTCATGTCGATTTTGCCAGAGAAACCAACACGCTCGTCATTGCTGAAGGCATCGAAACAGCCCAGGAGGCCAGGGCGCTTCACCGTCTCGGCGTCACGCACATGCAGGGGTATTACTTCGCACGGCCAGGATTCGAGTGTCTGCCAGACGTCTCCCCCACACTCTTCAAAGAGATCTTCGGGGAGGCCGACAGATCGGTCAGACCAAGCTCGCCGAGTTCGTTGGATTCGGTCGGCGTGGACGTGTGATTGGTACCTTTTTAACTCCTGTTGAAGCCCGGTCGTGGCTCGTTCATGGCGGAACTGGTCTGGCACTTTTCCCGGTCCGGAGGCGCTGCACTCGCCAGAAGAGCAACTGGGTCGTCCGGACGCACCACGTAGCCGAGCTTTCGACTGAAATGGACACATCTTCGGAAGTCTCGTAGGAAAAGCGTAAGATCCGCCTTTAAGCTCGTTGTATGGCTACATACCGTTCGATCAACGAGCTCACTGCAGCTTCAGACCGCATCGCCGTCACCATGACTTCGGAAGAGTTTGCTGCTTATCAGGCGCTTCCTGCTCCGCGCCCGGTTGAGGTGGCGGGGCATGATGAGCATGGCAACGTGATCACACGGATGATGAGTGGGACGCCGACGGTGGAGGATGTGGAGCAGGGCGGTCAGAAACTGTATCTCGTGACCTGGGCTGCGGAACTCTGATCCGGCCAGGATTTGACTGGAGCCCATCAATTTCCCTGAACCTGGTCGCCCAACGGTGTCAACCCGTCACATGAGCCAATAAAATCGTTCTGTCTGCCGCTGGCTTCAGAAACTCGTTCTTGGGAACGAGGCAAGTCCAGCCTGCCAGACCAACGGCGATCTTTGGGTCTTGCCGGATTGTTTGCCGTTCTGACGAGAACTACACTGCCGGCAGAGGTGCTGAGGGCGTCGAGGGGTGAGCGCGGTTGGGCTGACCATCTTGTCGGACGGCTCGCAGTGCTCAGGGCGCTCAATCGGTCACTGGAGGCGACACCGAGTCAGCAGGATTGAATTGGTGAATCTGATACCAGTGATCTGTGCCCTGCGCCTTCCAGACTCCTGAGACGTACAGCTGAAAGTGCAACGTTCGTCCAGCATGTCGGTAACAGTGACGCTTCGCCTCGAGTTGAGACTGAAAGTTGCCCAGGGTCAGTGCCAGATCATCGGTATCCATGTGATAGACCTCGGCCCGATAACGCTGCATGCCTCACGTTACCCGCTGCAGCCCACACTTTTCACACAGAAATATTGGAAATTTCAGACGAAAAGTGTGCTGTCCTGGATCTGTATAGGCGTGTCACACGGTAGTTCTTGAATGTTGTCAGAATTCTTGTTCGAAGAGTGTATTTACACCAAAAGTCCTGCTCCACGCTTTTTTTCAGTCTCATGACTTTTTCGGGTGCGCAGAGTCAGGTCCGGGAAGGGGCGTCCGTCCATAGCCCACACCTTTTCTTTGAGTCTGCCTCCGGCCGTGACCGAGAGATCAGTAGCCGGGCGGGCGGGACCGTAAGATGACAGTATGAACCCAGAACCGAAAGCTGTGATTCAGGCTCGGCTGAAGGCTCTGAACATGACACAGATTCAACTCGCCAGACAGCTGAAGATCACCCCGGAGACCCTGAGCCAGGTTCTCGCGGGCTCCGTCGTCCAGACGCAGAGCGGCTGGCCCGCCGTCCTCGACGCTCTGGGTCTCGAAGTCGTGATCTGTCCCAGGAGCCGGCAGTGAAGCTGCGTTACCTCCCGGCCGCTGACGTGGACGTGGCCCTCCTTGAGGAGACGATCGCGTTTCTGCTGAAAGACTTCGTGCCTGCGCCCGGGCAGGGGCTTATCAGCACCGACGAACTCGTCCGGGTGGCCGGCCGTTCGCTGGACGCCGAACGCACCGAGTTGATCCGGCGCAGCCGGGTACAGGTGCAACTCGGTGGCGTCCAGCAGAGGTCCGCCGCAGAGTCCGGAACGGCGACCGGGGACTGACAAATTGAGTCTGCCGCTGGGTTCACTGCATCGAACCCTCTGTTCGCCTGGCAGGCTCTGACGTCGTGTATAAACGGACCGAATGGAAAGGCTTCCGGAGTCACATCAGCGCTCCTGGCCGATGTGGCCTCGCTCTCGCCGGATCGACACTTCTGAAGAGAAGAAACGTGCGGGAACTTCGCTCCACCGCCACTCCGCCTGCGGCCACACTTTTTGCCGCAAGACTTGACGCTCTCGACATTCGAACGCCAAGCTACGGCCACTTCGACCGAGAGACAGCCCTCAGCCCGAGGTAGGGAGAACGCTATGACCATCCTTCAAGACGTTGTCACTCACCTGTCCACCGGCCGTCTGCGGATCATCGACCTGACCGCCCCTCTGAGCGAGCAGACGCCGGTTCTGCAGTTGCCCGAGCCGTTTTCCAACACCGCGAGCTTTCAGATGGAGACCATCAGCGCTTTCGACGCCGCCGGACCCGCCTGGGCCTGGAGCAACATCACCATGGGCGAGCACACCGGCACCCACCTGGACGCTCCCATTCACTGGGTGACCGGGCGGGAAGGCAAGGCAGTCCACCAGATCGAGCCGGACCGCCTGATCGGGCCGGCGGTCGTGATCGACCTGAGCGCCGAGGCCACCGCCAACCCCGACGTGCTGCTCGAACCGGCCCACCTGGAAGCCTGGGAGGCGCAGCACGGCCCGCTGCCCGAGAACTGCTGGGTGCTGCTGCGGAGCGGCTGGAGCGAGCGCAACGCCGATGCTCGGCAATTCCTGAATGCCGACGAGAACGGCCCACACACCCCCGGTCCTTCGGTGGCCTGTGCCCGCTGGCTGGGCGAGCATCCGGCCGTCTCCGGCTTCGGGGTGGAGACGGTCGGCATCGACGCGGGCGCGGCGGGCGGTTTCGAGCCGTCGTTCCCGGCCCACCATTATCTGCTGGGCCACGACCGCTACGGCCTCACTTCGCTGATCAACCTCGATCAATTGCCCGCCTCCGGCGCGCTGCTAGTGGTCGCGCCGCTGCCGATCGTCGGCGGCACCGGCAGCCCGGCGCGGGTCTACGCGCTCGTCGAGCGCCCATGACGACGGTGGCCGAGGCCGTTGGTCAGGTCCTGGCGCAGCTGGGGGTGGGCCACGCCTTCGGGGTGGTCGGCAGCGGCAACTTTCACCTGACCAACGCGCTGCGCCGGGGTGGCGTGCCGTTTGCCGCCGCCCGACACGAAGGCGGCGCGGCCACGATGGCCGACGCCTACGCCCGCATGTCCGGCCGCCTCGCCGTTCTCACCACCCACCAGGGCTGCGGCCTGACCAACGCAGTTACGGGACTCACCGAGGCGGCCAAGAGCCGCACGCCCCTGCTGGTGCTGACGGCCGACACCCAGGCGGCGGCGGTGCGCTCGAACTTCCGCATCGATCAGGACGCGCTGGCCCGCAGCATCGGCGCAGTGGCCGAGCGCGTCCACTCCCCGGCCAGCGCGGTGGCCGACACGGTCCGCGCCTACCGCACCGCCGTCCATGAGCGGCGCACAGTGGTGCTGTCGGTGCCGCTGGACGTACAGGCCGCCGACGCGCCCGCATTCCAGGTCGCCGATTTGACCGTGCCGCCCGTGCAGGCGATTCGGCCCGACGCCGCCGCTGCTCTGGCGCTGGCTGAGCGGCTGGCTGCCGCCGAGCGTCCAGTCTTCGTGGCGGGGCGCGGTGCGAGGGGCGCCAAGGCCGAGCTGACGGCCCTGGCCCATGCGAGCGGGGCGCTGCTGGCGACCTCGGCGGTGGCGCACGGCCTGTTCGCCGCCGACCCGTTCAATCTCGGCATCTCCGGCGGATTTTCCTCGCCGCTCAGCGCCGAACTCATCCGGGAGGCCGACCTGATCGTGGCCTGGGGCTGCACCCTCAACATGTGGACCATGCGCCACGGGCACCTGATCGGCCCCGACACCAGGGTCGTGCAGGTGGACGTAGAAGACGCTGCGCTCGGCAGCAACCGGCCCGTCACGCTCGGGGTGCGCGGTGACTGCGCGCAGACCGCCACCGACGTACTGAGCCTGTGGCGCGACCGGCACCCCGCGCCGCGGCCGGGCTACCGCACGGCGCAGGTGGCGGAAGCGATCACCGAGCGCGTCCGGTGGCGCGATACCCCCACCCCCGACCTCTCGATCTGGGAGCGGATCGATCCACGGGTGCTGAGCTGCGCCCTGGACGACCTATTGCCCGCCGAGCGCACCGTGTCGACCGACTCGGGCAACTTCATGGGCTATCCCAGCGCGTACCTGTCGGTGCCGGACGAATTCGGTTTCTGCTTCACCCAGGCGTTTCAGAGCGTCGGCCTGGGGCTGGCCAGCGCCATCGGCGCGGCACTCGCGCAGCCGCACCGGTTGGCGGTGCTCGGAAGCGGCGACGGCGGATTTCTGATGGCGATCAGCGAGCTGGAAACGGCGGTGCGACTACAGCTGCCGCTGGTGTGCGTCATCTACAACGACGCGGCCTACGGCGCGGAGGTGCACCACTTCGTGGGAGAGGACCATGCGGCCGTCCGGTTTCCCGACATCGACCTCGCGGCGCTCGCGCGTGGCTTCGGAGCGGACGGCGTGACTGTCAGGACGCTCGACGACCTCAGCGCCGTGCAGGCCTGGCTCGCGGCTCCGCAGCGCCGCCCGCTGGTGATCGACGCCAAGATCGCCTCCGACGGTGGTGCGTGGTGGCTCCACGAGGCGTTCAAGGGTCATTGAGCCGGCGTGAGGACAGCCTGGTGTCGAGCGAGCACCGCACGTTCTACAGTCCCCCGATCGACGAGAACGCCTCGTGTCATCTGGCGCTGGGCCGGGCCTGTCCGGTGACGTTCAACGGCGGCGCGGCCCTGGAACTGGCCGACTTCCAGGCGGCGGGGCAACCACAGCCAGGTGCACCTGGACTTCAGGGTGGGCTCGCCACAGCTTCAGGTCACGGCGCTGAGCGCGGACCATGCCCCCGTGCCTCTCCTGCGCGCAGGACGCTGGGTGGCCTCCGAATCTTGAATCGCTGCTGACTTGAAAGGTGAAGGAACGGCGCTGCGCCGGAGTGAACACGGAGAGCTCTTAGATACCTATTTCAGCGTCGCCGGTCTGAGATCGTGGACCTGATCGGAGGTTTTCTTGGCGTCGCGTTCCGCCTTCACTTCGTCCGCCGTGTAGGGCTGCTGCGTGTCTGGCAGGGCGTTTTTCCAGCTGGTCGAGACTTCGTTCAGGATGGCTGCCAGTTCGGCGTCGCTCAACTGGGCAAATCCCGGCATGACGCCGTTGTAGGTCTTGCCGTTGACCTTGAGCGCCCCGTTCAGGCCGTAGAGCACCACATTGATGGTGTATCTGCGTCCGTCCGCCGCCAGAATCGCCGGGAAATGTCCAGCGAGCGGCGGAAAGGCGCCGGGGACGCCCTTGCCCGTCGCCTGATGACAGGCGGCGCAGTTGGCCGTGTAGAGGCTTTTGCCGTTCTGGGCGGCGGCCAGCGAGGTGCCGGCGAGAAGCAGGAGGAGCAGGTGTTTCATCGGGTCTCCGGGGCTGAACAGGGTGCGGTGCAGGCGGCATGCCCGCTGCGGATTCGGGTCAGTCCTCGCGGCGCGGTGGCGACGGCTGGTCTGTGGAGCGCGTCAGCTCTCGACCCGCCTGGCGCAGCTCGCGGAGGCCTTCTCCCAGACCTCTGCCCATCTCCGGCAGTTTCCTGGCGCCGAAGAGCAGGAACGCCACGACGAGAATCAGAATGAGTTCCACTGGGCCAAAGGGCATACGACTCCTTTCCTGCGGCGACGTGGGCGTCTGACGGGCGTTACGTCAGAAATCCCGGGTTCTTGACGTAGCGCTTGACGATCGCGTCGGCCAGTCGGTAAGTCACGGCGCCGACCGTGCCGGTGGGATTGAACCCGCTGTTGTGCGGAAACGAACTGGCGCCCACCACGAACAGGTTGGACACCTGATGGTGCTGCATGTACGGATTGACCACGCTCGTGGCCGGGTCCGTGCCCATGACGGCTCCGCCCTGGTTGTGGGTGCTCTGGTAAGGCACGATGCTGTAGTGCTCCGGGACACCGCGCCCGGCGACGTTCTTCGCGCCCATCGCGGTGAGAATCTTGACGTTGACGTCCGCCAGGTACTGGCTGCGCTTGCGCTCGTTGCCCTGGTAGTCGAAGGTCATCCGCAGCAGCGGCTGTCCATAGGCGTCGCGGTAGGTGGGGTCGAGGTCGAGGTGGTTCTGACGGAACGGCAGCGAGGCCACCTGAGCGCCGATGCCGACCGAGGTGTTGTAGGCGGCCGACGCGGCCTGCTTCCAGCTGCTGCCCCAGCTCGAGCCGCCGGGATTGCTCTGGATGGGCCGCGCGCCGGTGGACGACGCCGAGATGGAGCCGCCGTGCAGAAAGCCCAGTCCGGTGTGGTCGAAGTGATCGCCGTTGAAGTCGTCGATCACGACACTTTCCGCGCCCGCCCCCGCGAAGACCTTGAAGTCCTTGCCGGTGATGGTGCCGCCTGCTCCGGCGCTGAGCTGGTAGGTGTAGTTGCGCCCGACCGTGCCCTTGTTGGTCACGGGGTCGTAGATGTCGCCGATGCCCGACACCATCAGCAGCTTGACGTTGCCGAAGGTGAAGCTGGTCAGGAAGATCATCTCGGCGGGCTGCTCGAGCTCCTCGCCGGTGATCAGGTCGATGTAGGTCACGCTCACGGCGCGCTTGCCGCCGCTGTCCATGTTGACGCGCACGACATTGGCGTCGTGCCGCACGTCGAACTTGCCGGTCGCCAGGGCGGTGGGCAGGACCGTGTTGTTGGGGCTGGCCTTGGCGTTGTAGTCGCAGCCGAAGCGCTCGCAGAACCCACAGTACATGCACGCCCCCAGCACCTGGCCGTCGGGGTTGGTGTAGGCCTGCGTCATGTTGGCCGAAGGGCCAGGAAACGGGTGGTAGCCCAGGTTCTGGGTGGCCGTCTGAAACAGGTCGGAGTTGCGAGCGCTTCATCGGCGGGTTGGGATAGGCGCGGGTGCGCGGCCCTTCGAAGGGGTTGCCGCCGGGCTGGATCTTGCCCTGCAGGTTGCCGGTCGCGCCACCGATGCCCGCCGTGTACTCGAACTTGTCGAAAAACGGCTCGAGGTCCTGGTAGGTCACGCCCCAGTCCTGAATCTGCATGCCGTCGTCGATGGCGCCCTTGCCGTAGCGCTTGACGGTCTGGCTGTAGATCTCGAAATCGTACGGCGTCCAGCGCCAGGTCTGCCCGTTCCAGTGGGCGCCCGAACCGCCGGTGCCGGTGCCCAGCAGGAACGAGCCGAGCTGTCGCATGGGCAGGGCCGTCTGGTCGGCCCTGTTCCGGAAGGTCAGGGTGTCCCGGCTGACGTCCTGCATCAGACCGAAGCGGATTCCATATTTGAGTTCGTCGCGAATGCGCGGGAAGGCGAATTCCGTGGCCGCGTCACGGCTCGGGCCGCGCTCCAGGCCGACCACCGAGAGCCCGGCCCTGGTCAGCTCAGCGGCCAGAATCCCGCCCGTCCAGCCCACGCCGACCATCACGGCGTCCACCGCAGGAAGCTTTTTCGGCATACATGTTCTCCTCTGAGGCGCTCGGTGCCAAGTCGCTTGGTGCCCGGTCGCTCGGTTTCCGTTCGCTGAACTGCCGGATCAATGCGAGTGCGGGGGATCTTCGGTGAAGTTGGCGATGCTGGTGGGGGGCGCGGTGAACGGCGTCGTGTACTGGTCGATGACCTGCGCGTAGGTGGGCTGCACGCCCGGGTAGCCGATCAGTTTCCAGCCGACCATCTGGGCGTTGCCGCCATACGTCGGGTCGGCGAAAAAGCCTTCCTTGGTGTTCTGGAGCAGAAAGGCGAAAAACGTGCTGGCGGGGAGGCGGCCCAGGCTGATCTCACCCTTTTCCAGCCCCGAGAGCACCTTGTCCTGCTGGTCGGTCTTGAGGTCCGCGAAGTCGGCGCTGTACTGCTTCTGGGTCGCCGCGTTGATGAGCGGAATGGCGACGCGGTACACCTCGCTGGGTTTGAGCGGCAGCTGATAGCCCTGCTGCGGCGTGCCCTGCTGCCAGGGCCCCTGCGAGTACCAGCGCCCGGCCTCGCCGTACCAGCTCGCCAGCTGACCGTCGATGTAATACGAGACGCCCGCCTCGAGCGCGCCCGGCCCCAGGTCGTCTTTGGGAATCAGCCGCGCGACCGCCGCCTCAATGAAGGCGATCTCGACCGAATTGAAAAAGACATACGTGTAGGCCGTGGACGCGCCGCTGGCGGTGGGCATCTCCATGGCCGGTGCGGCCGGGGCCGGCGCGGGGGCCGTCTGGGCCTCGGCGACGCCGGATTTGCCGAGCCCCACGGTAACGGCCGCAACACCCAGACCCTTGAGGAAGTTTCGCCGCTCGTTCATCTCTGACATGGAGCCTCCTGAGAGTGCCAACACCGAGGACAGACCGAAACAGGACGCTGCCTGAACACCCCAGCTCGACTTCAGAGCGCAACCGCGTCTGAGGCTTGAATGCACTTCGGTGCATGTTCGAGCTGCAATCCGTCTCTCCGAGACGCACTGAACAATTCAGACGAAACATGCCTCGCTTCGAGGATGTCTCTAAAAAAAATCGATTCAGAAAGGAAACTGACTGAACCTTACGACTTGGATGAAGGGTTGTCAACTCTCATCAGTAATGAGTCTTCAAAACGGGTCATGAAAAGATTCAGGCTGTGTCAAATTCAATTGACGTGTGGTTGAATACGCTTCTCCGGCAATCCCGTTGGACAGGGGAGGCGGCGCCTGTGAACTGTTGTGTTCCCTGCTGGCAATCTTGAGCCTCATTCTTCCTGCCATGGCAGTGCCGGCGGCAGGTGCCAGCGAAATGCTGGGAGAAGCGAGGGCGGACGCAAGGACGCGTGCGGTCAGGGGCCAGCATGGGCGAGCGGCGACAACATGGTCAGGTGCATCGCGCTGCGCCCTTCCCGATGCCGGCAGAATAGCTGCGGAAAGTCTGTGCACGTTCGTCTGTCCGTCGCTGAAAATCGGCCCCTGTGAACACGCCAGATTTCAAGGAGCCCCCCGTGCCGGCATCCACTGTGCCCCAACCCCACTCAGACCATCTCGACCCGCTGCTCTTCGGGCACGACCCCACGCCGGGCATCGTGTCGGTTCACGCCGATCACCTGGGGCAGGCCTGGGTCTGGAGACGGGAGGGGGAGCGCGTCACCCTGGAACACGACACGTTCCGGCCGTGGCTGTTCGCGCGAGACCTGCGGGACGTCGAGCACCTCGGAACGCGGCTCGTCTGGAACGACGACGTGGCCCCGTTCAGTGTCCGCTCGCTGCGGGGGGAGGAGGGCACGTTGAGATACCTGCTGACGGCCAGTGACGCGCAGGCACTGAGACGCGAAGTGCTGCGCGGCGCGTCGAAGCGCAAGGGCCAGACCATCGGCAGCCTGCGGGACATCTCCGGCTATTACAGTGTCGGCCCGGTCGAGGGCTACTTGATGGCCACCGGGCGCACGTACTTCAAGAGTCTGGAGATGCAGGACACTGTGCGGCTGCAGTTCGACCTGGAAACCACCGGCCTGAACCCGGAGACCTCGCGGATGTTCATGATTGCAATAAAAGACAACCGGGGCTTCGAACGGATTCTCGAAGCGCGGAAGGCCAGCCAGGAAGGCGAGATGATCGAGGCGCTGATGCAGATCATCCGGGAGCGTGACCCGGACATCGTCGAGAACCACAACATCAGCAGCTTCGACCTGCCGTTCCTGATCGGCAGAGCGGAGCGGCTGGGCGTCGGGCAGCGGGGCGTCGGGCTGAACTTCAGTCGGCCGGGGGCACCGGCAGGTCTCTGGCGGGTGCAGGACGGCGGCAGTTCGCCGCACTGGGCGTGCGCGGGGCGGGAGATCGTCGACACCATCGACGCGGTCCGGCGAATGAACCTGCCGAGCGCGGGTCTCAAGGCGGTCTCGCAGCTGTTCGGGATCGCGCCGGAGGGCCGGGTCTACCTGGAGGGAGTGAAGATCGCCGAGACGTACGCATCGCAGCCCGCGCTGGTGCGGAAGTACGCGCTTCAAGATGTCGAGGAGGTCGAGGCGCTGGCCCGCCGGGTGCTGGCCCCTTCCTTCGCGCTGGCCCGCATGGCGCCCAGGCCGTACCACCGCCTGCCGTACGCCGGGACAGCGATGGGCATGTTCGAGCCGATGATGGTCCGTGCGTACCTGCGTGCCGGGATGGCCCTGCCGGGCAAGCAGCCGCCCAGCGAGTCGCAGCAGGGCGGCTCGGTCACGCTCTTCGCCGAGGGCGTGCTGGAGCGCGTGGTGAAGGCCGACGTGGCGAGCATGTATCCGTCGCTGATCCGTCATGAGCGGCTGGCCCCGCGGAGCGACGCCCTGGGGGTGTTCCTGCACCTGATGGACCACCTGACGGGGTTGAGGCTCGACCACAAGGCGGCGGCCAGACGCGGCGATCTGGGTGAGCACGAAGCGATGCAGAGCGCGATGAAGCTGGTGATCAACTCGGCGTACGGGTACATGGGGGCCGGGCGCATGTCGGTGTTCGGAGACGTGGACGCGGCGAACACCGTCACCAGACGGGGCCGGGAGACCCTGAACGAGGTCACTGGCGCCCTGGCCCTGCGCGGCGTGACGCTGATCGAGGCGGATACCGACGGGGTGTACTTCAGCGTGCCGGACGGATGGACCGAAGCGGACGAGCGGCGGGTCATTGCCGAAGTGGACGCGCTGCTGCCCACCGGCGTCACGCTGGAGTTCGACGGACGCTGGCGGGCGATGCTCAGCCACGAGACCAAGAACTACGCCCTGCTCGGCTACGGCGGTGAGCTGAACCTCAAGGGCGCGGCGTTCACGTCCAGCAGAGGCGAGCCGTACGGCCGGGGCTTTCTGGAAGAGGCCCTGAAGAGCCTGCTGGGCGGGGAGATCGCGCGGATTCCGGAGCTCTACCGAGCCACGGTCGAGCGGCTGCAGGCTGGCGGGTATACCAACGCCGAGGTGGCGAGCCGGGCGAAGGTGAACAAGGCTCAGGACGCGTATCTGCAGAGCAGGAGCACGCGTCAGGAGGCGGTCTACGAGGCGCTGATCCGCTCTGGAAGAACCTGGAAGAGTGGAGACCGCTTCATCCTGTACCAGCGGTCGGGGGCAGGCCTGTCGGTGCTGGACGACCCGGAAGGGTGCGACTACGACGCGCCGTTCTATGTCCAGCAGCTGCGGAACGGGTACGCCAGCCGGCTCAAGAAGGGCCTGAGCGCCGAGGGGTACGCGCAGGTGTTCGCGCAGCGCCAGCCGGGCCTGTTCGACCGGCCGCTGAGCGAGGTGAGGGCCGTCTGGCAGTCGGTGTCGTCCGAGCCGCGCTGAACAGCCGGACGGCTTGAGGTGACCGAGAGCGGTTCCGAGGCGCGGACAGCGAGCGGACTGGCGTCTGCGTTCCCTGGTTGTGCAGCTTTTCCGCCCGGAAAGCCGCGCGAAACGCCAGGTCGGCGTTGACTGTTTCCTGAGGGTTCAGCGGGACCCGCATGGTCGGGGCGCTGATCAGGAAAGCGATGCTGGTGTCGTAGGTCTCGACGATCCCGGTCTGACCGACGACGGGTTCTCCGCCGTGCTCCCAGCACAGAATGTTCCGTAACCGCTCCTGGAGGTCCCAGCCGAAGCGCCAGGAGGAGGCCAGATCGATGCCGCCGTTCATGAAACCGAAACTGTTGGCCGGGCTGACCAGGGTGTCGTGATCAGGCCGAGAATGTCGCCCAGGCTGACCTCGTGTCCGGTAGGCCACGAAAGTGCGGTCTCCGTACCTGCATCACTTCGGCGTTCAGATCACGCAGATGCACCCGGAAGGATTCGCTCACGGCTTGGCTGGTCGGGTCCCCTCGTAGCGGCGCGCGGCGGCACGGGTCAGGGCCCAGCCGTTCAGGGTGGGCAACGGGTGCGCCGAGCAGCTCTCGAGTTCCCGCAACGTCAGCCCGACCTCGTCCGCCCGGAGCTGTGCGAGGTGCAGCGCCCGGGCCAGGAGTGCCCGGGCCGCTTCCAGGAAGGGCGTTCGTGGGGTCCGGCCACTCAGCAGGGCGGTGTCTTCCTGGGGCAGCAGCTCAGTCAGCCAACCAGCACGCGCCGGGAGGCTGAGGCTGCTCCACCAGAGCAGCGCTTCCACAGGCGCAGCGACCGAGCTGAACGCGGAGGCCAGGACCACCGGTTCGACCGGACAGACAGGGCAGGCCCTCAGGCGCGGGAAGGCCGGGCGGTGTCGGGCGAGAAGGAGCTGAAACCCAGGGGTCCGGTCGAACCGGGGAAGCTGGTGGCCGCAGACGAGCACCTCGAGGTCACCGCTGACGCCGAGGACCCGTCGGTGGAGGCGCGCGTGTGTCTGCATCGCGACCATGGTAGAGGAACGCGTGTTCGACCGGTGCTCGGGTCCATGAAAAAAGCGACCCGGAGGTCGCCTTGATTTCTCTAATCTAGCCCGGTATGCACCGCCTGTCAATCTATTCACTCGACGGGAGGTGTGTTGAAGTTGAACCGGCGGGAGCTGCGCCCTGTTCGTCCCTGAACCGGAGGGCTGCGTCAAGGAGCTTGTGAACTCCCCTTCTTTATGTGTACATGGCAGTCAGGGCAACAGCGGGCGAGGGGCCGACCTGAAGGGCCCGGTCGCCCGATTCTCACCCTCTGTACCGGGAGTAGGGTGCTCAAGCATTCTAGGATGATCGGTATGACGTCAATGGGCATGGAGATCAGGCGATTCGAGAGCTCGACCGGGGCCCGCCTTTACCTCATCCCGGTGCGCGCGTTTCCACGCCTGCTCGCCAACGTGTACGTGGTCATTCAGGGTGAATACGCCGCCCTCATCGACACGGGCAGTGGCCACGCCGACAGCAACGCCGATCTGGAGGCGGGCTTCCTGTCGCTGCGACGCGACTGGAACGAGCCGGTGGGCTGGGCCGACCTGGACCGGATCGTCATCACGCACGGGCACGTCGACCATTACGGGGGCTTGCCCTTCGTTCGCGGCCGCAGCACGGCGCCTGTCGCGGTACACGCGCTGGACCGGCATGTGGTGGAAGCCCCCGGGGAAGCCATGCGCCGGCAGGCCGAGGGAACCGCCCGGTTCCTCGGGGTGGCCGGGATAGAGGCGGCGACTGCGCAGGAAGTGTCCGGCCTCTTCCGGGCAAGTGCGGCGCACATGAGCCCCACCGAGGTGGCCACGGTGATGGAGGAAGGGGAGACGCTCGACGGGCGGTTCGAGGTGATTCATACCCCGGGCCACGCCGCGGGTCAGGTCTGCCTGCGCCTGGGAGACGTTCTGCTCTGCTCTGACCATATCCTGGCCCACACCCATCCCCGGCTCACGCCCGCAGCCCTGGAGCCGCACACCGGACTGGCCGCCTATCTGTCTTCCCTCGACCGGATCGCGTTCCTACCGGGTCTTCGTCTGGGGCTGGGCGGGCACGAGGAGGCGGTGACGGACGTGTATATCCGCATCGGCGAACTGCGCGCCTCGCACCTGAGCCGTCTGGACCAGATCCTCGCGCTCTGCGCAGCGCCGCAGACGCTGGCGCAGATCGCCGCGGCGCTCTATCCGGACATGCGACGTGGCTCGGCGCTGCTGCTGGCCGTGCAAGCCGTGGCCACCCGGGTGGAGTATCTGGTGCTTCAAGGCCAGATGAGCGTGTCGGGAGAAGCGGTTCTGCACTTCGTTCAGAAGTGAACCGGTGTCACGCCACCGGAAGGGTACGTGCCGATGAACCCGAACAGCAGCGGAAATGCCGCGCTCTGTGGGGCCTTGGCTCAGGACGGCTTCCTCACGTCACGGGATGAGCCCGTCGCCTGAGGAAATCGACTGAACGAATGTTCATCTGATGAAACGGCCGCACTCAACTTCCCTATGTGGAGAAACGGTCTATTTCAGACACAAGTCGCCGTTGGGCCCTCAGACTGAACGTCAGCTTTCCCCAGGAGCATCTGGCATATCGGGAGTGCCGATGACAGAAAAAACCGTTCCGGCACTGCCAATGCGGGCTCTCTTCTCAGGAGGAAAGCGCCGTCAACTCGACTGAGGCAGAAGCTGCCGATCTTGGCTGTTCTCGGTCTCTCACTTTCCAGGCCGCCACTTCTGTTCTCCTGTCAGGAAGCGGGTGGAGCCTTGAAGTCCTGTTCGGGGATGCAGACTGACATTCAGCCAGGACGGTTTCACGGACCCTCTTTACGTTGACATTCGGAGGCGCGGCCAATCCTTTCCGCAGTTCAAGGACGTGACATATGACCAACGACATCCGAACGGCCAAGGGCACATTGATCATCATTGGCGGGCACGAAGACAAGACCGACGAGAAAGTGATCCTGAAGGAAGTGGCCCGCCGCGTCGGCAAGGGCAAACTGGTGGTGTCGACGGTGGCGTCTCATCACCCGGAAGGGTATTTCGAAGAGTACGAGCGCGTCTTCCGGGAGCTGGGTGTCCGAGAAGTGGTCGAACTCGATATCCGTGACCGTCAGGAAGCGCGGGAAGAAGCCAAGTTCCGGCTGCTGGAGAATGCCGCTGGCGTCTTCTTCAGTGGAGGAGACCAGCGCCGGATCACCAGCCAGCTCGGAGACACCCCGTTGTACAGCTGTTTCCAGACGATCTACGATGAGGGTGGCGTCATCTGTGGCACGTCGGCGGGCGCGTCGGTGATGAGTGACGTGATGCTGGTCTCGGGGGACAGTGACGAGTCGTACCGCCTGGGTGATCTGCGGATGGCCCCCGGGTTCGGGCTGATCCGGGGCGTGATCATCGACCAGCATTTCGCGGAGCGTGGCCGGATGGGCCGCCTTCTCGGTGCAGTCGCACAGAATCCCCGCTACATCGGTCTGGGGATCGATGAAAATACGGCCGTGGTGGTCGAAGGCGGCGTGCAGTTCCGGGTCATCGGCGAAGGTGCGGCGTACGTGATCGACGGAGAGAAGGTGAGCTATTCGAACGTCTCCGAGGGGCGGCAACACGCCGCTCTGTCGATTCATGATGTCCGCTTGCAGGTCCTCAGTGAGGATGACGCCTACGATCTCGCGCTGCGCATTCCGATGCCGTCAGGCAAGGTGAAGGAGGCCAGTCAGAAGTCGCGAAAAGAAGCGGCAGAGAAGGAAGCGGCGGACAAGTGAGACATTGACTCGGCGCCGAGAATGGTCTGTACTGGGCCGAGCGGTCAGAAGCTGGAGCTGCCCAATCCTCTGATGGGATGGTGCGTTCGGGTGCCACACGGACGAGTCGCGTTCGGTACGCTGGCACCGGTCGGGCACCGGTCGGTCCCAGGGGGATTCCCCTGGGAGAATGCCCTTCGGTCTCTGGACGCACGCCCTCATGCTTGTCTTGAATGCCCGTGGTGCCTTGCCCTGCCGATCATCGGCGTCACTCCTGGGCGCGTTTTTTTGAAGAGCGTCTCTGTGACTTCACATCTGAACGGCCCCACTGCCTTCCGGGACGGTATCTTCATTGCGCCCATTCCTGCCGGAAGTCACCTTGCCCTGCCCTCCTGTGGCCCGCCGAATGCGGACGTCAGGTAGCCATACAGGGCCTGCCGCACCTGTTGACGCAATAGAGGGTCACTGGCCTGTCCGGGACGAAGGGTGTACAGCGCGTCGGCGATGTGAATGGTCATCTGCGCTGTCAGGTGCACCTGCCCCGGATCACGGTCCGGTCGGCGCAGGGCCGTGATGTGCTCGAGCCGTTCCAGGATGGCCTGCCGCACCGTCTGCGCCGTGGCGTCGGCGCCGGTGGTGAGCAGGAACCCCAGAAGTCCCCCCGATTCCCGCTGAAGGCGGGTGTGAACCCCCAGCACCTCGTCGATCAGGTCGATCAGCGGCCGGTGGGGGTGCGTCAGGGCGGCGTCGAGTTCCGCGCCGAGGCGGGCCGTCCAGAGGGCGTGAAGTTCTGCCAGCAGCGCCTGTTTGTTCGGGAAAAACTGATACAGCGACCCGACCGACACCCCCGCCACCTCGGCAATCCGGTTGGTGGTCGCGGCAATGAAGCCTTCCTCGACGAAAACCTCGGCGGCCGCGTTGAGCAGCCGGTCCACCATCCGGCGACTCCGGGCCTGCTGCGGTCGTTTCCGGGCGCTGAATGCGAGCACAGCCTCTGATCCGGACGGAGATGTGGGCGGCGACGCGGCCTTTTTCATGCCCTGAAACGCGAGTTGAGAATCTGAGTTTTTCTTCGCATACTGACACTCTATCCAAGAGGAGCGTGCGTGAAGCAACCCGAGTATCTGAACGTTGGGACGGTGAGAACCCGGCACGTCGTCCAGGGAGACGGCCCGCCGGTCGTGCTGTTGCACGGCATCGGGCGCAGCCTGGAAGACTGGGCCGACACCGTACCCGCCCTGTCCGGGCAGTACCGCGTCTACGCGCCGGACATGATCGGCTTCGGTCTGAGCGACAAACCCGACGTGCCGTACTCGCTGGCGGGGCTGGCCCGGTTCGTGAAGCACTACCTGGACGCCGCCGGGGAAACGCGGCCTGTCACCCTGATCGGCAACTCGCTGGGCGGCGCGGTGGCGCAGCAGTTCGCGGTGCTGTACCCCGAACGCACGCGGCGGCTGGTGCTCGTGAACAGCGCGGGTTTCGGACGGGAGGTCACGCTGCCCCTGCGCCTGCTGGCGATTCCCCGGCTCGGCGAGCGGCTGATGACGCCGCATCCCCGGAACAGTGTCCGCTCGGTCAGGAGCCTGTTCTACAGCCCGCAGTTCGCCACCCCGGAGCGGGTGCAGCACGCGCAGCTGCTGGCCGAGCAGCCGAACCGGACGGCGTCGTTTCTCAGCGTGGCCCGGGTTCTGGGCGGCTGGCGTGGCGTGCATCCGGCTTGGCGCGAAACGCTGACCGGACAGCTGGCCGCAAGAAAAGTTCCGACCCTGATCGTCTGGGGAGCCCAGGACGCGATCCTGCCGGCCAGGCACCTGCACCGCGCCCGCAGCGTCTATCCGCACGCCCGGACGCACCTGTTCGCGCAGACCGGGCACATGCCGCAGATCGAACGCGCCAGCGAATTCAACCGCCTCGCGCTGGAATTTTTGGGAGAACCGTCATGATGCCCTACACCTTCGCCGGCGGCACCGCCGTCTTGACCGGCGCGGCCAGTGGAATCGGGCTGGCCCTCGCCGGAGAGCTGGCCCGGCGCGGCAGCCACTTGGCCCTGATCGACCACAACACGGAGGGTCTGGAGCGGCTGGCGGCCGACCTGAGGCGGCAGCACGCGCGGCTGCACATCACCACGCATGCGTTCGATCTCGGCCGGACCGGCGCGATTCCCGAACTCGCCGAGGACGTCTTCCGGCAGCACCGGCGGATCACCCTGCTGATCAACAACGCGGGTGTCGCACTGGGCGGACGGTTCGACGAGGTCAGTCTGGAAGAGTTCGAATGGGTGCAGAGCGTCAACTTCCGGGCGGTCGTGGCGATGTGCAAGGCTTTTCTTCCCGCGCTGAGAGCGGAGCTTCATCCGCACATCGTGAACGTCTCGAGCGTGTATGGCCTCGCTGCTCCCGAGGGTCAGAGCGCCTACTGTGCCAGCAAGTTCGCGGTTCGGGGATTCAGCGAGGTGCTGCGGCACGAACTCGCTCCTCAGGGAATCGGCGTGACCGTGGTTCACCCGGGCGGCGTCCGCACCAACATCGCCAACAGTGCCCGGGTGGGCCACGGCGTTCGGGCCAGTGCTCAGGAGGCCGAGGCGCAGCGTCAGGCCATGAACCGCGTCCTGCGGCTCGATCCGGCCAGGGCCGCCCTGATCATCCTGACGGCGGTCGAGCGGCGCTCGCCACGCGTTCTGGTGGGCGGTGACGCGAAGTTCATCGACCTGCTGGTCCGGGTGCGTCCGGCGACGTACTGGACGGTGCTGCGTGAACTGACGCAGGGCCGCAGAAGGTCGGCGACGTGAGCTGCGCGCCCCGAATCGCCCGGACGCCCGGTGATACGGAAACGCACGACGTCCTGCTGGAGGTCGCTCGGTCGGGCGGCCTGGGCAGATGGCGTCCGGGTCACACTGCACTGCTGCAAGGCGCCCATGACCGCACCGATCGCAGAGTCCCGCTCGCTGGCTCCCTGAAGCGGGGACCGTGTTCCGGCACCTCGACCGGAACCCCACGGAGGCCCATTCATGAATAAACGTCGATTGCTTCTGCTCACCGGGGTGGCCGCTCTGGGTGCCGTGTGGCTGAAGTCGCGGCGCGCGCGCACGGTGGCGCCGCTGCGCCCGCTGGCGGCCGCGGACGACCCGAGGCCGCTGGACATCCTGATCATCGGCGCGGGCCTCTCAGGAATCGGGGCCGCGCGGCACCTGGTCGAGAAGAACCCTGAGAAACAGTTCGAGATTCTGGAGGCCCGGAAGGCCATCGGGGGCACCTGGGACCTGTTCCGGTATCCGGGCGTCCGCTCGGACTCCGACGTGTTCACCCTCGGGTACAGTTTCAAGCCCTGGCTGGGCCGGAAGTCGATCGCCGACGGTCCCGACATCCGTCAGTACATTCAGGACGCCGCGGACGAGGCCGGCATTCCCCGGCGGATTCGCTTCGGGCATCAGGTGAAGACGGCCGCGTGGTCGTCCACCGACCACCTCTGGACCGTCACCGCCGAGGCACAGGACGCGCAGGGCCAGCGCAGTACCGTCGTCCGTCGGGCGAAATTCCTGTTCCTGTGCAGCGGGTACTACAGCTACGACGAGGGCCATCGTCCGGAATTTCCGAACGAGGCGGCCTTCCAGGGACAGATCGTTCACCCGCAGTTCTGGCCGGAAAACCTCGACTACGCGGATAAACGCGTCGTGGTGATCGGCAGTGGCGCCACTGCCGTTACCCTCATTCCGGCGCTGACCGACCGGGCAGCGCACGTGACCATGCTGCAGCGCTCACCGTCCTACGTCGCGGTCCGTCCGCTGGTGGACGAACTGGCGGACAAGCTCCGGAAGTGGACGCCGGCCAAGGTCGCGCACGGCCTGACGCGGTGGAAGAACATCCTGACCAGCATCTTCTACTATCAGGTGGCCCGCAAGAAGCCTGAAGTGTTCAAACAGGGCCTGCTGCAGGCCGCGCAGGACCACCTGGGCGAGCGCTTCAACGCCGCCGACTTCACGCCGAGCTACAACCCCTGGGACCAGCGCGTCTGCGCCGTGCCGGACGGTGACCTGTTTCACGCGGTTCGGGACGGCAAGGCTTCTGTCGTGACGGACACCATCGAGGCGTTCACGCCACACGGCATCCGGCTGACGGGCGGACAGGAACTGCCGGCCGACATCATCGTGACCGCCACCGGCCTGAAACTGAACGTGCTGGGAGACATCCGGTTCAGCATCGACGGCGAGGCGCTGGACGTTCCGCGGACGCTCGTGTACAAGGGCATGATGCTCAGCGGCGTGCCCAACTTCGCCTACGCGTTCGGGTACACCAACTCGTCGTGGACGCTGAAGGCGGAACTCACCGCGGATTACGTCTGCCGGCTGCTGAATTTCATGGAGAAGCGCGGGTACAGCGCGGTGTCTCCGCAGGCTGACCAGAGTGTCGAGGAGCGGCCCCTCCTGGATTTCAGTTCAGGGTACGTGGCCCGCAGCGTGGCCGCCCTCCCGAAGCAGGGCTCGAAGCAACCCTGGCAGGTGCATCAGAACTACCTGCTCGACAAGTACGCCCTGCAGGTCGCTCCGATGAACGACGGCACGCTGAAATTCATGGCATAAGCAGCAGGCGAGGGTGACACAGACGGGCCGCCCCGGCAGGGGCACCTGGAGGGCGCAGAGGTGGTCATCCAGGTGCTGCTGTGCCGGGGGTTGCCCTGGTCCCGGTTCTCCCCGCTCTGCGCTCCAGGCCATTGTTTCCGGCGCGCCCGGGTGGCACACTTCACCGCATGCCCAAGCTGTCCCGAGGCCCGTTGCCCACGAATCTGCGCGACGTGCCGGTCGCCGAACTGTTCCCCGAGGTCTTCGCCCGCGACCCGCACCACCAGGGCTTCGCGCGTGGTGGCCGCGCGGCGGCGTTGGAAGTCCTCTCACAGCTTGATCCGGTGACCTACGGCCGGGACCGTTCGCACCTGGACGGCCATGTCAGCCGGCTCTCGCCGTACCTGCGTCACGGCGTCCTGACCCTGAGCGAAGTCCGGGATGCGGCGCTGGCACACGCCCCCGAGACCGCCCCCAGCCGCGTCTGGAAATATGTCAACGAATTGAGCTGGCACGACTACTTCACCCGCGTCTACGCTGAGATCGGCGATCTGGTCTGGCAGGACCTGCATCCCTACCAGACCGGCCTGCCCGCCAGCGCCTATGCCCGCACGCTTCCCCCGGATCTCAAGGCCGCCGAGACCGGCGCGGCCTGTATCGACGCCTGGTCGCGCGACCTTCAGACCACCGGCTACCTGCACAACCATGTCCGGATGTGGCTGGCCAGTTACCTCGTCCACCACCGCCGGGTCTGGTGGCAGGCGGGAGCCGAGTGGTTTCTCACCCATCTGCTGGACGGCGATCCGGCCAACAACAACCTCAACTGGCAGTGGGTGGCGAGCACCTGGCGGGCGTTTCCGTACCTGTGGAACCGGGGAAACCTCGTCAAGTCCGCCGGCGAGCGCTACTGTGCGGTCTGCGCGCTGGCGGAGAGCGGCTGTCCCTTCGACACGACGTACGCGGTCCTCTCGGAGCGCCTGTTCGCTGGCAAATCCGCCGCGCCCGGCGAGACCGGGGCGCTGGACCCGGCGCGGCTCCAGGCCGTTCCCTGGGAGGCGCCGCCCACCCCTGAGGTTCGTCCGGACACGGTCGTGTGGGTGCACGGCGACCGCCTCTCGCCCACCCATGAAGCACTGGTCCGTTTTCCGGGTCAGCTCGCCGTGTTCGTCTGGGACGATGAACTGTTGAACCAGTGGCAGGTCAGTGCCAAGCGTCAGACCTTCATTCACGAGTGCGTGCAGGAGTTGCCGGTGCACGTCCTGCGCGGCGACGTGGCCACCGAGGTCGAGCGCTTCGCGCGTGCCCACGGGGCCAGCACCGTCGCCACGACGCCCAGTCCCAGTCCGCGCTTCAAGGCGATCGTGGCGGCCCTGCAGAACGCCGGGCTTCAGGTACAGCTGTGGCCCGAACCTGTCTTCGCGGCCAGCCTGACGCCCCTGGACCTGCGTGTCCACGCCGATTACTGGAGACAGGTCAGCGCCAGCGCGTTCGGCAAGGCCCCCGCACCACCCAAGGCCAGACGGCCACGCACGAGGAAAGCCACGCCCAAGAACACGAAGGGCAACGCCTGAGCGCGTGGTCTGGTGCCGTTCAGCGGCGGCAGAGGTCCACCGTGTCCAGCGTTGAGCGAAGAGAAGTGCCCACCCGCAGGAAGGCTGTGCGTACCTGCACTGCCGGAACAGTGTTGTGAGACCGCCGTCGGTGCGTCTGGAGCGCCGTATCACCTGGGCAGTCTGGCTCCGTGTCGGCTCGGCCCGTTACGCCCGGGGCCAGTATGCGATGATCAGGGCGCCCGTCAGTGCCAGGGCGGCACCCCACAGGCTGGGGGCGTCCGGGGACCGGTGCTCGACCACCCGGCCCCACAGCAGCGAGAAGACGATAAACAGCCCTCCGTACGCCGCGTAGGTGCGGGCAAAGTCGAACGACGCGGGCTGCAGGGTCGGAAGAATGCCGTAGACCACCAGAATGACCGCCCCGAGTACTCCCACCCACAGCGACTGGCCTTCACGCAGCCAGAGCCAGACCAGATAGCCGCCGCCGATCTCGGCCAATGCCGCCAGCACGAACAACGCCAGAGAGATCCACATGGCTCCAACGTACCAAGTGGAGTCGGTGCTCTCAGAGTTCCGCTTCACATGAAGAACCCCCGTCGAATGGAAGCAATGAAAGCCAGTATTGTCCACTCCGGCTACGACAGTCGTTTCAGCTACTCTCGAAGTGCCGTCTGCATTTTCTGGATCTGCTTTCTTGATCCGGTGCCCTGCAAGCAGAATCGGTAGAGATCTTCTGATCTGGTTGGCAATCAAACATTAAACAGGGGCAGCTTTGAGCGTTTGCTGTAGGCAGTCTTAACCGGCTCAGGCTTCCTGAATGTAAACTCACAGGAAGGCGTTTTGCATGTGCCTATACTGTGCTGTATCTATGGGTTCACCAGCTCACCTGCTGTCTTTCGTTGTCCTGATCGGAACGACTCGGAAGGGTGCGAACGCTGTCAGACAGGTGCTGACCTCGCGAATGTCTCTGCATCTCACCCTCACCCATACGCTGGACTTCTGTCAGGTTGCTGGTCGGATACAGCGCCATGACTGAGAGACCGCTCGGTTCTTCCGCCGAGGGTGCGCTCCGCGAGTCTGAGGACTGAGGAACGGTTTCGGCTGCTGGTGACCGCCTCGTCCGAGATGGTCTACCGGATGAGCGCGGACTGGCGCCGGGTGTACCCGGTGGTCGGTAAAGACAGTCTGGCCGACTCCACCGCTCCGAACGGGCCCTGGCTGGACGCCTGCATTCCTGACAGCGAGAAGGCCTTCGTCCAGGCAGAAATCGACAAGGCGATCAAGAACAAGGCCATCTTCGAGGTGGAACACCGGGCCGTCCGAAGGGACGGCACCGTGGGCTGGACGCTCTCCCGGGCCATTCCGGTGCTGGACAGACAGGGCGAGATCGTCGAATGGTTCGGTGCCGCGAGTGACATCACCGAGCGCGAGCAGGACGCCGAAGCCCTTGTCGCGTCGGAAGAAGAGTACCGGACCTGTTCGGCACGATGGTGGAAGGGTTCAGCATCTGCGGCGTGATCCGCGACGCGGCCGGGCGGGTCGTCGACCTCAACTATCTGGAACTGAACCACAGGCTGGAGCAGCAGACGGGCCTCGACCGCCGGACGATGATCGGCCGGCGATTTTCTGAAGTGTTTCCGAGGTCGGACGTGGAGCGCTGGCTCTCCATTTATGCGGCAGTCAGCGACAGCGGCGAGGCGACGACCTTTGAGGAATATGCCGAGTTGCTCGACCGTTACTTCGAAGTCAGCGTCTATCCGCGCAGCGGTGACCAGCTGGCCATCTTCTACCGCGACATCACCGGGCGCAGACGTACCGAGGCCGCCCTGCTGGAAAGCACGCAACGTCTTCGCACGGTCCTCGACGGCATCGATAATTTTTTCTACGCCCTGGACGCCGACTGGCACCTTCTGTTCGCCAGTCGCGCCGCCCTCACGCAGTGGGGCAAGCGTCGGGACGAAGTGGTGGGCCAGAACTATCTGAAGGTGTTTCCACAGGCCTCAGGCAGCGTGACCTATGAAGCGCATCAGCGGGTGATGCAGACCGGAAAGGCCGAACGCCTGGAGACGACGTCGCCGCTGACGGGCCGCTGGACTGAACTCGATCTGGCACCGACGCTGCAGGGTGGGCTGTCGGTCGCATTTAGAGACATCCACACGCGCAAGCAGGCCGAGCATCGCCAGCTGTTTCTTCTCGAGCTGAGCGACGCCCTGCGACTGCTGACCGGAAGTGGCGAGATAGAGCGCATGGCCACGCGGCTGCTGGGTCAGGAGCTGCGGGCCAGTCGGGTGTTCTAATGCCAGTGTCGACGCGAGCGGCGAAACCTGGAGCGTTCAGCACGACTACGCCGACGGTGTGCCGAGCTGCGCCGGCCAGTACTCGATGTTCGAATTGCAGCGGAAACGGTCGGAGCAGTGGCGGGACGGGCAGATGTCGAGCGTCGCCGACAGCGAAACCGACCCCACGCTGGATGCTGCCGACCGGGCCGCCTACGCCGCTTTCAACACCCGGGCCGTGATCGGCGTGCCGCTGGTCAAGGGAGACCGGTTCGTCGCCCTGATGTCGGTCAACCACACGGCGCCGCACACCTGGAGCGAGGCCGAGCTCACGTTGACCCACGAGGTCGCCGAGCGCACCTGGGCCGCGATCGAGCGCGCGCGTGCCGAGGAGGCCCTGCAGGTTTCCGAGGAGCGGTTTCGCACCGTCGCCAATCTGGTGCCCGACCTGCTGTGGGAGAGCGAACCGGACGGGTTCACCAACTGGTACAACCAGCGCTGGCTGGAATACACCGGCCAGTCGTTCGAGGACGCGACCGGCTGGGGCTGGACGGACGCCATCCACCCGGACGACCGGGAAGCGTCCACCCGGCGCTACCGTGAGGCGGTCGAGATCGGCTTACCGCTGCGTCAGCAGCACCGCATCCGGAACCGGAACGGTGACTACCGCTGGTTCGTGGTCAATTCCTTTCCGCTCAAGGACGAACGGGGCAACGTGACGAAGATGTACGGTGCGGCGACGGACATTCACACCATGCGCACGCTGAACGCGACGCTGGAAACGCGGGTGGAGGAGCGCACACGGCGGCTGGCCGACCTGAACGCGGAACTCGGTAACCTGATCACCCGCACCGCGCACAACCTCGAGGAACCCGC